>Ga0209039_10001869_pt1 | contig 18755 bp, 14 predicted proteins | sample BogFormECP12_OM1_FD_188238 | JGI IMG/M metagenome (GOLD analysis project Ga0209039, IMG submission 188238) | Bog forest soil microbial communities from Calvert Island, British Columbia, Canada - ECP12_OM1 (SPAdes) (version 2) | ecosystem: Environmental > Aquatic > Freshwater > Wetlands > Bog ...
GGGGAGGGCCACAAGATTCCCGGTTTCAGCCTGAGCATCTGGGGTGACGTTCCGCTGGGCTCGGGGCTGTCTAGCTCGGCGGCCATCGAGGTAGCCACGGCGCTGGCCGTTCTCTCCATCGTCGGCGCCAGCTATCCCGGTCCCGTGCTGGCGCGGCTCTGCCAGCGCGCGGAGAATGAGTTTGTGGGCGCCAATTGCGGCATCATGGACCAGTTCATCTCCATCAACGGCAAAGAGAACCACGCCATGCTGCTGGATTGCCGCGATTTGAGCTTTAAGTTAGCGCCGATTCCTGCCAACGTGGCGCTGGTCATCGCCAACACCATGGTTAAACACTCTGTTGCGGGCGGCGACTATCCCACCCGCCGCGCCGAATCCGAGGCCGCTTGCGCGGTAATTAATAGCCATCGCGGACACGTGCCTTTTCTGCGCGATGCGACATTGGAGGACCTGGACAAATGGGGGCACAAGATGGCGCCCAAATCCCTGCTGCGCGCACGCCACGTGATCAGCGAAAACCTGCGCACGGTGGCTGCCGCCAAGGCCCTGCTCAAGGGCGATATGAAGGAACTGGGCCGGCTGATGGCCGAAGCGCACCGCAGCTACAGCAAGGATTTCGAGGGCAGCTGCACGGAGGCCGACACCATGGTGGAGCTGGCGAATGAGTTGCCGGGGCTGATTGGCGCGCGGCTTACGGGCGGAGGCTTCGGCGGCTGCACCATCAACCTGGTAGAACAGGGCCAGGCCAAGGCCTTTGCCGAGGAACTGGGTCGCCGTTATGCCGCCAAAACCGGCATTCAACCCCAGATTCACATCTGCCATGCCTCAGGAGGCGCTCACCGGGTGTCGTAGAGCGACGCCCGTACCTTCAGGAGCTGACGCCCGTTCTGTTACGGACTATTTCGGCACCCTTCGACTACGCTCAGGGCAAGCTTTGAAGTCGTGCACTGATACAAAACCGAATTTTGAAATGCGCTCTACACAAATCTTTCAACAGGAAGCGGGGGAAATCATTCATGGCCACACAAACCAAACCGGCGGCGTCAAACACGCCTAACTACACCATTCCGTTCATTACGGTCACTATCCTCTTTGGCATCTTCGGATTCCTCACCAACCTGAATAGCAACCTTGCACCAAAACTCGAGGAAATCTTCAATCTGAATCACATGTGGTCCAACTTTGTGACTACATCCTGGTTCCTTGCCTACCTGGTTTTCTCCGTACCCAGCGGAAAGCTGATCGAAAAGATTGGCTACAAGAGAGCCATGGTGACCTCGCTGTTCATCATGGTGGTGGGCGCTCTGCTGTTCGTTCCGGCGGCTGGGATGGTGAGCTTTCCGGTCTTCCTGACTGCCAGTTTTGTGCTGGCCACGGGCGTCTGCGTGCTGCAGGTCTCGGCCAATCCCTACGTGTCGATTCTGGGGCCTGAGCACAGTGCCCCAGCGCGTCTGACCTTGGCGCAGGCATTTAATTCTCTAGGCTCGGCCATGGCTCCGCTGGTGGTGGGCCACTATATTCTCACCGACCCCAGCATCACAGATCCGAAGGCCATTGCTCACACTGTTCAAGGGCCGTATATCGCCATAGCCATTACGCTTTTTGTGTTGGGCTTCGCGGTCATGTTTATGTACCTGCCAGCGATTACCCGGAGCGAGTCGTACCGCCCAGGTACCGATAGCAGCGCATCCACGGGCCGCGGCATCTGGAGCTATTCGCATACAGTGCTAGCCATGGTGGGCATCTTCTTTTACGTGGGCGTGGAGATTGCCCTGGCCGCCAACGCTATTCAGTTCTTCAAGACGCAGGGCATCGAAGACAAGGAGATCGCCAAGTGGCTGGCCTTTGCTTACATGATTTTCATCATGATCGGCCGTTTCGCAGGTACACTCGTGATGAAGTGGATCAAGGCGCAAAAACTGCTGGTTGGGCTAGGCATCTTCGGCGTGGTGCTGTTACTGGTCGCTATGTTCACCACGGGCCAGGTTGCCATCTGGAGCCTGATCCTATGCGGCCTCGCCAACTCCATCATGTATCCGACGATCTTCGCCCTGGGCATCGCCGAACTGGGACCGCTGACCAGTAAAGGTTCGGGCGTCATCAGCATTGGCAACTTCGGCGGCGCAGTCATTCCGCCGCTCTTTGGCGCGTTGGCTGTCGTGATTGGCTATCAGCACGCCTTCATACTGCCGATCATTTGCTACATCTACATCGCGTACTTCGGCCTCTCCGGCTACAAGCCCACACGCGCGGTCAAGGCGTAGGCGGGGATTTCCTGACGCTCCCAGGGCCCTCCGGTTATTTGCCGGAGGGCCCTCGAGTTTCCGCTCATTTCTGCCGGCAAACCGGAGATTGCTGATTTCTGCGTTTGCAGCATACAATTTGTCCTGAATTCATTTTAAAGAGGCCTTCCATGCGTATAGTTGCTTTGCTCACTTCTGCCGTTCTAGCTCTGGCATCTCTCAACGCCGCATCGCAGACATCAGCACCCGCAAAGGCTCCGGCGAAAGCGCCACAAGTTCCAAAGCAGGAGGTGGCACAGACGCCGCCCATGGGCTGGAACAGTTGGAACTTCTTCTTCGAGAAGGTCACCGACAAGGACATTCGCGCCGCCGCCGACCAGCTTGTTGCCACCGGCATGAAAGACGCCGGGTACGTCTACGTCAACATTGACGACACGTGGGAGGGCCAGCGCGACGGGGACGGCGTGCTGCACTCCAACGCGAAGTTTCCCGACATGAAGGCACTGGCCGATTACGTCCACTCCAAGGGCCTCAAGATCGGCATCTACTCCGGCCCCGGCCCAAAAACCTGCGCCGGATACGAGGGCTCGCTGGACCACGAAGCCCAGGATGCACAGCTATATGCCCAGTGGGGCATCGACTATCTCAAGTACGACCTGTGCAGCTTCATTCCCAAGGTAATGCAGAAACAGGCTCCCGGCGACAAGGCCGCGCAGATGCGGCTGATGGTGGCCGCCTACGACAAGATGAACAAGGCTCTCAAGGCAACAGGACGGCCCATCGTCTTCTCGCTGTGCCAATACGGATGGGACGCGGTGTGGGAGTGGGCTCCGTCGGTCGGCGGCAACCTGTGGAGGACGACGGGCGATATTACTCCTAATTGGGACCGCATCTACACTATTGCCAGCCAGCAAGCCGGTCTGGAGAGTTACGCAGGCCCCGGCCACTGGAACGATCCGGACATGCTTGAAGTGGGCAACGGCAAGCTCACGCTGGCAGAGAACCGCTCTCACTTTTCTTTGTGGGCCATGCTGGCCGCGCCTCTTCTGGCCGGCAACGACCTGCCCAACATGAAGCCGGAGATCAAGGCGATCCTCACCAACCGCGACGTCATCGCCATCGATCAGGACCAATTGGGCACGCAGGGGAGCCGCATTTACAGCGAAGGCGAGGTGGATGTGTGGAAACGACCTTTGGCCGGCGGCGCGGTGGCCATCGCCGTCATCAATGCCGGAGACAACCGCTACTCCACTCACCCCTTTCACCTTAACCTGGCTAAACTCGGCCTGCATGGGCCGCAGACCGGCAAGGACCTGTGGACCGGCAAGTCCATCACGCTTCGCGATGGTCAGCCCCTCGAATTGGCCAGCCACGACGTCCTGCTGGTTCGCATCGACGCGCCCAAGTAGTTTTCAAAACAGGAAGTCCGAGGGACAGCAATCCGCAGGAGGTACCGGATTGCCGCTTGCATGATTCTGAGTGGTGGCGGGAGGCAGGATCGAACTGCCGACCTACGGGTTATGAATCCGTCGCTCTTACCATCTGAGCTACCCCGCCGGAAGGGACACAACAGGCGCGGGCCGCGAGGCCCTGCCAAAGAGTTGGCGAATACGGAATCCGCGCACAACTCCCTCCTTCGATGATACGGGCGGCTGGATTCGAGGTCAACCCTAGTGTCGCATGGCGGGTTGCTATTATCTGCAAGGCAAATGCCAAAGATGAAGTCTACTGCTCCACTCGTGTAAACTCGGCTGCATGAGCACGTACCGCATTGCAGGGGTGATTCCGGCCAGGCTCAGCTCCACGCGGCTCAGCCGCAAGGTGCTGCGCGTGATTGCCGGACGGCCCATGGTGGAGTGGGTATGGCGCGCGGCGGCTGCCAGTGGCCTGATGGACCCCGTAGTTGTAGCCACCGACTCGGAGGAAGTGGCCGGCGTCTGCCGCGAGCGCGGGATTCCTGTGGCGATGACGTCGGCGGATTGCCCCAGCGGGTCGGACCGGGTGAGGGAAGTGGCTCGCCAGATCGACGCCGATATTTATGTCAACATTCAGGGCGACGAGCCGACGCTTACGCCGGAGTTCTTTCCGCCGATGCTGGCGCTCTTTGATCGGCCGGAGGTTGAGGTGGCAACGCTGGCTGTCCGCTGCCCGCCGGAAGAGATCAACGACCCCAACGCCGTCAAGGTCGTCACAGCTCTCGACGGACGAGCGCTCTACTTTTCGCGGGCGACGATTCCGTTTGACCGTGATGGAGCAGGCTTCACCGGCTATCGCAAGCACCTGGGGATTTATGCCTATCGCAAGGCCGCGTTGGAGCGCTTTGCGGCGCTGCCGCCTTCGTGGATTGAGCGGGTCGAACGCCTGGAGCAGTTGAGGCTTCTAGATAACGGAATCGACATTTACGTGGCCGAGGCTCCAGCAGACACCATCGGCGTGGACACGGAGGCTGATTTGCTGCGAGCCGAGGCGGTGCTGCGGGATCGCGCGAAGGTGCAGGGAACCTAGATTCAAATTCCCAAAGGAATTCTGAATTTGGCGCAAGAATCGGGTAGCGTGCCAACCCTCCAATCGGCGACCATGGTTTCCATGAGCAATAAACCCGATCTCAATAAGATTCGCGCGTACATTGAAGCCAACCACGACCGTCCCATTTCGCTGGCCGAGCTGGGCCGGCTGGTGAACCTGAGCCCCTTCACCGTGCAGCGGCTCTTCAAAGAGAAAATGGGCGCGAGCCCGCTGCAATATCAGCGAGCCCTGCGCGCGGCCAGACTGCGCAGCGCGCTCAAGCAAGGAGAGTCTGTGACCAGCGCAATCTACAACGCAGGATTCGGTTCGTCGAGCCGCGGTTATGACGGCGCGCAACTGGGCATGACGCCCGCACGCTTTGCCAAGGGCGGACGCGGCGAGCAAATCGGCTGGTGCCGCGCACGGTCAACATTTGGTTGGGTGATCGTGGGAGCGACCAAGCGTGGGCTTTGCTGGCTGTCGCTGGCAGGAACGAAGGCAGAAGCCGAGGCCAGTTTGCGCGAGGAGTTTCCTGCCGCGACACTGAAGCGCGATCCGTCGCTTGAAGCGATGGTGGAAGCGGCGCTGTGCATGGTTGGCGGAGAAATAACCTCAGCCAAAAAGTCTGCCGCACAACAAGCGGCCGCAGCGCAGGCGCCGCTGCTGGATTTGCGCGGGACGGCGTTTCAACTGAAGGTCTGGCAGGCGCTACGCAGGATTCCGCGAGGCGAGACCAGGAGCTACAGCCAACTGGCGCGCGAACTGGGCGATTCCAAGGCAACCCGCGCCGTGGCCCGCGCCTGCGCGACGAATCGCGTGGCGATTGTGGTTCCGTGCCACCGCGTGGTGGGCGCAAGCGGCTCGCTGACCGGCTATCGCTGGGGAATTGAGCGAAAGCAGCAGCTGCTCGAAGCCGAGGGCGCGAGGCGGTAAAAGCAGCTTCGCTATTTTCTGCAAGGGGTTTTCAACAGCCAAATCACGAATCTCACATCCTGAGACGCGTGAACGCGGGAAGCAAATTCAGCCACCTGATGCAGCGTGGACTGAAATCAACGTAACTCATTGAGCAAAAACTATTTATTCTCATTAGCACAGTTCTGTGCAGAGGCGAAGAAACGGCGACGCCTGAATTATTCTGCAAAATTCAGGGGGTCAAAAAAAATATTGGAGGGGGGAGGGGGGTACCTCATTCGGCGGCGGCTTTGGACTGGGAGGGTTGCCTGGGGAGCGTGGTGTGCGCGACCTGGGCGGCATAGAGAAGCTTGGAGCCGGATTTCTGCTCGATGGCACCGATGAGCAGCCCGTAAGCGACGCAGGCGATGAAGTCGCGGATGTTCTCCTGGCCGGTGAGTGGAGGCATGGCGCGTCGATAGGCGAGGCCTGCTTTGCGGTCAGCATGACTATAGTGCTCTCCTTTGGCAATTTCCGCCTTGTAAACGCGTTGCCAGATGCCATAGCAGTTAGCGATGACGGGGTTTCCGGAGATGAGAGCAGGTTTATCCGCCTCGATGGGTGCGGGGATGGATTGAATGGCTTCTGTCATGCTGGTTCACCTTGATTTGATTGTGCTACAAGATGCAGTAATTATCTGCAAAGGATTTGCCGTCCAGGCGGACGGCGCTGGCGCGCCACCACCTGCGGTGGGGCATACGCGCTACGCGCCATGGGGAATGTGGATTCCCATCCTTTCGCAAAAAACGTGAAAGAATGGTGCACCCAGAGCGCGGTAGGGAGACCCACTTTCCGGGCGTAAATCCCGCGAATGATATTCTCAAGGGGATAGGAGCACTCACGAATGGCAACTGCAACGCTGGAAACTGCTGCAAAGGATTACAAGGTCGCCGATCTCAAGCTGGCTGAGTGGGGGCGCAAGGAGATTGTCATCGCCGAGCAGGAGATGCCGGGGCTGATGGCCATTCGCAACAAGCACGCGGCGGCGAAACCCCTGGCAGGAGTGCGCGTCACCGGGTCGCTGCACATGACGATTCAAACGGCGGTGCTGATTGAGACGCTCAAGAGCCTGGGCGCGGAGGTCAGGTGGGCGAGCTGCAATATCTTTTCGACGCAGGACCACGCGGCGGCGGCGATTGCGGCTGCGGGAGTTCCTGTGTTCGCGTGGAAGGGCGAGTCGCTGGAGGAGTACTGGTGGTGCACGCTGCAGGCGCTCAACCATAAAGATAAAAACGGGAAGGGCGGCAAGGGGCCGCAACTGGTGGTGGATGACGGCGGCGACGCGACCCTGCTGATTCACAAGGGCTATGAACTGGAAGAGGGCGACAAGTGGGTGCATGGGCCGGCGTCGAATCATGAAGAGAAGGTCATCAAGGATCTGTTGAAGAAGGTCTATGGCGAAGACCCACAGCATTGGCACAAGGTTGCCAAAGACTGGCGCGGGGTGAGCGAGGAGACGACGACGGGAGTGCACCGGCTCTACAAGATGATGGAGCAGGGGAAGCTGCTGGTTCCGGCGATTAACGTGAACGATTCGGTGACGAAATCGAAGTTTGACAATTTATACGGTTGCCGGGAGTCGCTGGCCGACGGGATTAAGAGAGCGACCGACGTGATGGTGGCGGGCAAGGTGGCGGTGATCTGCGGCTACGGCGACGTGGGCAAGGGATCGAGCCACTCGCTGCGTGGGATGGGCGCACGGGTGATCGTGACAGAGATCGACCCCATCAACGCGCTGCAGGCGGCGATGGAGGGCTTCGAGGTGGCGACGGTTGAGGATACGCTGGGGCGCGGCGACATCTACGTGAGCTGCACGGGCAACGTGGACATCATCACGCTGGAGCACATGAAGCGGATGAAGGACCAGGCGATTGTCTGCAACATCGGGCACTTCGATGACGAGATCCAGATGGACCGACTGAACGCAGAGAAGGGCGTGGTGAAGCTGAATATCAAGCCGCAGGTGGACAAGTACACGTTTCCGGACGGGCGCGCGATTTTTGTGCTGGCCGAGGGGCGGCTGGTGAATCTGGGCTGCGCGACCGGGCATCCGAGCTTTGTGATGAGCAACAGCTTTGCCAACCAGACGCTGGCGCAACTGGACCTGTGGGCGAACAAGGACACATATAAAGTTGGCGTTTATGTGCTGCCCAAGCGGCTGGATGAAGAGGTGGCGCGGCTGCATCTGGAAAAAATCGGCGTAAAGCTGACGACGTTGACGCCGAAGCAGGCCGATTATCTGGGCGTGCCGGTGGATGGGCCGTACAAGGCGGAGAATTACAGATACTAGCGGACAGTGGACAGTGAACAGTGGTTAGTTTTGGTTTTCCAGGTCTCGTAAACGAGACCTGGAAAACACTATCGACTCGAGAAAGGGTGAAATCGATGAAAATCAAGTATATCTCTGAATTGATTTCAGCAGTCTCGATTGGGATAATGTTCGGACTATTAACAAATGGAATGCACGTGAAATGGCACGGGCTTGGTCGCGAGGCCTATATGGCACACGCATCTCAGAACTTTGACAAGCTATATGCTAACCCAGTCTCAATAATGCACTTGATATTACTCTGGGTGCTGATCGTACTGCTTATTTTTGTAATCTATAAAGGAATCGCGTTTGTTGTGGCCATGTTGCTTTTGGCAATTGCAGAAAAGAGCAAAACGGCGCAAGGTTAATCTTCTCTCTCATGCAATTATTTGATCACACATGCCGGGGCTTTGCATTTTAGGGTGCGCAGGCCGGGGGTGAACTGACATAGTAAAGCTGTGTCCCGGCGAGGCCGGCAGACGCGCGAGAAACCGGGAGATTTGTCAGGATTCAAATTGACCAGGAGGGAAAAGAAATCATGTTGGAGTTCTGGATTCACATCTCGCCTTTGGGAACTTTTTTCGCAACCCTCGCCTGGTTCCTGATCGGATTGCCAACGATGATTGCCGCCTACTATCAGTCGTGGAAGGGACGGCAGGAGGCGAAGGCGGCTCGCGAGGAAAAGTTGCACAGCATGAATTGCCTGGAATTTGTAACCGGGGATGGGAGCTGCGTCAACCTGGTGCCGCTGGAGACGCTGCATTCACTGCCAAAGCCGGGCGATATTGTTCTCCTGCCTGGCCGCGGAATCAGTGACGGTGGGGAGTTTCTTCCTGGCGCCTATCTCGTAGCGGGAATTGAACATATCTACACCCATGTGGAGTACAAGGGCAGCCGGCCGCAGGAGGCGCGACTGACCAAGGCGGTGGCCAAGGTGACGTCGCTGAACCCCGCGCTGATGGTCGAAGTGTAGACCGGGACAGTGGAGGCTCGTTCCTGTGATTTTTCGAGGTCCCGGTTCGAAATAGAGACCTTCTGGTGGCCTCAGAGCAGGCTCTGGGAAATCCGGCTGACGCTCAATACTAGCGGCGATGAATGAAGCGCCGATAGAGCCGCAAGGTGACGCTATGCAGCAGGCGGGTCTGTTCGGCCTTGAGAGCCTTATAGGAGCGTTCTACGTAGACGTCGAACTCCGGCGGCCAGCCGATGGTGGAGCGGCGCTCGGAGTAGTCGCCCTCCGCCCACTTGGCCAGCACCGCCTTGTAACCAACGACATGGGTGACAAAGTCCAGCAGGCAATGGGGCATCTGCTCCTCGACGATGAGATAGGCCTTCTCGATGATGATCTTTTCACGGACATCGTTGAGGGGCATGAAGATGGTGGTCATCCACAGCATCCATTCCTTCATCTCGCTGTCGAGGATGGGAAAGCTCTGCGTCTTGCACTGTTTTTTGAGCAGCGAGCGGTAGGCGATGTTGCCTGCCTGCGAGGCGACGTAGAGCGGGCCGTAGAACTCGTTGAGGCGGCGGTTGACCAGCTCCAGCTTGTCTTTGCGGCGAGCCAGCATGCGGGCGCTCCAGGCTGTGGCCAGGTAGCCGACAAACGCCAGAAGAATGGTCAGCGCGGTCGCGTTTTCGAGAAACGTCTGCAAATAATACATAGGCAGGTCCGTAGTTAATACTGGCAACGAGTATAGCGCAGCTTGCGAACTTCAATTTCACACAATCTTGCGAAGAGCACGCAAAGGATGGGTACATACAAGCAAAAGAGTGTCGTTGGAAGCACAGGCTAATTTACGATTTTTTGGGCAAAAACATGCGCATATAAGGACACGAAAATCTGCTTTCAGAGCATGCTTTTCTGCTATAAGGGCAGTTTTTCTCCATGCTTCACCATACTTTCGCCCAAAGCGAGCTATCTTATTCTATATGTATAGGTTAAGGCAAATTATTGGCAGGAAATTTTGGGGAGTTGACCTAGTCATGACCTAGGTCGAGTCAGTGGACAGTGGACAGTGGACAGTGATCAGGGGTCAGGGAAGAGAAAGACGGCGAGTCAGCGAGTCAGCAGGTCAGCAAGTCAACCTTTGTCGATGCGGGTTCGGCAAGCAGTGGCCTTCGGGCACCTGCGGTGGGGGGACTGGTCCCTTCGACAGGCTCCAAATGAAGAAAGGCAGACGCAGGTCCTTCAACTTCGCTCAGGAGGCTGTCCAGGCGGGCGGCCTTCGGCGGGAAGAGCGTAGGGTTAAGGATTCCCATGTCTCAAAAGCGAGACATGAAGCACCCGGGCATTATGGGAAGACCAAGGGTAAGACACCGGGAATCGTCCAGGTAGGCATAGCCCACTTGATTTATTTTCCCACCTATGCTAATCTCCCACCATGTCGACTTCAGCAGTCATCAAAGATACCGATTTCCAGTTGGTCTCCGAGTTCGCGCAGCCCGATGCGAAGAAGCGCCTCTCACTGGGAGCGGCTTTGCGCGACGCAACGGCCTACAACATCTACCGCAATCCTCTCGGCCAACTCATTCTCGACCCGGTCAGGACCATTCCCGTCTCTGAGATGTGGCTCTACGAGAACCCGCAGGCTCTGGCCAGCGTAAAGCAAGGCTTGAGGGAGTCGGCTGAAGGGAAGAGAGTATATCGCGGCTCGTTTGCCAGACACGCCAAGGCGGAGTGATAGTGCGCAAGCTCAAATTCACGCCCACGGCAGATGCGCAGTTGACGGCGCTGGAAAAATCGCCAGCACGGGCCGCGCTTCTCGCGCAGGTACGCAAGTCTCTCGGCTTTCTCGAAATCGACCCGCGCCACCCTGGCCTCCATACGCACGAGTTCACCTCGCTCGCGGGAGCAAATGGCGAGAAGATCTTCGAGGCCTACGCGCAAAACGACACCCCCGGCGCCTACCGCATCTTCTGGCATTACGGTCCCGATGAAATCAAAGGCAGGAAACGAACTCCGGTAATAACCGTCGTTGCGATTACACGGCATCCATAAGCGCTGCGGTGCGGCCAGCGGCCTTCGGCATGGAGAACGAGCAGTCTTGGATTCCCACCCTAGCCGCAAGAACAAAGACGCGGCGAGGGTGGGGCACCGGACATATTGTGATGGGTGAATATGGTGCAGCCTCAGTTAATTGCTATTCAGGCCGGAGACGTCCCAGAGCCTGATGGAGTAGTCGCCGAGACCTGAAGCTAGGGTGCGGCCATCGGGCGAGAAGGCAAGCGAACGCACTGCTGCCGAGCGGCTTTCCAGAGTGGCGAGCAACTGGCCGCTGGCCGCATCCCACAGCCTGGTAGTACGGTCCCAGCTTCCCGAGGCGATGGTGTGGCCTTGAGCGAGGTGTGATATGTAGATTTCCTCATATCCGCGATCTCGTGGGGATTCGACCTACAGGGGTACAAAGCAAAGCCTTTACTTGTCGAGTTGCTTTGTGCCCGTTACCCGGAAGTTGGCGGTCCGCACCTGCGCGGAGTCCTGTGGCTGCGCGCCGCCGATGCTGACGCGGTACTCGCCGGGAACGATGATGCGGTTCCCACCGGCATCAACCTGACCCAGCGAGCGAGGATCGACCGTGAGGCTCACGTGGGTCATCGTATGGGGAGCAAGATGCACGCGGGTGAACCCGGCAAGCACGTGGCGTGGAGTTTCGAAGCCCTTGGGCTGCGTGACGTAAACTTCGACAACTTCATCCCCGGCCAGTGCTCCGGTATTTTCGACATCGGCCTCCACTCGCAGTGAATCTCCGGCAACAAGGCTTGCAGATCCGAGCTTCAGGTTGCGGTAAGCGAAGGTGGTATAGCTTAACCCGTAGCCGAAGCTGTAAAGCGGCTTGCCTGAGAAATAGCGATATGTGCGGCCCCGCATGGCATAGTCGTCAAACGCAGGGAGCTGATCCAGCGAGCGATAGAACGTAAGGGGAAGACGGCCGGCCGGATTGTTGTCACCTGCAAGCGTCTCGGCAATCGCAGTGCCGCCCTCTTCGCCGGGATACCATGCCTCGAGCACTGCATCGGCATGCTCGCTGGCCCAGTTCACCGCAAGGGCGCTGCCGCTTTGCAGCACGACGATCAACGGCTTGCCAGTGCCCGCCAGAGCCTTCAGCAGCTCTTCCTGATCGGCCGGCAGATCGATCGCGGTGCGGTCACCCCCGCTGAAACCGTCCAGCTTCACCGGCATCTCTTCCCCTTCAAGCGAAGGCGAAAGGCCGACCAGCGCAATAATGACGTCGGAATTCTTCGAGGCATTAACCGCCTCGTCACGCAACACCGCGGCTGGAGCCTGCCACGTAAGATCGATGCCCGCGCTCCCCGTCCCGTGCAGGTACTCAAGCCGAATGGCGTGGGGTGTGGCGCCGGCAAAGTGCACGGGCGCTTCGATCACCGCGCCGCGTTCTCCGGTGGACTGGTGTTCACTGCCCACCAGGAGCTTTTCATCGAGAAACAGCCGGAATCCTTCTGTGTTTTCGCATGCATAGCAGTAGTTCATCCGGACTCCGAGCTTGTAGTCGCCGGGCGCAGGTGGAGTGAAGTTGCCGCTCCAGCGCACCGAGTAGTTGTTGCGGCCGAGGCCGGCAACCGGCGCAACCTTGTCCCAATTGAAGTTGACGTTGACGTCGGTCCGCGTAAGCACCGGCTGTCCGCTGAGGTCCGCCGAGTTGAAGTACTCGGCCGTAAGTCCATGGCCGGCGCCGGTCGCCGGGCTGAGAGCGGTGTGTTCGATGGGCATGGCAAAGCCTGCGACCAGCGTCGATCCCTGCGCATAGCTGACAGTGGCCGCGGGGAAGCGCTTCTCGATCCCGGTGAGAGGGTAGACCGGCTCCGGCGGCGGCGCATTGTAGTTACCCTGCAACGACTGCACCAGTTCGGCCGTGGGGCCAACAACCGCGATGCGCGTAACTCCAGCCTTCAGTGGCAGGACCCCGTCGTTGTTCTTGAGCAGCACGATGGACTCGCAAGCCGCCTGCAATGCGAGTGCGCGGTGTTCCAGCGAGTTGTTCCCGGCCAGGGGAATCCGGCCAAAGGCATAGCTCGCCGGTGGATCGAACATGCCAAGATCAAAGCGCGCGCGGAACAAGCGCCGCAGGGAGTTATCGATGTCGGCCTCGGTCACCAGTTGCTGGCGCACCGCTTCGCCGAGCACGGGAAAGGCCTGCCCGGGGCCATAGACGCACTCCAGATCGGCACCAGCCTTCAGCGCGGCCGCGGCGGCGTGCGGCATGTCCGGCGCATAATGGTGACCGATATCGACATCGGATATCGCGCCACAGTCGCTTACCACGTAGCCATCGAAGTGCCATGCGTTGCGCAGGTGATCGCGCAGGAGCATGGTGTTGGCGCACGCCGGCACGCCGTCGATGGCGTTATACGCGCACATCACCGATTGTGCGCGCGCCTCGGTAATAACCGCCCGAAACGCGGGCAGATACGTATCCTCAAGGTCATGCCTGGAAACATCGACATTGGCGTTATGCCGCGTCGATTCCGGGCCGCTATGAACGGCAAAGTGCTTGGCCGTGGACACTACACGCGGATGGCCGGGGTCGTCTCCCTGCATTCCGGTAACAAAGGCGACGCCCATCCGGCCCGTCAGAAACGGGTCTTCTCCGTAGGTCTCCTGCCCTCGTCCCCAGCGCGGGTCGCGAAAGATATTGATGTTCGGCGCCCAGAACGTGAGACCGAAGAAACTCTCGTGCTGGTTCTGGCGAATCGCCTCGTTATACTTGGCGCGGGCTTCGGTTGAAATCACCTCGCCCATGCGATGCACGAGGGGCGCATCCCAGGTGGCCGCCATGCCGATCACCTGTGGAAACTCCGTCGCATAGCCGGCAAAGGCGACACCATGCAGGCCTTCGTTCCACCAATCGTACTTCGGAATGCCCAGTCGCGGGATGGCGGGCGCATGGTCGCGCATCTGCTGCACCTTCTCTTCGAGCGTCAACCGTCCGATCAGATCATCGACGCGCCGGTCAACCGGAACTGACGGGTCCATATAGGGCAAAGGCTGCTGGGCCGCGACCCGCAGCGTGGCTGCTAGTACTAAAAGAAGGGCGAAAGAACTCCGGATCTGGAACAATTTCATGAGCAGGCCTGCCTGACAGATCGATTGTTGCGCATCTTGCTGTTGCGCCAAAAAGAATACGAATTATGCCATTATAGCCAGCACGTCCGGTCCGGCGAGAACCTTATTGCGCACAGCCACCATTTGACGACCAGACGATCCGCCCAGCATCGGCATTCCTAAGTAGGCTCGTTCGGATGCCAGTTGGCGCTGACAGGCTAATTCACTCATCCAACACCGCTTGTTGCCGTTAAGTTCGTATTCCTTCAGTTCAGTCCTGAAAAACGCTTTAGGATCCAGGAATGACGATGTTTCCGGATTGCCGGCTAACCGGCAGTTACTTTTCGGCAAACACATACGGTACACCGTGAAAGCTAGATCATGGATACCAAACGTCGAGGAAACCTCAGAGCCGCAAAAGCCGTGTGTGTATTACGTGTGTGGAAACCGCGTATTTGGCGTTTTTGGCGTTTCTTGCCGGCCTTAAGAATCAATAAGTTGTTTCTTTCAACGCGATCATATAATCCGACTCCCGCCGCCTCCACCATAAAATTTGGGGCATAGGCATATCGGATCTCTACTGCACCAGCGCGTTTGCAGCGTTTGCGGCGAGCACCCAGCGGCTGGCAACGTCGATTACATACTCGTCTTCGAACCACAGAAAGCCGAAATCGTCGATGCACTCAGGAAAATCAGGCTTGATGACAATGTACCCCGGGATCACGCCGCCCGGAATAAAGGTGTTGTCGGCGCGGTTGTTTCCATACGCCTTCAACTTCGAGACGGTTCCGACCGAAGAGACATAAGAAGTGCTCGAGACAGGATGCGTGCCGAGAATGTAGTTGACGGCGCGCAGCGTGTATTCCGGGCCGACGATATCGGGAAACGCCTTGTGCAGGAAGTACATTCGCACGCCGAGATCGACGACCGCTTCCGAGCCCCCCCAACTGCGCAGGCTCGGAGGCACGCCGAACGGAGTCACAGCAAGTTCTTTGTCCAACTCGACCTTGTATGTGCGGACCTCCGCTTCGACCTGCTGCTTAAAGTCCGCGTCCATGTAAGGCAGCGCCATAACGGCCATCCAGCCGCTCGTTCCGAAGCGCTTCTTCATTGCGGGCAGCATCTCCACGAGATGCTTCTTGTATTCATCACCACCGCCGGTTGCGATCAGCAACTCCACGGTGGCCTTCCACTCTTCGGTGCTGACAACTTCTCCCGCCCAAAAGGCCGGGAAGCCCCATTCCGGGGGATACTGAGTCACCGTCGGATGCGCGTGCTCATCCTGCCACAATCGGATGGCAGTATCCAGGCTTTCCCTGGCAAGCGAGTCGTCCCAGCCTTTCAAAGCCTGCGATGCGGCAGCCAATGCGGCCGCGGCTCCCCACTGCAGCCGTGGCTCCTTCGTGGTGAATGCCCAGCGATCGTCGGCTATACCAGAGTAGTCGCCTTTCACCTCATGCAGTCCAAGCTTCGCATCGTAGATTCGCCCATCGGTTTTCGATGCCGCATCGCCCAGGTGGGTGTACTCGCGGAGAGTGGGTTCCATGATCTCCGGGAACGGATGGCCGACGGAGTTGATTTGCGCGAGTACCCCCAAGACTCCGTGCTTCACCTGCTCCACCGCATCGGGAACACCGTCGGGCCTGTGCATCTCCACCGTGCGCGCGGTTTCGTCAACCGTAAGCTCATCCCACTTCAGGTCAAATTCCTTGTAAGCCAGCGCGAGGTCTTCGATGACCGCGTATTGGCTTTCGGCGCGGATATCGTAATCGCCCGCGTCATACCAGGCGCCCACGTTCAGCCCCGGTATATGCTCCCCCGGCTGGAACGGCGAGTCGGTGGCCGGCCCCATCCACGCTCCGTCGAAATGGCGCGTGTTCAGCGGCGCCTGGCGCGCATCGTCGAGATGCGAAACGCCATGCCACAAGCGGTATCCCTCGCGCACGGAGACGTGGTCCATCTCCACCGCCAGATATCCGTCGAGCGTAGACTGCCACGTCCGGCTGTAGACATCCTGCGCGATGGGGAACACAGCTGTGCGAGCGCCGGCATATTCAATCACGTAGATTCCCGGATCCTTGACTGCGGAGAAATCGAAGTTCGCATAGGTGTACCGGAGCCAGGGTGTCGGCTCAGATAACGGTCCTTCGAAAACCTGCTTGTACGATCCGTCCTCAGCCATGCGCAGCACCTTCGCTATCCTGGGTGCGTCGAATTTCGGATCGAGTTCAATGATGGCAACCTTGGGGAAGTTGGGCGCGTAGCCCACCTGACTGTGCGCGACCATGGGCGGGCGCGTCCAGTTGGGAATCACAATTGGACGGATGTGCCAGACGATTGCGCCCTCCGTTTTACCGGACGGAATCAGCGTGCGCAGCACAAACCATCCGTTCTGCGCGCGGTTGCGCCCGTCAAAGAGGGAAACCGGACCGGTTTCGGAGGTGATGCCGATTGAATGCAGCGGGTCTTCCGGCGCTATGAGGATGCTGTTGCCGCTGACGATCGGAAGCGGCTGTGTGTAACCCTTCTCTGCGTCCCATTGCTCCTGGTATGGCAGTTTCCTGGGGTCGTCGGGCGAGGGCGGCACCCGCTGCATCTGCTCCTGCGGGCTGCGAGGGAATACGCCGAAGATGCGGTTGTCGACGGCATAGGTCTTGTCCACGTAAACCGAGGGCAGGAATTCCAGATTGAAGCCAGCGCGACCTGCCAGATTCTCTGGCAACGGCTTGTCGAGATCCACGCTCACACGTATGCCGCCAGGCTCGGCGGCCACTTCCAGACGATAATCCAACTTGTAAGTGGGGAATGAGAGGTCAGCGCTGAGCCGGTTGTGCTCTTTGTCGGCGTGCCGGCCCTTCAGCTTAGCCACCAGATCCCACTGTTCGGGCGTTGGCATCAGGCGCACATCGCCGTCGGTCGCAATGCGTTCATCATGGAGGATCATCTGCAGAGCTGAATTCTTCTCGTCGACAAACACCGGGTGGAAGGTGTTGTCGTAAAGCATGACATCGAAGCCCTGCGTACTCAGGTAGTCATTAGCGACAACCTGCATATTGATTTGCGCATTGCAGGCAGGCAAACACGAGAGCAGGACCAGAAGGAAGGCAACAGCATACAAAGAATTTGCAGAAAATCGATTATGCATCGACGTTTGAACCTCTTCAGTCGCCAGCATAGTGGAATCGCCGGTACATCGCAAGATGCGACACGAGGCGGGAGCCGGACATGCAGGAACGCGTGCCGCTGCCGAGTTTCTCACCAATCCACAATCCATCTCGGCGCTGGTAAAGTCCCTCCCAAAAGGCTGGGAAAGGAAGAATGTACAGGTTGTCCTGCATACCAACGTTATAAACCAGCTTCCGAGCGCTCCGGACGTCGTTGCTCCCTACTGCTGGTAAAGTAACTGCTTCACCGGCGCGTGCTCGTGCTCGACGCGCCAGACCGAACTCACGCGCCGCCGACTTCGAACAGAAGAAAGCCGCGTATTCTCAGTAAGCGCGAGCGCGAACAGGGCGCCACAAAGCTCTGCGGCCGGGATCGGTAACTATAAACGCCCTTCGATCCAGGAATGACGATGTTTCCAGATTGCCGGCAATTCGGAGGTTGGCGAGCCTTACATTTACCAGCACGAGAGACGGGGTGAAGCCGTAGCTTTCATTCGCGGCTCGCGCTGCGTGGATTGATTTCAAAAAAACTGGTGGATGGGATGGTGGCGCGGTTGAAACCACGCCCTGATACAAAGCCTGCATCCCACCCTCGATCACGCCACGAGCAGAAATTGCTCGTTGGGGATCCGAGTCGCCGGGGACCCCGAAGCCGCAACGACAAGAACGCGGCGTGGGTGAGGCACCCGGCGGTTGCAGCACAACAGCAACTCACTACGGCAACTGATTCGAGGGCAGGGCATCCGGAAGCTTTAAGGGCATCGGCTCTGAAACGATCGGTTCCAATTGGAGGATTCCGTAGGCTCTCCACCTCTTCTGGAGCTTGTGACCAAATGGTCTATCTGCATGATGTTCAGGCTTTTCTATAATAACGGGCCAGAACTGGCTTTCAACGCGTAAATATAGCGACGGAATCTTCCTCAGGGATTCCAAACTACTTATGGTCTCCCAAATAGCAGGAGGGTGAGGAATGGCTTTAGCGTCGAACTTGATCGGGAATGTCATAGAGCCGCTAAGCTCAAATGCCCATTTTTCTCCTGGGGCGAGTATGCGAACCTTATCCTTTAGCGGCGTCGGACGATCAAGTTGGAACCGCAATCTCCTCCATTCGGCCTCCTCGCTCAGGTTTTCGCCTCCGAATTCCTCGTATACAAGGTTATTCTCCGTGAGAGGACCTGAGTCCCTAGTCAGTATCCAATGTCGGAACGTTGGCAAGCTGTCGACCACAACGATTGCCGGCTCCTTCCCTTCATTGACCCATTCAAGCTTGAGCTCGATAAGAACGTCTATGTCCTCCTTTGAAACGGACGAGAGTCTCAGTCCCGACACGATGGCACGTCCTCTGAGAATCAAAGGGCTTTCAGGGAAACTTTTGTTAGACTGCATTTGCGGATGACACACCTTTGGGAGGAAGAGCACTACAAGGATAACCAGTGTCTTGAATGAATCACTCATAATCATCGCCCTCAAAGGCTATTCTGGCCGGTATTATCCGCATTCGCCCGGATTGATGCTCCTTA
>Ga0209039_10001870_pt1 | contig 18754 bp, 14 predicted proteins | sample BogFormECP12_OM1_FD_188238 | JGI IMG/M metagenome (GOLD analysis project Ga0209039, IMG submission 188238) | Bog forest soil microbial communities from Calvert Island, British Columbia, Canada - ECP12_OM1 (SPAdes) (version 2) | ecosystem: Environmental > Aquatic > Freshwater > Wetlands > Bog ...
CTGTAAAGTTGCGGATCGATCTCGATGGCCTTGCGGTAATACTGAACGGCCTCTTCGTAGCGGCGATTGATGAAGAAAAAGTGGGCGACGGTTTCGTAGCCGCGGGCGGTGTGGGGGTCGAAGGCCGTGTCTTTCTTATCGGCCAGCCAGTCGATGGCGGCGAGGATGGCCCGTCCCCCGACGGACTGGGCGTCGATGGCGAGCGCCTTCTTCGCCTCTTCCGTGGCCTTGGCGGTGTCGTTGTCCTCGAGCGCCAACCGCGCCAGCAGTTCCTGGGCCTCGAGCAGCTTGGGATCGGACTCCAGCGCCTTGTGCGCCAGGCCGGCGGCCATGTTCTCGAAATTGTCGGCGGCTACCAGGGCCAGGCCCAGCAGGGCGCCGGCGTGGTCCTTCTTCAATTGGAGCGCCTCGTTGAAGAGGTCCACGGCAACGTTCGGCTGCGAGTGATCCAGGTACAGCCGGCCCCAGCGAACCTTGTAATCCGGATTGTCGGGGTGCTGGGCCACCAGGGCGCGGAACACGTCGTTGGCTTCCTGGAAGCGCCGCGCTTTCCAGAAGGCCTCGGCCTGCTCCAGCGTCTGCGCCGGCAGAAGCGACGCCAGCAACAGCACAAAGGCGACCAGCACCCAGGTCGAGTGATTTGGTTTGTGGGGCAGGATTGCATCCTGCGGCGGGTTGGCAACCCGCCAGTTGCGCCGGTAACAAACCGGCGCGCAGCTTGCAAAGCTGCCCCACAAAGCACTGAGCAATCTGCTCACTTGTCGAGCGCCTCCTGGGTTCGCGCGAGGTCCAGCAAGAGCTGCGTCAATTGCTTCTTGTAGGCGTCGGCCGGCATGGCGGCCTTCTCGTACTTCAGCTTGTCTATGGCCTGTTCGAGCTGCTCCTTCTTATCGAGCAGCGGCCGCTTGACGGGGTCGCGCGCGGCGGCGGCGTTGGCGCCCAAGCGCACCACCGGGAAGGCGGCGGCCAGCTTGCCTTCGCCGTTCTCGGCCGAGGGAGCGCGCTCGCCCTCGCCTTTGCCGGTGTCTTCGACCACCGCGTGCTCGGTGGCCAGGCGCTTTTGCGATTCGTAAAAATCGGCGGTCTTGCGCTGGGCGTAATGGAAGGCTTCGAGCGCCGAGATGGCTTCGTTCTTATCCGCGTCCGCCGCCGGATCGCGCAGGGCCTCGGCCCAATAGCGGGCGAAGACCGTGGCGTTCTTTTCGGTCCCGGTCCTGGTGGCGGCGATCACCACGCGAGTGGGCCGGCGCAGCGCCTCGATGGAACCGCCGCTGGAGCTGGTCATGTTGACCACGAGCTGGCGCGTGGCCGGCACGCGGTCGAACAGCGCGGCCAACTCCGCGCCCGTGATATCGGGTCCGGGGATGTTGAACTTGTAATCCACGCCATCGAAGGTGCCGTGCCCGATGAGCATGACCACCAGCGCATCGGCGGGCTTGGCCTGTTTGGCGATTTCCGCGAAACGCGCGCGGATCTGCTCGCGCGTGGGCGCGACCAGCGTAACCACGTTGGAATCGCCGCCGGCGCGCTTCAAACTCGAATCGATGTCATCGGCCCACATCTTGAAGCGCTGTTCGTAATCGGGCTCGCCGCCCAAGCCGGAGATGGTCACATAAAAGGTGGTGGCGGGCGCCGAGAGCGCGGCCAGCAGCACCAGCGAAACCAGTTTCATACCACACCCCACCGTCTGCGCAGCAGCCACTCGCAGGCGCGTATGCCGAGAGCCAGCAGGAAAATCGCGGGCATGTCCCACAGGTCGCGGGTCTCGCGCGTCGAGATGCCGGCCTCCGAGTACGAAATCTCATTCGCCAGTTTGGACGCGTCGGCGGGCTTGTAGTAACGGCCGCCGGTCTGGTCGGAGAGCTTCTCCAGCAGCTCGCGGTTCTGCGAGGTATGGAAATTCTCAGCCACGCCATCTTCCCTTCGGAACGTCACCACGTCGCGCCCAACCTCTTCCTGCTCGCGGCCGGCGATGATGTCGGCCACGTAAGAGCCGGGCTTTTCGGCGGTCCATTCCCCGCTGTAGATGCCCTCTTCGAGCGGTTGCGGGGTCAGCTCGACGGTGGCGGAAGAGCCGTCGGGCGCCATGAAGCGGGCCTGCACCTTGGCGTTGGTCACGGGCTTGTACTGCTTGTCGCGCACCTCCACCCGCAGCGGCACCTTGGTTTCATCGGAGAGCACCGGCTTGGGCGTCGAGGCAATCACCTGGCCGGGCGTATCGGTCACCAGGTAGCGCAGAATCTGCTGCCAGAAGGTGGGTTGCGTCTTGTCGTCGTGGGGCAGCCACATCTTCCAGCGCCAGCTTCCCTCGGTGGCGAACAGCACGGTGCGGCCGCGACCGTAATTCTCAGTCACCAGCAGAGGCAGTTTGCGCTTCCCCGCGGGGGTGGATACCAGCAGCACGGTGGCGCCCGGCTTGGGGTCGCCGGCTTCCTGGTAGTTGGCCATCTGCGGCATTTTCTTCCACCGATCGAGGTTGCGCGCGGGGTCCTCATCCAGCCGGCAGAGCACGCTCTGCGCACCCGCGGCGGTGAGTTCCTGGCCCGTGAAATCGCGGTGAAACGTGCCTTTGCCCTCGGGCAGGTTGGTGGGCACCAGGTCGGCCAGCGGCGATGCCGGGTAGCCGCCGTCGGAGAGCGTGGCGCGCCCGCCCATGAACAGCAGGCCGCCGCCGCGGCGGTCCACGAAATCGCGGATCAACTGCTGCTGGGTGGGCGTAAAATAGTTGGCCTCCACGCTGCCGATAATCAGCCCCTGGTAGGCGAACAGATCTTCGGGCTTGGAAGGGAAGCCGTCCTCCAGCTCGTGCGGCTCCGGCGGGTCGGGCGTGCCCTGGCGGTAGATCTTGTTCTGCGTGGTGCGCAGCATGGTGACTAATTCGATGTTGTTGTAATCGTCCAGGGCTCGGCGAATGAACTTAAACTCCCAGCGCGGCTCGCCCTCTATATAGAGGATGCGCGGCTTGCGCGCCTCCACGTTGACCAGGCGCGTCACCTTGTTGTTTTGTGCGTTTTCCTCGCCGGGGATGGGGTCGAGCGAGATTTCCAGCGTTTTCGGCCCGGCCTCGCCGCAATTGAACACCACCGATTCCGTCTGGGGCGCGCCCTCCGCTTTCAGGGTGACCTCTTGCGAAGCCAGCACCTTGGCGCCATCGCGAATGTTCAGCTTGGTCTTGCTGCCGGCAAGCCCGTAGTTCTGGAACGTGACCAGAGCCGTGAGCTTGGATTGCGGCAGCGCGCGCGCGGGCGCCAGCGCGTCGGTGATTTCCACGTCTCGCTGCGGGTGTTCGCGTCCGAACCCGATGGTGTGCACCGGGATGCGCTGGCGGCGTATGGCGGAGATGGTTTCGAGATCGATGCCGCCGGCGTTATCGGCCCCGTCGCTCAGCAGCACCATGGCGCCCAGCGGCAGCGAGGACGATTCCGCCAGCACCCGCTCCAGCGTATCGCCGATGCGCGAGGCGGGCGCCGTCGCCGAGAGCTGATCGGGCTTTTGAATCCGCTCCGGCTCCTTGCCGAACTTGTAGAGTCGCACCTGGAAGCGGTCGCCCAGCGATTTCAGCAGGCCGCCGTTGAGCACCGCCTGGGCGGCCGCTTCGCGCGTGCCGGAGGCGTCGGCCAGCGACATGCTGCGCGAATCGTCCACCAGCACGGCCACCACGTTCTGCTGCGGGCGCAGCGTGGCGATGCTCAAAGCCGGGTGCCACAGCAGAAAAAGAATCAGCGCCGCCAGGCAGGCTTCGAGCAGCCAGATGACCAGCGGCCGCAACCCGATGAGCAGACCATGGTTGCGGCGCACGTGCCAAAAGAGCAACCCCGCGGCCGCCACAATGGCGAGCGCCAGCAGCCACAGCGGCCAAGGCGTGAGGAGGACGAAATGACCCTTGTAGAAGATGCTGGCCGGGTATTTAAAGAGGATCTCGAACATGAAGTCCAGTCAGGGAGCAGTCGCGATTATTATATGGACGTGCCAATCGCCGTTTGGAGTTACAAACAGCCCCAAATTGGTGGGAAGTTCGACATGCAGGCACATTCCATGCAGCCCTCGTATGTGTGACAGCATACCACGCGCGCCGGGAAACGTCTTTGCGCCCTGCTCCGATCCATGCCAATCGCCACGCTTCATAAGCTCAAAAGCTCTTCACCGCGGAGACGCAGAGAAAACCAAGAAGAATTAAGAGCCTGAGAACGCGGAGATGGCAGAGAGCGCAGAGAATGCCTTTGGATCCCATCGATCCAACCGTGACCGCCGGGTACCACCTATTACCTCTGCCACCTCTGCGTTCTCAGATTTTGATCCTTTCTTCTTCTCTGCGTCTCTGCGTCTCGGCGGTGTAAATTCTTTGCGTGGTGCGGGAGTTCTTTGCGATCATGGTAGAGGGCCGTGCAAGACTTTATCCGGATTCGCGGGGCGCGGGTCCACAACCTCAAGAACATTTCGCTCGCGATCCCTCATAACCAGCTCACCGTCGTTACGGGCGTGTCCGGTTCGGGGAAGTCGTCGCTGGCCTTCGACACCATCTACGCCGAGGGGCAGCGGCGCTATGTCGAGTCGCTTTCAGCGTACGCGCGGCAGTTCCTGGAGCGCATGGAGAAGCCCGAGGTCGATGACATTGACGGCATCGCGCCGGCGGTGGCCATCCGGCAGAAGAATACCAGCCGCAATCCCCGCTCCACGGTGGCGACCTCCACCGAATGCTACGACTTTCTGCGCCTGCTGTATGCGCGCGTGGGGCAGACCTTCTGCCCGAAATGCGGGACTGTGGTGCGCAAGGATACGGTGGATGAAGTAGCCGCGCGGCTGCTCACGCTGCCTGAAGGGTCGCGTTGGTACGCCATCTTTCCGTGCGGGGAACATGCTTCCGTCGAGGCCCTGCGCGACCACCTGTTCGACCTGAGAAAGAAGGGATTCAACCGGCTGTTTCAGGCGGGGCGCCTCTTTGAGTTCTCCACTCCCGAATCGCTGCTGGATATCGATTTCTCGAAGCCCGTGTTCGTCCTGGTGGACCGCATCGCCATCGGTTCGGACCTGCACCAGCGGCTGGTCGACACCATCGAGATCTGCTATCGCGAGGCGGGCGAAGTGATCTTCGAAAGCGCGGCGGGCGGCGATCGATTGCGCTTCAACGAGAAGTTCCAGTGCAAGACCTGCCTGCTGGAATTCGCCCAGCCGGAACCCATCCTGTTCAGCTTCAACTCGCCGATCGGGGCGTGCCCGCGCTGCCAGGGGTTCGGCAACACCATCGATTTCGACATGGACCGCGCGATCCCCGACCCGTCGCTTTCGCTCGACGAAGGCGCGGTCGAGCCGTGGACCAAGCCGAAGGCCCGTTCGTGGCTGGGCAATTTCCGCAAGTCGGCGCGCGGAAAAGTGCGCTTCAACGTCCCCTTTGCCGACCTCAAGGACGAGGAGCGCGAAACGGTGCACGCTTTCGTCCGCCGCTTCTTCGACCACCTGGAAACCAAGAAATACAAGCTGCACGTGCGCGTGTTTCTGAGCCGCTACCGGGGCTACGCGCTGTGTCCCGAATGCAAGGGCGCGCGGCTGCGCAAGGAAGCGCTCTACGTGCGCGTCGGCGGCCGCAACCTGGCCGAGGTGGTGCGGATGAACATCGCCGCGGCGCAGCAGTTTTTCGACACCCTCGCTCTGAGCCCGGAGGAGAACGCCATCGCCGACAAGATCCTGGTCGAGATCCGCCAGCGGCTGAAGTTCCTCAACGACGTGGGGCTGGATTACCTGACGCTCGACCGCCTGGCCTCCACGCTTTCCGGCGGCGAGGCGCAGCGCATCCAGCTCGCCACCTGTCTGGGGTCGCGGCTGGTGGGCGCCTGTTATGTGCTCGACGAGCCTTCCATCGGCCTGCACAGCCGCGACACGGGGCGGCTGATCCGGATTCTGGAGGAGCTGCGCGAACTCGGCAACACCATTGTGGTGGTGGAGCACGACGCCGACGTGATGCGGGCGGCGGACCACATTGTCGATCTTGGCCCGGGCGCCGGCGAGCGCGGCGGGGAAATCGTCTTCGAAGGGCCTCTCAAGAAGCTGGTGGCCAGCGCCAACGGATCGCTGACCGCGCGCTATCTGCGCGGCGAGCTGCGCGTCTCCGTGCCGCGCGGCCGGCGCGCCATCCATCCCAATCGCGTGCTGCGGATCTCAGGGGCGCGCGTGCACAACCTGAAAAACCTCGAAGTGGAAATTCCGCTGGGCATGATGGTGGCCATCACGGGCGTTTCGGGATCGGGAAAATCGACTCTGGTGCACGACGTGCTCTACCGCTCGCTGGCGCGCCAGCCCGAGCCGGAGTCGGATAGCGAAGGCGATCTCCCTGCCGGTCCGCCGGCGCCGTGCCGGAAGGTCGAGGGCGCGGAGCGGATCTCGAGCACGGTCATGATCGACCAGTCGCCCATCGGGCGCACGCCGCGCTCCAACCCCGTGACCTACATCAAGGCGTTCGACACCATCCGCGCCCTGTTCGCCTCCACGCGCGAGGCGGAGAAGCGCGGATATGGCGCCGGCCACTTCTCTTTCAATATCCCCGGCGGGCGCTGCGAGGTCTGCCAGGGCGATGGCACGGTGACCGTCGAGATGCAGTTTCTGGCCGACGTCGAGCTGGTGTGCGAAGAGTGCAAGGGCACCCGCTATAAGAGCGGCATCCTCGAAATTCGCTACAACGGGCTCAACATCCACGAGGTTCTGAAACTCACCGTGCGCGAAGCGATGGACTTTTTCCGCGCCGCGCCGCGCCTGGTGCACAAGCTGAAGGTGCTGGACGACGTGGGGCTGGGCTATCTGCGGCTGGGACAATCCGCCACCACGCTCTCCGGCGGCGAGGCGCAGAGGGTGAAGCTGGCGGCGCACCTGGCCATGGCCCATTGCGAGGGCACGCTGTTCATCTTCGACGAGCCCACCACGGGCCTGCACTTCGACGACATCTCCAAGCTACTGGCGGCCTTTCAGCGCCTGATCGAAAACGGGGGAAGCCTGATCGTCATCGAGCACAACCTGGATGTGATCAAGGCCGCGGACTGGGTGATCGATCTGGGACCGGAAGGCGGCGCCCTGGGCGGCTACGTGGTGGCCGCGGGAACGCCCGAGACCATCGCCAAGGCGGAAGCTTCCTACACCGGCCGGTATCTGCGCGGCGTGCTGTAGCTCACTTGAAGCGCATCGTGATGCGGTTTTCTTTGCCGCCGTAATCCAGTTCCAGGTCCTTCATCTTCTGCTTCTCCATGGCGAAGTAGAGAAGGCCGGAGACCGGCTGGTCGGTCTTCTTTTCGGGCAGCACCTTATCTTCGAGCACCTTCTTGAGCGGGTTTTCCTTTTCCGTAGCCCCGTCCTTCACGGTGGCCTTGACATCGCCCGAGTCGCCGCCTCCGCCGGTACCGACCGTTGCACCGCCGCCAGGATAACCGCCGGGGTAGCCCCCAGGATACCCGCCGGGGTAGCCGCCTGGGTATCCGCCGGGGTAGGGGTACCCACCCGGATACCCGCCGCCAAGTGAGACGCCCGGGCTGCTCCTTTGGACGGGAGCCTGCTTGAGCACCATGCCCCCGCTGCCGGCGATCTGGCTGGGGGCGAAGGGCGTGGTCTTCTCGCCGTCTTTATCGGTGCGAAGCTGAAAATCGTCCCGGTCGATGGAGATTTCCTTGCCGTACTTCGGCTGCACTTTTACATCGGCCACAATGTAGTGCCCCTCCAGATCGGAACCGACGATCTCCTTGACGCCGGCGGGGTCGATATAGAGCGTGACGGTGAGGACCAGGTCCTCATTTTCGCCCCGGGCGGTGCCCACGGCTTTCTTGGGTGCCGCCGGCAGCAGAAACACCGGCAACAGAAAAAGGGCCAGACAGCGGGCTGCCGCGGTACGCGGGTTTCGCATGGGGAACGCCTCTGGACCAATTATACCGTCCGGTGGCGCAGACGATCGTCTTTCGTCGTCTGCGTTGACAGGCCACAAAAAACGATGGCCCGCCCCACCAAGCAATAAAACCGAGAGTTTTGGATCTCGTTGCACACTAGTTTCCGCTGGTACAATGAATCGTCATGGATGAAAAAGAGCGCTCGCGCGCCTTAGAACTCGCCTTGAGCCAGATCGAAAAGCAGTTTGGCAAAGGCTCGATCCTGCGTCTCGGGTCGAAGGATGCCCTGGTGCCGGTATCGGTGATCTCGACGGGGTCGATCTCACTGGACGCCGCGCTGGGCGTGGGCGGCCTCCCTCGCGGCCGCGTGATCGAAGTCTTCGGACCGGAATCCTCCGGCAAAACCACGATCGCTCTCCAGGTAGTCGCGGAGGCGCAGAAGAAGGGCGGGATTGCCGCCTTTATCGACGTCGAGCATGCGCTCGACCCGGCATACGCCAAGAAACTCGGCGTGGATATCGACAATCTCCTGGTCTCGCAACCCGACTACGGCGAGCAGGCGCTGGAGATCACCAATCACCTGACCGCTTCGGGGCAGATCGACGTGCTGGTGGTGGATTCGGTGGCGGCGCTGGTGCCCAAGGCCGAGCTGGACGGCGAGATGGGCGACAGCCACATGGGGGTCCAGGCCCGGCTCATGTCGCAAGCCCTGCGCAAGCTCACCGGGGTGGTCTCGAGGTCGCGGACCTGCCTGATCTTCATCAACCAGATCCGCGAGAAGATCGGGGTGATGTTCGGCAACCCGGAAACCACCACCGGCGGGCGCGCGCTGAAATTCTACGCCACCGTGCGGCTGGACATCCGGCGCATCGCGGCCATCAAAGACGGCGACGCCGTAATCGGCAACCGCACCAAGGTGAAGGTAGTGAAGAACAAGGTTGCGGCGCCCTTTCGCGAAGCCGAGTTCGACATCATCTACGGCGAGGGAATCTCCAAGGAAGGCGACCTGATCGACCTGGGCGTGGCGCAAAATGTGATCGAGAAGAGCGGCTCGTGGATCAGCTACAAGGGCGAGCGCATCGGCCAGGGCCGCGAGAACGCGCGCCAGTTCCTGAAGGACAACGCCGATATCCGCCAGGCGATCGACACCGAGCTGCGCCAGGTCCTGGGCCTGACCAAATCGGAACCGGCGCCCGCCGCGGCGGAGGCGCCGCCGCCCAGCCCGGCTCCCAAACCAGCGCCCGCACGCAAGTAGGCGAGCGATGCTTCGCCCGCCGCGATGAAGGAAGAAGACCGGCAGCGCGCCATTCGTCTGAAGCTTTCCCAAATGGAGTCCGCTCCGGCGCGGCGCGCGGGATACGCCGCCGGTGCGGCGCTGGCCACCGGATTTGCGGCGCTCGATGCCGCCCTCATGGGAGGGCTGCCTCGCGGCTGCCTGGTGGAACTCTTCGGACCTTCTTGCGGCAAGACCACGCTGGCGCTCCAGGTGGTGGCGCACCTTCAGAAACACGGCTCGACGGCCGCATGGATCGATTCCGACCATGCCTTCGATCCGCCGTATGCGGTGAAACTCGGGGTGGCGCTCGAAAGCCTGCCGGTGGTGGAGCCCGAATCGGCCGAGGAGGCGCTGGAGATCGCGCGCCGGCTGGCGAGCTCCGGCGCGGTGGACCTTCTGGTGGTGGATTCGGCCGCGGCGCTGGTCCCCAGTCTGGAACTCGAAACCGGGATCGGAGCCAGCGGCCCGGGCCTGCACAGCCGCGTGCTGGCATCGGGATTGCGACGGCTGGCGATGGCTGTGACCAGGGCCGGCGCCGCGGTGTTGTTTCTCAACCAGACACGCGGCCGCCCGGAGCCCTCCGGAGGAGAGGCCGAGACCAGCGCCGGCGGCCCTCCACTCAAGCTGTACGCCGCGGTGCGCATCGCGATGGGCCCGGCCGGTGAGCGGCGAGTGCGCTTCCGGGTGCTGAAAAACAAGGTGGCGACGGCCTTCGCCGAGGGCGACTTGAGGTGGAAACCGGGCCTGGGATTCGCGGAAAGCCCGTAAAATGGCCCTTCCAGCGGGCCGGAATCGAAAAAACCGCGAAAAATCGGGCTTTTGTGGCGATTTTCTCTTTACATCGCCCTGCCCTTACCTTATGATTGATATCAATTGAGCTGTACGTCCGCTAAAACGTGCGGGCTTAGAATTGTTTTCGATGGTGTTGTGGTGTGGGGCGCGCAACGCGCGCGGTCTGCTCCGCGCTGGATTGAAACAAACAGAACGACGGGAGAATCAAAGGAGAATTATGGCGAATCAGAGAATGACCCAGACGCAACTGGTGAAAGAGCTGGCGGCACGCTGCGAAGTGAACAACAAGGCCGCAAAAGGGTTTCTGGAGAGTCTCGCCGGTCTGGCGATCGGCGAAGTGAAGAAGAACGGCGTATTCGTGCTGCCCGGCATCGGCCGGTTGGTGCGCGTGGATCGCAAGGCCCGCACCGGGCGCAACCCGGCGACCGGCGAAGCCATCAAGATTCCGGCCAAGAAGGTCGTGAAATTCCGCGTGGCCAAAGCCGCCAAGGACGCGATCGTTCCGCCCAAGAAGAAGTAGCCGAGGGACGGGCTTACAACGTAAAAACCCCGCGAGGCCCAACCGGTCTCGCGGGGTTTCTTTTTTTTCTGGATGTTTTGAAGCCGAGATGAACGCAGCCCAAGGTGCGGGCTGTTCCACGAAGCTGCCGTCTACTTCTTCTCTGCGACCTTTTCTTCTTCCTTCTTCTCTTCTTCGCCGCCTTTGAGGGCATCCTTGAAGTTCCGGATCCCTTCGCCCAGGCCTTTCCCCAGGTCGCCGACCTTCTTGCCGCCGAACAGCAGCACGGCGACCAAGGCGATCACGACGATCTCGGGAAAGCCTAGCCCCGCAAAACCGGCAGTTAGCACGCCAGTGGGTTCCATACGGCCTCCTTTACATACGTCATTGTAGCGGATTCCGAGGGCGAGCGTGGCGCCGGGCCCAGTGGGCGCCCCCTACCGGAACCAGGAGCGCACATCGAGAATGTCGCGCCGCATCCCCTCGGAGAGCGGCGCCATCAGGACGTTGATGGCGAACCACATGGTGCTGACCGAGAGCAGCACCCGCGTCACCCGGTTCTTCCCAATGACGAGCCGCAGCAGGATGGCCACCACGAACGGCAGGACTGCGGTGACCACCCGCGCGTGCGGGCTCAGATCCTCGAATACGCTCGCTAGCAGCACTACAGCAATCTAGCGCCGCCGCGAGTTGGCGGGTCAAGTTAACCTTCGATAGCGCGAAAACGTACCAGGTACGATACCCTACATTCATGGCCGATTTTGTGGAACTGGGAGCGGACCCGGCGGGTGCCCCGCTTTCCATTGAAGATGTGGCGCGCGTGGCGCGCGAAGGCGCCGCGGTGCGCATCGGCGATGCCGCGCGCGCGCGCATCGCGCTAGGCCGCGAGCGGCTGGAAGAGCTGCTGGCGCGCGGCGAGCGCATCTACGGCGTGAACACCGGGGTGGGCGGGAACGTCGGCCTCTCGGTTCCTCCGGAGCAAATGGACCTGCTGCAGCTCAACCTGCTGCGGCATTTGTGCTGCGCCACCGGGCATCCCCTGCCAAACGACGTGGTGCGGGCGGCCACGCTGCTGCGCGCGGCCACCTTCACCACGGGCGCGTCGGCGGTGCGGCCGGAGGTGGTGGACGCGCTGGCGGCGCTGCTCAACCGCGGCGTGACGCCGGTGGTTCCGCGGTATGGGTCGGTGGGCGCGAGCGGCGATCTGATGCCCTCGGCCTACATCGCGCGCGTGCTGGTGGGCGCGGGCGAGGCGGAATTCCAGGGCCGGCGCCTGGCGGCGGTGGAAGCGCTCGAGGCCGCCGGCCTGCGCCCCATCCGGCTGGCGCCCAAAGAGGGGCTGGCGCTCATCAATGGCACCACGGTCATGACCGCGGTGGCGGCGCTGCTGTGGATCGACGCCTTCCGCGTGCTGCGCGCGCTGCTGGGCGCGGTGGCCCTTTCCGTGGAAGCCATGCAATCGCCCGACCTGCCTTTCGAGCCGTGGGTACACCAGCGAAAAGGTCACCCCGGCCAGATCGCCGTGGCCGCCTACCTGCGCGGGATGCTGGAAGGTTCCGCGTATACCCAGCCTTCCGGCGGCCAGAGCTGCTACTCGCTGCGCTGCGCGCCGCAGGGGCTCGGCCAGGTGTGGGAGGCGCTCGAAGATGGGCGCGCGGTGATCGAGCGCGAAATCAACTCGGCCAACGACAACCCGCTCATCGACCCCGAGACCGGCAGAATGTACAAGGCCGGCAACTTCTACGGCGGCCACATCGCGCGCCTGCTGGACACTTGGAAAATCGATTTCGCCTCCATGGCCAACTGGGGCAACGCGCTGCTGGCGGTGCTGGTGGACGACCGCTTCAACCAGGGGCTGCCCGCCAACCTGGCGCCCGAGCCGGGCCTGAACTCCGGATTCAAAGGCATGCAGTTGAGCGTCACCAGCCTGGCGTGCGCCGTCCGCCAACTGGCCGGCCCCAGTTCCATCCATTCGCTGCCCACGGAGCAATACAACCAGGACGTGGTGAGCCTGGGGATGCACGCGGCGGTCACCGCCATGGACGCCCTGGAATGTCTGCGCAACGAGACGGCCATGGTGCTGCTGGCCTCGGCGCAAGCCGTGGATCTGCGCGGCGGGCCGGCCAAGCTGGGGAGCGGATCGCGAAGGGTTCATGCGGCCGTGCGCCAACTGGCGCGGTTCCAGGATCGGGACCGGCCGATGGAGCACGAGGTAGCGGCGGTATCGGCCAAGATCGCAGCGGGTCAAGTATAAAATTCGGGGACTTAAACCCGCGTCCAGGCCCCGAGTTTTGGCAGTGAGCTAAATCCGGGTTGATCGTGGTGGTGGCGCGCAGTTCCAAGAGTTCCTCCACGTTTATACGTGATCCCCTTAAGAATATCGACCAAAAATCTCTTGTATTTCGTAACGGGGTCACGTACAATTGAAGCATGGCCAAGAAAAAGCTCCCCCCGGAGGTGCTTCAATATTTCGCTAGAATGGGCCAAAGGGGAGGGTTGATAGGAGGCAGAGTTCGCGCCCAGCGGCTCACGGCAGAGCAGCGAACCGAGAGCGCAAGAAAGGCGGTCTTAGCCCGATGGGCCAGGAGCAAGCAGGAGTGACGGAGCCAGTCTTTCAGGAGCCACCCACAGCCAATGAGTTTATTGAAAAGGAACTTCATCAACGATTGCAGGGAATCGAGAGGCTGTTCTCGGCGCACGCCCTAAGCTTGGTTGGTCCTCTCATTGACGGGGTGGATGATTATTTGCGGACCGCTGTCGAGAAACGTCACGCGAGCGACCGGCCCTCACGCAAATTGGTCATCGTCCTGACCACCGAGGGCGGATACATCGAGACCGTGCAGCGGATGGTCGACACGGTTAGGAAGCATTATCGACTTGTCGATTTCATCATTCCGAACCAGGCGTTCTCGGCCGGGACCATTTTCGCCCTGTCCGGGGATGCTATACACATGGACTATTATTCACGGCTTGGGCCGGTTGACCCGCAAGTGGAGACCCAGCCGGGGAAAGCCGTGTCGGCATTGGGCTACCTGGAACGCTATGAAGCGCTCCTCAAAAGAGCGCAAGACCCGAACGTTCCCATTTCACCGGCCGAGATTACCCTTCTTATCAATGGGTTTGACCAAGGCGTGTTGTACCACTACGAACAGGCGCGCGAGCAGTCAATCGCCCTATTGAAGGAGTGGCTGGCGAAATTCAAATTCAAGAACTGGAATAGGACCGAGACCCGCGGGATTCGCGTCACCAAGGCGATGAAAAAGGCGCAGGCCGAACGGATTGGAACCCAACTGAATGATACCAAGAGGTGGCATTCGCATGGCCACGGCATCTCTATGGAGGTGCTGCGTCGCGACTTGAATCTGCGGATTGATGACTTTGAGGAGATTCCCGCGCGGAGCCTCGCAATCCGGGGATACTATAATCTGCTGTCCGACTATATGATGAAGCGTAGCGCACGAGGCACAATTCACATCGTCGGAGACTATCGCTCGTTCCTGTAAGGCGATGGGGGGAAAATGGCGAAGCGGATAGACTTGGCGGAAATACTCAAGAAACACCCGGAAGTTGACGTAGTACAACTTCAAAGGGCACTCGACTTGTTTGATAAGTTGCGAAAGAGCGGCCTGGGTTGCCCCCAAGGGTTTAGGTCTGGCGACCCGCTCGTCCGCCGCCGCGCCCGGCTCATGGATGATCTCGTTGATGATCCCAGAGCGGTGAGGCTGCGATCCAGGTAGTATCCCCGGTCCGGCTGAGGTGGCGGTCAACCCAGATTTAGCGGACTACCCGAATTTTTTCCGTGGTCCGCTTGGGTGTAGACTGAATTAAGATCCGGAAGTCCAAAATCGAAATTCCGTTCGGAGAATAACTATGAAGACCGATTCCTCGCGTAGAAACTTCCTGGCGGCCGGGCTGAGCCTTCCAGTCGCCGGCATGGCCAGCGCCGCCGCGTCCCAGGCGCCCGCCGCGAAAGCCCCCAGACCCCCATCGGCGGAGGCCCCGTCGGCCCGCTATCGAACACTGGGCAAGACCGGGCTCAAGGTTTCGACGGTCGGCTACGGGTGCATGATTACGTCCGATTCCAGCGTGATTTCCCGGGCGGTCGACATGGGCATCACGTATTTCGACACCGCGCGCGGGTACCAGTCGGGCAACAACGAGCGCATGGTGGGAGCCGCCCTGAAGGGGTCGCGCACCAAAGTCGTGATTTCGAGTAAATCCGAGTCCAAGACCGCCGCCGAGGCCATGGCGCACCTCGACACCAGCCTCAAGGAACTGGGCACGGACTACCTCGACATCTGGTACATGCACGCCCGGGACACCGTCGAGGCCATTCCGGACGAGCAGATCGCGGTCTGGGAGAATGCCAAGAAACAGGGGAAGATCCGCCACATCGGCATCAGCACCCACAACCCCGCCGCCATTGTGGACCGCGTCCTGGCGGTGGGAAAGTTCGAGGTGGTGTTGAGCACCTACAACTTCACGGTGGGTACGGGCAACGACCCCGCTTATAAGAAGCTGGTCGACGCCGGCATCGGCATGGTGGCCATGAAGGTGATGGCGCCCGCCAGCCGCGCGGGCGGGTTCTCCAGCTTGCCTGGCTTCCGGGCCGATCGCATGGACCGCGTGACGAGACCGGGTGGGCCGGTGGCGGCGCTGAAGTGGGTGCTGCGCGACCAGCGCTTCGCCACCACCATTCCCAGCATGACCGACGTCGACCAACTGGAGGCAAATTTCCGGGCCATGTCGGAGCCGTTCAGCGCGGCGGACGAGAAGCTGCTGGCCCAAATCGACCGGGACATTCGCCCGCTTTACTGCCGCATGTGCTACCAGTGCACCGGCCAGTGCCCCAAGGGCGTGCCGGTTGCGGACACCATCCGCTACCTGTCCTACGCCGATTTCTACGGCCAGTTCGCGCTTGGCCGGGAGCATTTCCTGGCGCTGCCGGAAGAGGCGCGCGCCGTGCGCTGCCGCGACTGCGGCTCATGCCAGGTGCGATGCCCCAACGGCGTCCACGTCGCCGAGCGCCTGGTGCGCGCGCAGGACCTGTTCGCCTGAGATCTCACTTCGGCATCTCGACCACTTTCGGCTGCAATCCCGCTTTCGCCAGCACCGCATACACCACGAAGCCGGTGACAAAGCTGTAAAGCACCGCCGGCTGCACGTAGGTTTTCATCTCCGCGGATAGCGGCAGGAACGGCAGAATCCCCACCACGAACCCCACCGCCCAGGCGATGTACCCGGCAAAATTGATGCCCGCGCGCGGCCCGGCCCAGCGCTTGCCGGAGAGCAGGTAATCCGCCGCCATGGCACCGCAGATGGGCCCGAAGGAAGCTCCCACGATGTTGAAAAAGGGAATCAGGTTGGCCGCCACTCCCGTGACCGCCAGCACGATTCCGACCGCCGCTCCCGCCATGGTGGAGGCGACGCGCGGCACGCCCGGAATCATGGTCGAGAAACTATTGCCCGCGATGAACGCGCAGAAGCAAGTCGGCGGGATGGACGCGATAGCGAAGAGGAAGAACATCGCGGTCCCGATCACGCCGCCAATGGAGTGGATCACATCGGCGTAATCGAAGCCCTGGCTGAGCCCCGAACCGTGCGCGCCCGCGATGGCCGCCAGCGGCAGCCCGCCCGCCACCAGCACCGCCAGCGCGATGCCCACCAGTCCTCCCCATTTGACATCCGATGCGTTGCGCGCATTCAACCCGAAATCCGCGCCCGCCGCGCCCGCCGTCGCGAAAAAGCCGATCACGATCGCCAGCGTCATGGTGAACGCCACAAATGGATTGTCCTGAGCCGCCGGCACATGGTATCGCCCGATTCCGCCGGCGGTCTGCAAGAACACGATCAGCAGCATGAGCAGCGGAATGGCGTTCAGAAGCAGTGAGACCTTCGCCACGTAGCGAATGCCTTTGGCGCCCACCCAGGCCATGACGCAGCCCCAAATGACTCCCGTCGCGATGAACGGCCCTCCGCCCGGCGCGGAGTTCATGCCCAGCCCCTTCAGTATGAATTCGCTGGCGACGGAGGTGGCCACGGCGAACCAGCCGATCTGCAACAGACCCATGAGCAGCCCCGGCATGAGGTAGCCGCCCTGCACGCCAAACGTCGAGCTTCCCACCACGTACAACGGGAAGCCGGTCTTCATCCCCAGCATGGCGGGCGCCAGATAGTAGAGGGAATAGCACAGCAGCCCGGCGGCCACCAGCCCGGCCAGGCACACGGCAAGGCTGCCGTGCGCCAGGGTGTCCCCGGCCATTAATCGATAGAACGCAATCCACAGAAAAATCCCGGCGTAGCTGGGTGCGGTATTGGCATACCACGGCGCGCGCTTCTCCATCGGGTTGGGCGCGGCTTTCGCAAGATAGTCCGGCAACATGGCAGGGGCCAGTATACTACAGTGCGCCCTCCGACTCCCACCCCGCGAAACTGCTACAATCCGTTTTCAGATTTCAGTAGCTGCCATGGCGCCACCGTGATCCGACGGATCTTCAAAGCTTTTCATTACCGGGATTTCCGCCTGATGTGGATCGGCGCCTGCACCTCCGCCATCGGCACCTGGATGCAGTTGCTGACGCAGAGTTGGCTGATCTGGAAGATGAGCCACAGCACCTTCCTGCTGTCCTTGGACCCCATCCTGCAAGCGACTCCGATCTTTCTCTTCTCGCTGGTGGGCGGTGTGTTTGCCGACCGCATCGAACGCCGCCACTTGCTCATGTTTTCCCAATTCGTTCAGATGACGTGCGCCCTGGTGCTGACCTTCCTGGTCGGTTTCCACGTGGTCAAGGTCTGGCACTTTCTGACCGGCTCTTTCATCGTGGGTTTCGCGCAGGCGTTCGGCGGCCCGGCCTATACGGCGCTCATCCCCACTCTGGTCAGCAAAGAGGATATGCCCAACGCCATCGCCCTGAACTCCATCCAGTTCAATGCGGCGGTGATGATTGGACCGGCCCTGGGGGGCGTGGCTCTGGCCAAGCTCGGCGCCACGTGGTGTTTTGCGCTGAACACGCTGTCGTTTCTGGCTCCGGTGGTCGCACTGATGATGCTGACGGCCCGCTTCCTGCCCGAGAAAACCACCGCCAGCATCCTGGGCAGCATGAAAGAGGGCATCCGGTTCGTGCGCAAGCAGGGCGCCATGGAGGGGCTCATCGTGCTGGCGTTCTGCATGACGGCCCTATCCTTGCCTATGCGGACCCTCCTTCCGGTGTTCGCCACCGACATCCTTCACAGAGATTCCGGCACGTTCGCGCTGTTCCTGTCCTTATCGGGCATGGGCTCGGTGGTGGGCGCGCTGGCCGTGGCCGGGTTGGGTAACGTCCGCAACAAAGGCCGCATTGCTCTCGTTATGATGGTCTGCCTGGGGGCCGGTATCGCGGGCTTTGGTCTTTCCCGCTCCGTCTGGTTGAGCGGCGTCATGCTGTTCTTCTCCGGCGCTTCGATGATGGCCGTCTTTGCCATGGTCAGTTCCCTGGTGCAGCTCATTGTGACCAACCAGATGCGCGGCCGCGTCATGAGCGTGTATAACTTCTCTTTCCGCAGCGGGATGCCCGTGGGAAACCTGTTGGCTGGATGGCTCGTCCCAATATTTACCGCCCCTGCCGTGCTCGCCGTGAACGGAGCGCTGCTGGTTGCTCTGGGCCTGTACTTCCTCCTGGTGCAACGCAGGGTGGCGGCGCTTTGAGGTAAGAGGACGAAAGCATGATTTTGGGACTGGTAATGGCAGGCTTCATGGCCGCCGCTCCTTCCGCGCTCGAAACGGCGCGCGACCAGCAGGATCGCGCCGCGCTCGAGAAGATGGTGAATGAGTACTCGGCCGCCGCGGCCAAGGCCCCCAACAACGCCGACGCGCAATACCGGGTGGCGCTGGCGGCCTCCTACCTGGCCGAGGTCTCCATCGAGCAGCACGACCGGAAGCAGGGACGCCAGGCGGCCGAACAGGGTATCAAGGCCGCCGAGAAGGCCATCGCACTCAAGCCCGAAGCCGAATACTTCCGCGTGCTGGCCACTCTTTGCGGCCAGGCGATCACCGACCTCCTCAGCGGCCTCAGCTACGGCCCACGCGCCAGGGATGCGGTCGACCGGGCCGTCGAAAAAGCGCCCAAGTCCTCGTCCGTCTACGTGGCCCGCGGTGTCGGCAGCTATTACCTGCCTGCGCAGTTGGGCGGCGGCTCGAAACAGGCCATCGCCGATTTCCAGAAGGCCATCGAGCTCGATCCCAAGAACTCGGAGGCATACTTGTGGCTGGCGCTCAGCCTGCGCAAGGAAAACCGGAATGCGGAGGCGCGCCAGGCCTTCGCCAAGTCGCTGGAGCTGAATCCGAACCGC
>Ga0209039_10001872_pt1 | contig 18751 bp, 12 predicted proteins | sample BogFormECP12_OM1_FD_188238 | JGI IMG/M metagenome (GOLD analysis project Ga0209039, IMG submission 188238) | Bog forest soil microbial communities from Calvert Island, British Columbia, Canada - ECP12_OM1 (SPAdes) (version 2) | ecosystem: Environmental > Aquatic > Freshwater > Wetlands > Bog ...
AGATGGGGGGAACACCCCGTCTACCACCTATGACCTACCACCTACATCTAGGTTAAAAAGCAATGCCTACTGTCTCACAATACTGGCCCGGCGACTTTGGGCAAGCGATGAACCAATCGCTCGCGTGGCTTTACGGCCGGCAATCGAGCCCCGCTGGCAATTGGCTTGCCAATGCCCTCCTGACGCAGGGCGCCACGAGTTCCGCGGTAACTGAAGAGCCCGCCACGGGTCTGGTCGAGTGCGGTCTCAGCTCGCTGATCAATTTTCTAACGGGCTTGACCGTAAGCGGCGCGCAGGAAACTCCCCTCACGATGTCACAAATTGAATCGATCGTGGCGGCAATGCCTCCTGGCCTGTGGGCAGACAATCAATTGGGCCCGGACGGTTACCCGGTGAATGAATCGGGCCAAGCGCTCCCCTGGGGCAACCTGCTGGTGAACGGCTACGAAGTTACCTCGGCGATGCAGCAATCCATCAACACGCTGCTCTATAACCCCAATTCCACTTGGGTCACGCCGGGGTCTCCACAGACGCCGGGCGTCATCGCCAAGTGGACGGCCAACGCCAATTACCCTTTCGGTACACTGATCATCGACTCGAATGACAACGTCCAAATGGCGCTCTATAACGGCGTCACAGCTAACACCAGTAATCCTCCCAATTGGCCGGCCGCGCTGGGCGCCCTGACCGGCGACAACACCCAGATGTGGAAATTGATTGCGCTCGGCTATGAGAACATCGGCTGGGTGGCGGCGGGCTACGTTTTTAATTTGCTGAACGCGCAGAGCTCCTACCGGGTGGATGTGTTTGTCCACAGCGATACTTGGTACTACCAAGGCAGCTCCGGGCTGCAAACCACCGTCCCCGCCGGGGGCGGCGGTTATTCCGGAGGTTACACTTGGAGCCTGGCGAACGTTCACCCGGGCCTGTTGCTCGCGGCGCTCTACCCCACCAGCGTGGCGCAGCCGGCGAACGGCTGGTGCGGCGCGGTGATTCCTTCCGGCTGGGTTGCGCACACCAACACGGGCGTTTGCCAGACACCGCAGGCTGGCGCCACGCTGGGCGGCAAGCTCACCAGTTACAAAGCGCAAATCTACATCAAGACGGATATCGAGTACTTACTGGAAGACAACATTCCCATCATTGTGCAGAGTGACGGCTTCCACGCGCGCGCGGGCTCGAGCATGATGGCAACGCCCGGGACGCCGGTAGTCCATATCCTCTACAACAACCCGGTAGTGGGGTGGACGGAAATTTTCGATTCCACGGAATCGGTGCTGGAGTACTCGGACCTGCCGCGCTCATTCGACCTTCCCACCAGCGATCCACTTTATGTTCCCAATCCCGGCTCGACGGACATGGCAGCCATCCAGAATCGCGGCTTCATCTACGATTCCGCTCTGGCCATCCTTGCCTACACGTCCGCGGGAAATTTTACTGCCGCGGAAAAGGTCATTAATCAACTGAATGCGTTTCTCGCCAACCCGGGTTACCTGGCTTCGCGGGTGCTCGAAAACGCTGAAGACGGTTCCACGGCGCGGTGGTCGAAAACGGGTTCCGGCGCCACAGTTTCAAACATCGCGGCCAACTCCGTATCACCCCAGGAGCCGCCTTACGGCACGGGCAACATTCTGCATTTTCACGCTGGCTCCGCCAACGACGTTTTCACTTACGTCGGCAGCGGCTTCCCTGACAGCACGGACACTTACCTCAGCTTCGAACATATGGAAGCGGCGGGCGTGAGCTTTGTCTTCGACGTCAGCATAGTGACGGCGCAGGGCCTGGTGACCGATATTCAGGTCACCAGCGGCGCGGCAGGCCCGGCAACCCTGGCGGGCAAGGTGATCACATTGCCGATCGGGCCGGGGGCCACGATTTGGCGTACCACCCTTTTGAATCTTGAATCTGTAATTTTGAATCTCACGAGCGACGCGCTCGTGAAGATCACCGGCTTCAAGCTCACCCTCACTGCGCCCAGTACGGATCTCTATTTTGACAATTTCAGTGTCGGAACCCTCCAGCCAGCGAACTCCCTGAGCTTCAGCTACGACACCTATAACGGTCAAGTGGACCAAGCCTACATCCGCGCTGGCGCCATGGCCTGGGTGGTTTATGCCTACTGCGTCTACATGCGGCTTTCACAGGACTTCAGTCCCGCCCTTGCCCTTCAGGGGATGATCAACTTCCTGCTCACCTTGCAGAGTACTGCCGCGGACCTTACGCATGGCCTCTTCTACCTGGGGTATGGAAGCTACGAGAATCCGGGTTACCAGTTCATCCCGGGGTTGGTTCCCACCGTTTCCACCGAGCACCAAGTCGACCTGTGGTTTGCCTTTCAGCGGGCGACCAACACGCTTCCGGTGGCCGCCACCAATCTGACCAAGACCGGACAAATTACTTCCGCGCAAGCGAGTTCGCTGGTTGCCACCGCGGCGGCGGCCAGCGCCGCCGCCGCCAGCATCGATACCAACCTGGTTGCGAATCTCTACATTCCCCCCTCGGGTTTGACGCCGGGGCACTTTGCCCAGGGCGTGACGGGAACCACCCTCGACACCAGTCAAGCGCTCGACGCCTCCGGCCATTGGGCAGGACTATGGGCCCATTCCACCAACCGCGACGACATCGCCCTGCAATGCGCGGAATTTGCTTACCAGAATTTCCTTCTGACCAACCAAACGATGGCGCTTTCCAATCAGGCCAATTCCTACAATGAAGCCTATCAGCTCACCACGCCGTTCAGCGGGATGAAGCCTTACAACGATCCAACCGGCGGATATTCCGGCTCGCCGCTTTCCGTCTGGCAGGAGGGCACCTGGGGCATGATCTTGATGCTCCTCGACCTCTATAGCATCTCAGGCCTCGCCGGCTTTTTCACCGGCCTGGGCACGACGATCGATGCCGTGCTCACGACGCTGATCAGCGGGCAAGCCACAATTTTGCAGGCTACGGGCAATGGATCATTGGTGGCCTATTCGTTGGCCGCGCGTGGCCTGCCTTATGAATTTGAGGTGTGGCCCGCCCTCGCCCCGACCGCGTGGATGTGGCTGGTGACGACCAATCCCAGCCTGCTGCTCACGGTCGCGGGTCTGCCGCAAATGTTGCCCTATATGTACGTCCCTGCCGGCGCGGAACAATCTATCGACGACAAGAACGGCTCCAGTTCGGTTGGCCAGATGGAGATTCGTTGCATCGATCCCCTCGGTTTGCTCCACACCCTGGCGGCGCAGGAGGAATTGATCGGGCAGGTCGTGACGTTCAGCATGGGTTTTCCGGGCAGTTCACTTGGTGACTTTGTATCGCTGCACGTGATGCAAATTTCCGAGATCGGTTTCGACGCCGATGGCCGCGTCATCCTCAAGACGGAAGACCTGAAGCGCTTCGCGCAGGGCGCTTTCCTTTGGGCCAACGGGGGGCCCGAAGAGTACTTGCCGGGGCAAAAAAATACCTGGCAACCCAGCGGCGCGCAGTGGCTGGCCAACAGCTACCCGGTTTCAAGCGACAATCCGCGATGGATCAGCGGCAACCCGCTGGACATTTTCCTCGCGGCGATGCAAAACGAGCTGGGAGTTGGCCAGGACCTGGCGCTCTCCGCCGTGGTGGAGGAAAGCGGCACGGGCGAGCTGATTGCAGCCGTCAATCCGTTTTGGGCCAAGTACGTTCCAGGCAATATCGGCACGGAACCTATCCCCGAAGGCGGCAATCAGGCCACGCTCATCAATCCCAATCCCTACATGGATGTGCCCGGCATCACCGCGCTGCGCGATGGCATGTTCTCGGGCGATTGGTTTGAATTCAAGATCACCTCGCCGCAGCAGGGGCGCTCGTGGGTCGAAGACCAAATTCTAAAGCCCCTGGGGCTGCTGATGGTGGTTACTTCGACGGGCCAGATCACGCTGAAGCCCATGAAGAATCCGCTCGATCAGCTCCCGGTGGCAGCGTTCACACAGAAAAATATTGTCGGCATCCCGGCGGTGTCTCTCGCACCCATCATCAACGCCCTGTGCTTTCGCGGGGACGTGGATGAGTCGAATGCTAACATCAGCGCGCGCACTTACAACTCCACGGTGGCCATGCTTCAGCAGGCAAGCTATAGTCTTTTCCGCTACCTTTACAACCACCAGGTGGAAACCGCCGGCCTGTTCATGGCGCGGGGGATCTCATTGCGCGCCTTTTTGTTGGGCGATCAGCTCTTCCGGCGCTACGGCTTCGCCACGCCGATTTACGAGTGCATCCTCCAACTCGGCGCCCTACAGCCGGAATTGAAAGACTGGGTTTCACTCACCCACCCGCTGGTTCCGGACTATATCGGCGGCGGGCGCGGCGTCACCAATATCCCCTGCGAAATTATCGGCCGCTCACCCGATTATTCGAACGGGCATGTGCGCTTCACGCTTCTGGATATGCGCCGGGCCAGCACCACCTCGCCTTACGACATTGTGCCTTCTGCGTCCATGGTGTTGCCACCATACTCGCAAGCGACGGAGGACGAGCAGGAGACATATTTTTTTATCTCGCCATCCACGAATGGTGTGTACACAGAGGCGCTTTCGACAATCTTTTGATCGGTTCATCGACTCATCGCTGCATTGGTTTTAGATGACCCGATGATCCGATGGCCCGATTGGAGCTTTTCCCCATGTCTCAGATGCTGATGAGTTCGATCCCGGGATTTTTTGATTTAGCCGACTCGACGATTGCCGGCGGCCAGCCGTTGACGGATTACGCGCTGGCGAGGATCTCCCACAATGCCAAGTTCGGGGCGGTGCGCTGCGAGATCATTTACATGGGTTTTTATGGGCCGGGCGACACCGTTTCGCCCCCCGTCTCGCCCGTGGATGGGTACAGCTACAGTTACGCGGAATGCCTTTTTTTTCCGATTCTCTATTCCTCCCGTTCGCCGGCGGCGGGATATGTTCCGGGACAAGCAACACCGCCGGCACTTGCCAATAGTGATCCCGGCCAGGGCAACCTCATTGTCTGTCCCTATCAACTTGATGTGAACGACGCCAACGGCAAGATCCTATGCCAAACCTATTGGTCGGGGAGTGGCGCGGAAAATCAAGGCACCGTGAAGGTCATGGCGATTTGCCAGCGGCTGAGCGTGAACTTGCCCGCCGGGGTGAGTGGAGACTGATGAGAAATCGGGCGATCGGATGATCGGGTGATCGGATGAACAAAGTGCTCACCCGATCAACCGATCACCGGGTCACCCGATTCGTGGTTTAGCTGATTAATTGAGGTGTTCTAATGGCTATCGTCAGAACGGTCCTGCCGCGCAAGGGTTTCGTCCAGTCGCAGCATGGGATCACTCAATACGAATCGGACATGGACGGCAACATGTCCCTGCTCGACGCCAACGTGGCATTCATGAGCGATCTCGCGTCGGTTGCGGACACGCTGGTGGGCGACCTGGGTCTAAACGGCCTGGTCAGCGGCTTTCAGCTCGCCACCTCCAATTCCCTTTATCCCGGCATCGCGAACGGAATCCTCTACGCGAACGGTTCGCGTTACGCACCCACCGACCCCACTCTCGATGCGGCCCCCGCGAATGCCACCTCTTACCTTTTTTATCAACAGGAGAACTGGCCCAGCAGCTACTATTATCGGTCGGTTCTTGCCGCCCTGGATCCCGGAGATGCCTTCCTTGGGATCATCGTTACCGATGAGGCACAAGTTACGAATGTGACCCAAGCAACGAGCCTCTTTGGCCAGATCCCGGTAACACCCATGGCGCCCGGCAATTTTACGGTTCCGCATCTGCTAGGGCGCGTTCCCATCGGTGCGCACGTCCGCATGACGAGCCCGGGAGCCATCTGGTGGCAATCACCGACGGACGTGGACGACGTAAACCTCTATCTCGTTGCCTCAGACGCTGGGGTGACCGCAAAGGTGCAGGTATGGTAAAAATTCAAAATTATGAATTCGGAATAATGAAATGCTTGTCCATCGCCCGTCGTCGGTTGTTCTTTGCGGGTCGCCGGTTGTGGCAACGGGCCAAGGACTACGGACCACGGACGCCTTTCTTTCGGTTCCTACTCCTCTTCCTTCTTTCTCAATTCATAATTCATAATTCAGCATTCCCTCAGCAGCCCCAGGCGCAGGTGGGCCAGGCGATCTTCCCCGTCAACGCGAAATTCGTGCAAGGATTTGGCCCCGGGTATTGGCCGACGGCGGGATCAAACCTGACCTTGAATCTGGCGCCGGGGACGGCCGTTTGCAGCAATACCGTTCAGACCTACGCCGGTGGCACACTTACCCTTGCGCCCGGTGCAACAAACTATGTGTATCTCGACCCTTCGCAAAATTGCGCCCCGGCCTCGAACACGACGGGGTTCAAGACCGCGAGCATCCCGATCGCGACGGTCGTTACTACCAGCACCGGAATTTCCTCGATCTCCGACGTGCGGACCATGTTTGTTTCCAGTGGTGCGACCAGCTCCGGGAGCGTGACCAGCGTGGGAATGGCCGGCGACGGCATCATTTTCAGCCCGACCATTTCGGGCTCCCCGATCACCTCGAGTGGAACGCTCGCGCCGCAACTTCTCACCCAGACGGCCAACGCGGTTTTGGCGGGGCCGGGCTCGGGACCAGCGGCCGCACCGACTTTCCGCGCCTTGGCTCCAGCGGACTTGCCCGCGACGATTTCCAGTAACACGACGGGCAACGCGGCAACCGTGACCGCCCTGGCATCCAGCCCCACTCAATGCGGCAGCAACAACTGGGCCACGGGTATTTCCACCAAGGGAAATGCCAACTGCTTGCAGCCGGGGTTCAGTAACCTCAGCGGAACCGTGACAATTTCACAAGGTGGCACAGGGCAGACCACAGCATCAGCCGCGTTCAATGCTCTTTCGCCGCTCACTACGGAAGGCGACTTGCAGTATTACCACTCCAGCTCGAATGCGCGTTTGGGTGTCGGCACCAATAATCAGTGCTTGACCTCGAATGGCACAGATCCCGTCTGGGGCTCGTGCAGTACCGGCAGTGGAACCGTTACCAGCGTCGGACTGTCGATGCCTTCCCTGTTTTCGGTTTCCGGCTCACCGGTGACCGGATCCGGCACGTTAACAGCGGCGTTGGCAAATCAAAACTCTCACCTCATTCTGGCCGGTCCCAGTTCTGGCAGTGGTGCCGCCCCAACCTTTCGTGCCTTGGTGGGAGCCGACCTCCCCGCTCCCACCGCCAGTTCGTTGGGCGGGGTTCAATCCGCGACCTGCGCGGGCGGGCAGTTCGTAAACCAGATTTCTACCGCTGGGGCGCCGTCTTGTGCGACCCCTGCGGGCGGTGGGTCAGGTTTGGGCAATGGAACCACGGTAATCGATGCCAGCTTGCAGGCGGGCACCGATTTTGGCTCAAAGGTTAATGCCGCCGTCCAGCTTTGCCCAAGCGCAGGGTGCACCATTGATGCGCGGGGCTTCGCCAGCCCGCAGACCATGTCGGTAAGCATTACCTTGCCGGCTAACGTTACGGTTTGGCTGCCGGCCGCGGCGATTACCCGGTCAAAGGGGGTGCAGTTCATCCTAAACACTTCAGACCGCATACACGGCGATTCCTCTGACCCTACGCAGATCCTCAGTGCCAACACAACCAACGATTACTCCCCGGTATTCCAACCTGCGTCCTACGGGACTGGAGGGGCAACGTCAGATGTAGAGATTGACCATATCCAGATTGGTGCTACGACGTCCAGCGGACTTCCATTGCCTATCACCTCTATGGACAACATAGCTCCTTGCCCGAACCCCTATTCCGGCAACTGCAATACCTACCACGGTACGATCACCGGAGGGGGTAGTAATGCCTATGTAGGGATGAAGTTTTTCGTGCTGGCTCCACCAAACATTATCACTTCTTCAGGAGGAATGAACCCGGAATATGAGGGCTATTTTATCTGCGCGGCGTCCACGACTACGACCCTGACCCTTGCCACCGGCGCGTATGGTGGAACGTGGGCAGGGACCGGAGTGACCGCCAATCTCGTGGGTGCATGGGGGATTGATGGACCCTTCATACAGTCAGAATTCCATGATATCGTCATGTACAACACAGATTCAGGGATAGGGCTGGAGGGAAGTGGGTGCAATTGCTACAACCAATTGTGGAATTTGAATTTGATTACCCAGCATGGCGCTCTGTATTTTGGTGTTGATGCCAATGCCAATACGGGTTGGGGAATAGTGCCATCGGCGAACGACCAAGCATCTGTTGGGTTCACCAATGCAATAGGCTATGGAGTGTATATTACTTCAGGAGCCTATCAAAACACACTGACCGGATTGGATGTCGAGAACACGAGATATTCAACGCTCATATTTGGATATAATAACTTCATAGGGGTGGGGATCGAGAATGACTATGCGATAGGACAAGGAGCCACAGCAAGTACTACACTCCCGACTTTAGAGCCGGGGGCTTACAGCAACACCATAAATGGAACGGTCGCTGTTCTAGATATCAGTGGAAACCAATCAAATGTTTATGGCACTCATCAAAGTGCAAGAGACTTGAACCCCAATCGATATGGTTCAACTCAGATTATCGCGGTGGCCAATCCAAATACTTGTGGGACAAGCGTAGGGGCAGGGAGTGGCTCGACGCTCGTTCGGTATTTCTTTGTTTTTGAGGACTACAACGGAAATAATACTCTTCCCCTGGAATGTGACGTAACCAATCAAACCCTCGGCCCCTACACGCTGTCACTGAGCTCCGTGACGGCCTCGGGCGGGGTGAACACTTACACGGGAACCATTACTGGTGGAACGAGCAACGGATTGGCGGGCAAGGGAAATTCGTTCACGATTACCGGATTTATCCATGCCGCGAACAACATAACCTGCACGCCAACAGCCACGACATCCACCACGTTGACCTGCACGGCCCCCTCGGGCGTGACGGAGACCGCCTCCGCCTCGGCAGCTAGCACCGCGCATAACCTGTTAGGCGCTAGCACCACCGGGAATACCCTCGGGGAGAAGTGCCTGGACATCCTAAAGGGTGACACGTCGCATTCTCTGGCAACTTGCGTGCAATATGCCAGCACCACCACCGACAATGGCTCCATAACTCTCCAGCCCTACACCGCCCCGACAAGGAACGCCACGGGAGATTTCTATGTTCCGGGCAAACTGACCACCACGAACAACACGCTCGACGACGGTAACGGTAATTTGACCGCCGCCAATCAGATGACCGCCCAACAGTTCTGTATCACCACAAGCTGTATCACGTCATGGCCAACGTTGCCCTCCCTGCCGCTATCCATCGCCAATGGTGGAACGGGCAACACCTCGGGCAACGCGGCGACGGCCACGGCGCTGGCGGCCACTCCCGCGCAGTGCCCCGGCAGCCAGTTCGCGGTGGGAATCGCCGCGAATGGTAACGCCAACTGCGCGACCCCAAGCGGCAGTGGCGGTGGCTCGGCCACCTTCCAGGTGAACGGAACGATTACCTCAAACCAGTCGGTGATCAACTTTATCAACGGGACTTACCTGACGGCATCAAACCCGAGCGCTGGGCAGGTGATGTTTGACATCACCAGCTTGCCGGCACCTACGTCTTCAACCCTGGGTGGGATTGAATCCATCGCGCAGAACGCGCATAACTGGATTCAATATATTGATATCTCGGGCGTTCCACATCTCGCGCAGCCCGGGTTCTCCGATCTAAGCGGTTCGCTCGCCGCCGGACAAACGCCTCTGACGACCAGCCAGGATATCTTGTTGATGAGTGGGGCGGCACTCGGCCGCCTGCCCATCTCCACCGTCACGAGCGGCCAGTGCTTGGGTAACAACTCGGGGACTTGGGGCAGCTTCTCGTGCAGCGGCGGAGGCGGGGCAGCGTTCGAAGTAAACGGTTCGAATACCTCAAATCAGACGACGATCAACTTCACCAATGGGACCTACCTGACAGCATCAAATCCGAGCGCCGGGCAGGTGAAGTTCGACATTACCAGCCTGCCCTCGCCAACCGCATCAACCTTGGGCGGCATCGAGTCGTTGGCAGCGGTCTCGCATAAGTGGATCAACACGATTTCGACGGGCGGCGTTCCGAGCGCGACTCAGCCGGCGTCAACGGACCTTTCCGACTATGGAAGTTTTCCTGGCGCGGCGTTTGGAAGCCAGAGCGCGAACTACTTTCATGCTGCACCCAATGGCAGTTCCGGCAATCCTTCCTTTCGGGCCATAGTCGCAGCCGATTTGCCCGCCGCGCTGTCCAGCACGACGAGTGTGAATGGGACTACGATCCCCTCGGGCGGCGTGACGCTGACCCAGACCATCGCCAGCGGTACCGCCAGCTTGGGAACAAGTTCGATTTCGTCCGGCACTTGCGCCTCCGTGGTGACCGCGACGGCCACCAACGTGGCTACGACCGACGTGGTGATGGCGGGCTTCAACGGCGATCCCACCAGCACGACAGGGTATGTTCCGTCCACGAGCGGGATGCTGACGATCATCGCCTACCCCACCAGCGGTAACGTCAACTTTAAGGTCTGCAACAACACGGGCGCGGCGATCACGCCCGGATCGGTGACCCTGAATTGGAGGGTGACGAGATGAGCCTTTTTGCCTTAGCGTGGTTTTACTTTTGGGTCTTTCTACATCCCGGCCAGGGCCTTCCTTTTCCTGGACCCGGTATGCCTGCATTTACGGGTACGCCTGTTTCCTACGAAGCGGCGGCGCACACTCATATTTCCACGGCCGGAACTTCTGCCAGTTTTTCGATCACGCTGGGAGGAACGAGTTCTACTCGGGCAGTTATGGTCGGCCTAACCTTCTATCAAAATACTGCGAGTGGAATTACCGTAACCGTGGGTGGAAACTCCGCCTCACTGATCTCAGGCACAGACACGGGGACTACCTACACCCGCCGGTCCATGCTCTATGGGCTGCCCACATCACTCACCGGCGCGCAAACTGTCGCTATTTCTTGGACGACTAATGAGTTTGGAGCTTTTGGAGCGATCAGTGCCACGGGGGTCAATCAAGCAACTCCGTTCAACAACGGGACTTTCACGGGACACAACGGTTCAGCGTCTACTGCCAGCCTTACGATCACCGGTAGGTCCGGAGATCTGACCTCGACGGTCCTGTGCGCTTCTCCCGGCACCCTCACGCCCTCTTCAAATCAAACCGAGGAATGGTCGGACGAAGAATCACCTACCGGCATTATCGGCGCTGGTGATGTGGGTCCGGGAACGGGCACTACGAATCACACCTGGTCGGCATCATACACTTATTATGCGCTCTCGGGAGCTAACTTCTGCCATAACTAGGGAAACGCAACGAACATCTCTTTTCGGCTGTGGGTTCACTGAACGCAGAGACTGCGCGGAAGATATTTACGGGCACCAATACTATCGCCATCATCGCACACTCATACGGGAGGAAAACTCATGGCAGAAATCCAGACGGATTGGGTCAATTTAAATGTCGCAGACGGGACCACTATGCGCGCTTACGTGGTCAAGCCACAAAACGGCCACCTGTGCGCCGGACTTTTGGTGTTTCAAGAAGCTTTTGGCGTGAACGCGCATATTCGCGACATTACGGAACGCTTTGCGCGCGAAGGATACCACGCCCTTGCCCCGGAACTCTTCCACCGCACTGGGCCGGGATTCGAGGGGGCTTACAACAATTTCGAGGCGGCCATGCCCCACGTGCAAGCGTTGAAGGAACAGGACCTCGAGGCCGATGCGCAGGCCGCTTACGCATGGCTGCGCGAGAATCTGGGCACCCCGGAGACGCCGATTGCGTGCATCGGATTCTGCATGGGTGGACGGGTTTCCTTCCTCACTAATTCCATACTGCCGGTCAAGGCCGCGGTCTCATTTTACGGTGGCGGCATCGCGCCGAACCCCATGAGTCCCGGTTTGCTCAGCCGCGCCGGCGATTTGCACGCCCCGCAACTTTTGTTTTGGGGTGGATTGGACAAGCACATTGGCCCCGAGCATACACAGGCGGTGGCAGGAGCCCTCCGCAAAGTCGGCAAGCCATTTGTGAACGTCGAGTTCGCGGACGCTGACCACGGATTTTTCTGCGACGCGCGCCCGAGTTACAACCCCGCCGCCAGGCAGGCCTGGGCGCTAACCCATGCCTTCCTGAATTGTTATTTAGGAAGTTGATCCCACTGAACGCAGGGGTGGCACGTCGCGAGCTTGCGCTGTGCACGGCAAAGAGACGCGGGGCGAATCACGCCGTCTCGGCGGTGGTCAGTTTGGGTTCGAGGGCCTTGCCCGTGGGCTTGCCGCGCCGCGCGGCCAACCAAAATCCCACCCGCAGGGCCAAGAGTAAAGCCACCAGCGCGCCGTAAAACAGCGGCTTGCGCACGTCCGATTTCACCAGCCAATAGTAATGCACCACGCCGGCGATGGCGGTAACGTAAATCAGCCGGTGCAAGGCCAGCCAGCGCTTGCCCCCCAGGCGGCGAATCCAACCTGCCGTGGAGGTCAACGCTAGAGGTATCATCAGCACGAAACCCGTGAACCCGGCGGTGATAAAAGTCCGCTTGCGCACGTCGGCCAGCATTTCCGCCCAATCAAAAAACTTGTCCAGCCCGATCCAGGTGCTGAAGTGGAGCAGCCCGTAGAAGAAAGCGAACAACCCGAGCATGCGGCGAAAGCGGATCAGTTCCGGCAGCCGCAGGAGCTTGCGCGCCGGCGTCACCGCCAGGGTGCTGACAACAAAGATCAGCGTCCAGTCGCCCATCTGGTGCGTGATGTACTCGATGGGATTGGCAGTGAGTTGGTTGTGTAATGCTCGCCAGACCAAATGACCTAGCGGGACCAGGCACAATATGAACACCGGTATCTTGATCCATTTGCTTCTGAGAGCTTTTCGCAAACGCTTACCCTTTCTAGTAATACTTCTTCAGGTCCATACCCGCATAGAGCGGAGCCACCTGGTCATAACCATTGAACATCGCCGTGGGACGCCGGAAAAACTCACCCAAGCGGCGCTCCTTGGCTTGGCTCCAACGCGGGTGATCCACATGGGGGTTTACATTGGAATAAAATCCGTATTCGTGGGAGTTGGACAAGTTCCAAGTGGTGTCCGGCTGTTTTTCCACCAGCTTGATTTGCACCAGGGACTTGATGCTTTTGAACCCATACTTCCACGGCAGCACCATACGCACCGGCGCGCCATCCTGATTGGGCAGCGTTTCCCCGTACATGCCGAAGCAGAGCAGCGCCAGCGGGTGCATGGCTTCGTCCAGGCGCAGCCCCTCAATGTAAGGAATTTGTATCCCCGCGCGACTCGCCAGGGGCATCTGGCCCGGGCTGTAGTAACTTTCAAACGCCACGAATTTTGCTTTAGGCTGGGGCGACACCTCCTTCAACAGCACGTTGAAAGAGTAGCCGATCCACGGCACGACGATCGACCACGCCTCCACGCAGCGGTGCCGGTAGATGCGCTCCTCGAGCGGCGCCAATTGCTGCAACTCCTCCACGGTGAAGGTGCGAGGCTTGTCCACCAGTCCGGTTACTTTCACGCTCCAGGGTGAAGTGCGGAAGTTTGTCGCATTCTTGGCGGGATCTTCCTTCGCCGTACCAAACTCATAGAAGTTGTTGTAATGCGTCACGTCATTCTCGGAGGTCACTGCCTCGGTGGTGCTGAACGGACTCTTCGCGGTCACGTTCAGCTTGGTTCCTGCCAGGACCTTTTGCGAGGGCCAAGCCAACTCCTTCAGCGTTCGCCCCGCCAGCGCCCCCCCCGTCACTCCGAGCGCGCCCGCCAGGAATTTTCGCCGATTCAAATAAAGCCACTTCGGAGTAATCTCCGACGAAGGAATCTCCGTCTTTTTGTTCAGCATGTTTCACCCTCTCTGTCTTCGGACGAGTCCGGGGCCCTTGTGGACCGATCTTCCGCACGCCCTCCGCCGGCCACTCTCCATTTTTGGCTTCGCCCTTACAATCGCTATTCTATCCGACGATTAACGAATTCCCAAGGATGCATTCAGTCCATATTTTTTATCCCCGGGGGAAAGCGGTCGGCGTCGCCAGAGCGAAATTTGCCAGGAGGGTGTTGCCAATTCCCCTTTGAAAGGTTAGCTTGGTGGGCGTCCTGCGCCGTTGCGCCGGTTTCAGAAAACTACTGGTGGCGGAAACATAGGAGGCTGTGCCATGAAAATCGTCGCTGTCGGTGAGGTCTTATGGGACGTAATCGGAGAAAAGGAGTACCTCGGTGGCGCGACGCTTAACTTCGCCGCCCACGCCGCGTGCCTGGGGCACACCGTATTGTTTGTGAGCGCCGTCGGCAAGGACGAGCGGGGCCGGCGCGTGCTCGAGCGCATGGCGGAACTAGGCCTCTCCACGCGTTACGTCCACATGATTGAGACGCACCCCACGGGCGTCGTGACCGTCGAACTCGATCCAGCAGGTGTGCCGCGATTCACCCTTCATCACCCCGCGGCTTACGACGCTCCGGCACTCAGCGATAGCGAGGTCGCGGAACTCTTATCACCGAAACCTGATTGGATTTATTTTGGGACCCTCTTTCAAATGAGCCCGCAGGCCAAGCAGTTGACCTACAGGCTGATCGATTCCCATTGCGGCGCGCGGCTCCTGTACGACGTCAACCTGCGCAAGGATCATTACACGGCGCCGTTGCTGCGCGAACTGATGGCGCGCCCTCCGGTGGTGAAACTGAACGAGGACGAGGCAACCGCGATCGATCAGCTATTCGGTCGAGCCTCGCAGTCTCTCGAGGATTTTTGCCGCAGCTATGCCCGCGGGTATGGTTGGGAATCCGTGTGCGTCACCCGCGGCGAAAAGGGCTGTGTGATGCTTGTAGACGGGGATTATGTCGAAGCCGGCGGCTATAACGTGCAAGCCCAGGACACAGTGGGAGCCGGCGACGCTTTCGCCGCCGCCTTTGTTCATGGCTTGAGCTTGCAATGGCCCCCGGCGGAAATTGCCGACTTCGCCAATCGCGTCGCGGCCCTCGTCGCCAGCCGGCCCGGAGGCACTCCTGCGTGGACCCTCGAAGAAGCTCGCGCCCTTTCGAAATAACGAGCGCGTTCCCCGCGTCCGCACGGCGGCCACCGCAGCCCGTAAATTTCAGCCCTCTCCCAAGGGGCGAGGGTGCCCAACGAACGAGGGCGCGTGAAGGGTTGCTTGGCTACCCCGCGAAATCGCAAACCGGAAAAACAAGGTTCGCGCCTTACCGCCAGCTTCGATTCCTGATCGCCGTCAGTCTCGCGCTTCGAACACCAGGTTGAAAGGCGTCTCAGCGGCGCGACGAAAGCTCCTGAACCCGCCTTGCATAACCACCTCGCGCATCCGCGCCTCACCCGCCTGGGCGCCCAGTGCCAGACCCACTTCCTGCGCGCGCGAAGCCGGCGTGCAGATCATGGTGGAAGCCGAGTAATACACGCGCCCCACGGGATTCAGATTCTGCTCGACACGATCATGGGCGAAAGGTTCAACGATCATCCATGTTCCGCCCGGCGCGAGCGACTGCCGCACGTGGGCGGCCGCCCCGGCGGGATCTCCCATGTCGTGCAGACAATCGAAAAATGCCACCAAGTCATAACCCTTGCCCGGAAACTCCTTGGCCCAAGCCACTTGGAATCCCACCCGATCCTGTAGACCTGCCTTTTCCGCAGCCTGCCAGGCATGTTCAATGGACGGGGCGTGATAGTCAAAACCCACGAACTGCGTTTTCGGGTAGGCTTTGGCCATCATCACGGTCGAGGCTCCATGCCCGCAACCTACGTCCGCGACCCTAGCGCCCGCCTGCAGTTTCGCCTCCATGCCGTGCAGCGCCGGAATCCACGAGCTCACCAAGTTGGCGGCGTAGTTCGGCCGGAAGAAGCGTTCCGTACCCTGAAACAGGTCGGCGCAGTGTTCGTGCCAACCCACGCCGGCGCCGGACCGGAAGGCCTCCGTGATGCGCGGCTCATCCTTAAGGACCGAGGCGATGACTTGATAAGCCCCCGGCAAGTAGGCGGGACTGTCCTCGACTGCCAAGGCAAAGGCCTGCTCGTCCGGCAGTGTAAAACATCCAGTGCCGGCGTCGTACGTGACAAATCCCCCTGCCGCCTGTGCGCTCAGCCACTCGCGCACGTAGCGTTCCGTCGTAGCTGTCTTCTGGGCCAACTCTGCCGAAGTCATCGGCCCGGCTCCCGCCATGGCTTTGTATAGCCCCAGCTTGTCACCGATGATCACCAGGGCCGCATTCAGGCCGGCGCCGAGTTCCCCCAGGGCTTGTCCCATGAATTTTTCGAGCTTCGCTTGGTCAATTTGCATAGTTCCTCCTTTTATATGCGAGTGTAATTAGGAAGGAATATATAGACACTGCCCTCCGCAGATACCAGCCAGATTCTCAGATTATTGAGTTGTCAGGATTGAGCCCTTACCACGAATTGAAGTTTACCCTGTAGTTGTTCGCAAAGCAACTGGAAGCTTTGCGGGGAGCCGCCCGGCTTCGTGGGATGCTGTTTGAAGTCGCAACCAAGAACGCGGCCCGGAACCGCAGGAGGCACACCGCGACAGCAGCCATCCCTCACCATGCCGCGAGGACGCTGTCCAGTTCCGGCAGTAACGTGATGCGCGGGCATTCGACGTGCGGGTAAGCGTCGATGCGGTCGATCAGTACGCCGTGCAAGCCCGCGAGTTGCGCACCGCCCACGTCGGTGGCATTCGTGTCGCCCACAAAGACGGCTTCGCTCGCCGCCACCTGGGCGCTTGCCAGGGCCAACTGAAAAATCTCGGGATGCGGCTTCTCCACCCCCACAATCGCCGAGTCAAAGATGGCCTGGAAGTAGTCGCGCAAGCCCACGTATTGCAACTGATCTTCGATGGTGCCTATGGAATTCGAAATGACTCCCAGAAAGTAACCCTGCTCCTTCAGCGACGCCAGGTAGCCCGGCGTCTCCGGCATCACCACCGACCAGGTGCGGATGTTGCGGAAACCGTCCGCCACCACGCGAATCAAACGCGCGTGTTCGGTTTCCGGCGCGCCGATCAAACCCATCAACGACGCGAGATACTCCGCCCAGTAGTAATGATCGATCGTGCGCGGCACTTCGCCTTTACGGATTTGCGGCCACAACCACACGTCGAGCTTCTGCTTGGCGTCGCGCTCCGCTGCGTGGAAATCCTCCACGCGAGCGGGGAAACCCGCCGCGGTCAGGTCGCGAGCCCGTTCATCGAGCCGGGGATAGAGCAGGGTATTCCCCGCGTCAAAAAAAATGGCGCGAACGTGTGATGATTTCATTCCCTCTCCTTGATTCTGCAGTGGGCAGCAGGCGGACCTGCCTTTATACTTCACCCTTTAAACTTCCAGTTTCAACCGATCTTCCAGTTTCTGCTTCTCATCCTCGCTCAGGAAGGAAGCGTGCACGGCGTTCCGGCATAACCCGGCCAGCGTCTCGCGGCCGAACTCAAAGGAGCGCGCGGCTTGCAGAAATTCCTCCTGAAGGCTCGTCCCGAACATGGCCGGATCGTCGGAATTGAGCGTCACCACCAACCCCGCCTCCAGGAATTTCGGCAGCGGATGATCTTCGAATCCCGCGATCAAGCCCGTGGACACGTTGCTGCTGGGGCAGACTTCCACCGGAATTCGCCGCTCACGCAGCAAGGCCATCACGTTGGCATCGTGAATAGCGGTCAGGCCATGGCCGATGCGCTCCGCGCCCAGCAGTTCGATGGCGTCGCGAATACTCTCCGGCCCGCAAGTCTCGCCGGCATGCGCCACGCCGTGAAGCCCCAGGTCGCGAGCCTCTTGAAAAATATCCGGAAAAAGGCTTGCCGGACCGCCCGCTTCGTCGCCGCCGATGCCGAAGCCCACCACGCCTCGCGAGCGGTAGCGCCCCGCCCAGCGCAGCACTTCGCGCGCGTGGTCCGTCCCGAAGTGCCGGATAGCGTCGAAGATCCACTTTACCCTTACTCCCGTGCGCGCTTCCGCGTCTGCCGCAGCGGCGGCAACCGCCTCAAAAACTGCGTCCACCGGCTGCTTCTTCCACAATACCACCCCGGCGGCAAAGATGATTTCCGCATATTGCACGTTCTGCTCCGCCAGCCACTCGATCAATCGCGTGGTCGCGAGCGCATAATCCTCCGGCGTCTCAATCAGCAGAGTCACGAGCTTAAATGCCACCAAGAACTCCCGAAAGTTCCCGTAGCGAAACCGCTGCGCGCGCCGTGCGGTGATCCACTCGTCGACTTTGTGCCTCAGCCCGCTCTTGTTCGCGGAGAGTTCGAGCAACGTTTCCGGGCGCACCGCCCCTTCCAGGTGCAGATGCAGCTCGACCTTGGGCAATCGGGTGATGAAAGACGGGAGGGAAGCTTCCAGTTCAGGCATAGGGATTTTTTCATTTTGGATTTTGGATTTGCGATTTTGGATTGAAATGGGAAAATGCGCCAGCGTTGATCCGGAATCCAAAATCTAAAATCCAAAATTAAAATTCACCGTGCGGGGAGTTGAGGCAGGCCGGCATTCAGCCACGCCGTGTACCAATAGGAGCCGGCGTCGTGCGCCGCCGCATTGATCTCCTGAACCACGGTCGGCCCTACCTGGTCGTAAAAGCGGTCGTAATATTCGTCGCTATAATCCGTCAAGCTGTCCCGGGCGCGCAGATCGGACCAGATGATGAGATTGACCCAGACGTTGGACGCCAGGCAAGTTTGAAAAGCATATTCCGTCGGATCGTCGATCTTCACGGCATTTTCAGGATGCATGATGAAGAGCTTCGAGTACCGATCAAACAAGTGGATATCAAACCGGGCTAACAGGCCGCTTTGCAGGGTCAA
>Ga0209039_10001873_pt1 | contig 18749 bp, 9 predicted proteins | sample BogFormECP12_OM1_FD_188238 | JGI IMG/M metagenome (GOLD analysis project Ga0209039, IMG submission 188238) | Bog forest soil microbial communities from Calvert Island, British Columbia, Canada - ECP12_OM1 (SPAdes) (version 2) | ecosystem: Environmental > Aquatic > Freshwater > Wetlands > Bog ...
GCGCCCACGCGCTGCTGTGGACCGACGCCGTCGACACCCTGTACCCGGCTGGTTGGGAACCGCAACCGGGAGATGTGTTCCACGCCGGCGTGGCGGGTCTTCCCGGCGAGGAGCACGCCGGCGGCGGCTCCCCTCTGGGCCGCGCCGCGGCGCTGTTGCGCAACTGGGCGGCGGTCCTGCCCGAACTGCAACGCGTCGCGCTGCCCAAGCCGGCAGCGGGCAAACTGCCGGACGCCGTGACGGTGACCGAACTGACGTCGGCCGCCGCCTCCGCCGTGAGCGTCACCAATGCCGGCGCCCAGACCTTTCACGACGATCTGCGCGTGGTCGAGCCCTCCACCAAACGCACGGTGACCATACCCGGCGTCAGCGTGCCGGCTGGAGAGTCGCTGTGGTTGCCCGTGGAAGTTTCGCTTGCCACCGCCGCGCTGTGCCGCGAGTGCTCGAACTTCTCCAAGGGCGAACGCATCCTGTTCGCCACCGCCGAGCTGCTGTCGATCGAATATGAGAACGGAACCCTGGGCCTGGAATTCGCCGCGCCCGTGCCGGCCGAAGCCGTTCTCCAACTGGCGCGCGAACCCATGGGGCCGCTGCTGGCCGCGGGCATGCCCAAGGCGTTCGAATGGGACCCCCAGACGCTGCGCGCGCGCCTGCCCATCCCCGCCGGCCCCGCGCCGGGCTACCGGGTACACGTCGTGCTGGCGGTCGAGGCGCCGCCGGCGTCGGCCTTTTTCAACGACGCGCGGCGGCTGATCGTCGGGCAGAAGAACCTGGTGTCGACGGCCTATTCGCCTGACACCGTGGCCGCGCGCTCGCGGCTCCGTTTGCCCGAGGGTTACAGCGCCAAGGCCACGGTGAAATCGGCGGGCGAGATCGACTACGAGGTCGCTGTCCCGGCCGATGCCGTCGGCGGAGATACGGTGATGTTCGGGTTGGAGGCGGATGGCGTCCTCCTGAGCCGCGCGCTCCTGCAACTGTTTCCGCCGGTCGCGGTGGTTTTGCGGGACGCCATGACGGTGCATTTCGGGCGGCACGAATTGACGCCCGGCCCTCCCGTGGTATCCATCGAACCGAAGGGCGGCACCAGCCTGGACCTGACCGTCCGCAACAATTGGCCGGCCATCCGGACCTTCAAACTGGACGCCTCCGGCGAGGGGCTGGACTTCTTCCCGGCCAGAACCGAAATCGCCGTGGGCGCCATGGACCAGCGGCACGTGCCGCTGCGGGTGTTCGCGGCGGAGGGCGCCGCCACGCCGGCGGGCCTGCGCGACTGGATGCTGCGCGTCACCGGCGCGGCCGACCTGGAGTTGCCCATGCGCGCGGTGCTGCTGCCGCGCGGCCGCACGGTGGCATGGACGGCCGACCTGTACGGCGACGGCTACCCCGAGTGGGTGCTGGAATCGGCGCGCGCACGGGCGGTCTTTTCCGCCGAAGACGGCGGGCGGTGGACGGAATTCACCTGGAAGGACAGCAACGCGAATCTGCTCGGCGAGCACGGAGCTTTCGCCGGCCCGGGCCGCGTGGAAGCGCGCGTGGCGGGCGACGCGCTGGAATTCAGCGGCACCGGCTGGACACGCTCCGTGCGGCTCTCCGAGGCCACCTTAACCATCGAGCAGACCACCGCTCTGCCGCCGGGAGGTCCGTCGCCGGGGAACCGGGGCAATGTGACGTTGACGGTCGAGCGGGTGTCGGACCGGAAGGCGGTCTACACCCTGCGGTGAGGCGGAACGGCGCGTACGTGGCGCGGGGGCCGCACGGACTCCCCTCGCAGGGTCGGAGCAAGCCTGCCGGGTGTAGACTGAATAGGACTTGGGAGTCCAGAATGGAAACTCCGGCTGACCTGCTGAATCGCATGGCGAACCCTTCAGGATGGGGGAGCGGGAAGGTCTTGCTGGCTCGCTCCCGGTCTTCCCTGGTGGCGGCGGCCTGTCTCTCCGTGTTTTGCGCGCGCCTGGCGTTGGCGCAGACACAGCCCTACGGCATTTCTACGTACCAAGGCAACGGGCAGTTGATCTGCCTGACCTGTCCGTCCGCGGGTGGCCAGGGCTTTCAACCGCTGGTTGCACAAGTGGTGGGCGCCAACGGCCTGCCGGTCGTCAACCTGAGCGTCAATTGGCAGGTAGCCGCTGGCGGCGGCGCTTTGCAGTACAGCCAGACCGTCACGGACGTCAATGGCCTCGCCAGCAATGTCTTCAGTGTCTATTCCGGATTGGGGAGAAATGTTTCCTCGTCCACCAGTGTGGTCACCGCCGGCGTTGGCAGTTCCCAGGCCACCTTCTACGAGACCCAGGCGGCCAGCGGTTTGCAGGTCGTTTTTTCGCCACCGGCCTCTCTCTCCGGTGTGGCGGGAAGCACCGGACCGCCGATTACGGTCGCGGTCGGTTCCAGCGGTGGAGCGATTGCGGACGTCGAGATCCGGCTTCTCAATAACCAGGCCAGTCCCAGCGTGTTCTGCGCCCCCGGCCCGGTACCGGCCGATCCCGGAACGGTGCTGACCGACGTTACCGGTACGGCCACGTGCAACCCGGTTCTGGCGGGATCCGGAGCGGGCCAGTTCTCCGTCCTGGTGGGTGGCGTAACGGCCTCGGCAACCAGCGGCCAGCCGGTCGCGTATGCGAGCTACGGCCCATTCCCTCTGACTGTCGCCGCGCCTCCAATCGGTGCGATCCTGTTGGTCTCTGGGAACAACCAGACCGCAGCGGCCGGGCGGTCGCTTCCCTCCCCTCTGGTGGCCAGGGTGACAGATACCAACGGGAACCCGGAAGCGGGGCAGACCGTGACGTGGAGCGTGTCTCCGGCCGGCGCGGGCACATTGGCTGCCCTGTCGACTGTCTCCGACGTCAACGGCCTGGTGCAAAACGGCTTCACGCTGTCCACCAGCGCCAGCGGGCTCATCACCATTGCCGCGACGGCTGCGGGCAACGCCGGCATCTCGGCCAAGTTCTCCGTCACTGCCATACCGCTGGTGACGGTTTCATCCCTGCAGAAGGTGTCCGGCGACGGCCAGACCGCGCTGTCGGGCCAGGCCTTCGCCAGTCCGCTGGTGGTCCTGGTCACATCGGCCAGCGGGCAACCGATCGCCGGCGTCGCCGTTGCTTTCAGTGTGAGCGGACCGGCGACGCTGTCCGCCACGACTGTGGTCACGAACAGCGCCGGCCAGGCTCAACTCATCGTCCAGGCCGGCGCCACCGCGAGCCAGGCAGCCGTGACCGTGACCGCATTTGTCGGCAGCCTGGCGGTGACGTTCACGCTGGCCGTGATCCCGCCGGGACCCATGCCCACCCCCGGCAGCTTCGTCAACGCCGCGGATCAGAAGGTGGGCTCTCTCTCGCCGTGCAGCCTGGCGACGCTGATCGCTCCCGGCGTCGCTCCCAGTATTCAGGGAACTGTGACGGGGGCATCGTTCGGGCCCGCGCCACTTACCTTGGCGGGCATCGGCATCAGCTTCCCGAATAACCCGGCAGGGGATCGGGCCGCTCCCATTTTCGGCGCCACCAACAACGGCGGACAGCAATCCGTGACTTTCCAGGTGCCGTGCAGCACGCCTTCAGGCAGCGTACCCGTTACCGTGTCGGTGGGCGGAAGTAGCGCCACTATCACCGTGCCGGTTTTGCCGGCCAGCCCCGGTATCTTCGGCACGCCCGGCGCCGATGGTGTGATGCGCGCCGTCCTGGAGCGGCCGGACGGTTCTTTCGTTAGCCTGGCGAACCCGGCGCGCCGGGGCGAAACCGTCGTTGCCATGGTTACCGGTCTGGGACCGGCATCGCCGGCGGTGGGCACCAACCAGGTCCCGCCGCGCGGGACCCCTGCCAATGTGACCGGGGCGGTAATCCCGGGTGTGAACAATTCCGGAGCGGCGCTGGTTTCCGCGCGGCTCACTACCAACCAGGTGGGGGTCTACCGGGTCTCATTCGTGATTCCAGCGTCTGTGAGCGCTGGAAACTCCGTCGGGCTTTCCATAGGAGTGATTCCGGCAGGCGCCTCGACGGCCAATTACAGCAACCAGGCCTATTTCCCGGTCAAGTAGTGGGAAGTCAATTCCCCGCTGCCCGGCGGCGCATCACTGAACCCGCAGATAAACGCCGGCGAAGCTCCGGATCGCGCCAAAGTCGAATTGGATCGGCTGATCGCCGCTGGCGGCGTTCGCCGGCACCGTGAAGCGCACCTGGTACAAACCGGGAGCCACCAGGTCCGCGAAGACCGGGGCAATCTGGGCCGTGCCCAGATCGATACTGACGGCTTGCGTCAAGGGATAGGCGCCGCTGAACTCGGAGTTCGTCGTAAACGGATTGGCCGGACCCATGCCGATGCCATAAATGTCGATCGTCTCGCCGGCTTTCGCCGGCCGGGACACGCGGGGGTCGGCCGCCACGTTGCCCAAATACTCTCCGGTGACGGGGTTCACGGCAGTAACATAGAAAGCCGGAGGCGTGCTGCCGGCAACCGCGTTGCAGTATATCGCCGGGAGGAACTCGGTGCTCAGCACCTGGTAGGGGCTGCTGCTTTCGCCGTTGTCGTTCACCACGACGTTGATTTGACCCTGGTGTATGGTGGCGGGCGCCAGAACGTTGATCTGCGTGGGGCTGACGTATTCCACCACTGCAGCCAACCCGTCGATGGTGACTGACACATTGCCCAACGAAGTCGGAAGCGCCCCGCTGATGGGCGGCGCCCACACTTCGCTGACGGAAGCCAGGTTTGAACCGGAGATAGCGGCCCACACTCCAGGGGAAACGCCTTTGACGTATGTCCAGACTTCGGAGATGCCGCTAACGGCCGGGGTGTTACTGGCCGGCGCCGAAGTGGCCGGTAAGATCGCCGGGTTACTGTAGTAAGTCGCCGAACCGTTTGCCGGAAGGACCCCGACCGAGAACACGACATTATTGCCGGTTGCGACGTCGTATGGGACATTGAACGAAACTTCGTACACCCCGATCAAGTCTTCAGTAAGGCTCGCATAGTTAACGCTTGCGCCGCCCGCCGTGCCCTTGGCGTTGGTGTACCCGACCGTAACGGCGCCGGAGACGGCGGCGGAAACTCCCGGCGGAGGGAGTTGATTCGTGCCAACCTGCGGCATAGTCGGGCCGAGCCCGGTCGCGAGCATCGTGATCGTGTCCCCGGCTCTTGCCGGATTCGCCAGGCTCACGAAACTCCCGTCCTGGCGCACCGCCAGCGCGCGTAGCGTTCCATCGGTTCCGGCCGCCTGATAGACGCCAGGGCTGGCAGGCAACACCGCGACATTCAGCGTCACCGTTCCAGCGGCGAAGGCGATGGTCACGGGTTGCGAGCCGGGTGTTACTTCGCAAGGCGTCTGGAAGGAGAGCAGGCTCTGGCCGTTCACGGCGCCCACAGCCGCGATCGGCGCCAAAATCTGCCCGAAGGCGACCGTAGTGCCGCCAACCTGGGCCGGGTATGGGCCCACCGTGGCTGTCACCGTCCCACCTCCGAAGCCCGCCGCGAGGACTGTCGCCATGCTGCAGGGAGAAATCGCCCCCTTCTGCCAGTCGGCGGCATTGTAGAAGTCGCCGGCCGCAATGGCCTGCCGGGCAGGCGCGGCACCATTGGAACCGGCCTGGGGGAGCGTTGGCCGGCCTTCGCTGCCCGCCGCCGGGAGAACCGCCGCCAGCAGGAAGAGGGCCGCCACACGGCATCGCGCCTTGCACCAGTCCGGCGCACAGATGCCCTTGCGGTTGGTGTGGTGGCTCATTTTCAAACCAGCCGGATCCACTTGTCGAACCTGAACCTCGGTTGTGGACCTCCGGTTCCTATTCAGTCTACACCCAGCCGCCAGCCTCCACTCCAACCCGGCCCCAGTTACTCGCGGGAAACGGAGCGGCATATGAATTGGAGTCGGAAAATCCGGCACTGTTTGACGGCTTTTCCGCTCCCGGAAGGTGCTCCGCCGGGGCCTCCATGGCTTGGGGGAGTAACACCGGCAGAGGAAGTCAAAAAAGACAAAGATGTCCGTAATTGGGTGTATACTGATCGGTAGCCGGGAAGTAAATGGAAGTCCCGGATGAATGCGACTCGGAGGATCGAAGAAGGGATGATGCGATCCGAGAGTGCGCAACGAACACTCCCCTTCGCAATCCCGGATGTGGGGAGTAGTACGTGGAGGTAATGCCATGGCACGGTTTCTGAGAATAGCCAGCCTGGTGGCGGCCACTTGGGGCGGCGGGTTGCTGGCACAGATCGCCACCGGCGATGCATCGCGTGGCGAGCAGTTGGTGCGCGATCGAGGCTGTGTCAGTTGCCACAAACTGAATGGGACAGGCGGCAACAAAGCTCCCGATCTGGGCAGACTGGCGTCGCGCAATTACACTCCCGCGGGCCTGGCCGGCGTCATGTGGAACCATGCTCCTTCGGCATGGGCGCAAACCGCCGCCACCTCGAAGGGGACGGTCGCAATAAGCCCCGCTCAGGCGGCCGACCTGTTCGCGTTCTTCTCCTCCAGAAGGTATTTCGAGCCGCGCGGCGACGCCAAGCGCGGCAAGCAGGTCTTCGCCGGGAAGAAGTGCGCCAGTTGCCACGGCATCCGCGATCAGATCTCGGGGGCTGGCGATGCCAAGCCCGTGGTGGCCTGGCGTTCGTCGCGCGACCCGATCGGGTTTGCCGACGACATGTGGAACCTTCAGGCGGCGATGGATCGGGCGTTTGTGAGCAAGGGTGTGCATCATCCGAGGCTCAGTTCCACCGAGATCAACGACCTTCTCGTGTATCTCGAGAACATCCCCGAGATCCGAACCAAGGCGCCTCAGTTCCAGCTTGCCGGCCTCGACGCCGGCCGTGCCGAGTATCATGCGCTGGAGTGCGACACCTGTCATCAAGGCAAACTCTCGCTGGAGAAGCGCACCTCGCGGCTCTCGATGGCGGACATACAAGCCGCCATCTGGAACCACGCTTCCACCAAGCTGACCACGCGGCCGACGGTGACCTATGACGAGATGTGCAATCTGGTCGCGTATTTGTCGTCGCTTGGGCCTCGCGACGACCCGCGCCGCGGCGAACGTCTCTTTGCCAAGAATCAGTGCGCCTCCTGTCATGCCGAAGGGGCGAAGGACGCCCCGGTGCTGAGCGGCCGCGATCTCTCTCCGGAGTCCGTGTTCGCGGCCCTTTCGAACCACCGGTCCGCCATGCAAGCCGACATGAACAAAAGAAGCCTTGCCTGGCCGCGCTTCGATGAATCGGAAATCGCCGACATCGCGGCATATCTCAGGACGCCGCACTCGGTTCAATAGAAAAAAGGGGTCAGACCCCTTTTTCTAGCCCAGCTTCGCTCTTACCGCATCTGGAATCGGAATCGGGAGTTTCGATTCCATGTCGACCAGAACCACCACCATCTGAGCGCGGACGCGCTCGGCGCCATCGGGGCCTTGGAGCACGATTTCGAGCGTCAGGGAAGTGGCGCCCACGGCACGCACCGAGAGCGTGGCCGAGAGGATTTCCCCCATCCGGCTGGGAGCCGCGAAATCGACCTCGAGGTGGACCACGGGGAGCCCCGTGCCCCGGCCTTCGTGGATTTCGGCGTAAGGAACACCCGTCGCGTGGCACCAGTCTTCCACCAGGTTGTTGAACATTTCGATGTAGCGCGGGTAGAAGACGATACCCGCCAGATCGCAGTGGGCGAAGCGCACCTGAATGTGGGAGTGATACGGCGTCATGGATCTCGAATTCACGCCCAGGCGATCAGGCCGGGCAGGAAGCTTCTGGCTTCATCGGGTTGGTACGGGAGAACGCGCACGGTGTAGCCGTGCAGGCCGCTCTCCAGGCAAGCGACACCCTTGGCTTCGAACACGTTCAGGCCCTCCGGCGTCTGGCCGGCCGGCTCCATGGGAAGCGCGGTGCCCTGGGCAATCTCGCCCTGGGCATCGATATGGCCCAGATACAGCTCCACGGCCACCTCGCTGGGGTCGATGGGTCCCAGGCGAATCCGGGCGCGGACGGGAATCCGGCTGCCCACCGGCAGCTCCTGGCCGGGCGCCTTGTCGACGCTCTCCACGCGCACCTGCGGCCAGCCTGCATACATGCGCGCGCTCCACGCGGCCAGGGCGCGTGCGCGTGCGCCGCCGTCCGCCAGCAGCCGCTGGTAATGCCCGTGCACCCGGACGTAAAACTCGGAGGCGTACTCCTGCACCACGCGCTGCATATTGAACGACGGGCCGAGATGGGCGATGGAGGATTTCATGCAGTCGATCCAGCGCCGCGGCAGCCCGTCCGCGCCGCGATCGTAAAACGCCGGAACGATTTCGTGCTCCAGCAGATCGTAGAGCGCCGCCGACTCCACCTGGTCCTGGTAGCCGGCGTCGGCGTAACTCTCGCCGCGCCCGATGGCCCAGCCGATGAAGTAGTCGCCGCGCGCGGCGGCCAGCCAAGCTTCGTCCCACCAGCCGTCCAGCGTGCTCAGATTGATGGCGCCGTTGGCGAAGGCTTTCATGCCGCTGGTGCCGCTGGCCTCGAGCGGCCGCAGCGGCGTGTTGAGCCAGATGTCGGCGCCCTGTACCATGTAGCGCGCCACAGCCATGTCGTAGTTCTCCAGGAACACCATGCGGCGCCGGAATTCGCTGGATTGCGCCAGACGGACGATCTGCTGGATTAACTGCTTGCCAGCGTCGTCCCGGGGATGGGCCTTGCCGGCGAAAATAATCTGCACCGGCCGGCCGGGGTTATTGAGAATGCGGCCCAGGCGCTCCACGTCGCGCAGCAGCAGCGTGGCCCGCTTGTAGGTGGCGAAGCGGCGGCCGAATCCGATGGTGAGGGCATCGGGGTCGAGCGCTTCCCCGCCGGAGTCGATCACGGATTGGGGCGCGCCGCGGCGCAGCAGTTGGGTGCGGAGCCGGTTCCGCGTGAAGGCCACCAGGCGCAGGCGGCGGCGCTCGTGCGTGCGCCAGAGTTCCTCGCGCGGAATGGATTCGACCCGCTGCCAGATCTTGAGGTCGGCATGTTCCTCGCGCCATTTGGGCCCCAGGTACCGGTCGTAAAGCTGGTTCATCTCGAGCGAAATCCAGGTGCGCAGGTGGACGCCGTTGGTGACCGAGCCGATAGGCACTTCGTCCTCCGGCAGGCCGGGCCAGATGGCCTTCCACATGGCGCGGCTGACTTTTCCGTGGAGGTTGCTGACGCCGTTGCTGGGACCGGCCATGCGCAGCGCCAGCACGGTCATGCAGAACTCCTCGGAATCGTTGGCGGGATTCTGGCGGCCCAGCCCCAGGAATTCGCTGCGGGATATCTTGAGGATTCCCGGGTAGTCGGCGAAGTAGCGGTCCATCAGGGCGGGCGGGAAGTAGTCGTGGCCGGCGGGAACGGGAGTGTGGGTGGTGAAGACCAGGCCGGCCGAGGCGGCTTCCCGCGCTTCGGCGAACGACAAGCCGCGGCGTTCCATCAGGCGGCGCCCGCACTCCAGGCCGAGGAACGCCGCGTGGCCTTCGTTCATGTGGTAGACCGTCGGCTCGATGCCCAGCGCCTCCAGCGCGCGGCAGCCGCCGATGCCCAGCAGGATCTCCTGCTTGAGGCGCATCTCGCGGTCGCCGCCGTAGAGCTGGTCGGTGATGTCGCGGTCTTCGGGCCGGTTGCCCGGCAGGTTGGCGTCGAGCAGGTAAAGCGGCAGCCGTCCCACCCGCGCGCGCCACACCTGCGCGGTGACCGTGTGATCTGCCAGGCGGACTTCCACCGTGACCGGGGCGCCGTCCCCGCGGCGCTCCAGCGTGATGGGCAGATTCTGAAACTCGTTATCGTCGTAGGATTCCTGTTGCCATCCGGCGGCGTTGAGGTACTGTCCGAAATACCCCTGCTGATAGAGCAGCCCGACGCCGGTCAGAGGCAGGCCGAGATCGCTGGCCGATTTCAGATGGTCGCCCGCCAGAACTCCCAGCCCGCCGGAGAAGATGCACAGGCATTCGGTCAAACCGAACTCGGCCGAGAAGTAAGCCACCGACATGCCGTCGGTCTCGCCGTAGGCGCGGCGGTACCAGGTGGACTCGGCCGACAGGTACTCGTCCAGCTCGCGCGCGGTGCGGTCGAGTTGCGCCAGAAACGACTCATCCTTGGCCGCGGCGTTGAGATGCGCCTGGCTGATCGAGCCGAGCATGCGCACCGGGTTGTGGCCCGTGGATTCCCAGAGGTCGCTATCCAGGCGGCGGAAGAGCTCTATGGTTCCATGGTCCCATGCCCAACGAAGGTTGTAGGCCAACAGGCGAAGGCGCTCCAGCGATGGCGGCAGGGAAGGGACGACCGTGAAGATCTGCGCGGGCTTCATACCGCCTAGTATAGGAGTTTCGGCTGCGACATAGGTTGCTGGCCGATTACGATTTGAGGCGTTCACTGGCAAGGCGCGGGGGCGCCGGATACACGCCGCGGGCCGTCTTTGTAACTCACACGGACGCAGGAACCAGACCCCACTCCGCAGGCGCCCGTACCCGCCCCCGGCTTCGTCCCCCGTCGGCACGCGCGAGGCCGATTGGCTATATCATATTCCGTTGGAGGACTTATACATGAAGTCGAAGATCACACGCCGCGCCGCGCTGAGGGGACTGGCGGCGGCGGCGCCCGCGTTGTGGCTGCGCCGGGCGGGTGCGCAGACCGCCGGGGCGAACACCATCGCCGCCGGCCCGTTTCAGGCGAACTGGGAATCGCTGATGCAATACCGCGCGCCCGACTGGTTCCGCGACGCCAAGTTCGGCCTCTGGGCGCACTGGACCGCGCAATGCGTCCCCGAGCAGGGCGATTGGTACGCTCGCAACATGTACATTCAGGGCCATCCGCAGTACAACTATCACGTGGCGCACTACGGCCACCCCTCGAAGTTCGGCTTCATGGAGATCGACAATCTGTGGAAGGCCGAGAAATGGCAGCCCGAAGATCTGATCCGAATGTACGTTAAGGCCGGGGCGAAGTACTTCACCGGTACGGCCAATCATCACGACAACTTCGATTGCTACGACTCCAGGTTCCACGAATGGAATTCGGTGCGCGTGGGACCTAAGAAGGACATCGTCGGCATCTGGGCGCAATCCGCGCGCAAGCACGGACTGCGGTTCGGCATCACCAACCACTCGGCGCACGCCTGGCACTGGTTCCAGACGGCCTATGGCCACGACCTCGAAGGTCCCCTGGCCGGCGTCCCCTACGACGGCTACACCACCAAAGAGCAGGGCGCGGGAAAGTGGTGGGATGGCCTGGACCCGCAGCACCTGTACGCCGGCGCCACTATGCCGATGCCCAAAGGCATCGCCACCGTCAAGGAGGCGGACGACTGGCACGCCAAACACGACCGCGTGTGGAGCGAAGAACCGCCCGCCGCCAATCCCGAATTCGTCAAGCGCTGGTTTCTCCGCTGCCAGGACCTGGTGGACAAATACCAGCCTGACTTGCTGTATTTCGACGACACCGAACTGCCGCTGGGACAGGCGGGCCTGGACATTGCGGCCCACTTCTACAACTCCAATCTCAAGAACCACGGCGGCCGCCTGGAGGCGGTGTTGAATTCCAAGGGGCTGAAGCCGGAACGCGTGGGCACGATGGTGTTGGATATCGAGCGCGGCCGCGCCGACCACATTCTGCCGGCGGCCTGGCAAACCGACACCTGCATCGGCGACTGGCATTACAAGCGCGCCCACTTCGAGAATCACACGTACAAGAGCGCCGCCACCGTGATCGCCATGCTCGCCGACATCGTCAGTAAGAACGGCAACCTGCTGCTCAACATTCCGATGCGCGGCGACGGCTCGATCGACGACGACGAGGTCAAGGTGCTCGACACACTGGCGGCCTGGATGCCGGCCAACGGCGAGGCGATCTTCGGCACGCGCCCCTTCACGGTGTTCGGCGAGGGCGCTCCGGATGTGAAGGGTTCCGGCAACTTCAACGAAAACGTCAAGCGCCCCTACACCGCCGGGGATATCCGGTTCACCACCAAGGGCGATGCGCTCTACGCCATCGTGCTGGCCCCACCCGCCGACGGCAAGGTGACCATCAAGACGCTGGCCGCCGGAAGCAGCCACTATCCCAAGGAAGTGGGCCGGGTGGAGTTGCTGGGGAGCCGCGGAGCGCTGACCTTTGCACGCAACCCGGCAGGGCTGGTGGTGACACTGCCCGGCCGGCTACCCGGCGATCTGGCGTACGCCTTGAAGATCCAGGCGACGTAAGGATTCGTTCCGAAACAACCGTGCCCGCCGCTCGCGGGCCCAAATCGCCTGCGGACGCGAAGGCTAGCGGGGATGCGTTCCCGGCACGGTCACGCTTTTCTGCCGCGGTTTCCCATGCCGGGATCGCGTGTGTCCCGGCAGGACCTCATTCCGATGCGGTCCGTCGCCCCGCACTGCGGTGGAAACCGGAGCTTCGTTTCACTGTTTCACGGCTTTTTTCATTGACTTTCGCTCTAGTTCGGATTACAATTCATTGTCATTTGTGTAACCGGATCTGCTTTTCCGGTTTCGAGGTTAGTCCGGCGTACCTTGCGAAACAAGGGGTTTCCGCAGGGCCCGGTGTGTCCGTTTTGGAACGGGTTGGCCTGCGGCGGGGTGAGCGTTCTGGTTCTCGCGGCTCCAGCCTGCAACCCGAGTTGAGACTTCATTAGGAGACAACAACCATGTTGTTTAGGATGATCCGAGGAGATCGAAATCTCGCGGCGGCCCTGGTGGGCGCTGTGTTGATGTTTTGCGCTGCCACGCCGCAAGCCAAAGCCCAGGCGGTCGCCGTGGCCGAAGTGGATGGCCACGTTGCCGACCCCAGCGGCCAGGCTATCGTGGGCGCCACGGTAAAAATGACCCAGACCGACAAGCACGTGGTCCGCACGGCCACCACCGATGCCACCGGCCGGTATTCCATGCCGAACCTGGCCATCGGCCCCTACCGGCTGGAAGTGTCGGCGCCTGGATTCAAAGAGTACGTTCAGACTGGCATCGAGTTGCAGGTTGCCAGCAACGTCGATATCCCCGTTGTGATGACCATCGGCGCAGTCACCGAGAGCGTATCCGTGACCGCCAACGCCAACATGGTCGAGACCAAGGATAGTTCCATCGGCCAAGTCATTGGCACGCGGTCCATCGAAGACCTGCCGCTGAACGGCCGCAATCCCACCCAGTTGCTGACGCTCACCGGCGCCAGCACATCCAGTATGACGCTGACCGGCGGCGATCTCACCGGCAGCAAGAACATGGGCGGATCCAACGCTTCCGGCCAGTTCTCCGTGGCCGGCGGCCAGGCCAACGGCGTCAACTTCCTGCTGGATGGCGGCGACAACAACGACAACTTCAGCAACGTGAACCTGCCCATTCCCTTCCCGGATGCCATCCAGGAATTCAACGTGCAGACCAACGGCCTGCCGGCGCAGTATGGGTTGCATCCCGGCGGCGTGGTCAACATCGTGACCAAGTCGGGCGCCAACGCCGTGCACGGCGATGTGTTCGAGTTCTTCCGCAACGGCGATCTCAACGCCCGGCAGAAGGGCGACCAATACGGGACGCAACCGATTCGCGACACTCTCAAGCGCAACCAGTACGGCGGCACCGCCGGCGGCAAAATCATCAAGGACAAGCTGTTCTTCTTCGGCGGATACCAGGGCACCCGCCAGCGCAGCGATCCCCCCAACCAGACGGCGTACACGCCCACCGCGGCGACGCTACAGGGCGACTTCAGCGTGGTGGCCAGCAGCGCCTGCAAGGCGAAAACTTTGAAGGATGTAACGGGCACGCCTTATCCCGGCAACAAGATTCCGGTCGCCTCGTTCGATCCCGCCGGACTCAAGCTGGCCACGACCTATGTCCCGACTTCCTCCGATCCTTGCGGCAAGTACCTCTTTGGCACCCTCGCCAACAACCCCGACGATCAGTGGGTGGGGCGCATCGACTGGGTGGTCAGCGACCGGCACAACTTCTACGGCCGCTACTACATTTACGATTACACCGCTCTGGCCCTGTTCGACGGCCACAACGGCCTGACCACCTCGGCCAACGGAAACCAGCAGCGCTCCCAGACCATGACCATCGGCGACACCTACACGCTCGGCGGCGGCCAGGACGTAAATTCCTTCCACGCCACCGCCAACCGGCGCCGTAACAACCGCTCGGCGGCCACCAACATGTTCAGCCCCAAGGATCTGGGCGTGAACATGTTTATCAATACTCCGAACTACACGCAGCTCAGCGTCAACACTTACTCCGGCGGCGGATTCAACATCGGCTGCGGCTCCTGCGCGTTCTCGAATTTCAACGACAACACCTTCCAGGTGGCGGACGATTTCACCATGATCCGCGGCAAACACCAGTTCCAGTTCGGCTTCGATGGCCGCAAGGTGCAGTTCAATTCGTTCAACTACCAGCAGGCCAACGGCCAGTTCACCTTCGGTGGCACCACCACCGGCGACGGCCTGGCGGACCTGCTGATCGGCCGCTTCAGCGGGCTGACCGACGGCAACGTGATTTCCGATTACCTGCGCAATACCGCCGTGGCCGCCTACGCGCAGGACTCCATCCACGTCGCCAAAGGCTTCAGCGTCAACATCGGCATCCGTTGGGAACCGGCCGAGTCGGCTTACGATAAGCAGGGGCGCGGCAACCAGTTCCTGTGGCCGCTGTTCCTCCAGGGCTGGCACACTGCCGACTCCCGGTACACGAAAGCTCCCAACGGCCTGGTCTTCACCACCGACACCGCCAAGGATCCCTACGGCAAGGCGCTCACCGCCAACCACTGGGCCCTGTTCTCGCCCAGACTCGGAATGGTTTGGGATCCCAAGGGCGACGGCAGGCAGACTGTCCGCGCGGCGTTCGTTCTGATCCACGACACCGCCCAGATGTTCTATCCCGAGCGCTGGACTACCAACGCGCCCTACGTCTCTTCCCTCACCATCAACAGCGGAGAGTACTCCCTGAACAGCGGACCGTTCTCCAATCCCTTCCTGGGCTACCCGGGCGGCGACCCGTTCCCGGGAAACGTGGTCTTCCCCCCCGGAGGCAGCTACATCGACGTTCCGCCTAATGTCCAGCCGCAACACATGATGCAGTGGAACCTCAGCTATCAGCGCCAATTGGCCGCCGACTGGCTGGTAACCGCCAACTACATGGGCAACGCCACCCGTCACATCTGGGGATCCATGGACATCAACCCCTCGGTTCCCACGATTCCCGGCGCCACCAGCGCCAACGCCAACGCCCGCCGCCTCACCTCTCTGGTCGACCCCGTCCAGGGCGCGGCCTACGCCCAGATCGTGCAGACGGACGACGGGGGCAACGGCGAATACCACGGCCTGCTGTTGTCGGCCCAGCATCGCCTGTCCCGCGGAATCAACTTCAACGTCAATTACTCCTGGAGCCACTGCTCCAGTTCCTGGGACTACGCCGGAGAATTGGCGGCTCCGCTCTTCCAGAATCCATACAACCGGAAGACCGGCGAGCGCGGCAATTGCGGCTTCGACCACCGGCAGAACTTCGTCGCCACCGTGGTTGCCACCAGCGGCGGGCTTGGCGAGAACGTGGTGAAGACCATCACCAAGGGTTGGCAGCTTTCGCCCCTCGTCGCCCTGTACACCGGCCAACCCGTCAATCTTCTGATTGGCAAGGACATCTCTCTAACCGCAGGAAACGCCAACGGCGGGCAGGGGGACCGGGCCGAAGTGCTGGTTCCGGATCAGACCTACGGCTCTCCCAGGACCCTTGGCAATTACTACCCTCTGAGCTCGTTTGCGTGCGCCGGCAACCTCCCCGGCCAATGCAGCGTGTTCAGCGGACAGTATGGCAACATCGGACGCAACGCCCTATATGGCCCGGGCACCATTCAGTGGGACATGGCCCTCAGCCGGCGCTTCAAGTTCAACGAGCGTCTGAGCCTGGACTTCCGCTCCGACTTCTTCAACATCATGAACCATGCCAACTGGAACAACCCGGCCACCGGCATCACCACCAGCACGTTCGGCCAGATCACCGGGTTCGGCTCACCCCGTATTATTCAGATGTCCACGAAGTTCTTCTTCTGATTTGCGGCGGGCAGGCTGCCTTGGGGTGGCCTGCCCGCTTTCCTGCCTCTAGATCCCTTTCAGAAACTCCCTCACCTGGCCCGCGAATTCCTCCGGCCGGTCGTCAAAGACAAAATGGCTCGCCCCCTCGATCTGCGTGAAGCGGCAGTTGGGGAACCGCGCCGCGAAACCGCGGGTCACGCTTTCGGGCTGCATGTCGAGGCTGCCGTGGATGGCCAGGCCCGGCGTCGCGACCGCGCGCAGCGCCGCCGAGTAATCGTGGTGCTTGCCCATGCCGCAGTAAACCGCCAGCGGCACATAGCCGGCCGCCGAAACATCGCCGGTTTGCCGCGGCGGCCCGCCCGCCGCCGCTCCGTAGAATTTGGCGAATCGCCCGTAGAACTCGCCCGATTCCTGCTCGCTGCGCTCAAAGGCGCGCCGGAAATCGAAATACTCCGCCATGTAACTTTCGAATTCCGGCCGCATCTGGGCGGGCAGATGGCGGCGCACCAGGTCGAACAGGTCGGTCTGCGGGTTGGGCAGCACCGTCAGATCGGCCGGCGCCACGTAGATCGACGCGCGCACGTGTTCCGGGAACTCGGCGGCGTAGCACGCGGCCAGAAGGGCGCCGAAGGAGTGGCCCATCAGAATGAGTTTGTCGACACCCAGGATGCGGCGGATGCGCTCGATGTCGGCCACCTGCGCGGGCAAGCCCAGCGTCTGGTTCAACGTCTTCATGTTGGCGTACATGTTGGAACCGGAGAACCGCTCGATGGGCCGGCTGGAAAGCCCGCAGCCGCGTTGGTGGTAGTAGATCAGCCGGTAGTCCCTCCCCAGCAGCGCTCCCGCGCGCCACGGCCCCGCCGGGGGAAATCCCGGCCCGCCGTGGATCACCAGGATGGGCGTTCCCGTGCCTTCCTCGAAATGATGCAATTCGATCCCCGGCGCCACCAGCCATCGCGCGCCGCTCGCCCCCGCCGGCGTCAACGGTTCGGCGACGTCTTTCCCCGCGCGCACGTTGCCCGGCTGGTACATCGGTCCCATCATGGCGCGCCATATCCAGGCCGCCAGCGCCGCGATCGCCACCACCAGGATCGCACCGCCAATCCACAGTATCTTGTGCATGAAAGCTCCTTTCGATTACGATTCCGCCGTCAGCGGAAGACAGATCTCCGTGCGCAACTCCTCCGCCGGCGCCGTCTGCGGGGAGTTGAGATAGAATTCGATGGCCGCGGCGCTGCGCAGTTCGCGTCCCGCGCCCGGCAGCCATTTTCCGGCCAGCTCCGCGTAGGAATCCGAGAGGCAATTGTGCGGGCCGGTGTGCAGCGCCGTGGCATACTCTCCGGCGGGAATTTCCCGCACGCCGATTTCTCCCGCCGGCTTGGCCGGACGGCTCAGTGTCAGCGCGGCGTCGTAGCGCAGCTTGTCCGGCGGCGTGATGTCAGGGTCGTCGTGGGCGATGCCCAGCACGCGCGTCCCCGGACCCAGCAGGCCCTGCATCGCCGCCCAGGGATAGAGCTTGCTCCAGGCCTGGCCGACTTCGTCGTACGGCCCCACGTGGCGGATAAAGGCCACCTGCATGGCATCGAGGCGGCGAACGCGGAATCCGCTGGCGCGCGACGGAGCGCCGGCGGGCAGGCGCGCCTGGAGCGAAGCTTCGCGGTCCTTGCGGAACTCCGAGGGCGGCATGCCGAACATGTCCGCGAAGGCCCGCGTAAACGATTCGTGGGTTTCATACCCCGTCTCCAGGGCGATCTCCAGGACCGCGCTCCCGGTGTGCCGCAACTGGCGCGCGGCGCGCTCCAGCCGCAGGCGCCGAACGTGCTCCGCCACCGCTTCGCCCACCATGCCCCGGAAAACCCGGTGAAAATGAAACGGCGAGAAGCACGCCACCCCGGCCAGTTCCTCCAGTGTCAGGGAACCGTCCAGGTTCTGCTGGATGTGCGTCAGCACCTGCGAGATGCGCTCGCGATAGGAGTCTATGGTACCGGGCTTCATGCCATCGAGTCTAACCCTACCGGCCGCGCGTGTCTTGACCGTTTTTGCGGAAAGACGCCCCCGCGCGCGCCGCGGGAACGTGCATGCACCGGCACGGCGGCACAGGCCGGAACCAGCGTCAGCCCCGCATCAATTCCTCCGGCGCTTTGCCCAGTTCCACGTTCGTCAAGGTAACGATGGCCCCCGGGTCCACCAGCACTTCCAGGTTCCCGGCCGCCGGCTGGAGGCACGGCACAACCTGGTTTTCGGCACGCGGGCTGGCCGTCTCCAGGTGGCGGAACCGCGCTCCCGGCCACATCACTTCGACCGTCTGCGCGACCGCCGAGCGGTTCATCAGAATCAGCGTCCTGGCGCCGTCCGCGCCGCTGAACGCCGTCGCCAGCACATGCGGGTTCGAACTCGCCGCGCCAACCCGCTGCATGCCGGCGCGCACCCTGCGTGTGTAAGCCCCGAAGACGCGCAACTGGTGGCTGGACGCCACCGGCTTCAGCCCGTGCTCCGGATCGGGCACCAGCAGGGTCCGGGTCCATCCATAGGACGGCTGAACCACGTTTAGCAGCGTCCAGCAGTACATCACGCCGCACGCGTCCAACTGGGTCAGCAGCTTGTGGTAGAGCTGCCCCATCGCCAGCGCCACGCGGTACGCGCGCGTCTGATACTCGCCGCTGTTGACGCACAGTTCCACGGCCATGAACGGCTTGCCCGCGGTGGCTTCCCGCAATAGGGCCAGGCGCGCGTCGAAGGCGTCGGGATCGTGAAAGCTGCCTTGAAAATCGTACAGGTTGGAGGTGGCGTAATCGATGGTCTT
>Ga0209039_10001874_pt1 | contig 18742 bp, 16 predicted proteins | sample BogFormECP12_OM1_FD_188238 | JGI IMG/M metagenome (GOLD analysis project Ga0209039, IMG submission 188238) | Bog forest soil microbial communities from Calvert Island, British Columbia, Canada - ECP12_OM1 (SPAdes) (version 2) | ecosystem: Environmental > Aquatic > Freshwater > Wetlands > Bog ...
GAAGGGCACGGCTTTAGCCGTGCCGCCCGGAACCGCTATCGACGCGGCTTTAGCCGCTGAGGGGCGACGGCCAGATCCGCGGAAGCCATTTTTGAAACACGCTGTAAGCTGCATTCTCCCCGGACGGGGGCGTCCGGGGCTCCACGGTTCGTGTAGGGGCGGACGCCCTCGTCCGCCCCGCGAGCGAAGCGAGCGTTAGACCTGGCTTCGGCCCCTGCGGGCTTGCTGTGTATCATCACTGAAAATGCTGTAGCTCCTTACAAAGCAGACGGAAGGCTGGCGGAGGCCTTTCAGAGGCACGGCTGCGGGGCCTGAGTGATGAGTAAGGCTGTTCCCCCCAAACGCAGCCTACTTCTTTACGAGCTCCAGCAGACCGAATCGCTCCGGAACGTGAAAAGTATTACTCATCGGTGCTTGCCATGCGATTTCGTGCCGAGCCGAGGCAGGACCCTGGCTGCGAAATAGATTGATCCGTACAACGTTGCCGGCCGCCGCAGGACGCGAATCGATCGCAGAGTAGGGAATCCGCATGGCTCCATACCAGACGTGAGCGGCCCGGTCGATTCGCGCCGAGACCTCCATGCCAGAGTTCCACGTCCAGCCATCTTCGTGATGAGGTTTGTGGAGGTCGACGTCAAGATCGACCCATTCTCCTTGCGGGGAAATCTCAAACTCTTTGTACCGGCGGATGTCGCTAAAATCGCTGCCGATAAAGGCCTCCGCCACATCCCAGTTCCAAAGCTCATTCGTCTCGGCGGACGTTTGCGGATTCGGTTTCAAGTTCAGCTCTTCATACGGGCAGACATAAAGAAGATAGAGATTCTGATTCGTCCACCGAATACGGATCTCAGTTCGATACCTGGGATCGGGCTTTCCGTGGGTGTTGCCATCCATATACACGGGGACAGCGCCTTGCCAGAATGCAGCAGACGGGTTGGTATCGAGAGCGACATCGTGTTCTGCCCAGATGCTTTTGATCGTCGGGCTCACCCCAAACACACTACCGGTGCACATGATCACGATGACCAGAGATCTAAGAAAGCCACTCATCGAGATGTTCCTTCACAAAAAGGTTGTCCTGCAGATGCGGGTAGGTCTTCGAGACGCGGTCGATCTCTTCAATCTGTCCGGGAGAAAGGTCTTCGTTGGGATCAAGACACCAGCGTCCTGCAAGTAAACCCTGCCGGCGCAAGATCTCATGAATCCCGGGTATGCAGCCGCGAAAGGCATGCGCCGGATCAAAGATCGCGGAGTTTGCGTCTGTCACTTGCTCCGCAAGCGTCAATAAATCGGGAGCAATAGGGCCTGACCTGTTCTTAATCAGGTCGAGATGATCAACGGCTGTTTTCGTCCACACTGCCCACTGGCCGAGGAGGCCTCCTGCAAAGCGAATTCTATTTCCACCAAAATCAAATTCAGTCAGAAGATCGAGAAGAATGTGGTCGTCATTTCCTGTGTAGAGCGCGATTTCTCGAGCACGCCCGGATTCGGCTACGGCGCGAGCGACATCGAGCGTGTGATAGCGGTTGAACGCAGCAATCTTGATTGCGACCAGGTTTTCAATTTCCGCCAACCCGCACCAGAATTCGTAGGGCAGAACACAACCTCCAACGCTGCTTTGCAAGTAAAACCCCATGATGGGGATGATTGAAGCGACCGCGCGGGCGTGCTCCAGAAGCTGCGAGACAGGCTCGCCTCGCAAGTCAGCCAGGCTCAGAAGCGCGACGTCGTAACCCAAACTGGCGGCTAGTTCGGCCTCTTTCAATGCCTGTCGCTGTTTTCCGCAGACTCCTGCGATCTTCACGACGCTCTTGTCGCGGGTTTCTTCCATGGCAAGTTCCAGTACCGGGCGGAGCAGCGCGTACTTCGGATCTCTTATAGCGAATTGCGTCGTGTGTACCCCAACGGCGATGCCGCCTGCTCCCGCGGCGAGGTAGTAGCGGGTCAGAGCGCGTTGCCGTCGCTCGTCCAACTTGCGTTCCGCCGTTAAAGCCAGGGGGTGTGCCGGAATCACGAGGCCAGAAAGCAACTTGTCGCGCGTGTTCATCAGAACTTTCCATCCCGCGTGGTGAAGTGCGTGGGTTTATTAAACAGCGGACCACCATGGCTAATCCAGTCCGCAACCCAGTCGATAGCTTGTTCGGCGCTCACTGTGGGGTGGCCGAACAATTCTTGTGCTTCAGCTGCATTACTTAGAAGGGCTGTGTCACTTTCTTGGCCCGAGAAGATGGGCGTCACACCGAAGCGCTGGCCGAACTCCTCGGCAAGCACCCGCACAGAGAGAGTTTCGGGCCCTGTGATGTTTAGAACAAACGGCGGCGACTGGCAGCAGGGAAATGAGCGAAGACAATAGGAGTTGGCGTCCCGCTGCCAGATAGCATTCACGTGTCCCATGCGCAGATCGATCGGGCGCTGCTCGAAAACTGCCAGGGCAACGTCGACCAGCACCCCATAACGCAGTTCGACAGCATAATTCAAACGCAGAATCGCGACCAGGGTTCCCCAGCGATGCGATCCGTACTCGAACATACGCTCGCGGCCGAGTGCTGACTGGGCGTATTCTCCTTGAGCATCGACGGGATCCGACTCTACAGACCCCCCTTCGCTAACGCGCTTCAGCGGATAAACATTTCCGGTCGAGAACGTCACGATGCGCGAATCCCGGTAGCGTTCCGCGACAAGGCCGGGCAAGAACGTGTTCATTGCCCAGGTCAGGTGTTCGGCGCCGGTGGTTCCGAACTTGCGTGCCGCCATGAAGATTACGTTCCTGACATCAGGAAGTTTGGCCAGCGCTCCGGGTTCCAGCAAATCGGAGGCGATGGTCTCAATGTGATGAACAGAGAACTGGCGGCGCGAGCTCTCGTCTGCAAATCGCGAGACCGCAATGATCCTTTTGCTCACCCCAGCCTGGTCTGCAGCGCGGCGCGCCAATCGAGAAAGGCTGGGGCCCATCTTTCCGCCTGCCCCTAGAATGAGCAGATCGCCATCCAACTTGGCCAGCGCCAGGACATCGGCTTCGGTTGGACGCGAGAGCTGTTCCTCGAGTTCTTCGATCGTTCTGATATTCATCACCCCAGTTCAAAACCTGCAATGGCATAGACCATGTCGTCGCGGCCTCGCAAAGACTCGCCCCGTCCCATGCGCGTCAAAACACGCTGACGGGTGAAGCCCAGTTCTGAAGCCAGCGCAACGGCGTTCCGATTATGTGGCAACAAGTCCCATGACCAAGAGACAGATGAACGCGCTTGCAATGTGCTCGTGATGAGCGCCTGCGCCGAGGCAGGATCATTTGCCACGCACGGTCCCAGATAAGCCGTTACGCGCCCCGCCCGGGCAAACAGATACGCGTTGGTCCCGGCATCGACTTGACTATGCTCTGCCAGCTTCTCCAGCATGGCGGAACGGTCTGCCCCGAACGCAGCGAAATCTAAGGCCAACTGTTGATCGGAGCAGAAATCCTCCCCGGTAACACGCAGATTCACGGTTCCGGGCCGCGACCACCGCTCGACTGATCCTTCTGCCTCGAACCCAGCACTTTCGTAAAGCTGTCGTCCGAACTCGGTAGCATCCAGCTTTACAGTCCTGATCCCCTGCGAGTCGGCCGATTCTATTGCGTGGGCAACGAGCGCCCGCGCGAAACCGCGGCCTCGATATTCCGGTTTCGTCAGCACCATTCCGATCCATGCCAACTGCTTTCCATAAGAGAGCAAAGTCGCGGTTGCAACCAGTTCGCTATCCGCGTCAATGCCAAAGCACCCTCGAGGCGCCAGGTCCATCAGCATACGCCAGTCGTCTTCCGTCTGGTTCCATCCAGCGAGGGTCGAGAGTTTGACCGCAACGCCCAAATCAGCCGGGCTCAGCAGCCGCACTCCGGTCGTGGAACTCCGCCTTGGCATGGTTAATTCTGCGAAATCTGCCGAAACCAGCGAGCGAAATGCGGGATCGAGATTTCGGGTTCCGCCAAATGAGGATGCCACTTCTTTTCCCACTCGAAAGAGACAAAGCGATCGTATTTCTGCAGTTCTAACTCGGCCACAATCTCCCGCATAGGAAACTGTCCTTCTCCGCTGAGGACAGGTTGCCAGTGACCGTCTCGGCATTCCAGGTCTTTCAAGTGCACATGCTGGAGTCTGTTGCCAAGGGTGCGAATGCCATCCAGAGGCTGCTCTTTGCCGTCGGCGAAGGCGTTTGCAGCATCCCATACAACGCTGGCGTCCTCGCGGCCCGATTCTTCAAGGATTGCCATCGTTTCCGTCGAGGAGGCGAAATCTCCGTGAGTTTCCAGCCAGACGCCCACACCGATGGCAACGGTTTTCTCAGTCAATTGTCGAACGCCTTCGGCAATCCAGTGTCGTGTGGAGGGCCGGTCGGCACCGGGTTGAATCTTATCGCCGAAAACGCGAATCCCCGGTGCTCCTAACGCCGACGCGAGTTCGGCCATGCGCACTCCCTCGTCGACCCAGCTTGCTCTCTCCTGCGGATCGGGCGAATGAAAACGGCAACTCGTGTCCACGCAGGCAACTGAAAGTCCGCGGTCCGATATCTTCTGTATCGAAGTCTTCAGGGACGTGCCTTCAAATGACGGCAGCTTCCAGATGGAGTCTTCACCTTCCAGAAACCGCAACTCGATGCCGTCATAGCCCGAGCTGGCGGCGATGTTGACGACCTGGTCCAGTGTCCAGGCAGGACACGCCAGGCTGGAAAAGCAGATCTTCACGGCTAAGTCATCCTTTCGAGCATCGCTCTGGTGACGCGGTTTTGTACGGGCTTTCCGGCAAAGAAACTTTGGAGATCCTCCATAACGGTACTGGCGATCTGCTGCCGCACGTGACAGCCGCCGCCACCGATGTGCGGGGTCAGGATTACTCCCGGCAATCTGCGTATGGGGTGTACCAGGCTCAGCGGTTCTATCGGATCGGTAACATCCAGTGCGCAGCGGAGGCGCTTCCGCCGAACTTCGGCGGTCAGCGCGTCCAAATCGATCAAGCCGCCGCGCGCGATGTTGATCACGGTCGCTCCCTTCGGAAGCAACGCCAGTGTTTTACGGTTCAGCAGGCCTCGGGTTTCATCCGTTAACGCTGCTGTGAGGACCAGCAAATGAGCCTTCCGCAGCAGCGGCTCGAGTTCGCAAAAAACGACTGGATAACTGTCAACCAAAGAACGCGGCGCAAAGGGATCGTAGACCATCCAACTCAGATCGAAGCCTCGCATCAGATCCACGAGAGCGCGACCTATGCGTCCGAAGCCGATCATCGCCACTTCCCGGCCATAGAGGAATTCCGGCGTACCATGCTCGTGAATTTCGGAGAAAATCCGGTTGGATCGGCGAATTGCCGTGCGGTAATGATCGATATTTCGGGCGCAATAGGTAAGGAAGGCCGCTCCCAGTTCTGCTGTCGCGCGAGCCATCGGATCGGCCGCGTTCGTGATCGTCAATTTATCGAATAGCGATGCCGCGAACCGCGATTTGACCTCTCCGCCGCAGTGCCCGATAAAGCGTAACTTCGGAGCCATCTCGAGGAGATTGTCCCCGAAGCGGGGACTGTCCCAGGTTGTGATGAGTGCATCAGCGCAAGTGAGCTTGCGACGGAAGGGTGCAGTGGGAGTGCGAGCGGAGTCTCTCTGCCATTCACACATGTATGCCAGACGAGACCGCGCGCCCGAAGAGAAGAAGGATTCGAAAAGAGACCGACCTGCAGAAACCAGTACGTTCATAGGCATGGCGGATTAGTGTAAGCACCTAAATAGCTGTGAACCTCCAACAGTAGTCATGACATTACGGACTGCTCTCCGAGAGTGCCAAACGGGTCAGGTGATAGGTAAGCATCTGATCCGGATAAAGAAGAACCTGTCGGAATTCGGACGCTGCCTTCTCTGCATGTCCCAGCGCGCGGTCCAGCATCGCAGCGTTGTACAGCCACCACCCAGTTCTTGAACTGGTTTCGGCGGTACTACGGATGCCCTCCAAGATGCTCTCCAGTTTCTGCTTCGCCGAATCAGATTGAAAACCGGGCAATTGTTGCGAGGCTTTCCACGCCCAGATCCCGTCTTCGAGAGCGGCTTGTCCGGCCGCGTCCTTGAGCCTCGCCTGTGCTTTGTCGGGGAGGTTGCACGTCCGGTACAGACTCCCGAGAAGATAGTTGAATCGGGCTGAGCGTAGCAGCGGAGCCAGACCATCGTGTGTAAACGCAAGATCGGGGACCGGATCTCCGAGGCGATCGACCAAGGAAACTGCTTCTGAGCACTGCCCCCGGGCAGCGAGCGATATCGCACGCTGCAATTGCACCTCGAGCCACACCTGTCGAACGTTTGTGCCTAATTCCTCACGCTGGAAGAAGCGATTGTGGAATAAGGCCACCGCCTTTTCGTATTCCCCTGCTTCCGACAGATTGAGTATCAGTTCGTAAACAAAACGCGTCGGCATGTTGGCGCGATCGGGATAGCGGTCAAGGGCAGCCGCTCGTTCCCGGGCAGGACGGCCCAAAATGCTCAGTGCCTGATCCATGCCGGTGTAGAGGTCCACATTCGCCGGGTCTGTCCGCAGGCCTTCCTGAAATACAGTCAGAGCCTGCTCGGGTTCGTTCTTTTCGTGCAGGAGCGCCCGCCCCAGGCTGGCATGCAAAACCGGAATCTGCGGATTGAGCCTTCGCGCCTGCTCCCATTCTCTCAGGCCATCGTCAATCAGGCCGCGTGAGAAGTAGAGCGTTCCTAGCAGGTAGCGGGCGGTTGCGTCTTCTGGATTGAAGTGCAACGCGGTGCTCAAAACTGCGATGTCCTCCGCCCGGCTCGGGAAAACGTACGCCGTCGAGAGCTTCGAAGCTGAAGCAAAGTCGGCAGATCCGGAGTCGCCGAGCCTTTCCCGGCAGTATCCGCGGTAGTAACTGACCAACGGATGTCTCTGCGGGGGGAGGGCTCCAGGTTCAGTCTCGTCCGCAATAGCAGGTGGATACTGCCGGGAAAGGACATCAAGAGCTTGGGAGTAGAGACCGAGCCGCATATCCTCTGCTGCCAGGTTCAAGACGCGCTCGGCATCATTCGCAAGATGCTGCAGATCGGGTTTTCCAATTTGTTCTTGTAGAAAGTAACGCTCAGGGAATCGGCCGAGCCATTCGTCAGCCAGCCTTCGCGATTCATCTTGCTTCCCATTCGCGCGCAAGATGGCGACCAATTCTTCTGCCGTTCGCAGATCATCAGGTGCCGCGCGAAGAGCGTCTCCTAGATACAACTCCGCTTGCTTCAGATCCCCTTCCCGGGCCGAAAACTCGGCGAGTCGCAGGCCTCCGGCAGCGCGGAAGGCGGGCTGCCGATACGCCGCCTCATACGACTCACGCGCCTCGCGATTCCGGCCGAGACCTTCATAGGAAATACCAAGATAGTAGGAGATTTCAGGATCGGAAGTGTCGCGAGCGTGGACCGGCTCAAGATAGTCCTGAGCCTCCTGGTAGCGGAGCAGGCTTGCGCACAAACGTCCCGCAGCCTTTCGCGCTTGAAAGCTCTCCGGAAACTTGGCAATCGTCTCTTGATACGCCTGCAGCGCCTGCAGTTGCCGCCCGTTGAGCTCGTGCTCGGACCCGAGCTGGATCCAATCGTCTTCCGTACGCTTTTCCGGGTCCGGCATACGGTACGAAGGCTGCGTCCCCACCCGGACTTGCTCAAGCGGAGTCCAGTCGTACACGCCTTCGGTATGATGCAACAGAACGTTTTTCTGATTGTCGCGGAGTTCGAAAGTGTATTTCTGTTGCGGATCAGCGTTGGCGATCTCATGCGACCAAGTCTGCTCAGGCCTGAGGTCGGTCTTTTCCTCAAATACCGTCTGATTTCCTCCGGTAATGCGTATCGTTGCACCCGGATAAGCCTGGTTCACGTTCAGGCTGGCGACCAACACATTTCCCGGGCGACTAAGGTTGATCACTCCGGCCAGATTGGCTCTGGAAATACCACCGATCGCTCGCGCCGGCATCCAAAATTCGGAGAAGCTGATCGTTTGGCGAGGCTCAAGAAAAGCATAGGTCTCCTGATTGCGAAGGAGGCCGGCTTGCACTTCCACGTAAGCACTGTTGTTATCCGAGAGCGCCTTCCGCCAGTCGAGCCCATCGGCGTCGGAGCCCCACGACCAAATCTTCTTGCCGGGGAGTTGCGCGTAATCCGCGTAGTGCACGATCCCGGTGTTCGTGTGCGGATTCCACACACCCATAAACGGCTCGCGGCTTCCATGCACGAATAGAGATACGGGACCCTTGGTGTGATTCTTGATGATGCTGAGGTCCGTGCCGTCGGCCTCGACGGGCCAGGGCTCGATTTCCGTGAAACCATGGCTGGCTGTGAAGCGCATCGGATATTGAATTCGTGAATCATCCCAGATTTGGACCCCGGCGTTATTCCACCAATAAAAGCGGTGCCGGACGTCACTCCGGTTGTTGAGAGTTACTTTTTCCTCGAGGAGCGCCGAGCGAGGCCGCAGAATGAGTTCGACCGCCCACTGCATGCCGTACACACGATCAATGTTGCCCACCTGGATGTAAGCGCTGCCATCCTCCCGTTGTCCAAATGCAAAGTCGACGGGCGAGGCGGTCACCCAATTGTGTGAAACGGGAAAGTTGAACTCGATGCCAAACGCCGCCCAGGCTCCGCGATACGCCACGTCTGCCTTCTTGATCGAAGGATTTTCGTAAAACATCGGCCGGCCGCTGATCTTGTCAGTGCAGCTGTACAGGTGCCCGCCGATGTCTGGCAAAACGGAGCACTTCAGATATTCATTCTCGAGAAACAGTGCGCGCCAGGCGTAATCGGTGCTGTGGTTGGTCAGATTGTGGCGCAACGTGTAGGGATAGTTAAAGCGACCGTTCGCATATTGATCGAATGGCGGATTGGGGTCAGGCGCTCCCTCTTCATACGTGGGCAGGGTTAAGGTTCCCTGCCACACACGGACTTGCGCCGATGCCAAACTCGCGGCGCACAGCAGAAACGGAAAAATGAATCTTGATCGTGTCATGAGGTGATCCGTAAGAGGCGTGTGGCGTTCTGGTTATAAACCTTCTCCAGGATCGGATCGGGTAGTTCGATGCCGTAGATTCGCCAGCGGCCCTGCGGAGGCACGTTGGCGGGGGCGTAGTCGAAGTACTCGTCCGCCGTTTCAAGGAAGCGGTAGTAAATCTCGTACAGTTTTTCGCCGAACAACTGCTGCGGAGTTCCCACACCGTGCGGCGTTGCGTCTGTCCCGAAAAGAATACGGTCCTGGTAGCGATCAAAGAACTGCCGTGCTCGGCGTGGCTGACGGCCCAATTCCCCAATTCGGGCCGCAAGATCGACTGTCATATTCGGGAAACGGTCGAGATTCTGGGATACGTTGTCCAGGTTTTCGGCGAAATTTCCGACATGTAGGACAAGGAACTGCGTCTTGGGATGTCGTGCAAATACCCGATTGCGCGCCTCGATCAGCTCTGCGTTGCTGGGATAGTCGCGTCCGTAAAACGACCAATCGGGATGGTTGTTAAGTTCCTCATACCGTTCGTTGAAACGATCCGTCGGAGTGAAGAAGGCCATAGGATCGGACACGTGAATAGCGACCGGCATGTTGAGATGCCCACACGCGTCCCACATAGGATCAAATCTCGGATCGTCCACTCCAACCAACTTGCCGGATGTGAGGTTCTCACGCAGATACAGCCCGAGTGTCTTGAGGATCTTCAATCCTTTGGCGCCAGCACGATGCGCACGCTCGATGGCGTCGGCCTGGATTTGAGGATAGTTGGGTTCCAGAAATCGAGAGTAGACAGGCTCCACAAAGGTATAGAAGCGGCCGGGGATGGCGTTATCGTACTTGCGAATGGTGTCGATAAGCCCGTCGTCGAACCCTCCGGTCAGATTGACCATCGCCCGAATATTCTTGGCATCCATGACTCGAAGAAGTTCGTCCGGCTTGGCCAGATAAATGCGCTCCGCCCCAAGATCGATCCCCCTCTCCGACTTCGCCGAGACCGTGATGTGAGTGTGAACATCAATCACAGGGAACTTGGCGCGCTCAACGCGCGTCTCCTGCGCATGAAGCATGCTCTTGGGTTCGAAGTCGGCAAGTGCCAGTGCCGAAGAAGGGGGCGGCGCTGTTGGTTCCACGGCAACAGGCGCCATTGCTTGCGCGCTTCGCCGCTGGGCAGCGACCCCGAGAGCAGCCCCCAGCATTTGCAGCCATTTTCTACGGTTGATCACCCGACCTCCTCCTTACGATAACCCGGCAGGGAAATGCAGAGCGAAACTCTGCACAACGCGGTTGATGACGCCATTCTCGGACGGCGAATCCGGCCGGAATCCTTCGCGCATACAACGAAAGAAGCCGAGCAACTGGCCAACCATGACTTCGACAACCGGGACGGTGTATTCGCCAAGCTCGGCGAGGCCTGGACACTCGATGACAACGTCCCGGTCTCGCGTTAAGTCCGAAGGAACGGAGTCGCCAACGATGACCTTCATCATGCCCAGACTCTTCTGATCGATTTCGCGAATGAGATCACACTCGTAAGCTCTCGCTGTAGCGTCTGTGGAAAGGAAGCAAACCACGAGTGTATCCGAGTGCACGTAACTCATTGGTCCATGCCGCAGACCAAGATAGGTTTCAGATATTGCGCCGACCAGGCCAGCTGTCATTTCGACCATTTTCAGCGCCGCCTCTAGCGCAGCTCCCGATCGCGGTCCGCTTCCTAAGAAGACGGCCCGCCTAAAGTCCTGGGCGCCGACTTTCCCCAGTGCTTCGAATTGCGTTTCCAGGAGATGTTTTGCGATGTTGCTCAATTGCCGGCAACGCTTCGTATAAAGGTCAGGCTGATCCAGGTACCCGAGGAATTCAGCGGCAAGAGCCAGATTCGTAAAGCTGCTCGTCATGACTAAACTGCAATCGTTTGTCCTCTCATCCAAAGTCACCACCCGGACACCTGCGTTTCCTTGAAAATTCGTTGCCAGCTTTCCGCGGGCATTGCAAGTCAATACCAGGTGACGGACTGCGGGATCGATTTTGAGCAGCAGGGAAACAGCCCCTACACTTTCAGGGCTGTCACCTGATCGTGCGAGCGAAACGAGCAGCGCGGGACGTCCAGGAGGCAATGCATGATGCAAATGGGTCAGCAAAGCGCCGCCGCCAACAGCGAGAGTGTTCACTCCGAGCCGAATCTGTAACGCGAGCCGCACACAGTGCCCCGCGTACTCGGAACTCCCGGAGCCTGTCAGGATCAGGTGTCGAAGCTCCGACACGGACGAGCGCAGATCAGGGGCGAGTCCCGCCACCTGATCCGCGGTATGTGTCCAAGTAAAAGGCTGCTGCAGGATCTCGCGTAGAGTGTGATAGTAGCCACGCCTGCGCTGCTCCTCTTCTGCCGCGCGCAATAATCGGGCAGCCTGTGGCTGTCGTTCGCAAACCTCATGGAGCCATTCCGAAAATGCAAATGTTGAGCTGAACATTGCCCGCGTCCTCCTAATGCGGCAACAGGCTAGGCCGCGATGCAGCGATCTAAGTCATTGGCGTCCAGGCTGTAATTCCGGCGTGGCGATATCCAGTGGTTCGTCCCGACCCAAGAGCGAACCATGCCAGACACTGCCTCCGAAAGTCGAGACGTAGATCTGGTTGTGGTCGGACGGATCGGGAATGACCCGGTACGACCACTTGAAGTTGAACCCGGAAATCCGCGACCAGTGCTCACCTCGATCGTTCGAGCGCCAGGCGGAAGATTCAAATCCGGACGCGTACAGAATGCTCGAGTCATTCGGATCGATGGTGACGTCGTAAACGTGGCGGTCGCGGTCAAAGATCTGCCGCCAGGTCCGGCCAGTATCTTCCGAAAGAAAGATGCCACCGCCATCCCCATGTGTCCCCGAGGCGCGGCCCCAAGCTGCCAGGTACAGACGCTGCGGAGACTTAGGATCAATCGCAAGACCATTTGGTCCGTTGACGCCCTGTGGCAACTGAACGGGATTCCAATGCTCGGCGCCGTCTTTGGAGGAGTAAAGTGCGCCGTCGTTGGCATTGCCGATGCTGCCGTCCTCCGAGCGCCGGGCAACCACCACGTAAAGGGTGCCATCTGAAGCCAGCGTCAGTCGCCAGGCGAACGGTTGCCTCTGAATGATTCCTTGATTCTTCAGCGACCAGGTTTTACCACCATCAATGCTCTTGTAAACGCCACGCCCGAATCCCGCGACGTAGAGAACGCGAGCGTCGGGAGGGCTGTTCGGATCGAGCAGGATGTGGGTCGGCGCAGTCTCATCCATTCCAGTGTTCGACTTGCGCCATGTCTTTCCCCCGTCCTCACTCATACAAACCCCTCCTGTGTACTTTGCCGGATCGGTGCGCCTCCACATTTTCGGACGCGGCAGGTCGTGCACTTCGCTGTTCACGCTCCACATGCGGCCCCGGACCTTCGGATCGAACGCCAGCCAGTAGGTCGTATTCGTCCACTCGGGCGGCACGCCCATGGTGGAACTCTGCCAACTGGCACCGCCGTCTTCGCTGCGGAAGAGTCCAATATCTGTGTAAGTGATGAATTGACGGGCAGAATCGAAGGGATCAAAGTGGATTCCGTAGGCGTTGGTCACATCGAGCCCCGTGCTCGTCCACTCTCCCGAGGGCACTTCGCGCGAGTATACCGCCCACCAGGTAGCGCCTCCGTCACTGGTCTTCATGGTCCGCCCAAGATCAGTGCCGTAGACGAGGTTCGGATCCTGGTCGGCCACTTCAAGTGCGAGCGGATTTTCTCCCCACCCAACACCAAAACGCGGAGTAATCCAAGCATCGTGCACATTCGGAGCGGCGGTATCGGCTTCCTTCCAAACCAGTTGCCAGGACTCTCCGGCATTCTCGGTCTTTGCCACTCCCATCCATTTCTTCCCTTCGAGAGTCAGTTCGCTGTAGGAAAGATAGGCCACCCGGCCATTGCGTCTACTGGTTGCGATTGCCCGAACCTGAGCCCCGGAGCCCGGCAGCGAGGACTGTTGCCATGTACGGCCGTTGTCGTTCGAAACAAAACCGCCTTTCTCCGAAGTGGCATAAATGACCTCCCGGGATCCTTCAGTAAAGCCGGCGGAGACGTCGGTAAACGTGACCGACTGGGGTGCTGGAAAGTTATGCAACCCGGCGTTGTTTCTCACCGACACATAGTGGGCCCCCGCCAGGTAGAGCGCACGAGACTCGCGCGGAGAATTCGGATCGATCCAGATTCGGCGGGGAGTCTCAGGCAACGCGTCCTGCCGGGTCCACGTCTTTCCCCAATCTTTCGAGACGAACAGGGCCAGATGCGACGTATCGCCCGTGGCATAGAGGACTTTGGAATCCTCCGGATCCACCGCGAGGGCCGAAATCAAGCCCATCGGATCGTCATCGCTGACCAGTTCCTCATCCGAGTGGTCGGATTGCATCGTGATGGCCTTGATTCTTTCGGGCGCTGGATAAACCAACTGCCAACTCTCGCCACGGTCGACGCTGCGCCAGAGTCCAGTCGCCTGGGCATACATCACCTTGGGATCGATCGGGTCAAACACAAAAAAATGCACGACACCTCGCAGGTTGAACATCCGCCACGACTGTCCCCCATCGTGTGTGATGTAAGACCCTGTCATGTCACACGAGATGAGAACCGTGTTGGGATCGTGCGGACTGATGGTCGGGTTGAACATCGCCCCGCCACCCCCCGGACCGATGACCTTGAAGTCCCCGGGACGCATTGCGAAGGCTGAACCGGAAAGGATGATGACGAGGAGGAGGACGACGACGAGCGAGAAACGAATTCTGGCGTTCATCATTGAATTCTTTCGTTTACTTTCGATATTTTGCTTTATACTTTCGGACAAAGCTGGGAAAATGTCAACGGCAAACATGCCGGCCCGCTAAGAACATGCACAGAAGAAATCTGTTCTTGCTTCCTGCAAACGGCACACGCAGCGCTTGATGACGAGGAGAATTGCACGATGAGCGTTCGAATTGGCTTGATCGGTTGCGGGGAACATTCGGAGATCGGCCATGCCGTTCCTCTGGCGCGTTATTCCGCTGAGCATCCCGGCACCGTTGCGCTTGTGGCGGCCTGCGATCTTCGCCGTGAACGTGCTGAATTGTTCTCTCAAAAGTACGGTTTCGAGAGCGCCTATTCCGATCTGGGCGAAATGCTCCAAAAAGAGAAACTCGATGTCTGCATTGCTGTTGTTCCGGTCGAGTCTATTCCACCTGTCGGCATCCGGCTCCTCCAGGCGCAAGTCCCTTGCGTTGTGGAGAAGCCGCTGGGGCCATCGATTGCTGAAGTCGAGAAGTTGCGCAATTCCGCCCGAGCCACGGGCACAGTCAACATGGTGTCTGTGAATCGGCGATTCATGCCGTTACTGAACCGGGGTATTGAGTGGATGAGAAACGCCGGCACTCTGCGCTACGTTCGCGCTACCATGCTGCGACACGAGCGAACCGAGCCGGAATTTCTCGGTTTCACGGCAATACATGCCGTGGATACCGTCCGCTTCATCGCTGGTGACTTTTCCTTCTGCAATATCCGGGCAGTCACACAAGTAGTCCCGCGCTGGTACGCCATCGACATTCAATTCGAGAGTGGAGCGCTCGGTCGCATCGACGTATTGCCCACGTCAGGCATGGTTGAAGAAACCTATGAGTTGATCGGAGACGGCTTTCGTTGCGTCGTTACCAGCCCGTTCGGGCCGCAGCGGCTCTTGCGCTGCTATCAGCAAAACCGTCTTGTGCACGAAGAGATCGCAGACGGCGATCCCGAGGATGTAATCTTCGGCTTCTACGGAGAGGCTGTTGAATTGGTAGAAGCATTCAGACAGGACCGACGGCCAAAGCCTACGATTGAAGACATCTTTCCCTCGGTGCAAGTGTGTTTTGAATTAGTCGAGCGCGTCGAGAACAGTCCCGCGACTCTGGCCCCTTCATCGTCGCCCTAGTCACCGCAGAAATGCTCAGCGTTACATGCGCACGACGGACCTGTGCTTCCGGGTGAGCGCCTGCCGTCCGGGAGCTATCGCGTAGATCAGTGCAGCACCCACCGCGGCAGCGACAGACACAATGATCCAGGCAAGATTGTATGTGTGGCGTATGTCGAAGATTCTTCCCGTCAGCCACGGCGCAAACCACTGGCCAATGGAATATCCCATGATGATTAAAGACAGGATTTTTCCCAGGGCGGACAATCCAAAGCAGTCCGCCGTGACTAGTGGAATCAACATGTAGTCGGCGCCCATGGCAAAGCCACAGAGCAAAGCGAAGGCCCAGACAGCGGCAGGCCGCTCGGCCACGAGCAACAACGGGATCGTTAGCGCCAGGACCAGATAGAACAATGCCATCACATTTTTTCTGCTGTAGCGATCGGCAAAGTATCCGACGACCACGCGTCCTGCAAGGCTCGATACCAGCAACGCGCTCGAAACGCGGGAAGCGCTGCTTAAGGAATATCCTCTGCCCACCAGGAAGAGAATCAGGTGCTGCGTAACCGCGCCGATGGCTCCGATGGTCAATGTGCAGCCCGCCACAATGAGCCAGAAATTGGTGCTGCGCACAGCGTGCGTTACGCCCACTCCAATCGCTGACCCTCCCTCGCCCGAAGCGAGGTCATTCACGCATTCAGTCGGAGAGAATCCGTCGGGAAGAAGATTCAACTCGCGCGGACTGGAGCAGGTGACCCACTGCGAAATCGGGAAGAGCACGATCAGGATGAGTGCTCCGACAATTTCGAAGGAGTGTCGCCAGCCGAAGTTCTGAATCAGGCTGTTAATCAGAAGCGGGGAGATTGCACCGCCCACGCCCAGTCCTAAATAGGCAGTGCCCATGGCACGCCCGCGCTTCACCCGGAACCAGTTGGAAATCAAAACCTGATTAGGAATAGGTCCGGTCAGCACATAACCAAGAACTTCCACGATGCAGAGCAGGTAGTATTGCCACAGGCGCGTCATGCTTCCCATCAGAATCAGTGGCACGCCAACACACCAAATACCGATTCGAATCACCTGTCGAGATCCCAATCGGTCGATAAGGGCGCCTGCGAACACTCCGAACAGGAGACCTGCGAAAACAAATCCCAGCAGAAAGCCCTGAGTTAATTGTGAACGCGTAAAGCCAAGGGAATCGACCATCGAAGGATAGAAGACCGGAAAGCCGTAGTAGACGATGCCAACGGAAAAGAGAAGATTGAGGAACGCAGCGAGGACAATCCACCATCCATAGAAGACGCGCATTGGACTATTGTGAGGGCTCAAAATTCGTCAACCTTACGGCTTGCTCGTGAAAAATCTCGATGAAGCTCCTTGGCCCTGGCTCGGGGCTATGAGCGCTATCGCCCAATTACATCAATTCCTGGAAGTTTGTAATCGGTAATACGCCATCCAGGCGGCCATCATAAACCACAACGACAACACCACGACCGCTCCCTTGGTATACCGTTCCCGTCTGATGCCTGCGCCTTTTTGCTATCATTGCGGGGCCCCTCCTTCCTCGGGCCAACGCGATAATACATGTCGAGGACCTTGAAAGAGAGGACCTTGAAAGAAGGGAGCGGGCCAAAAGTATGGCGGCCAACATCAGCAAGCCGTTGGAACGGAATCGCTTCTGACTTCCGCGGAAGCGCACGTCGTCCGGTGACGGCCACGGTCTTCAAAACCGGAGGGCGGCGGGTTCCCCCGTCGCCGGTGGGTTCGACCCCCACTCGCTTCCGCCATCTCAAACTCGCATCATTATTGAAGATTTGCACTTTATGCGTTCCGCTGTGCTAGACACTGTGCCAGCCCAAAGACATCATGGAGAGGTGCCCAGTCGTTGCGGTTTACGTTCGGAGCCATCAAAGCGATTGCCGGTACTCCGGGCAGAGAAACGCTCGTTCGTCTGGGACTATCCCTGCACGACCGGCGAAGATAAGATATTCGCGAAGAACGACTGATTCGAAGAGCTAGTCCTTTGTTTTCAACATCGGAACAGGTCAAACCCTACATCGGAACAGTTCAACCCCTACACTGCGGCCATCCTTCCTTGGACAGAGTGGGCAATCCGAAGGTCCCATTGGTAACCATGTCACCCCTGGCATAGGAGCCTGGGTGCGGATCGGGCTGGGGGCCGAGACCTGCAACCCAGCTTCTCCCCACCCTTGGGGACTGTCCTTTCGGGCCGTACTGTGATGTACCTCCGAAATCTACCGCCTTTCCATCCACAGCCCCAGACTATTGGGGAACGCATCCCCCAGCTCCAGATACGACATGGAACTTGCGGGGAGAAGGGCCATGTCTCGATGCTAGGTGCTGCGGCGAGAGCGAGTTCCCCACATCTTGGGAAGGCAGCCAGCGCGTTTTTTCTTCTGCTGAGTCTTGCTTTCTGGAGCGGTTGCCAGGGGGTGAGTGCAGGCAATACGACCCCGCCGGGAGGAACCCTTTCGCTGGGCCAGTTAAGCGTGAACTTCGGCAACGTGACAGCCGGCAGCAGCGAAACCCTCAGCGTCACCGCAAGCAATACCGGAAATGCCACAATCACGATCAGCTTCGTGACGATATCGAGCAAGTATTTTTCCCTGATGTCCCCTAGCCTTCCCGCGACGATTGCTGCGGGCCAAAGCACTACCTTGGGCGTTAAGTTCACACCCAACGCTGCTGGAACCTTCAGCGCCACGGTCGCGATTACCAGCGACGCATCGAGTACTGCGACGAACCTGTCGCTCTCGGGAACGGGAGTGGCTGCCGGGACCGGCGGGCAACTCTCCGCTAACCCAAACACGAAAGCTTTTGGCAACGTGGCCGTAGGAACGAAGCAGTCACAGACGGTGACGCTGACGAACACTGGTGCGTCGAGCGTGAACATCTCGCAGGCTGGGGCCAGCGGGGCTGGGTTTAAGATCAGTGGGATCACGACTCCGCTGACCTTGAACGCATCGCAGAACACGACTTTCACCATTTCTTTTACTCCTCAGTCAGCGGGAACTGTGACGGGAAACGTCACGATCACTTCGGATGCGTCGAACTCGACCTTGACGATCCCGCTGTCAGGCATCGGTACGACAGGAGCAGCGGGACAGTTGACGGTTACGCCAACTACCCTGCCCCTGGGCAGCGTAGTGGACGGCAGCAGCGGAACCGCATCCGGGAGCCTGACCGCCAGCGGCGCGGGGGTGACGGTGACGGCCGCCAGCACGAACAACTCCGTATTCAGCGTCGGTGGGCTCTCCCTGCCGGTCACGATTCCAGCAGGGCAGAGCGCCTCGTTTACGGTGACTTTCAGCCCAGAGACCAGCGGAGCGGCGAGCGCCACTCTCACCTTCACCAGCAATGCTCAGCCTGCCACGACCACGGAATCGCTAACTGGAACCGGTACGGCGGCGTCAACCCACACCGTGGGTCTATCCTGGAACGCGAGTTCGTCGTCGGATATTTCTGGCTATAACATTTATCGCGCGGTGTACACGAGCTCCTGTGATTCCTTCGGGAAGATCAATACGGCGCTGAATACAGGCACGCTGTATACCGATTCCGGAGTGGCAGACGGCACCTCCTATTGCTATGCCGCGACGGCGGTGAATTCGAGCAATGAAGAGAGCGGTTACTCCAACATTGTTTCCAACGTAAAGATCCCCGCCAACTAGGTCCCAGTTCACCCGGAGTCCTGCAAATCCTGAGGTCCAAACACCGGTACTGTCCTAATTTAGTTCTTTCACCACAGAGTCACAGAGACACAGAGAAGACCTCGAAACCTGCAAGGACCAGAGGGGGAAGGGTTTGACAAGCAGTTGGG
>Ga0209039_10001875_pt1 | contig 18741 bp, 12 predicted proteins | sample BogFormECP12_OM1_FD_188238 | JGI IMG/M metagenome (GOLD analysis project Ga0209039, IMG submission 188238) | Bog forest soil microbial communities from Calvert Island, British Columbia, Canada - ECP12_OM1 (SPAdes) (version 2) | ecosystem: Environmental > Aquatic > Freshwater > Wetlands > Bog ...
TCTTCGCGCCCCTCTTCGATCAGCTTGGCGAGGCGCACGCTTTCCTCGGCGCTTTTGAAATGGGCGGATTCCTGTCCATAGCCCTCGATCTCAGCTTCCAGGCGCGCCACCTGCTCCTCGATCTCGCGGCAACGGTCCTTCATTTGTTGAAGGCGGAGGGGATTGACCTTTTTCGATTTCGCTGCGGGCGCGGGTTCGGGCAGGGCGGCTGCTGCATGGCGGCCATCCCGCCCCGAGTGCGACACGGAATGCGACCCGGCGCGCTCCGCCACCAAATCCGGCAGGCCGGGCAGGGTGAGATCGATTTCTTTCCCCTCCTTGCGCCACAGGTAATCCTCGTAGTTGCCGGGGAAAACATTCACTTCGCCGCCGCCGATTTCAAACACCCGCGTGGCCAGCTTATCGATGAAGTAGCGGTCGTGCGAGACGAACACCACCGTGCCCGTGTACTTCTCCAGCGCTTCCAGCAGCACGTCTTTGGCGCGCAGGTCGAGGTGGTTGGTGGGTTCGTCGAGCAGCAGGAAATTGGAGGGGTGCAGCAGCATGCGCGCCAACGCATAGCGATTGCGTTCGCCGCCGGAAAGCACGCGAATGCGCTTGAACACATCGTCTTCCGTGAACAGGAAGCACCCCAGCAGGCTGCGCAGTTCCGTTTGCGTACTCATCGCCATCGGCGCCGCGCGCGACAGGTCGTCAAGCAGGCGCGCCTCCGGGTCAAGCGCCTTGTACTGGTCCTGGGCGAAGTAATCCGCCTCAACATTGTGGCCCAGTTTGAATTCTCCCGCGCTTAAGGGTTCGATGCCCGCCAGCAGTTTGATGAGCGTGGACTTGCCCGCCCCGTTCACGCCCACCAGGGCCACGCGATCGCCGCGGTCGATGGTGAAGCTCACGTCGCGGAACACCTGCTTCGAGCCGTAGCTCTTGGCCACGCGCTGAAACTCCGCCACGCGCCGGCCGCTCGGCTTGGGCTGCGGAAACTTGAAGTGGATGGCCTTCTCTTCCTTCGGAATCTCGATGCGATCCATCCGTTCGAGTTCCTTGATGCGGCTTTGCACCTGTTTGGCCTTGGTGGCCGTGTAGCGGAAGCGGTTGATGAACACTTCGAGTTGCTCGATGCGCTCCCGCTGGTTTTGGTAGGCCGCTTCGATTTGGGCTCGCCGCTCCGTCTTTTCCTTCAGGTACTTCTCGTAATTGCCGCTGTAGAAGTGAACCCTCTGGTTCCAGATCTCGACCATCTTTTTAACCGTGACGTCGAGAAAAAAGCGGTCGTGCGAGATCAGCACACAAGCGTGGGGATAATCGTGCAGGTACTCTTCCAACCAGTTGCGGGCCTCAAGGTCCAGGTGGTTGGTGGGTTCGTCGAGCAGCAGCAGGTTGGGCTTTTCGAGCAGCAGCTTGGCCAGGGCAATGCGCATCTGCCAGCCGCCGGAGAATTCTTCCGTACGGCGATGCCAATCGGAGGGGGGGAATCCCAGGCCTCCCAGCACCATTCCCACTTGCGCTTCGAGCGAGTATCCGTCGCGGTGCTGGAACTCGGTATCGATCGCGTGGAAGCGGTCGGCGACCTGCTGATACTCGGGCCCGGACGGATCAATCTCGCCCATCTTCTCCATCAGGCTTTCCATCTCCTGTTCCATGGAGAGCAGATAGCCGAACACCGACATGCACTCCGCCATTACCGAGCGGCCGGAAAGCGTCAGCCCGTCCTGAGGAAGGTAGCCGGCCGTGACCCCCTTGGCAAAAGTGATTTCGCCGTAGTCGAGTGGCTCGAGGCGCGCCAGGGCCTTGAGCAAAGTGGTTTTGCCCGTGCCGTTCGCGCCCACCAGGCCGACGCGATCGCGCGGGGTGATGAGCCAGTCGAGATTTTCAAACAACAGCTTGGGGCCGAAACGTTTTCCGGCCGATGAGAGTTGGATCACTCAATATCCTTTCAATTCGTGCCGCCTTCCCCTCGATTAGAGAATAGCAGTTTCTGCAGGCGCATCGCAGGCTTTCAGGCGAAGGGAGCCCCTCGCAATTACCTTTTTGTCAGCAACGGTCGCGGAGCATAGGTTTAGGATCCATGCCCTGAAAGGGCACGCCAACCCGATATTTACGGACTGGCTCCAAACATAATAATCAACAACTTGCTTGACACCCTCCTCCGTCAACTGCATAATCGCGGCCCAATAGAACATGCGGCGAGAGGCTGGCATGTTCCGCCTGGGTCTAAACGGCGAGTTGCCGGACGTCCTGGCCGATGGCCGCGACCTGCGCGTAAACCCTCAGAACTCGCGAGGGGAGAACCTCGGTTGCCGGACCAACTCCCAACGTCGCCCCGCGTCTTTACCTATCTCGACGCGCGGATTCCCCTGCACTGCTATGAACACCTGGCCGTCGTGCACCGGGGTGGCGACTGGGCCGCCCGGGGGGCGGAATTCATAAGCGAAGGTCTGCGCCTGGGCCACCGGTGTTGTTACCTGGCGGCCGCCGCCTTCCGCCCCGGTATGCTCACGCGCCTCCGCGAACTCGCCGTAGACGTGGAGCGGCATCTGGGCGACCAGACGCTGCAATTCCCGCCGGAGGCAACCGATGCGGGCGATTTGCTGAATTGGGTAAAGAGATTTTTTGCCGAGGCCGAGAGCGTTCACGCTCCGGCCGTCCGCTGGCTGGAAGAGGGGGTTGGGGCGAAGCCGGAGGGGATCTCCGTGCCGCAATTCTTTGAGGTGCACGCTCGCTTGAATTATCTTGTCAAGCAATACCCCAGCGTAGCCTTGTGTCAATACAATATAAAACAACTGGAAATCCCTCACCTTTTTTCCGCCATTGCCGTCCACCGCCACCTGTTCGTGGAAGGCACATTGGTTCGGGATAATCCGTTTTACATACCGGCGGAGAGGTTTCTCGCCACGAGCCCGGAAGATCGCGAGCGCGATCTTCGCGACGTTTTCCGGGAAGTCGGGTTTGACTTGGAGAAACTGCTTTCCATCCTCGCGGGTTATGGCCAGCTTCAGAGGCCGGCGCCGCCGGGGTCCTGAAATCATGCTCTCTTACCCTCAACGCCGCAATACCGCCTTGTGCGCAATCGCCGTCGGCCTCGTGATCGGGGCTTGCGCCCGGTGGGGGCCGAGGCCGCTTCCGCCGCTCTCCCTGTCTCCGGCCCCAGTGCGTTTTGAGGGAGCTGCGGCTTTCGAGTTCATACGGGTGGTGGCGGAAGAATTCCCTGACCGCGTTACGGGCACGCCCGCCGCGCATCGGGCGGCGAACTACCTGCGCGCCCAACTCAGAAATACCGGCTACGTCGTGACCCTCGAACCCTTTCCCTTGTGGCTGCGTGGAAAATCGGTGGAAGGCGAGAACGTGATTGCCCAGTCAGAGGGCGATTCCCCCGAAAACGTGGCAATCATCGCCCATTATGACAGCCAGTTTACCTCGCACCAAGCCGCTGAGGATAACGCCTCCGGGGTCGGTGTGCTGTTGGAGTTGGCCCGCGCCCTGCACCAAAGCCCTCACTCGCATGGACTGATTCTGGCTGCCACGGACGCTGAGGAGTGGGGAATGATCGGCGCGCGGGAACTGACGGATTTCTTAAAACGTCACCACACGGTGGCCGTCATTTCGATCCAGTACATCATGGCCGGACCGCCGCGCTCCGTGGAAATGAACTGCATGGGGCAGTTTGCGGGTTACACACCGCTCTGGCTGCGGCAAATGCTGCTGGCCTCTGGCCGCGCGCAAGGCGCCAGCATGGAGCAGGCTACCGGACGGCAGGAATGGATCGAGCGCGCGCTGGAAGTTTCCGAGCAGGATCAGGGTCCGCTGCTCCGTGCGGGCATTCCCGCCGTCAACGTCGGAATCCTCTCCACCCAGATGGAGTCCTCACGCCGCCGCCACCACACGGCGGAAGATGTCTTTCGGGATTTCGATCCCGCGGCATTTCAAATGCTCGGCGCCACCGTGGAACAAGCTGTCCTCAGTCTCGACGAGGTTCCTCTTTTGGCCAGAGGAGGCAAGGGCTCACTTGCTTCCACTTCGGTCCCTACCTCCGGGGCGATGGTGTGGATCCATGGTGGGGGCGCCGACGACTTCCAGGTTACCCCCGGCAGTTACTTGCACGGCGGGCTCGTGTACGCAATCCAACTCCTCCTACTCTTGCCGATTCTCATTGCCGCGGTTTTTTCCGCGCACAATTTCGCCGCCGGCGATATCGACTTGCGCGGATGGAGGCTTCTTGATCCGGTAAGCTGGATCATCCCACCGGGCCTGGCCACCCTGCTGCTTTACGGGCTGACGGAGCTAAACGCCCTGCCGCGCTATGAGCTTTATCCCGCGACGCCCAAAGACCCGTTCCTTTATCACCTGCCCTTCACGGTTCTGGCGGTGCTGCTGACGGTAATCGTGGTGGGGTCCGTGGAACTGCAAAAGCTCCGCGCGCGCATGGATACTCCTCCCGTGCCGTTCGCGGTGAAGAAAGGCATTCTGTTCCTCTGGGTGGCCATGGTGGCGCTTGTGGGCTTCCTCAACAATCCCTATGCGATGTGGCTATTCCTGGGTGCTTTCGCCTATGCCACGGGGCTCCTGCCGCCGCCGCGCGGCGTGGTGCGGAGAAGCGTGAATGCCGCCCTGCTGATCGCTGCCGCTGCGCCTTTCGCCATGCTGCTCTATTCCTTCGGCCGGGAAATGGATTCAGGGTGGCACATTGTCTGGTACCTCGTGCTGCAAACCGCTTACGGAGTGTGGTCGCCCGTGGCCGTCGCCTTGTTCCTTATGGCCCTGGTGCTTTGGGCACAGTTATTCTGGATTTCGGTTCTGGCAACACATCAGGGTGCCGAGTCGCAGCCTTGAATTCATAAGAAGCTCGCGCTTATTCCCGCGAGCCGCCACTTTTCTTCCCGCGGATTCAGCACAATTTGCTAGAATAGAGAATCGCAGATCAGCAAACACAATGGACTATGACCAGCTAGGAAGTTTCTTGGAGGTGTCGAAACTGCAGAGTTTCTCCCGCGCGGCGGAGAAACTGTTTCGCACGCAACCTGCCATCAGCGCGCAGGTTCGCCTGCTCGAACAGGAATGCGGGGAAAAACTCTTTGACCGCAGCGGGAAGAAGGTTTTGATGACGCCCGCCGGGGAGATTCTGTATCGCTACGCGGAGAAGATGCTCCTGATGCACAAGGAAGCTCTTCAGGCGATTGCCGAGTTGAACCAGACGCCGCGGGGCAAGCTCTTCATCGGCGCCAATGAAGCCACTTGTCTTTACGTTCTGCCCAAGACCTTTTTCCGCTTCAAACAGCTCTATCCGCTCGTTCAAATCAGCATCTACCGGAACTTCAGCCACAAGATCCTCCAGAAAGTTCAAGAGGGCGCGGTTGACCTGGGAATTGTTACCCTGCCGATGACCGCCAACAACATGGAAGTGATCCCGGTCTTTCGCGATGAAGTGCAGGTGGTGGTGCCGAAGGCTCATGCTCTGGCCAAGAACAAGAGCGTGACGGTGGAGGAACTCGCTCAGCATCCTCTGATCCTGCCCAAGACCGGCCACACGCGCGTGGTCATTGACCGCCTGCTGCGCGCGCAACGCGATCACATACAAATTTCCATGGAGCTGGCAAGCGTTGAAACCATCAAAAAATTTGTGGGCGCCGGCCTGGGGATTTCCCTGATCAGCCGCACCTACGTGCAGACGGAAGTCGCCGCGGGCCTGTTGAAGTTGATCCCTCTGGAGGGTCAAAAAATTTATCGGGAGCTGGGCCTGGTCTATCGCCGGGACCGCTACCTGTCGCTTCCCGCCAAGGTTTTTATTGAAGTCGTGCGCGAGTCAACCAAGACCGCCATTGCCTCCGCTTCCCCCTCGACGACGAATACGGGTACAATTCGCTAGCGAGCCGGAGCGGCAGCGCTTCTGGTTCGCTAAGCCCAGGGGGGCAAGTTATTGCCCGCGGGGTGGAAAGGATGTAGCGATCAGCGTTCCGCACTCAGCCATCAGCCGGGCAGGTTACGGAAAAACGGTCCATGCTGTTATCTTTAGCTGATTGCTGAAAGCTGATCGCTGAGAGCTTGAAAACTATGGTGAAAGAGAATCCGCAAGCGAGCAAGAGCAAGAAACCGCTCATCGCCATGAAATTCGGCGGCACCTCCGTCGGCAACGCGGAGCGGATGAAAAACGTGGCGGAGATCGTCGCCGATCATGCCCAGCGGGCGGAAGTAGTGGTGGTGGTTTCGGCCATGGGGGGCGTTACGGACATGCTGATCCGCGCCGCCAACGAAGCCAGCCATGGCGACCGCGAGAACTGGAAGAACGTGCGCCGCGAATTGGCCCACCGGCACCGGGAGGTCGCCGATCAGCTTCTGAAAGCCGCGGAGCAAGCGGCGGTTCTGCCGCGGCTCGCCGCCGCCGTGACCGACTTTGAAAACCTCTGCTATGGATTCTCACTGGTGCGCGAGGTCACGCCGCGCGCCATGGACACGCTCGCCAGCCTGGGCGAAGTGATGTCCGCGCACCTGATGGCGGCCATCCTGCGGTCGCGCGAAACTCCCGCGGAAGCCGTGGACGCCACCGAACTGATTGTTACCGACGAAGATTTCGGCAACGCCACGCCCATCTTCGAGGAAACCAATGCCAAAACCCGGCAGCGCCTGGCGGGATTGCGGCGGCGCGGGGTGATTCCGGTCATCACCGGCTTCCGCGGCGCTACCCGTGCGGGCCAATGCACTACGCTCGGCCGGGGTGGATCCGATTACAGCGGCACGATTGTGGGGGCGGCGCTGGATGCCGACGAGGTGTGGATCTGGACGGACGTCGACGGCGTCATGACCACCGACCCCCGCTTGGTTCCGGAGGCGCGCATTCTGCCGGAAATTTCCTATCGTGAGGCTATCGAGCTTTCCTTCTTCGGCGCCAAAGTTCTGCACCCCAAAACCATCCAACCCGTCATGAAAAAGAAGATCCCGGTTTGGATCAAGAACAGCTTCAATCCCGCTTGTCCCGGCACCCGCATCGTGGCTTCCGCCACCAACAGCCAAAAGGGCGTCAAGGCCATCACTTCCGTCAGCAAGGCTGACCTCATTACCATCAGCGGCAAGGAATCATTGAGCTTTCCGCAACTAGCGGCCAAGGCCTTCGGTTCGCTCAGCCTGGACGACATTCCCACGCTGATGGTCACGCAGTCTTCTGCGGAAAATGTGCTGTGCTTTGCCGTCCACGATGCCGATTTGCGCCGCGTGAAAGCCCAACTGGAAAGAACCTTTGAACTGGAAATGCTGCACGATGACCGGGTATCGATTGAAATCATGCCTCACGTGGCGATCGTGGTGGCGATTGGCGAAAACATGGAGGGCACGCCGGGCATTTCCGGGCGTACCTTCGGTTCCCTGGGACGGCGCGGGATCAATATCATTGCCATCGCGCAAGGCTCATCCGAATTGAGCATTTCCTTTGCCGTGAAGGCTTCCGACGTCAAGGAGGCCGTCAAGGCTGTCCATGAGGAATTCAAGTTGGAGGCGAATTAAAGTGTAAAGGGTAAAGTGTAAAGGATAAAGGGTAAAGGATAAAGTGTAAGACGCGTGCCATTTTCAGTTTATTCCTTACACTCTGCACCCTAGCTTGCTGGCATATTTCTAAAGGGGTAAAGTGTAAGAGATATAGTATGGGGTGCTGCTCTTTTATCCTTTATCCTTTACACTTTATCCTTTGGAACCTATGTCCTTTGCCTATCTCCAGTGCATCGAGGAAACCTGCGGGCGCCGTCAGGATCCCAAGAAGGACGCGCACGCCTGCGCCTTCTGCGGCGGATTGCTGGAGGTGAAATATGATTTTGATCCCTTCGACCCGGAGCAACTCCGGCGCGCGTGGCACCAGCGCCGGCTGAGCGGCGAACCGATCGACCGCAGCGGAGTATGGCGCTTCCGCGAGCTGATTCCCTTTGTGGATCCCACCGCGCGCATCATCTCACTTTCCGAAGGCTCCACCCCGCTGGTGGGAACCCGGCGCACGGGCTGGTGGGCCGGCCCGGTCCACCTGACCATCAAGCACCAGGGCAACAATCCCACCGGGTCCTTTAAAGACCTGGGCATGACGGCCTGCATTACCCGCGCTGAGTCGCGCGGCATCCGCATGGTGGCCTGCGCTTCGACGGGTAACACCTCGTCGTCAATGGCCGCCTACGCCGCGCGCGCCGGCATGAAGGCGCTGTTGTTTGTTCCCTACCAACAAATCTCTGCCGCCAAGCTGGCCCAGGCCCTCGATTTTGGCGCGTTGGTGGTGGAAGTGGGCGACAATTTCGATGAGGCTTTCCGCCTCCTGCGCGAAATTGCCCCCGAACTGGGGCTTTATCTCGTGAATTCGATTAACCCCTTCCGGATTGAGGGCCAGAAGACCATCGTCGCCGAGATGCTGGAGCAGCGCGCCTGGCAGCCTCCCGATTACATTGTGGTTCCCGGCGGCAACCTGGGAAACTCTTCCGCCATCGGCAAAGGCTTGCGCGAGCTCAAGGAGTTGGGTTTCATCGAGAAAGTTCCCCACGTCGTTATCGTTCAGGCGCAAGGCGCCAACCCCTTTTATCAAACATTGCGTGCCGGCGCGCCCGATTTGCTGGCGGTGGACGATCCTCACACGGAAGCTACGGCCATTCGCATCGGCCATCCCGCCAACTGGAAAAAAGCGCGGCGCGTGCTCGATTGGGCGGGCGGGTTCTGCGAGTCGGTGACGGATGAGGAAATCTTTGAGGCCAAACGCGTCCTGGCCGAGGACGGGGTGGGCTGCGAGCCCGCTTCCGCCGCCACCATCGCCGGCGTGCGCAAGCTGGTGCGGGCGGGAAAGATCGAAAGGCACGCGGACATCGTCTGCGTCCTTACCGGCAACCAGCTTAAAGACACCGAGTACATCATGCGCCACCGCTCGGAAGACCAGGAAAGCAGCCAGCGGTTGCAGCTCGAACCCAACCTGGACTCACTGCGCCGGGAATTGAAGCGGGCGCTGAGGTCCTCGGGCGCAAATTGACCAACTTTTTACTAGGCTATGGTCATCACCGTGCGGGATGGGGAATGGGGAACGGTGTCGGGGTGAAATGGCGCACCGGTTTCTCTGTTCAGTAAGCAGAAGCGGCAGATTTGTCGCCGACCATGAACCAACTGCAAACGACCTACTATTATTCCTGATCAATTACGCCCGAAGAAGAGGAAGTTAATGAACACCGCCAGAAGGCGATTATATATATGAAAAGACTCGCAGCTAGGGATTAATGGCGAGAATGCAGAGGGCAGAAGAAAAGGCTGCAAGCTTTTGAAAATAGGTGCAGTTACAATAATCGGGCAGGAATTTAGGCAAGCCGCACAGGCAGGCGATTATGTGCATGAAAAGACAAGCAGTTAGAACACAATTGGGAGAAATCCGGTGGAAATAGCCAAAACCAAGCAATTGAAAATAAGGAAGTTGTCCTGCTGTGGATCGAGGAAAAGCGCGGATAAAAAAAGATGTTAAAAATGAAGGATGAACCGATTATCTGCATGAAAACAGGTTCCGGGATGGACAAACTGTCAGGCGGTCAAGCCGGTTTTTGGACTCGAATTCAGCATTTTTCCTACCAGGTTGCGGCCACGCCGCATGGTGCTACGCCCGGAGGCAGTGACGACTGCCGAGGGACGAGAAAAAAACCTGCTCACTAGTTCTTGCTCATCACTCGTCACTCATCCCTCGTCACCGAACTTATGAATGAGCAATTGCGACAGGAAGTGCGGTTTCTCACCACGCGGCTGGGCGCGATGGTACGCGAGCAGTCGGGGCCGGGAGTGTTTTCGGCCATCGAAGTTTTGCGGAAAGTCGCCAAGCAAATTCGCCAAAACCCCAATTCCAAGCTCCTGAAAGCCAAGGAGCGAGCGGTCAATCGCCTTTCGGTGGAGGAGGCGGAGGCCGTTGCGCATGCCTTCAGCCTCTTTTTTCACCTCGTCAATCTCTGCGAGGAACGCGAGCGCGTTCGCCGCCTGCGCGCGCATGACCGGCAAGGGGCAGGCGCGCCCATGTCGTTGCGCCACACCTTCAGCGAGTTGCGCCGGCAAGGGGTGCCCACCGCCGCCGTCAAGAAACTGCTGGAGTCCATGCACATTGAGCCGGTGCTGACCGCCCACCCCACCGAGGCCAAGCGCCGCAGTGTTCTGAACCACATCCTGCGCTTGGGCAGAACGCTGGATGCCACCTGTGGCGATTTGACCCCCGCCGCCGAGCGGGACGTCGACTCGTGGATTGAAGCGCTGTGGCTTACCGATGAGGTGCGCGAGGGCGTGGTGACGCCGGAGATGGAAAGTGAGAACGCCCGCTTTTTCCTGGAACGCACCATCTACGACTTGGCGGGGAGCTTTTGGGAGAAGTTCTGCGCGGAGATGCTTCGCCGCTATCCGCGCCTGCCGGAACCCGCTCCCTTTTTGAGCTTCGGTTCCTGGGTCGGAACGGACCGTGATGGCAACCCCTTTGTGACGCCAGAGACAAGTCTGGACGCCGCGGAGCAGGTGCGCCTTAGCATTCTTCGCTATTACCACGAGGCGTGCCGCCACATGTTGGGCTGGGCCTCGTTCCCCTGCCGCAATCACCGCCTCGAGTCGGCCACGGCGCTTCACTCAGGGCAAGCCCTGCGCCGCGAAATCAATCGCGACATGCGGCGCTTTCCCCCTACCCGGGCTTTCGCCGCGATTGATCAGCCCAGCGAACTTTACCGGCGCAAGCTGCGCATCATGATGTGGCGGCTGGAGCGCACGGCGGAGCGTGCCCCGGGCGCTTATGCGGCGCCGGAGGAATTCACGTGCGAACTCCGCAACTTGGCAGACCTGTTGGCGGCCTATCCCAGCCCACGGATTGCGCGCTTGGGGCCCGGCCGCCTGCGTGTGGCCTCGCAGGTTTTCGGCTTTCATGGCGCCAGCCTGGACTTCCGCACCCACTCGCGCGCCACTCGCGGCGCGGCGGAGGAGATTCTGCGCAAGGCGCACCTGCTCACCGAACCTGCCGCGGCGCGCATCGCGTCGATCCGGCAAATGCTCTTTAAGCCCGCCCTGCGCCCACCTTTTTCGGAGGCCACGCTCCGCGTGCTGGAGGAATTTCGCGCCCTCCGCACCATCCAGGTGCGCAACGGCGAAGCGGCGGCGCATCGCTACGTCCTGAGCATGACCTCCCGAGCGGCTGATGTGTGGGACGTGCTGTTGCTGGCGCGGCAAACGGGACTGGTGGAACCGCGCGGCCCTGCACCGGACGGTACAGGGCGCGGCGGCCGCTTGCATTCCCGCCTCGATATTATTCCGCTGTTCGAAACGCTCGAAGACCTGGAAGCGGGCCCGCGCATCATGGAGGAGCTGTTCGCCGATCCCCTTTACCGCCGCATTCTGCGCGCGCGCCAAGACTTTCAGGAAGTGATGCTGGGATATTCGGACTCGGTCAAAGACGGCGGTTACGTGGCGGCCAATTGGGAACTCTTTCACGCGCAGAAGCGCCTGGCGCAGGTGGCGGAAAAATACCGCGTGCGCTTTTCCCTGTTCCACGGCAAGGGAGGAACCATCGACCGCGGCGGCGGCCAATCGCATCGCAGCATTCAAGCCCAACCTTTCGCGGCGCCGGGCGGCAGGCTGCGCATCACCGAACAAGGTGAAGTGGTTTCCCTGAAATACTCGAACCCCGCCATCGCCGAAAGGAATCTCGAGCAGTTGGTGACCTCGGTGCTCGACGCAAATCTGCTCCACCCCGACACCGTCGGGGCGGCGAGGATTCCGGAGTGGGAAGGCTATGCCACGGAGCTCGCCGCCAGCAGCCGTGATTTCTACCGCAAGTTCGTCTATCAGACGCGGGGCTTTGTGGAATACTTCCGCCAGGCCACGCCCATCGATTTAATCGAGCAAATCCGCCTCGGCTCGCGCCCCGCCCGCCGCTGGGGCGCCAGCGACCTTCGCGACCTGCGGGCCATACCCTGGGTGTTCGCCTGGACGCAATCCCGGCACCTGCTCCCCGCGTGGTTCGGCTTGGGCCACGCATTGGAAAAGTTCCAACACGACCACTCCCCCCACGGCTTGGACATTCTGCGCAGCATGCACGAGGGTTGGCCTTTCTTCTTCAACTTGATCAACAACGCCGAACATTCCCTGGCCAAGACTGACCTTTATATTGCCAGTCTCTATGCCGCTCTGGTGCGTCCGCGCGGACTCGGCCGGAGAATTTTCCGCCACATCGAGGAAGAGTATCACCGCAGCGTGCGCGGAGTCCTGGAAACCTCCGGCGCCGCGATGCTGCTGGCCGGCCAACACGTGCTGGCGGAGTCGATCCGCCTGCGCAATCCTTATGTTGACCCCCTTAACTTCTTGCAAACCCATTTCCTGCAACGCTGGCGCGGCAGACAGCAACCTCGGGAATCAGGAGCCAGGAGTCAGGAGCCAGGAGCCAGAAAAGCCGACGATGCGGCGTTATTTCATCTCTTGCAAATCACCGTTGGTGGTATTGCCTTTGGAATGAAGAGTACAGGGTAGGAAGAGCAGGAGTCAGGAGACAACGTGGCCGGGGCGCAAACCAAGGAGCACTTCACCACAGAGGCACAGAGGTCACGGAGAAAGGATGGGGACAAAAACTGTGGGTCAACGCACTTAGCAATCGTAGCCCTTACTCGCGCCAGCAGAAGTGCTTTTCTCCGTGCTCTCTGTGTCTCTGTGGTGAAATCCTTTCTTTCTTCCTGTAACGGCGGTAGGCTGACGGGTGATGGCACATGGCCGATCGGAAAAAATCCGCCTGGACAGGCTGCTCGTAGATCGAGGGCTGGTTGAGTCTCGCGAAAAAGCCCAAGGCTTAATTCTGGCAGGACAAATCCTGGTGGACGAGCAGAAAAAGGAAAAGTGCGGCACACTTGTTGACACGCAGGCCACTCTGCGCCTGCTGGGGGAAGCCCCCAAGTATGTGAGCCGGGGTGGGCTGAAGCTGGAGGGGGCACTCGAACACTTTCGTATTAATCCCGACACGAGGGTGTGCCTCGACATCGGCGCTTCCACCGGAGGCTTTACCGATTGCCTGCTTCAGCACGGCGCGGGCAAGGTCTTTGCCGTGGATGGGGGGACCAATCAGCTCGACTGGAAATTGCGGCGCGACTCGCGAGTCGTCGTTCTGGAAAAAACCAACGCGCGTTACCTGACCTTTGATCGCATCGGAACGCTTGCGGAACTGGTGACCGTTGATGTTTCCTTCATTTCCGCCACTCTGATCCTGCCCGCTCTCGTCCCATTGCTCGCTTCACCCGCCGACCTGATCGTTTTGGTCAAACCCCAATTCGAAGTGGGCAAAGGGCAGGTGGGAAAAGGCGGGATTGTGCGTGATCCGGCCCAGCACCAAGAAGCCGTTGCCAAGGTTTCGCGCAAATTGCTGGAACTGGGATTCAGCCAGTTGTCGTCAGTGGAAAGTCCGATACTAGGCGCGGAAGGGAACCGCGAGTTTTTCTTGCATGCGGTCTGGAAAAAAGGTGGGTAGTGGCTATCGGAGTTGTGATCTGCGCACGGGGGTCACCGAGGAACGATTTGGGAAGTGGGAGGAAATCGCTACTCGCTCGGAGCAAAATGAGTCACTTGGTGCGTCTCAAACCACTAGCCACTCAGCCCTACCCACTGTAGGATATAAATAGCCATGCCTATCAAACGCGTCGGCATTATCTCCAAACCGAAGAAGGTGGAAATCCGCGAGATTGTGCCGGCTTTGCTCGAATGGCTCCGTGAGCGCAGCATTGAGGCGTTCATCGACAAGGAAACTGGGGCCATCATGGAGACGAAAGAGCGCTGCCTGACCCGCAACGAGATGCCCAGCCAGGCGGATTTGCTCATCGTGCTGGGCGGAGACGGCACCCTGCTGGCCACGGCGCGCGCCCTGAATCGCAAACCGGTTCCCATTCTGGCGGTGAACCTGGGGGGACTTGGTTTCCTTACCGAAATCACCCGTGAAGAACTTTATCCCACCCTGGAAATGGTGGTGGCCGGCGCCCACCAAATCGATCGCCGCGTGCAGATTGAAGGCGAGCTGATTCGAACCGATGAAATCCTTACCTCGTTCTTAGCCTTGAATGACGTCGTATTGAACAAAGGCGCCATCGCGCGAATTATTGACTTTGAACTCCGGGTGAACGGCGAGCTGGTTTCAACCTACAAGTCGGATGGCTTGATTGTGTCCACGCCCACGGGGTCGACGGCTTATTCGCTGGCGGCGGGAGGTCCCATCGTCACGCCTTCCGTGGAAGCTTTCCTCGTTACTCCCATCTGCGCGCACACCCTTACCCATCGGCCGCTGGTGCTTCCCAATACCGTCAAGATTGAGGTGACGGTCAAGAGTCTGCGGGAGGCCGCCTACCTGACCGTCGACGGCCAAGTCGGCATCGCGGCGCACAGCGAAGACGTGGTGCGAATGCGCAAGGCCGACTCCATCGTGGAATTGGTCCGCCCGCCCGCCACCCCGTACTTTGAGATTCTTCAGAAGAAGTTGAAGTGGGGGGAGCGGTAAGAAGGGTAAAGGGTAAGGGTAAAGTATAAAGGATAAAGGGGAGACGCGAGCCCGTCGCAAGTTTGAGCGGTTGGCCGTCTCCGTCAGGCCATGATGTGCCACGGCACCGTGACGAGGATAATCCGTTGACCACCTTTGGCCATCAGCATCGCCCTCAGCCATTCCGCGCGTTGATTGTGCAGGAAGTAGTGATACCAATGCCGCTCCACCAACTCGGGAATCAACACGGCGATTTGCCGGCCCGGGTTGGTTCGCTCGAGTTCCAGAATATAGTCCAAGATCGGAGTGATTACGAAGCGATAGGGCGACGGCAGTTCGAAAAGGCGCGGCGGTACGCGACCCTCTCGAATCGCCGGTCCGTGGACGAAGCGCTCCCAGGTTTGGGCGAAACTCCCGTCGTCCTTTTCACAATCGATGTGCAGAACCTGTACCTCGGAAGATAGATTGAGGGCAAACCGCAGCCCTTTCTGGGAGACCCTGTTCCAAGAGAGAAGCGGAACCACCACCAGGGGAGTCCGCAGGTTGGTCAAATCCAGCGGCGCAGGGTTCGCGACCTCTGCCGCAACCAGACGATAGTGCCTGCGGATGGCCATCATCACCATGATGATGGCGGGAATGAGCAACACCGTCACCCATGCTCCTTCGACGAATTTTGCGACGGTTACCACGATGACAGTCATGGCAGTCGCCACCGCCCCCAGTCCGTTAACAAAGATGCTGCGCCGCGATCCATGGCCTCCGACTCGCTTCCAGTGAGCTACCATGCCGGCCTGGGACAGCGTGAACGCCAGGAAAGCACCCACCGCAAAGAGCGGAATCAAGCGGTCCGTGACCCCGCCAAACAAAATCAGCAGCGCGGCACACAGCACCGCGAGCACCCAGATCCCTTGCGAGAATACCAGCCGCCTTCCGCGCGAGGCGAAGCCTTGAGGAAGATAACCGTCCTCAGCGACAGCGCGGCAGAGTCGGGGAAAGTCCGCAAAGGCAGTGTTGGCCGAGAGCGCCAGCACGAGCAGGATGGAGCCCATCGTGACATAGTAGAAGACGCCCTGCCCGGCCACCGCCGCGACGAGCATTGAAAGCACGCTCCGGTATCCAGCCGCTCCTGGGTCGGTGGCCCCGATGTGGTAGGCACGGACCAGAAAGGCGATTCCCCCCAGCAGCACAATGAGAAGGGCAATGATCGCGGTCAGGGCGCGCTGTGCGGATTTCACCACTGGCTCGCGGAAAGCCTTGACGCCGTTGCTGATCGCCTCGACGCCGGTCATGGCGGTACAGCCGCTGGAAAAAGCCTTGAGCAAAAGCCAAGCGCTAACCGCGACGGTGGGGAGGGGCAAAGGCGGCGGGGCGACGACGGGCAGGGGATGACCGCCGGCGGCAAGCGTTTTGACCAGTCCAAGTATCAAGGTGAAGAGCAAGGTCCCAATAAACAGATAGGTTGGAAAAATAAACACGGCGCCCGTCTCCCGAACGCCGCGCAGGTTTACCATCGTGATGATGAGCAAGATCGCGAGACAGATCAGCAGGGTGTGCGGCTCAAGCGACGGCACGGCAGAGACGAGCGCCCCAACCCCGGCGGAGATTCCTACCGCCGCCGTCAGAACGTAGTCGATCATCAGGGCCGCGGCCGCAAGCAGCCCGGGGAATTCTCCCAGGTTCTCCCGAGCCACCGTGTAGGAGCCGCCGCCGCTAGGGTAAGCTTCAATGGTTTGGCGATACGAGAAATAGACGATCACCAGCAGGATGATGATGCTGGCCGTGATCGGCACAATGTAGGCGATTCCCGCCGCGGCCAGCGGGATCATCAGCGTGAGTGCCGCCTCCGGCCCATACGCAGCGGAGCTGAGTGCATCCAACCCAAAGACGGAGAGGCCTCCTACCGGCCCCAGCTTTTCTCCCGCTTCCTCCGAAGAACGCAGCGGCCTCCCGAAAAGCAGATCGTTTAGCTTCATTGCTCATCCTCTTAGAGAGCGGAGGTGATGTCGGCCTTCTTGAAATCCTCCCCTTTGAAGAGGAGAGGCTCGCCGGTAATCTTGGCGAGCGCATAGGCGAAGCAATCGCCGAAATTCAGCCCGGCGGCGTGGCGGCCCTTGCCGAAGTCGAGGAGAGCCTGCCGCGCCAGGTGCGCCTGCTCGACGGTGACCGGTTCGATCGCGATGCCAGCTCTGCGGAGAAAAACATCGCATTGCCGGCCAGCGTCCGGGCCAATCTGACCTTCAATGACCATGGTGAGCTCGACGAAGTTAGCCGCACTTATCAGGCAGCGGTCGGCGCCGTGGATGAGTTGGGTGTAGCGGGCGGCTTCGGATTCCCCGAAAAAGATGGCGGCAAGTGCCGAAGTGTCCAGGATCATTTGGGAAGACCACGTTCGTCATAGAGAAACTCGGCGTGATCGAGATACGAACCCTTAACCTGGGCAGAGGCTCGATTAGCGATGGCGAGAAGTTCCTCGACGGAGGCCTTGCCTTGGCGGACCCGGAGGCGTTCGTAGCGCTCTCGCAGAGCTTCCGTGACGGCGCGGGTCAGGGTTTCGCCGGTGGCTTTGGCAATGGCCTGGGCCAGACGGCGGGCTTCCGGTTCTTTAACATTCAGGCTCATGGCCTCTCTACCCTTCTGTAAATCGTCTACCTTTCTTTATTATGACTCAGAGACACAGTATCCTGGCAAGGGTGGGCTGGCATTGGCAGTGGGTCAATTTAATGTTGTAGCGGCGAGTTTACCTCGCCATATGGCATCAAATTGCACGACCCCGGCATTCACCTCTCCGTTCCTGAATCCTAAATCCAGACTCCTGGCTCCTAAATCCTAAATCCCACTGCCACAGGTCCCCTATGGGCAAGGGAAAGCCGCGGACCTCCAAAACAGGTCCGCGCTACTCTTCTCCTGACTCCTGTCTCCTGACTCCTACGCTCTCTCCCCTGCCATCAAGTTATCCACCGTTTCGCGGGCGCGAATCAATTCCGCTTCCGCTCCGTGCACCAAAATTTCGGCGGGGCGCGGGCGCGTGTTGTAATTGGAGGAGAGGACGAATCCGTAGGCGCCGACGGTCAGGACTGCCAGCAGATCGCCGGGTTGGACATCGGGCATGTCACGGTCGCGGGCAAAGAAGTCCCCACTTTCGCACAGCGGTCCCACAATGTCAGCCAGCAAGCGCTCCGCCGCGCCTCCCCGCGCGGGAACAATCTCGTGGTAAGACCCGTAAAGGGTCGGGCGCATTAAGTCATTCATGCCCGCGTCCACCACCACGAAATTCTTCCGTTGGTTCCGTTTCACATAGAGCACGCGCGTCATGAGCGCACCGGCGTTGCCCACCAAGGCGCGTCCGGGCTCGAGGATGAGCCGCAACGGAACCTGGCGCAATCGCTCTTCCAATCCCCGCGCCAGCCGCTCCACGTCCAGAGGCGGCTCGGAGCCGTAGGAAATCCCATACCCGCCTCCCAAATCAAGCGCTTCCACGGTGATGCCTTCCGCCGCCAGTTGCCGCGCCATGCTCAGAATTTCATCGAGCGCCTTCCAGAAAGGTTCCACCTCCAGAATCTGCGAGCCGATGTGGCACGCCACCCCCTGGACCTTCAGATTGGGCGAGCGCGCGGCACGCCGATAGAGCTCCGGGGCTTCATCCTTCGGCACGCCAAACTTGTGGATCATCTGCCCGGTGGAAATGTACGGATGCGTGTCCGCTTCCACGTCGGGATTTACGCGGATGGAAATGCGCCCGACCTTTTGCAGGGTCAAGGCGCGGCTTTCAATGACCGCGAGCTCGCCCGCCGATTCCACATTGAACATCATGATGCCTGCGGCCAAACCGGCGTCAATCTCATCCTGGGTTTTCCCTACTCCAGAAAAGACGATGGTGTCAGGCGCGGCTCCGGCACGCAACGCCCGCGCCAACTCGCCGCCTGAGACCACGTCGAATCCCGCGCCCTCCCGGCGCAGCAAGCTCAAGATGCGGAGGTGGGAATTGGCTTTGACGGAGTAACAAATCAAGCCGGGAATTCGCGCCAAAGTCCCGCGCATCCGTTCATAGTTTTGGAGAACCGCGCTTTGGCTGTAAACATACGCCGGAGTCCCAAAACGCCCGGCGAGGGTAGCCAGGAGCAGATCTTCGCAGAAAAATTCGCCCTGGCGATAGTGAAAGAAATCGTGGGCCGATGAGATCATTTTCATTTATTATTGATCTCTGCATAAAGAATGCAATAGAATGTCCTTCAGGAGGGAACGCGTATGCCCCGACTGAAGGGGAGTGCCGATTTGCTTGAGGACCGTCG
>Ga0209039_10001876_pt1 | contig 18736 bp, 14 predicted proteins | sample BogFormECP12_OM1_FD_188238 | JGI IMG/M metagenome (GOLD analysis project Ga0209039, IMG submission 188238) | Bog forest soil microbial communities from Calvert Island, British Columbia, Canada - ECP12_OM1 (SPAdes) (version 2) | ecosystem: Environmental > Aquatic > Freshwater > Wetlands > Bog ...
GGCTATGGAATGATCTGGGACAATCCCTCCAAAACCACCATCGAGCCTGGCTTCAACGAGCAGACCAAGTGGACCTCCGAGGTCGGCAACCGCGTCTCTTTCTTCGTCATCGCCGGTGACACCACCGACGAAATCTACGCCGGATATCGCGCCCTCACCGGGCCCACCCCGATGCTGCCCCAGGCCGCCTACGGCTTCATCCAGTGCAAGCAGCGCTACGCCAGCCAGGACGAGGTCCTCAGCGTCGCCAAAGGATACCGCGAGCGCCACCTGCCCGCCGACGTCATGGTGGTCGACTGGTTCTATTACACCAAGATGGGCCAGATGGATTTCGATCCCGTAAAATGGCCCGATCCCGCGGCCATGAACAAGCAACTTCACGAGATGGGCTTCCAGACCATGATCAGCGTCTGGCCGCGCTTCACGCCCGGTTCACGATACTATGACTTTCTTTTGCAAAAGGGCTGGTTCGAGCACCTCGCCGACGGCACCCCCACCGACGGCCTGCCTTACGACCGCGCCGGTTCCGACATCGACACCACCAACCCCGAGGCTGCGCGCTGGTACTGGAACGTGATCCGCGACAACATCCTCAGCCAGGGTTTTGACGCTATCTGGGCCGATGAGACCGAGCCCGACCTGCCGCCCAACGGCAGCTACTTCTACGCCGGGCCCGGCACGCGCTTCTTCAACATCTATCCGCTGGTCCACACGGCAGCGCTCTACGACGGTTTCCGCCGCGACGTCAAACATCGCGCGCTCATCCTCTCGCGCGACGCTTACCTGGGGGCGCAGCGCAACGGCACTTTCTTTTGGTCCTCGGATATCTATCCCACGTGGGACACGCTGAAGCGCCAGATTCCCACCGGACTCGACTTCACCGCCTCCGGCCTCGCTTATTGGACCCAGGATATCGGCGGCTGGCAATACCTGCCCGCCGAGCATCATCCCGCGCATCCGCCGCTGCTCGACCCCTCCGATGCCCGCGACAACGTGGGCGGCTACGATGACTACCCGGAGCTTTACACGCGCTGGTTTGAGTACGCGGCTTTTCTTCCCATCTTCCGCACCCACGGCAGCCGCCGCACCAACGAAGCCTGGTCGTACGGCAAACAGGCCGAGCCGATTCTGGCCAAGTATCTTCGGCTGCGCTACCAACTGATGCCCTATATCTACTCGCTAGGCTACTACACCAATCAAACCGGCGCGCCGTACATGCGCGCGCTCTTCATGGATTTTCCCGACGACCCCAAAGCGGCCGATCTCGGCGACGAGTACATGTTCGGCCCCGCGTTTCTGGTGGCTCCTGTGACCGAGCAGGGCGCCACCAGCCGCATGGTTTACTTGCCGGCCGGTACAGGCGGTACAGACTGGTACAACTACTGGACCAGCGAGCGTGTCCACGGTGGGCAGACGATCCGGGTGGAGGCGCCGATTGACACACTGCCGCTCTTTGTCCGCGCGGGCTCCATCGTGCCGTTGGGAGAGCCCATCGAAAACACCAGCCAGACGCAGAACATCGCCAAAGTGCGCGTTTATCGCGGCGCGGATGCCGACTTCACGCTCTACCAGGACGACGGCCTGACCTACGCCTACGAGAAGGGCGACAGCCGGATCACGCGCCTGCACTGGAACGATGCAGCCCAGAAGTTAAGCCACGAGGGGGCCCAGGGGTGGACGATTCCTGACGCGCAAATCGTCGAGATTGTCGGAAAGAACTGACAGTTGCAAGACAAGAAGAGAATCCACAGATTTCGCAGATTACACAGATACAGACCGAGAACACCACAATTCGGTAGTGGTGCTGCGCCACTGCCCCACAATTCGCTTCTCTAGCCTTCTTACGCATCTGTGAAATCTGCGTAGTCTGTGGATTCATCTCTTCTCTTGCATTCCTCGGCTTGACTCAACAACAGGAACCACACAGAATGTGGATCATGAAGAGTGCCACGGAAATCCGCAAACGCAACCGGCCGATTGCCAAGCTGGTCCCGTTCCGGCTCGAACCCGAGAAGCCCTACTGGCCGGATTTCGCCGCCCGCCGGCGCAGAATCTTCGGCGATAAACAGATGCCGATTACCGGGGCGGAGATTGTAGCTTGGGACCGACGCCACGAGTGAAGGCTTGTAGCTGACCAGGGGGTTACGGGATCTATGCAGATCGCAAAGCCGGCGCTGATCGGTAGTACCCGCGCGACGGGTACGGCTTGCCAGTGGAGACCGATCTGGCGGCTCTCAAACCGATCGAATTCGCTGAGCGCGCGTCCACCTGCGTGGTGCTGCACCTCCACGGAAGTTTTTGCGTCTACACGTCCGAGTTCGACATAAAACGCAACCCGGGTGACGAAATGGAGTGGCTCAATCAGCTTGACCGGCCACGCTACAGTTTCGACCCCGACTCGATCACCTCCTGTTTCCCGCCGTATCGGCCCGCAACATCCAGGACCGGCCGCGTTTCCATCGAAGAACGTGTGATCGCCCCTATTCCGGACAAGGCCGACGCACTGAAGCTGCCGTTCATCAGCGAAACCTACCGGAAGGCGTGTTCGCTGGTGCGCGAGTCGGGAGTCCTGGTGGCGGTCGGATATAGCTTCAATAACCATGACCGGCCATCCTACGAGCCGATCCTCCATGCGCTGGATAAATCGCGAGAACGGACGCTAATCATCGTCTCACCGCAGGCTCGCAAGCTGGCGGATAAAATCGGGGCGGAATACCGTACTCTTCGGGTCAGACCCATCAACAAGACATTCAAGGGTTGGGCCGAAGACTCGTTTCGCTATCGGCTAGGCTAAGACTCGCTTCCCTTCCATTCCATGATAATTTTTCCCTTGAAATATTACTTCGACATGGTGTAGCGTAGATGCGTCTCGGTTCGCAGATTTACATCACGAGCGCAGGTGATGTCTTGAATCCGGAATCTGAAATCTCGAATCCCGAGGCGCAAGAACCGTAGGCGACCCGCCGTCGCCAGACGACCAAAGCCCTGTCCTGAGCGCAGCGAAGGAGCCGAACAGCGGCCGCGTCGACCAGTCCGACGCGGCGGCCACGGAACCGTCAACAAGCCCGACGAAGCCGAAGCGCAAGTACCGCACCAGCGACAAGGTCCGCGCCTCTTCCCCCGCCAACCTGAAGCAGGCACGCAAGGTCTACGTTTTCACTCCGGCGCGCCACGCGGCGTCGATGAAGGCGCTCGAAAAAGCTAACGCCGCCCCTCCCGAAAAGCGCAACCAGTTTACTCCGAGACGGCAACTGGCCTGGTACGCCAACCTCTCCCTGGCGCATTTGAAGCTGGGACCACCCGGCAAGCGATCCCCCACCCATACTTACAACGGGACCTCCTGCCGTCACCTGGAGAACAGCCTGGCGCTGGCGGGCGAGGACAAAGCCAAGCCGGAGGCGCACCGCGAGAAGACGGCAATCCTTCGCCGGTCGCCGATGGCCGGGGGGACGAAGGTCGGGATTCGCAACCCGAAACTGAATCCGGGGGGCGAGTTTCGAATTTCGAGTTTCGAGTTTCGTCTTCCGAGCAATCGTCAATTTCCGAGATCCTTGTGGGCGCGCCTGATGGTGTTCCTGCGCTGGCTAGATAGCGAGGCTCTTGAACTTGACGAGACGCTGGAGCAGGCGAGCGGGCCGCAAGAGGTGGACACGTGGGACCCGAAGCTGCCGGCGGGCCCGACGCCGAAGTCAGGGTGGCGGCTGGAGTTGGAGGACGAGAGTCCACACTGGCAGTGGCGGGCGCTCGCGGCTTTGCTGCTGGCGGTGTTCGCGAAGGAGATGGTGCTATTGACCCAAGCGGCCGTTTTGGCCGAGGGACGGCAACGGGCGCTCTGCCTTCCGATTCCGCCTACTGTCCCCGTCTTGGGCATAGCGGCTGGCTTCTGACTCCTCTCTGGCCGACGTCCGACGTGGACGTGATGAGTCATTGAACTCGCCATGGGGATCGACTATACTCTGCCGACAACAGTGGGCTGCACGTTGCGGCGGAGGGTAGCGGAACTCGCGCGCGATCCAGCCACCGAAGCACGTCCCGAGGAGGCTGCCAATGTCCCGTCGAAAGACCGTCCTGGTTCTGATGGTGAGCGCAGTTCTGTTTCTGCTGTCGCCGCGTCTCAAGGCCCAGTTTGCCACGCCCAGCGTGGACGGGGTCATCCAATCCGGCGAGTACGGATCGAACAACTCGTTTTACAATAGCAACACCCAGCAAACCTGGTACATGACGTGGGACGATACCAACCTGTACGTGGCAGTGACTAACGCTAACCTTGGTGAGGCAGCGGTGATTTATATTGACCCCAGCCCGATTTTTCCGGTCAATGGAGGCACGAACGCCAATGGAAACCTGAGCGGGTTCAACTACGACGGCGAGGACTTCGCCGAGTTGCCGTTCCGGGCAGGGTTCGTCACCTATTTCAAGGATGGCTACCGGGAATACCGCCTGGCGGATGGTAGCGGAAACTGGACGGGATCGACAGCGAACTTCGGAGTTTATGCCTCGGGTGCTGGCAACGTGCGCGAGTTGGCCATTCCGTGGGCGGCCATCACCAACGGCGGGGGCCGACCCGCGTCCTTTCTTTTCTTCGGGTTCTTGACCTCTTCCGGCGGATACATCTACGGCCAGGCGCCGGCCGACAATCCGGGCGCGTTCGTCGGCACCTCCGCGGCTGCCGCGCACTATTTCACCGTCAACAGCACGGGCGACGGGACGAGCACTCCACCCTTTTCCATCGAGAGTTACACCAATCTAAGCGGGATCAACCTCGGCGCGCTGAAGCATGACACGTTCGACCCCTTCTACCGGAGCCTGGAGGGCTCGGTACCGGAAGGAACCCAGGTGACGCTCAACTTCCGCACCGCGCACTTCGACGTGGATCAGGTGTTTCTGCGGGCCTACCTGTTTGACACTGGAACGGGGACGACCACCGGACCAATTGACACGCAGATGTCGTTCCTGGAGAACATCACGGAGAACAGCACCACCTATGACGTCTGGACGACCACCCAGACGATGCCGTCCGCACCTACCGTCTTCTACTACAAATTCCGCATCGTCAAAGGCTCGAACGAGGCGTTCTATAGCGACGACTATCTCGACGACAATGACAACCTCAACAAAGATGGCATCGGCACGGCCAGCAACAGCGAGCCGTTCGACTCCTTTCAGATCACGGTGTACCATCCGAACTTCCAGACGCCCACGTGGCTTCAGAATGCCAACGTCTACCAGATCATGCCGGACCGGTTCCGCAACGGAGACCCCACCAACGATTACTGTGTCGCAGGGTCTACAACGGGTTGTCCGGTTTTCTATGGAGTTCCGAACTCGGCCATCGCGTATACCACCTGGAACACCGCGATTTGCGACCCGCGCAATTCATCGTCGAGTTGCTACAACAATTTCAACCAGTTCTATGGTGGTGACCTCCTTGGCATCCAGAACGAACTCGATTATCTACAGACCCTCGGCGCGGACACACTGTATCTGACACCGATCTTCCGGGCGCGGTCCTACCATCGCTATGACACGGATAACTACCTGCATATCGACCCGGCGTTGGGCGGGGACTCCGCGTTCGCCGCACTCCAGACCGAGATGGACCGGCGTGGCATGCGCCTGATCCTGGACGGGGTCTTCAACCACGCCTCGTCGGACAGCCTTTATTTCGACCGCTACAACCGCTATGGCGGTTCCCCGCCAAATATCGGCGCGTGCCTGTCGCTCGAATCGATGTGGCGGACCTGGTTCCACTTCAATGACAACAATGTCCCGTGTACGTCGGCCGACTATCCCGGTTGGTTCGGATTTGACAGCTTGCCGCAGTTCGATCACACGAATCCGCAGGTGCAGGGCTTTTTCTACAGCGGTGTCGGCAACGTGATGCAGAACTGGTACAACCTCGGAGCGTCCGGCTGGCGGTTCGACGTGGCGCCCGACCCCAATTTCCCGCACGCCTGGTGGGTAGGCACGCGGACCTTCGCCAAGGGCTACAAGAGCGACGGTCCGCTGATCGGCGAGATCTGGCCGAACGCCAGCCAGTGGCTGGCCGGCGACCAACTCGACTCCACCATGAACTACCGATTCCGCAAGAACATCACCGGCTTCGCGCGCAACGCCGAATGGCACGATGACAACAACAACGGTACGAACGACATCCCCGGCCTCACGCCCAGCCAGTTCGACCACGCGTTGCGGGCGGTGCGTGACGATTACCCGCCGCAGGCCACCGCTGCCATGCTGGACTTGATCGATTCGCACGATACCAATCGGGCGCTCTACCTGATGACGGAGCTCGGCGATACCGGCCTCATGCAGGCGAAGCAGCGACTGGAGTTGGCGGCTCTGTTCCAGTTCACCTACGTCGGCGCGCCGATGGTGATGTACGGCGACGAGGTCGCAATCAACTCGCCGTCGCTGGCCAGCAGTTCGAATGGGCCTATCGGTGATCCCTATACGCGGGCGCCCTACCCGTGGACAGACCAGAGCGGCGATCCCACCATCTACGGGCCCCCGGACACGAGTGTGGAGAGTTACTACACCCTGCTTGAGCACCTGCGCAAACAGTATCCGGTGCTGCGCACGGGCTCCTTCACCACCCTGCTGACCGGCGACACGCAGGAGCCGGGGACCGCGCCGAACACGTACGCTTTCGCGCGGTCGGGAGGCGGTTCGACGGCGATCGTAGCGCTGAACAACGGGAGTTCCAGCAATGCCCCGGCGATTTCCGTGGGCGCGTTCTTTCCCGACGGCACCGTGCTACAAGACGCGCTGCGAGGCGGTACTTATGCGGTTTCAAGTGGAAATGTGCCCCTGACCTTGGCAGGACTCAGCGGCGTTGTGTTGCTGCCGTCTCCGGTGTCCGTGGACCTCACTCCACCCACGGCCAGTGCCAGCCTCTCACCCTCGGCCGATTCCCATGGCTGGAACAACACTGTTCCCGTCAACGTCAGCGTGTCGGCTACGGACAACAGCGGCGGCAGCGGAGTCAACGAGCTTCGGTATTGGGTGAATGGCGGTCCGACCACTGTCACCCCCAGTGCGAGTGCGAGCCTTTCCTTCAACAGCGAAGGACAGAGTACCGTCTACGTGCGCGCGCTCGACAACGCCGGCAACATCAGTTCTCTTTTGAGCCAGCCGGTGAACATCGACTTGACAGTGCCGGTGGTTCGGGTGACCGGAGTTATCAACGGCGCGAGCTACGACTTCAACATGGCTCCCGCCGCCGGCTGCAACACCACCGACGCGCTCTCCGGGGTCGCCGTTCAAGCAACGGTGAACATCACGGGGGGTAACGGCCACGGCTACGGGAACTACACGGCCACCTGCAGTGGCGCTGTGGACAATGCGGGCAACGCGGCGGCTTCGGTTTTCGCAAGCTACACCGTCTTGGCGCCTCCCAGCCTCTCGGGGCTGATTACGGGCAAGACCGGCTCGCGAAACGCACGCAGTTGGACGATAACCCTGAAGGACAGTGGCTCGGGTCCGGCGGGGGCGGCTCAGGTCAACAGCCTGTCCCTTCTCCAGGCGGGCGGCGCGAGTTGCACGCCGGCGATTGCCAGCACCTTCCCCATCTCGGTGGGCAGCATCGCTTCGGGATCAAGTGCCAACGGCGTCGTGACCATCAACTTCACCGGCTGCGCGAACAATGCCCGGTTTACGGCTCGCTTCACCTTCTCGTCGGACAACGGTGCGGTGGCCGGCTCTCAGACCCTCTACAATCAGTTCCAGTAAGGACGATGAAGAAATGCGGGAAAGGAAGGAAGGCATGAAGAAGCGAACGCTGATCATATTGCTCGCGCTCTGGGCGGGGAGTACATGCATCGCCCGCGCCGGCACGGTTACCCTCACGCTGAACCCGGTGAGCGGAACGATGGCCGGGCAGCCGGGGGCGACGGTCGGCTGGGGTTTCACACTGACTAACACTCTCGTCGCCTGCAACGGCGTTTATGGCGAGGCTTGCTATGGCGTGATCACCGCATCGCAGTTTGATCCCACGCCAAACGCGGCAGACGGTATCTACACCGATTTCATCGGACCCAATTTCATTGTCGTCGGACCCTTGCCGGAAAGCGAAACCGTGGTACAGAGCTTCGACCCGAACGCACTAACGGGTGTGGGCAGCTTCACGATTGCGCCTTCGGCGATAATCGGCGACATCGTGCTGGGCCAGATCGTGCTGACCTACGATGTTTACTCCGTCAGCCCCAACGCTCCGGGCTTCGATCCGTTCCTGGACACGTTGGCAAATGGCCTTCAAGTGTCGGCTCCTGCGCAAGTGGACGTGGTGCCAGAGCCCGGAAGTTTGCTGCTCCTGTTGACCGCCTCCGGGCTGAGCTCGCTACTGGTGGCTCTCCGCCCGGTGCGGTCAGCGCGGTGAGACGCGATGTCGCCAACGAAACGGCTGGAAAGATGTTCCGGTGCGGACCAAGGTCCTGAGGGCACTTCTTCCTGGCGTTCACAAGAACACTAGGACTTAATTGACCGCACGGCGCTGGGCGGGCGGGGCGGCAAGAACTTGAAACGTTAGTCGCCCCTACGATACTATTCGGGGGATACCTTTGCCCCATGGGCGCTTTGGGCCGGTCGCCGGCTCGGTTCCCGGAGGGAGAAATGGAGCGAGTCCCGTGCCTCACGTCCCGGAAGAGCTACGCGCAGTTGCAGAAGGAATCACGCAAAACCGGCGGCAGATTGCCTCGGTGCGCACCCTGCTGCTTTGGTTCGGGTTCAACGGCCGCAACAGCCAGACGAACCAGCAAGTGCAGCAGGCTTTGGAGTTCCTGAAGCTCAAGACCGATCCGGAGTTCACCTCTGCCGGAATCGACGACAACATTACTTTTGTTCCTAAGTACGACGGCATCCGCGAACCCACCGGCGCGGTGGGAACCGACTTGCACGTGAACGCGGGAGCCATTGTCACGACCTCGGGAAACGCTTCCGAAGGCTCGGCCTATCGGATCGGCAAGCTGCCTTCGGCGCGCAAGACGCCCGTTTCGGTGAGCTCCGAGACCACCACCGAGGAAGTGGTCACCTTGATGTTGGTCCGGGATTTCTCGCAGCTTGTGGTGGTGAACCCGGATAAGGAAGTGATGGGGATGGTCAGTTGGAAGTCACTCGGCAGCCGACTGGCGCTGGGAAAGCGATGCCGGGTGGCGGGCGATTTTACCGAGAAACACCGGGAGGTAGGCGCCGAAACTTCGGTGTTTGATGCGATCCCGTTGATTGTCGAGCATGGATGCGTCCTGGTCCGCGAGTCGGGCAAGGTTCGCGGCATGGTCACCGCCAGCGACCTGGCCGTGAAGTTCTCGCAGTTTGGAGAGCCGTTTCTGCTGCTGGAGGAGATCGAAACCCAGGTTCGCGGCCTCATCGGCACGAAGTTTACGCGAGAACAGCTTGAAGCCGCTTGCGATCCCCATGATTCCTCGCGGTCAGTGGAGGGTATTGCCGACCTCCGGTTCGACGAATACATCCGCCTGCTCGATCAACCCGACCGCTGGGAGCGGCTCAACCTGGACATCGACCGGAGGATGTTCATTCGGGGGTTGGAGCATATCTCCCGCATCCGCGGCGAAGTGATGCATTTTGACGCGGCGGGCATCGAGGAGGACAATCTCGCCGAGTTGCGGACCTTTGCCCAGTTCATGCGCCAACTGCGCCTGCTGGTGTCGTGAAGAATTGCCGATTGTCGATTGACGATTGTCGATTGGAAGAGAAGACGATCCACAGATTACGCAGATTGGACAGATTAGGAAAGAGAAGAGCCGAAAGGGCGGGATTGAGTCATTGGGACTGAAAAGGTCTGCTTTTTCAGTGGGTCAACGGACTCAAAGATTCATTGGCGGAATGAATCGTTCACCTTTGGACTCTCTTGTTCGTAATCTGCTCAATCTGCGTAATCTGTGGATCGTCTTCTCTTCCAATCGACAATCGTCAATCGTCAATTCTGTCGGAGGCTATCATGGTTCCAAAAGACGAAGTTGCTCTGATCACCGGAGCCTCGAGCGGCATCGGACACGCCACAGCACTGGCTTTTGCTGCGCAAGGGGCGCGAGTAGCGGTGAACTACCTCAAGAATCAGGCCGGGGCTGACCAAGCGGTCGAGACCATCCGTGCCCGAGGCGCCGAAGCGGTCGCGATCCGCGCTGACGTCACTTCCGGCGCCGATGTGCAGGCGATGGTCGAGGCGGTCCGTAAGCAATGGGGGCAGATCGACATCCTGGTGAATAACGCCGGCGATTTGTTGGCGCGCCGGTCGCTGGCGGACATGACCGAAAACTATTGGGACGCCATCTTCGACTTGAACCTGAAGAGTGTCTTTTTGTGCGTCAAGGCCGTGTGGGAGGAGATGGCGGCGCGACGGAGCGGCTGCATCGTCAATGTGAGCTCGATTGCCGGACGCAACGGAGGGGGTCCGGGCGCGGCCGCGTACGCGGCGGCCAAGGGCGGCTTGCTGACTTACACCAAGGGACTCGCCCGCGAGCTGGCCGCATACGGCGTCCGCGTGAACGGAGTCGCCCCGGGCGTGATCGCCACCCCGTACCACGAGCGCTACAGCCCGCCCGAGGTTTTCCAGAAGTTTGTCTCCACCGTACCCATGGGCCGCGCCGGGACGTCCGAGGAGGTGGCGGACGTGATCGTCTTCCTGGCGTCGCCCGCCGCCCGTTACATCGCCGGCGAAACGATAGAGGTGAACGGCGGAATGCTGATGGACTAGTCAGCTATCAGCCGTCAGCTCTCAGCTTTCAGCAGGGGAATCCGGTTCTTGCTGATAGCTGATGGCTGAAAGCTGATGGCGGGGTTAAGGGCCGCGACTCAATGTCCAGTGTAGGCTACACGCCAGAGCGAATTGGTGTCATCGTCGCTGACCATGAGAAAGCCATCCAGCCCGACGGCGACGCCTACCGCCGATGTCATATTTCGCGGGAAAATAGAGACGCCGGTAGAGGTAGGAATGGCTACGAGGCTCGAAACAGAAGCAGATCCAGGCTGAAAGTCACTCGCTTCGCTTCGGCTGGCTGCAGTCGCCTCGGCCGATAAATCGAAAGCAGGACGTCGTGAACGGCGGCAGCATCGAGATCGGCCGCGGTGGTAACGCGCTGCCGATCAACAAGCGTGAAGCCGTGCGCAAATGTTTCCATCGTTCGGGCCACGCGATCGCGCCCTGCGCCGCGCAGCTCGAGGAGATCCTCCGGTCCGGGAATGCCGACGAGGAGGCGTCCGTCGTCGCGCAAGACCCGACGGAATTCGCCGGCATTCATCCGCGAGGTGATCGACAGGACGATCGAGAACGAGCGGTCGGAGTAGGGCACGACGCGATCGGCATTGGCCACGATCCACTCGCAACCGGGGTAGCGCCGCGCCGCGGCGTCCACGGCGGGAATCGAAATGTCGACGCCATGCGCAGCAAAGCCGGCTTGGCGAGCGAGGGTGCCGAGGTAGAAACCGTCGCCGCATCCGGCATCAAGAACAATGTCGCTGGGCGATCCGCGGATAATGCCCGCTATCGCGCGCAGCAGCGGTTCGGCGACGCCCCGATCGTGCAATCGCCGCCGCCCTGCGACGGCAGCCGCCGTGTCGCCCGGCTGATTTGATCGCCGGTCCTGTGGCTGAAGCAGGTTGATGTACCCGCTGCGCGCGACGTCGAACGAATGTCCGCGCGTACAGAGCAGTCGCCGCTCCTCGCGCATCAGCGCCATAGGGCACTCGCGGACGGGACAGATAAGCATGACTGTCGAGTATAACCGTCCGCGCTGCGCAAGCCTGGAGGGCTACGTCGGGAAGTTCATGCGGCGCAGAAGGTCTTGGAAACGCGGGTCGGAGCGCAGGCTGTCATAGCGGGGATCAACCTTGAGAAGGCAGGCGCCAGGGGCATGCTCCTCCCAGGCCTTTTCTAGCCATTCGAAAGCGAGGTCTCCCTGTCCGAGTCCTTGGTAGACCACCGCCATGCTCGTCTCCGGAATGTATTGGCGCTTAGAAAGCTCCAAGAGCTGGCCCAGGATCTTACGAGCCTCGGCTCGCTGCCCCGAAATCGCGTAGACGTACCCAAGGTCGGCAAGTCCTAGCACGCTCTCCGGCGAAAGCGCTCGCACCCTATGATACTCGGCGATGGCCTGGGGAAACATGCGCTTTCCTTCATACGCCAGGGCAAGCTGCAAATGGGTTTGGCTGCTGTTGGGGTCAAGTTCCAGCGCCTTCCGGGCTTGCTCCATCGCCCGATCGTCCTCGCGCATGTAGTGGTAGTGCCACGCCAGGTGAAAGGCCAGATCGACGGAAAGCGGGTCGATCTCCAGGGCGCGCTTGCTTTCAGCGAGCGACTCGGCGTTCCGACCAAGATACAGGAAGTAGTGCGAATAAAGGTGGTGAGCTTCCGAGTCCTCGGGATTCAACTCGATGGCGCGCCGGAATTCCTGGCCGGCGCCCGCCCAGTCCCAATCATAAAAGGTTCGCACCATCGCCAGGGCCAGGTGGGGTTCACCCAGCGAGTCATCAATGGCCAGCGCTTTCATCGCCTCGGCTTTGGCTTTGGGCATTCCTTCCCTGGGCTTCATCACGGCTGAACCCCCGCTCGACAAGGCGTGAGCGGTCGCCAGCCCGGCGTAGGCCAGCGCAAAATTCGGGTCTTTATCAATGGCTTGCTGGAAGTACCCGATGCTCTTCTCGATTCCAACGCTCGTTAACTGGCGCCAGAAGTAGCGGCCGCGCAGATAAAGTTGATAGGCTTCCGTGTCCTCGGTGTAGCGGCGGGCGAGGCGTTGTCTTTCAACTCCGCTCAGCTTCAAACGCAGCGCGAGAGAGATCTCCTGGGCGATTTCACCTTCGACGCCCAAGATATCCGCCAGCTTGCGTTCATAACGCTCACCCCAGATGTGACTGTTGTCGCGCGTGTCCACCAGTTCGGCGCTAATCACCAGGTCGCCGCCCCTCTCGACTACCCGGCCGGTGAGGACCGCTTGAACTCCCAAGTCGTGGCCGACTGCTTGCGGGTCCGAATCCTTTCCCTTGTAGCGGAAGGTGGCGCTTCGGGACTTCACCCGCAAGTCGGGCAATTGGGAAAGAGAATCGATCAGGCTGTCCGCGACGCCGTCGCTAAGGTACTCGGCGTCGGGGTCGCCCGAGGCATTGGCGAACGGCAGGACCGCCAGCGAATTAATGGGTTTAGCCCGAGCCTTCGAAGCCAAAAACCAAACCACCAACAGCACCGCGGCCAAGGCCACGACGCTCGCTCCGATCGCCGCCCACTGGCGCGCCCTGTGCACGGGCAAAAAGGCCTTCTCGGGCTCGGCAAGCCCGGAGATTGCGGCGGAGGCCTTGGTCTGGCCCGAGTCTCGCTTCAGCCTCTGGAGGTCGGCGCGGATGTCCGAGGCGTGTTGATAGCGCATCTCGCGATCTTTTTCCAGCGCCTTGTTGATGATACGTTCCAACTCCGGGGATAGATCGTGGTTGTGGTCGTGCGGCGCAACCGGCGGCCGGGTAAGCAGTGCGGCGAAAGCAGCCGCTATGGTGGCGCCACCGAATGCCTGCTGACCGGTCGCCATCTCGTAAAGCACAACGCCGAAGCTGAACAAGTCACTGCGCGCGTCGAGTTCCTCGCCGCGCGCTTGTTCGGGGGACATGTAGGAGACCGTCCCCATGGCCATGCCCGGCGTCGTGAGGTTGGCGGCATCGGAGGAGGCGGTCGGCGCGTCCGGGGAACGGGCATCCTGCCCGAGAGAGCCGGGGGTCAGCCGATCCACAGCCACGGCTGCGCCGCCCGTTCGATGAGCCAACTTCGCCAAACCAAAATCCAGAACCTTGGCTTGGCCGCGGGTGGTGACAAAAATATTCGCTGGCTTGATGTCACGATGGATGATGCCGCGCGAATGCGCCGCGTCCAGCGCATCGGCAATCTGAATGGCGAGATCGAGAAGCGGTTCCAGCTTTAGCGGCCCCGCTTCGATCACACGTTTGAGGGTGCGCCCTTCGAGCAACTCCATTACAATGAAGGGCTGCCCTTCGTGCTCGCCGACGTCGTGAACCACGCAGATGTTGGGATGACTCAGTCCCGACGCCGCCCGCGCCTCGCGTTCGAAGCGTTCCAGCGCCTGGGGATCGTGCCGGAGCGGCTTTGCGATCTCCCCTTGAGAGGGGCTCGGTGCCGGCGGGTTGAGAAATTTCATTGCCACCAGGCGGCCCAGGCGGGTGTCCTCAGCCTTGTACACCACCCCCATGCCGCCCTCGCCCAACTTCTCCAGCAAGCGGTAACGCGAGATCGTTCGGCCGGCCAGGAGAGCGGCCGTGCCGGTCGTGTTGTTTGCCTCGGTTCCGTCGTGAGCCAGCGCTCTGGCCGCCACTTCCAGGGCCGGCGCCTCCAGGAAGCCATCGCTTCCGTCGTCTTGAGCCAGCAACGATTCCACTTCCCGGCGGAGGTCCTCATCACCAACGCAAGCCTCCTTCAGGAAGGCGCTCCTCTGCCCCGGCTCACGCTCCAGGGCGGCGTGATACAAGCGCCCGATTTGCCGATATCGCTCAGGCCCCAACCGGCTTCTCCTTGCTCAGTTCACGCCGCAGCCAGCTCTTGGCGAACTTCCAGTCCCGCATCACCTGCGCGCTGACGGCAAAGAAGTGAGCGCGGTTCTGCCAGCTTGGTTTCGCGGAATCGACCAGCCGGAGGTAAGCCTCGTTCAGCAGAGCGGTGGTCTGAAGCGTATGGCCGGGGCGCTCGCCCGCCATGTAGTGGTGCGCCAGCCGGTGCAACTCCTCGTAAACCAGAGGGATGAGGCGCTCCAGCGCGCTCTGCTCTCCTTCACTCCAAGCCTGCAACAGGCGCGTGATTTGGTGGGCTGACGGTTCCATCGTGCAACCGCGTGTGGGGGGAATCCCTCAGACTGCAAGTTATCACATCTAACCGGCCTTTTCCACGCGTTTCCTTCGCACTTTTCGCCCTATCGCTGTCGCGATAGGAATTTGCACCGCCATGATAGTTTTCCTGCACCATTTCCGCCTTATAGGGTGAGGGCAACAGAGATTGCCCCAAATACCAAAACGGAATAAAGGAGGCACACCATGAACTGGACTCGAACTTCGAAACTGCTCAGGCTTTTGGGGCTGGCGCTGTTGGCGGCCTGCCTCAACGCGGGGCACGCAAGTGCTCAGGTGTTCCAAGGCAAATTTACCCTGCCGTTCCAGGCTCGTTGGGGCGAGGCCGCATTGCCGGCCGGCGACTACTCGTTCGCGCTGGACAGTACGACCGGGGCTTGCACGCTGCGGCTCTATCGTCAGGGGAAGGGTGTGGCCCTGATTATGGCCCAGGGCCAGAGCAAGAACGACTCCGGCACCGCTGCGTTGATTGTGGTGCGGGGTACCGTGCGCACCTTGAGCCTGCCCAAAATCGGAACGGTCCTTCAGTACGCACCGCATCACGGCAAACGCCTCGCCGCACCCGAAGAGAGGATAATTGCCCAGATCGTGCCGGTCGTCTCGACGGGTAAATAACCACGCTGGACCCTGGCGGGGGAAAACCGAGGGCCGGAACAGCAACCGTTCTGGCCCTTTTGTTTGTCACTTAGTTGCATGATCGGGCTCTTCGAGCCGGAGGCGCTTATGAAACGCATACTATTACTTGCAGTGCTGATCGGAATGATGTCGTCAGTGGGGTTTTGCCAGAACATGTTCCGGGGCAATCCCGCCCGGACCGGCGTCTACGCAACCGATGGGCTCCGTCAATTCAACGGCGTCAAGTGGGCCTTCAAGACCGATGGCTGGGTTCTTTCATCTCCCACCCTCGCTGGAGGTCTCGTGTACTTCGGGAGCGACGACAAGAATCTCTACGCCCTCGACGCAACGACCGGGGCGGAGAAGTGGAAATTCTCCACCGGCGGGCCGGTTCGTTCCTCTCCGGCCGTGGAAGCCGGAACCGTATACTTCGGCAGCTACGATGGGAGCTTTTATGCCGTCGATGCGGCCTCCGGCAAACTCAAGTGGAAGTTCGAGACCGCCGGCGAGAGGCAGTTCGAAGCCAAAGGCCTGCACGGCTACTACCCGCGCGCCCAGACCATACCCGATATGTGGGATTTCTTCTTGTCTTCGCCTGCCGTGAGCGAGGGTCTCGTCTACTTTGGCAGCGGCGACGGCAACCTTTATGCGCTCAACGCCGAAACCGGGCAGTTGAAATGGAAGTTCGCGACCCAGGGGGTGGTCCACTCTTCTCCGGCGGTCGCGGACGGTGTGGTCTATTTCGGAAGTTGGGACAGCTATCTGTATGCGCTCGACGCCGCGACCGGGCAGGAGAAGTGGAAGTTCAAGACGGGCGAGGACAGGACTAATTTCAACCAGGTGGGGATCCAATCCTCACCGGCTGTGGACGGCGGAGTGGTGTACTTCGGGTGCCGCGACTCCCACCTCTACGCGCTAGACGCCCGGACTGGGCAGGAGAAATGGAATTTCGACGCCCACGGGACCTGGATCAACACCTCCCCCGCTATTTACGAAGGGGCAGCCTACGTTGGCTTGTCCATTCCCGCCTTCTTCGGCGCCGTGGATATCAAGACCGGCCAGGTGCGATTCCACTTGGATGCGCGTTTTATGGTCTTCTCGTCGCCCGCCGTGGCGGGCGGGATGGCCTACTTCGGGTCCTTCAACGGCAAACTCTACGCCGTCGACCTCAAGACGGATCAATTCGCCTGGGAGTTCCAGACCCAGGCCGGCAAGAAAGACGCGCTAGGCATAGTCGGCCCGGATGGCAGACCCGACTTCAAGGCGATTTTTCGCTCCCAGTTCTATGACGACATTTACCGCGCCGTGGACAAGCTGTTCTCCCTCGGTTCCATTGTTTCCTCACCGACCGTGGATCGAGGGATCATCTACGTCGGCAGTACGGACGGCAACCTGTACGCGCTGGAATAGGGCTTGCCTCCCCAGGAGGGTACAGCCGCAAGCTACAGCCCGGACCGAGAACAGACGACGATGCGGGCCCTCATGATTCAATGACTGCAGAAGGTGGATGCTTTACCACCGGAAAGCAGAAAGAGATGACCAGAAAAAGCTCCATTCTGTTAGCCTCCACGACGGTATTGGTTCTGGCGTTGACACACTTCAGCGCCAAGGCCGCAGCCGCCCACAGGACGCTCAAGGTGAAGTTGAATTACAGCGGAACGGGAATTGTGGACGAAAAACACAAGATCTATGTTCTGCTGTTCGACGGCAATCCTTACACCGCGAAGAAGCTTGTCGATTCCACTTCCGACGCAATACCTCCCGCCCCGACGGCGGAGGTTTGTCACATTCTGCGACGCCAAGGCGCATCGAGCAAGAATGAGATCGCCACCTTCAAAAATCTCAGTGTCTCACCCGTCTATGCGGCGGCCTTCTTGGACCAGAGTGGGAGTTATGATGGCGTTGCCGACCCCGCTTCCGGCTCACCGATGGGTGTGTACGGAAAAGCCCCGGCCGCAGCGCAGCCAATAGAACTCGAGGAAGGAAAGACCGTGAAAGTCGTCCTGGGCTTCGATGATTCCAGCAAGACCCCTTAGTGTTCTGTAACGCATAGTTCTTCTTTTCAAATACGGTCACATATGGACGTTCGGACAGTTCTTTGTGCCTCGGACGCGAACCAGAGGCTTGATTACCGCCCTCTCTCGCCGGGAGCGGGTACGGCGAAGCCGGGGTTGGGGGTACCTCTGTGCGCCGAAGCCGACCTACGGCGGCGATCCTCGGTGCGAGGTGCCATTTTCGCCGCCGCTAGGGGGTGGAGGACCCCTCACCCGGCCACTCCGGCTGATGAAAGCGCCGGGGGCGGTCCACCCTCTCCCCAAGAAGCTGATGGCAAACTGGAAATGCGCTGAGCATCGTACAGAGAACTTACCGTACGATGTACTACTCCGCGGCTAGCCGACAGACCGAAAAGCAAGCCCTCACATTTCTTTCTTGACAGATAACCCGGACGTGATTAAGATATGGACTATCGCCTCGCTCGTGGGGTGGTCCTTTGTAAACGGGCTTGGGATGATGGAGGTTTCATGCTGCGTAAATCGCCGACTCGGACCGAGGCGTTCCTGGCCGCCAACCGCCGCAACGCCCAGAAGTGTACCGGCCCACGCACCCCGGAAGGCAAGGCTCGCGTATCCCTGAATGGCCTGAAGCACGGCCGCTACGCCCACCGCCTCCCGGAAAAGCTGGAGGCCGCCGGATACCGGTCGGCCGCCGCCCTTGATGCGCAGATTCGGTCGGAAATCACCGCCACTTTCAAGGTGGAGGAACCACTGGAAATGAAGCGAATGGAGCGGGCGACGGCCCTGGTTTGGTGCATGGCGCGGCGGGACCGTATAATCTTCTAGGCTCGCTTTGGACCGGTAAGCCGCGGTTCGGGATTGGAGTTTTGGGGTTTGAAAAGAAAAACGAGGACGAGACTCGCAGAGAAGAGACGGCGTTAGAAGGAACACTACGCGGTGCGGACGGTCCGTGAAAGCCGGAGCCCGTGCCAAAACGGACCAACGGTTCGAGCGGGGAGAGCAGGGAGTGCGCGTGAGAGATGCCAATAGCCGGGACTCGGGGTATCGGGAGTCGCGAAGAGAAGCCGATCTGAACCGGCGCCGTTGGGGCAAAAATGAAAAAATGGGTCAATCAAACCTGACAAGTCTATTATAATCATTGACATAACCCTAAGAACAAACCTGGAACAGACCTGGTAAGTCCTTTAGAATTGAAGGGTCACAAAAAACAAACCTGGAACAAACCTGGTAAGTGCTTGAGAGCGGCAGAGGCC
>Ga0209039_10001877_pt1 | contig 18721 bp, 14 predicted proteins | sample BogFormECP12_OM1_FD_188238 | JGI IMG/M metagenome (GOLD analysis project Ga0209039, IMG submission 188238) | Bog forest soil microbial communities from Calvert Island, British Columbia, Canada - ECP12_OM1 (SPAdes) (version 2) | ecosystem: Environmental > Aquatic > Freshwater > Wetlands > Bog ...
TCTCGCGCCAGCCAGCCTAAAGCAAACCCGACGAGTTCGCCTGAGCCGTTAAGCCTTTTCTTTAGTTGGGCCAATGTCTGCGGGCCTAAATCATTTAACATATGCCAAACTTTTCCAGCGGTAACACCTACATGCTCATTCATTTCCACTTTCAATGCACCTCCTGTGTATATTCGGCAATAGCTGCCGTGAACTTTAGACTTTCTTTGCCGTTCCGCGACTTCGACCTCGGCACACACGTCCCCTCTTGACCGAGAACGAGGCCTTTTACCCCCTGTTTAAGCGTGGTTATTGCTGCCGAGAGTCAACGGCTTACGGCGAGGTCAACTTGTGGTACAACACGTTACTTGAGCGCTTGTACTGAGCGTCATATGAGGCTCACCTTATCATGCCGTAAAATATTAGCTTAATACGAAAAGGACACTTTAGCAAGCAAAAAATAGTTATAGGTCCAATAAGATATCGGGAATGCCTGCCCTTTGCCCGCTGGGGCTCAACTGGTGGGCATTCCTAATGGAATCGCCATAATATGGCAGGGCAGGGTGGCCGAGGCTTCGCGTGCAGCAAGCCTTCGCCGGGCCGCCTCCGTCCACCGCTACTGCTTTGGCCCACGATTTCCGGTATCATCGCGGCGGAAAAAGGCGCCGAGTTCCAGGAGGCCATACACCAGCAGGCAAAACCAGAAGTCGACCACGGTTCCCAGGTCGACCGCCCACGAGTGGTGTTGTGCGGCGGGCGGCAGGTACGGCGAAAGCGTAAAATACAAGCCGTTGCCGAGCAGGATGGCGATCAGAAATTCTATCCATTTGGGGCGCGTAAGAGGCATGGGTGCAACTATAATAATCAAATCGGAGCAGAATGGCGAACTCCAAACTCACTGCCGCGTCCGAAGTTCAGTTCCTGAAAGGTGTGGGTCCCGTGCGCGCCGAACTTCTTGCCGCGCGCGGCATCCGCACAGTGGAAGACCTGCTCTATTACACCCCGTTTCGTTACGAAGACCGCACGCGCCTGACGCGCATTCACGATCTCGTGCCCGGCCAGACCGCGACGGTCTTCGCACGCGTTCTCACCTGCGGCCTGATGCGCACCCGCCGCGGCCTTTACATCTATGACCTTGCCGCCAGCGACTCCAGCGGCATGTTACGCTGCAAGTGGTTCAACGCGGTTTACCTGGAGAAGAACAAAGTTTTCCATTCCGGGCAGCGGGTGTTTTTCTACGGCAAAGTTGACCGTGATCGTTTCGGCACGGGGACGATGGCGATCGTCCAGCCGCAATTTGAAATTCTGCCGGAGAAGGAAGCGGAGGGCGGGGACTCCCTGGAAATCGGCCGCGTGGTGCCCATTTATGAATCCATCTCGACGCTCGGGCCGCGGGTGTTGCGGCGGCTCATGTGGGCCGCGCTCGAGGGGCTCGACGGCCAAATCCCCGACCGGCTGCCGGCGACCGTGGTGCACAAAAACCGCCTGCTCGACCGCGCCACCGCGGTTCGCCAAACGCACTTTCCCCCCGGCGAGCAAGACCTGGATAAACTGTGTGCTTTTCGCACTCCGGCGCAAGTACGATTGATCTTCGAAGAGTTTTTCAGTGTGGGCGCGGGTTTGGCGTTGAAGCGCCGCAAGGCCAAGGCCGTCGCGGGGGTGGAGTTTCGCGTGAAGGACAGCGCCCGGCAGGCCATTCGCAAGATTCTGCCCTTTCACCCCACCAGCGCCCAGAAGCGGGTGCTGAAAGAAATCGTCGAGGACATGTGCTCGGTGCGCCCCATGAATCGCCTGCTGCAAGGCGACGTGGGCTCGGGCAAAACCATTGTCGCCATCCAGGCTGCCATCCTGGCGATTGAAAACGGATTTCAGGTGGCGCTGATGGCGCCGACGGAAATCCTCGCCGTACAGCATTACCTCTACATCAAACAGTTGTTCCGCCCGCTCGATTACCGCGTTGAACTGCTCATCAGTGCGCGCCAGGCGGCGGAGAAGGCGGAAATCAAGCGGGACGTCGGCACGGGGGCCGTGCATCTGGCCATCGGCACGCACGCCCTGATCGAGGAGGACGTGCGCTTCGCGCAGCTCGGCCTGGTGGTGGTGGATGAGCAGCATCGTTTCGGCGTGTTGCAGCGCTTCGAATTGATGCGCAAAGGCTATCATCCCGACGTTCTGGTGATGACCGCCACGCCTATTCCCCGCACGCTGGCGCTGACGCTGTATGGCGACCTGGATTTTTCCGTGATCGACGAGTTGCCACCGCATCGCACACCCATTGTGACCAGGCTCCTCGAGGAGCGCGACCGGGAGAGGGCGTATACCTTTCTGCGCGAAAAGGTGCGGCGCGGCGAGCAGGCTTACGTGGTCTGCCCGGTCATCGAGGAGGGTGGTAAGCTGGATCTCAAGCCTGCCGTGCGCATGTTCGAGCAGTTGGCGCGCAACGTCTTTCCGGAATTTCGCGTGGGCCTGCTGCATGGCCGCCTGGCGAGCGACGAGAAAGAAGAAATGATGCAGCGCTTCAAGCGCGGCGAGGTGCAGATTCTGGTATCTACCACGGTGGTGGAAGTGGGTGTGGACGTGCCCAACGCCACAATCATGCTCATCGAACACGCCGACCGGTTCGGACTGTCGCAGCTTCACCAGCTTCGCGGGCGCATCGGGCGCGGCAGCAAGAAATCCTATTGCCTGCTTATGGCGGAGGAGCGCCGCAGCGAAATTTCCCAGGAGCGCCTCAACACCATGGTGGCGACTACGGACGGCTTTCGCATCGCCGAGATCGACCTCAAGCTGCGCGGTCCGGGCGAGTTTTTCGGCACACGCCAGTGGGGAATTCCGGCGTTTCGCATCGCCAACCTTTTGCGCGACCAGGAAATCCTGGAATGGGCCAAGCGCGAGGCGGCGGAATTTGTCGCGCACCCACCCTCTGAGGAAGAGTTGCAAGCCTTGGTTACTTACCTCCGCACCGAATGGCCGCGCCGCTACGGCCTGGCGAGCGTCGCGTGAGAATATCGGGTCATCGGATCATCGGATCATCGGGCCATCTAAAACCAACCCCGTGAACAGCAGATGAACCGATGAGCCGATGGACCGATGAACCGATTATGAGAATAATTTCCGGAATCTACCGCGGTCTTCGCTTGCGCACGCTGAAGGGTGGGAATCTGCGTCCCACTACCGACCAGATGCGCGAAACTTTGTTTGACGTCCTCGGACCGAGCGTGGAGGGCGCGACTTTTCTCGATGCCTACGCCGGTACGGGCGCGGTGGGCATCGAGGCTTTGAGCCGCGGCGCGCGCGACGTGGTCTTCATCGAGCATCACCGCGCCGCTTCCCAACTGATCCGGCAGAATCTCGCGGCGCTCAAGGTTGATTCCGGATACGCGCTCCTCACCTGCGCCGTGCTGACCGGCCTCGAGCGGCTGGAGCGCGACAATGAACGTTTCGATGTGATCTTCCTTGACCCGCCCTACGAGGAGATTCGCGAGTACCATCACACGTTGCGGCAGCTCGCGCGCGGGTTGCTGCTGCGGCCCTCGTCGATCGTCGTCGCGGAGCACTCGCGGCACATACAACTGGAAGAGGATTACCTCACCCTCCACCGCACCCGCCTTCTACGCCACGGCGATGCGCAATTGTCGTTTTACCGTCCAGCTCCAGAGAGCAGTAGGCAGTAGGCAGAAGGCAGTAGGCAGCGAACGCAATTTGCGAGTCTCGGCGAGCCCGGAAAAGCGGGAGGCGGGCAGCCATTCGTGAAGTGTCGGGATTAATCTCAAGGCTTGGAGGCGGCGGGCGTGCTTGGCGGGGACGCGGCGGCAGCGGTGATGCCGCCCTTGAGCATCATCTCTGAAACCTGGCGGGCCGCGGGGGCGAATTGCCCACTTGGCTCGAGCCGCAGATAGGTTTGAAATTCCGCCAAAGCCTTGGGGTAGGCCTCGGTCCGCAGGTAGGCGTTCGCGAGCTTGATGTGAAACTTTGCGGGCACCTGCGGATGCAGGGACTGCGCCAGGAGAAAGTCCTGCACGGACTCCGGGTACTTTTGCATTCCGTAATGAGCTTGTCCCATCTCATAGTGGAAAAGCCAGGCCTGCGGTGAGAGCCGCAGCCCCTGGTTCAGAATGGCCTCGCTCTCCACAAACTTCTTTTCGACGATGTAGAGCTCGGCAAGTTCAGAAAAGGAATCCAGAAAGCTTCCGTCGCATTGAATGGCCTTCTTGAAACAGGCCTCGGCGCTATCCGATTTGCCGTCGTGAAGATCGACTTCCGCGAGCGAGGCCTGGGCCCGCGCGTAGCAAGGGTAGTCCGCCACAGCTTTTTCCAGTTGGCGGCGAGCCTCCGGCATCTTGTTCTCCTTCAAGGCGTGCTCCCCCTTCTCAAATTCTTTGCGAGCGGTTTTAGGCGCCGCCTCATCCGTGAGCGCCGGCGGGACCTTGACCTCGGTTTTATTGCTGGGGGTGAGGTATACATTCACGATGTAGGTTTGCTGGCGGAAGTCGATTTCCACGTCTTGCTGGTAGACCTGGAATCTGTCAGCCGTAACCGTCAAGTGATAGGTCCCGGCGGCGAGGCCCTCAAATACATAGTTGCCGAAAGCATCCACAGGACGGCTTCCCATCATCGCCCCTTGTTCTGTCTCCAGGGAAACCGTTACTCCGGAAGGAATCGGCTGCCCGTCCCTGGTCAGGACCTGGCCCTTAAGTGTAACGCCCTGGTCGGCAAGACTCGGGAAGGGATGGGCAAACGCCACGCACAGGAATATCGTCGCGCCGGCGATCATAGCCCGAAGCGAAGAATGGGGCGTGGCCATGGCCTAACTCCGTGTGGGGATATGATGGAGAACCCTGTCTCGCTTGACCACCTTACCACGAGCCACGGCACAAATCAATGACTGGGTAGTGGATCAAATCTGATGTAGAGGCGGTTTTACACCGGCATTTCTTGAAAATCTTCGTAAGCAGATGATTCTGCGAGGTGAAAACGTGTGGCAGCACTGCATAGATTAGGTCATTTCGTCTCCCTTCCTTTAAGTTAAGGAAGGCGCGTTCGGCAGGAAAAAAGGAGTGTATACTCGCATACCCCGGAAGGCGAATATGGAAACCCGGGCACGCTGTCTCGACCCTTCAGGGGTCGCATACGAGGTGAGCTGCGATGGAAGTCCCGCCCTCTCGCGCCGGCTTGACGCATCCTCTGCTCCGGCGGCGAGTGGCGACCCTTATGTTTTTGGTGGCAATGTTCGGACCACTGCCAGGGATGGCCCAACCCGCGCGGGTTTTCTTCGGGAACCCAACGCACGCGGTCGTGGCCGGTGAGGCATGGCTGATTGCAAACCGCTGGGGAGCCTATCCGGGTGTCCTCGTTGCAACGATTCGGCACGGCAAACTCACAGTGCGCCAGGCTGCCCAATTTCCGCAGTATTGGGAGCAGGCCTTCGATTTTAAGCTTCTCCTGGCCGTCGCGGACCGACCTGTCGGGCCGCCCACGTCGTCGGTTGAGGATTCTGCCTATAGCATAGTTGCGGCGCCAGAATACTTGCAGCGCTTCTCGATCATTTATCTTTCACCTCCGCTCGCCGCGGAGAAGCTCGGCAAGGACTGGCCAACAGCCCTTCAACAGATCGGTCAATTTCACGGAAGCGATCTTGTCTTGGCGGCGCCTACTCGGCGAACGATTCGGTTGCTTTACCCGGAGGGCAAACCTCTGGTGGGCGTGGGGGTGCCCATCTCTCTATATGGATCGAGCCAGAACCACTGTGGTGTGGCAGTGGGTATAAAGCTTGGAGTCTTCACGACTAGTACTGATGGAGAGGTCGCCGTGGTTGCTCCCAACTCCTCGCTCGCCCTCTCGATTGGATACTTCGAGGAAGAGGCTGACGGACCGGCGGGGAAGGCATTTTCCGCAAGTCAAGATGTTATCGTCGGCGGCGAGCCGGTGATCACTCTCAAACGGCTGTGGACTTTGCCCGAGTATGACTACGTCATCCGTCTTCAGACGGCAGGGAAGCAGCCCATCGCTCACGCTCATCTTACTGCCTGTATGAATTTCGAGGGCTGCGGAGCAGGCTGCGGACCGGTCGGCGCGCCAGAATCCGACGCGTCAGGGACGATTCGTTTCCGGGAGCGAGACCTACGTGTGATGAGGAGTCTCACCCTTGTCAGCGCAGAGGGAAAAGAAAGGGATCTTACTGACTCTGAGATGCACGAGTTGCTGTCGACTTATCAACTCAACATGCGGTGGGATTGAACGCACAGCGGGGTCTTAAGCTCGAGGGGGGGCGCGCGGGCAAGAGCAGGCGGTCGTTCTTTTGATCCTGCGATGTCCCGAAGGGGCTCTGTTCCGGCAAGGCTTTGGCGCGGGTATACTCTCCGACACTGTACGTTATAAAAGCCGATTCAGCGGTAACGGTTAATTCCATTCTGATTGACGGCGGACCTTTGCCCAGGACCACGAGAAGGCCACCGGTAACCCAAGAATATTTATGGCCGCGGTCTGCCCCGGGTACACAATCATTTACTAAATCACTTGACAACGGCAATACAGAAGCCTTATTTTGAGCTAGAGGCTATTGCGCTTGCACTGCACCGTACGGCACGAGGCTATAGCTGACGACCGTAAGCGCCCCATTCCCCTACGCAGGAGGGTGCCACATGTCCTAGAGGAAGAAACCGACGAGAACCGAAAAGAGTGTTGCCGCTCGCCACACGAACGGGGGGCTCTCCCGTGGCCCTAACCTCGAAATGAAAAATGACTGAAAGGAGCTCAGCCGCGCAGCCCCGAAGGGGCGGCCTATCACAGCCCTGGGCAACGCCCAGGGTGCAGGGGGGCGGCCGTGTGGGCATCTAGCCCTGGAAGGGCGCGCTACAAATCGCACCCTTCTGCCCCCGATCGATTGGCCCGCCCCTCCACAAGCTGTGAAACGATTCCTGAGCGAGCAAAAGCACTTCACGCAAAGGCGCAGAGTACCAGAGACGCAAAGGACAACTCGATTATTCTTTGCGGTCTTTGCGCCTTGGCGCCTTTGCGTGAGATTGTTTATTTTTTCATGACTGCTTCAAGGCTGGAAAATGGAAATCCGGCTGGTTTAATTGCGACGGCGAGTTGCGCTCGCCCTGAGGCCGAACGCCGTTCGGCCCTACAAAACATTTGCACCAAGCCCGCAAAGAGGAAGCTCGAAAAACCACGTGCCAGGCCAGAATGTCTATGAAAACACAGTATGTTAGCAACGAATTGGGAGCCTGCGATGACGCGCTGCAAAAAGTCAAGTCATTGCAAATAAGGGAGTTATTGTCAAGACAGCGCAAAGGCACTGATTGCAGCAAGAAAAAAGGGGGAAATTTTTTGCCGATCTTACGAAAAATGATGTTGAAAACAATAGACTTAAAAAATTGACTTTGGTCAAATTTGCCTCCAGGCCAGAATGTTGATGATAAATAAACCACTTACCGGCGCGATGCCAGAATATCTCAGAAAGGAAGGGAGATGGACGTTTTTTGGAAATTATGAATTCTGAATTATGAATTATTACATAATAGTATTGATTATTTATGTTGTAATATGTTAGGTAGATTAACGGCAAGGGGCAGATGCCCGGTGGCAAGACAACCCTCAAATTGACGGCTTCGAAAGCGAAGAGTACACTGGCGCTTCACAAGGAAAGGAGCCGCCGCGAGCGGCCATCACTTTTCCGGTTGCAAGCCGGGGAATGTGAACTTTGGGAAACAAGAGGAGGACTATGAGCACAGCACTTTTCGACTACTACGAAGCGAACAAGCAACGCCACTTGGATGGACTTCTTCAGCTTTTGAGAATTCCCAGTATCAGCGCCCTACCGGAGCACAAGCCCGACATTCAACGCGCGGCGGAGTTTCTGGCCAACGAATTCCGCGAGATGGGCATGAAGAACGTGGAGATCATCGCGGGCAAGGAGAAGCAGAATCCGTTGGTTTACGCCGAGTGGCTGGAGGTGCCCGGCAAACCCACGCTGCTCATTTACGGCCACTACGACGTGCAACCCGCCGATCCGCTGGAGGAATGGATCTCGCCGCCGTTCGAACCCACCGTCCGCAACAACAACATTTATGCGCGCGGCGCGGTGGATGACAAGGGCCAGGTCTATCTGCTCTGCAAAGCGGTGGAAGGCTTTTTCAAGACGGAAGGCAAGCTGCCCATCAACGTCAAATTCCTGCTGGAGGGGGAAGAGGAAGTGGGTGGCGAACACATTGACGAATACGTGGAGGCCCACCCCGACCGGCTGAAAGTCGACGCGGCGCTGGTGTGCGATACGGAATTTTTTGCGCCGGAACTGCCCACCATCACCACGGGCTTGCGCGGCCTCGTTTACACGGAACTCGAAGCGCGCGCCGCCGCCCACGATCTGCACTCGGGAATGTACGGCGGAGCGGCGCCCAATCCCATGCAGGCGCTGGCCGAGATGATCGCGAGACTCAAAGGACCCGACGGCAAAATTCTTATTCCCGGATTTTACCAGCGCGTGAAGAAGCCCACGGCGGCGGAGCTGGCAAGCTGGAAGAAGCTGCCCTTCAACGAGAAGAATTTTATGAAGAAGGAAATCGGTACGACCGCCCTGGTGGGAGAGAGGGGGTTCTCCGTGCTGGAACGCCTGTGGTCGCGGCCGACGCTGGAAGTCCACGGCTTCCGCGGCGGCTTTACCGGTGAAGGCGCCAAGACCGTGATCCCCGCCGTCAGCACCGCGAAGATCAGCATGCGCCTGGTTCCCGACATGAATCCGAAAGAAATCATCCGGCTGTACAAGAACTATGTGAAGAAGATCACGCCCAAGGGCATACGCACCGCCGTGCGCATTTTGAGCTCTGCCCCGGCCTCGGTGGTGAGCACCGACAGCCGCTGGATCGCTGCCGGCGCTGAAGCCCTGGAGCAGGTCTTCAAGAAAAAGACCGTCTACATGCGCTCGGGCGGCTCCATCCCCGTTGTGGGCACCTTCCAGAAATTTCTGAAGGCGCCGAGCGTCATGATGGGCTTCGGCCTCCCCGACGATAACCTGCATGCCCCCAACGAGAAATTCTATATCCCGAATTTTTATCGCGGCATCGAGACGGTGGGGCGATTTTTGGAATTGCTGGGGCAGTGAGGAAGGGGCAGTCGATAAGTTGAAGAGTCGAAAAAGATGAAAAGCTGAAAAAGACGAAAAGTTGAAGAGTCAAGGAGATGAAGAGTTGAAAGGCGAAAGTTGAAGGTCGAGAAATGTGAAAAAGTTGAAGGGTCCAAAAAGATGAAAAGTTAAGAAGGCTGGCGTGGGCTCACGACACTACGAAGGGGGAGAGCCCTCGCGCCTCAGAGGTTAAGAATGCAGAGATTCACTGATTTGAAGGTTTGGCAGCGGAGTCACTCGCTGGCGCTTCGAGTCTACCGGCTGACGAAGGCGCTGCCGGGTGACGAAAAATATGGACTGGTTTCACAGTTACGCCGGGCCGCCGTTTCGGTACCAACCAATATTGCTGAGGGGTCAAAACGAGAGGGGAACCAGGACTTTGCCCGGTTTCTGAATATCGCTGAGGGCTCCCTTGCCGAAACCGAATACCTCATCATGCTTTCGCGAGATCTTGATTACCTGACGCCGACCTCGGTGGCACCACTGCTCCTGGAGATAAAAGAAGTTGCACGAATGTTGCATTATCTGCGAATGAAAGTTGAGCCTAAAGCCCAGCGCATGTCAAGTAAAGCGGCATAGCGTTAAAGAGGTTGAAAAAGTTAAAGAGTCGAAAAAGTTGAAGAAATGTCGGAGATGGTACTTTTAACTCTTCAACTCTTTGGCTTGTTCAACTCTTTCGACTCTTTGACCTTTTCAACTTTTGACAACTGGACACCCCATGCCTGAATTCAAACCCCTTGTACCGCACGATTCCACTGAACGAGAATTCACCCTTAAAGCCGTTCTGGCCGGCATCATCATGGCGGCGATCTTCGGCGCGGCCAACGCCTACCTGGGCATGAAGGCCGGGCAGACGGTAGCGGCCACCATTCCCGCCGCGGTGATTGCCATTGCGCTTTTCCGCCTGCCGTTTTTCCGTGGCGGCGTATTGGAGCAGAACCTGACCCGCACCGCGGCCTCGGTAGGTGAGGCGCTGGTGGCGGGCGCCATCTTTACCATCCCCGCCTTCATGATGGTCAACGTGGGTGGCCAACGCCTGTGGACCGACCTCCGCAGCCACTATTGGACGGGCACGCTGATTCTCCTTGCGGGCGGACTGCTGGGCGTTTTCTTCATCATCATCCTGCGCCGGCCGCTGTGCGTGGAGTCGGATCTGCCCTTTCCGGAAAGCACCGCCAGCGCCGAAATCGTCAAGGCCGGCCAACAGAGCAACACCGACGCTCCCAAGTACATCTTTGGAGCGATGGGGCTCGCCGCTTTTCTGCAATTGCTCAAAGATGAAAAGGGTTTCCAAATTTTTCAGGACTCCGTGAGCTTTTTCTGGGCTTTCCCCAAGTCGGTGGTGCAATACTTCGGCTATCAAAAGGAACTACTCGGGAAGGTTGATTATGCTGGGGGCGTCGCTTTTGCTACACCCTCCGCTTCGCCGGCGCTCATCGGCATCGGTTACATCATCGGGCCGCGCCTGGCGGCCATTAACTTTTCGGGCGGAGTCATCGCCTGGCTGGTGCTGATTCCCCTGGTGCTCTTTATTGATCCGGAACTTCCTCACCGCGTGGGCACGACGACGGCGGGCGGCATTGCGCCTTGGGACCTGGTGAGTTACACGGTTTGGTACAACGTGGTGCGGCCCATCGCGGTGGGAGCGATGCTGGTGGGCGCGGCTTACACACTCTATAGCATGCGCGAGTCGATCCTACGGTCCATCAAGGGCGCGTTTCAGGCGGCGGAGGCGACCGGCGAAGGCGGCGCGGCGCGCACGCGGCTCGACATCGACATCCCCATCAAGTGGATCATCGTATCCATCGCTGCCCTGCTGGTTCCCATTACGATCATCTACTACTACTTTGCGCACAGTTGGGCCGCGGCACTGGTGGCGGCCGTGGTGATGACCGTCACCGGATTCTTCCTCTCCGCCGTGGGCGGCTACCTGGTGGGATTGGTAGGCTCGTCGAACCAGCCGGTCTCCGGGCTCACACTCGCGGCGCTGGTGATCGCGGCCCTCATGATGGTGGTCATTGGGGTCAAGGGTCTGGGCGGCGTCGCGGCGGTGCTGGGCGTAGCGTCGGTGGTTTGCTGCGCGTGCTGCGTTTCCGGCAGCCTCATTCAGGACCTGAAAGCCGGTTACCTGCTGGGCGGCACGCCATGGAAAATGGAAGTGGTGGAAATCCTGAGTGTCATCGCGGTTTCATTTTTTCTGCTGTTGCCCATCATCGCGCTGCACGAAGCAAATCTTTCGAGCGGCGGCATTGGCGGGCGTGAACTGCCCGCGCCGCAAGCCGGCCTGATGGCGCAACTCGCCCAGGGCATCGTGGGCGGGCAGATGGCCTGGGGGCTGCTGATCATCGGCTGTTTATTTGGCGTGTCGCTGGTGATGATTGGCGCGCCCTCGCCCATGCTCATCGCCGTCGGCATGTATCTGCCGCTGGAAACCACGGGCGCTATCTTCGTGGGCGGCGTCATGAAGTGGATCGCCGACCAGTGGGCGGCGCGCCGCAAGCTGGAGGGAGATGAGAAAGCCAAATTTGAGGAGCGCGGCACGCTGCTCGCCTCGGGCTTCATCGCCGGTGAAGCCCTCACCGGCATTCTGCTCGCCGCACTGTTTCTCACCGGCGTCAAGTCAATAACCCATGTCTTTACCGGTCAGGATGTTTTCTCCTTCGTCGAGCGCTGGGGCGGATGGATTTCGCTTGCCGCTTTCGCCATCATCGCCTACGTGTTAATTCGCATTCCAACGAAATCCTCAGGAAAAGGGGATAGGTTATGAAAAAGACGTCTCTTTTGCAGGTCGCATGCTTACTTTTGGCCTTTGCTCCGGCGCGGGCTTTGGAGAACGGGCTGGCGCAGACTCCGCCCATGGGCTGGAACAGTTGGAACAAGTTCGGCTGCAACGTGAGCGAGAAGCTCATCAAAGAAATGGCGGACGCCCTGGTTACGAGTGGAATGAAGGATGCCGGCTATCAGTATGTGGTGATCGACGACTGTTGGCAGGTCAGCCGGGATGGAGAGGGGAACATTGTTCCTGACCCGCAACGCTTTCCTTCCGGCATGAAGGCGCTGGCGGACTACATCCATTCCAAGGGTCTGAAGTTTGGAATTTACTCCGACGCGGGCACGGGGACGTGCCAGGACCGTCCCGGCAGCCGCGGCTACGAGTTCCAGGACGCCCGCCAATACGCCGCCTGGGGGGTGGATTATCTTAAATACGACTGGTGCAATCACAGCACGCAGGAGGTGAAATCCTCCTACTCGACCATGCGCGACGCCTTGAAGGCTTCGGGCCGCCCCATCGTCTTCAGCCTGTGCGAATGGGGTGAGGAGGCCCCTTGGAAATGGGCCGCGGAGATCGGAAACCTCTGGCGCACGACGGGCGACATTACAGATTGCTGGAGCTGCACGGGTCAGTACACGCGTGGCGTGATGGAGATCCTCGACGCGGAGGTGGAGCTCTGGGAATACGCTGGCCCGGGCCACTGGAACGATCCCGACATGCTGGAGGTGGGCAATCCCGGGCTCAGCGTCGAAGAGAGTCGCGCGCACTTCAGCCTCTGGTGCATGCTGGCGGCGCCCCTGATGGCTGGAAACGATTTACGCAACATGTCAGCGGAGATCCGTGAAATCCTGACCAACAAGGAAGTGATCGCCGTCAACCAGGATCCACTCGGCCATCAGGCGGCAAAGTATCGTGATTACGGCGACTGGCAAGTCTGGAGCAAGGAGTTGAGCGGGCACAGCACGGCCTACGCAGTGCTGAATCGCAGTGACAAGCCGAAGGAAGTCTCGGAGTACATTGGCCCGGCGAAGAAGGTCCGCGACTTGTGGAAACACGCGGATATCGCGCTCGCCGAAGGTGGGTACTTCCGCGGATCCGTGGCACCGCACAGTTTGGTCTTGTTGAAGGTCAGCGGCGAGTAGATGGCACGCCGAACCGGGAGGGCCGACGACCGACTTGGGGTTCGGAACTAATCCGGAGAGGATACCCCGCCTCTGCCGGGGGATACTTAAGGCTGGCTGTCAGCTACCTTTCGCTTCGGAAAAGCGCCGTCACCGGGCCTCCGCCACGGAAACGTTGTAAGTCCGGGGCGGTTCGCTGGTCTGGGAATGCGGCACGGATTGAGGCGAAGAAGCGCGTATGGCCGGAGCCGGTTGAGAGCCGAAGTGGTGCCATTGCCCGTCCCCCACGTAGGCGGTGCGCGCCACCGGCGAAGTGGCCGTTTGGGAATACGTTGCCGGTGGAGTGTTCCTTTGGGAATACACTGCCGGATTTGGCCCAGCCGGAGCCGGGTCGGGCGCATAAGCAGTTGGGCCGTACCCGGAAACACGACAATCATACGGACCATAGGGATAACATGGGGAAGACGAGTAGTAAGGGTCGGAAGGATAGTATGAGTAGTAGGGATATCCATACGGTCCGTAATAGCCATAATATGGCGCAGGCCAGTAGGCCCAAGGCCCCCAGCCTAACCCGAAGCCAAACCCCTGTCCCCAACCGCCTCGGTAGCCGTAACCGCGTCCATATCCCCATCCACCGTAACCACCTCGATAACCTCTGTAACTACCGCGGAAGCCGCCTCCACCATAACCACGAAAGCCTCCACCGCCGTAGCCGCCGCGAAAGCCTCCGCCCCCCCCTCCGCCATGGAACCCGCCTCCACCCGCACCCCTCCCGCCACCGCCGCCATGTCCCCCACCACTCCGGGCCCAGGCGTTAGTGCTGGCACCACAGAAAGCAATTGCCAACGACAATAAAACGATATGCAGTCTGCGCATATGCCCCTCCTGCTCAAAAGCGTAGCACCTTTTATGGCCTGAAACAAGCTAACCAGTTCGCTGCGGCCATCGGGCGCAACGCCTACATCGACCTTACCCGAACCTGTGGTCGGGCCGCGGGGTATTACGAAGCCAACTCCCCTCCCTTAGGGACGCGAGATTCTGGAAAAATGGTCGTATCCGAGGGTTTCGACGGGCAGTGTCTTGCCATCAGAAGTAACCATGTCGATGCCTCGCGAGGCGCAGATTTCTCCGATGCAGTGAAGGGGGATTCTGCCAAATTGCCGAGGGATCTTTGAGGCCTTAGCCGCTGAGACGGTGAAGAGCAATTGGTAGTCCTCTCCGCCGTGAAGCGCCAACCCGAGGGCGTCCACGGCATCGGGAATGGGTGGGGTGGGGATTCGATCTGCGAGCAAACCCGCTCCGACTCTGCTGGCGTCGCAAAGCCGTCGGAGGTCGATGGAAAGGCCATCGCTCAAGTCCATCAGCGCGCTGGCCAAATGGTGCTCGGAAAGGAATCGGCCCAGGGCGCATTGGGGTTGAGGAAAAAGATGAGCGCGGATGGCCGCCCTCTCCACGGGTTTTCGAACGCGGGTCCGTGACGGCAACAAGCGCAACCCCAACGCAGCCATGCCGAGGCGTCCACTGACGAAAATCCGGTCTCCGGGCTTGGCGCCCGAACGACGTAAAGCCCGGCCACGCGGGACTTCGCCAGCCACTATCACGTCAATCGCAATGGGGCCATTGACGAGGGCGGTGTCACCACCAATGACGACCACGGCAAATCGCCGAGCGAGAGCGAACAAGCCATCAAAGAAGCCTTCCAACCACGCTCGCCCGGTGCGCCGCGATGCGGCCAGAGAAATCAAGGAGTAGCGCGGCGTTCCTCCCATCGCCGCAATATCGCTCAAAGAACGTGCCAGCGCCCGATGCCCCACCGCTTGTGGCGGGTGGAGAATGGAAGTAAAGTGCACGCCCTCGATGGACATGTCGGTCGTAAGAATCAGTTCTCGCCCGGGCGGGACATCCACCAGTGCGGCGTCATCGCCAATGCCTAAGGTGAGACCAGCCACCCGCCGAGGGGCGCGGCGGCGTATCCAGGCAATGAAGTCCGCTTCGCTTTTGAAAGAAGATTTGTCGTGCATGAGGTGCTCGAAATGAGAGGCCGCCCGCCCCTCTGCTTTCCATCTTAGCCTAAAGCCCAAAGGGAGGGGAGGAATCATCTCCGGCGTTGATGATAAGGCAGATTGTTCATAGCGAAACACGGGTGCGATGTGCGCTCCAGGATTCAGGTCGCCCGGCAGAGAATTGGTGCCCGTAAGCGCGTTGGCCATCGACCCGAGTTGTTTCGTCCTCTTGCCTGTCCCAAGTTGGCTTGCCCGCCGTAGGGGGCCGGTACCGTCTGCGGGGCGATTAATAGTCTGCCCAGACTACGAATCGGCTGTTCCGGCCCGAATGGGGGGAGGGAAACTTTGCACGCGTGTCATATTTCCTTGACAATCGATCCGATCTTCAATACGATGCACCCCGTATTTCTGGTTCGGTTCCTGTACCATTCATTTCTAGCCCTCGACTGGTGACTCATGTAGGGGGCATAAGCGTCGAATTAATTTGTTTTGGGTGATCTAATAAATGGATAAGAAGTTTTATACTTTTCTGATTTTCCCGGGTGCGCATGGGAATCTCCATAAAATCCGTCTTCCATTTTATGTAGTCCATATGGTGTTGGCGTTCAGTGTGGTGGGAATTATGACGATCGCCGCGCTGGCCAACAGTTATGCCCGGATGTTGCTGAAAGTCTCGAATTACAACAATCTTCGGACCGAGCGAGAAGCCCTCAAGACCCAGAACCGAAGCCTGGAAAACGCCGTAACCACAACGAACGCAAAGTTGGACTCTTTGCAATCATTGGCCACGGAAGTTGCTTTGACGTACGGTTTTGGCGAAGCCCGTCGCCCGCGCTTTCCGGAGGGGGCGCTGGCGCTCGCGACGCAGACCAATTCCACCCTCGAGTCCAGCTACCGAGCTTCGCTTTACGCATTCAACTTAATCAGAAATTCTTCCCTTATTCCTTCCCGGCCACCCACGGCACTAGGGATCTTGCCCAGCGCGGATTTGGGGCGAGAAACCATGCCCTCCATCTGGCCGGTTCGTGGGCAGATCTCGGCGGGTTTTGGCCAGCGCTTGGACCCTTTCAGTGGAGAAGGCGTCTTCCATTCTGGAGTGGATATTCGTACTCCGTACGGCACCCGAGTGGAGTCTGCCGGTGATGGCATCGTCCTGGAAGCGGGGTTCGATTCCGGTTACGGTAACGCGATCGTGTTGGATCACGGATTTGGGATGACGACCAAGTATGGGCATCTCAGCAGGATTTTTGTCGTCGTGGGCCAGGAAGTAAAACGCGGGCAGGTTATTGGCGCCGTGGGAATGACCGGCAAGGCGACGGGTCCACATCTGCACTACGAAGTGATGGTCAACGATACCCCCGTAAACCCGATGAAATACTTACACGAGTAACCTTAGACCTGCGCAAGTCGTCCTGAGGGTTTAGGTGTCCGTGAAAGGCGGCGCAGAGGGGACATTAGTCCTGCCGAATGTCGTACCATGGTTGGCCCGGAGCCGAAGCCCGTGCGCCAGCGTGCCCGTTCCCATAACTACAAACAAGCAAAGCGGTTGCGCGTTGAGAGGGACGCTTGGTTTCGGGGGTAGGAAACCCCGGGAAAGTCAGTATTTCAGCAGCCGAAAAAAATTTACCGGTTTTCCTTGCAATTTGCCTGCCGATTAGTATAATAGTAAGTTTGCAGCGGCTGGCGTAGCTCAGCCGGTAGAGCATCTGATTTGTAATCAGAGGGTCGGGGGTTCGAATCCCTTCGCCAGCTCCAAAGACAGTGACCAGTGACAAGTGGCGAGTGACAAGCGAACTTTTCAAGCACGGTTTCAGGCTCGTCACTTTTTACTCGTCCCTCGCCACTGATTTTAAGTGAGGTCAGTCGCAAGAAATCTGGCAAGCGGTCGCCGATCGGTAGATTCGGGAGCGGGTTTAGCAAATCTGCATCACTCAGAATTGCGCGGACAAGAAAGGTGTGTCCGCGCCCAACCGCATTCTTGACCCACTTGGCTCAAATGAATCCGGTCTTTGGGGCGAAGCGCAAGACTGTGCCCGGGCTTGCCAGGGTGCGGAGAAAGATAAAGCAGAGCGGACAGGTGGCTGAGTGGTCAAAAGCAGCAGACTGTAAATCTGCCGACCCCTGTGGTCTACGGAGGTTCGAACCCTCCCCTGTCCACCAGAAAGTCAGTGAAGAGTGGCGAGTGACAAGTGACGAGCAATCTCGAGGGGATGGATGATTCTGTCTGGTCACTCTTCACTCGTCACTGCCCTTGGGATGCGGGAGTAACTCAGTGGTAGAGTCACAGCCTTCCAAGCTGTTGGTCGCGGGTTCGATTCCCGTCTCCCGCTCCAGTTTGAAGCTCGAAATTCGAAACTCGAAACTCGACGGGGACATGGGTGCAGGCGATTTTCGAATTTCGATTTTCGGGTTTCGCGCGCCTTGCGGCGCGCCGGGCCGATGTAGCTCAGTTGGTAGAGCACGTCCTTGGTAAGGACGGGGTCAGCGGTTCAATTCCGCTCATCGGCTCCAGATATCTTAAGTACATTGCAAGGTAGGTATGCCTGAGCTCTCCGATGCCGGCCGTCGAGTTTTGCACGAGATTGAATCACGTCTGTGCTCAGGCAACAAGGCACTTCGTGAACGGGCGTGGTGGATGCTTGTGCGTACGTTACGTAGGCAAAAGCTCAAGATTCATGACGCGCGGAGCGCGGTTACCGAACTTCTCAGCGTCACGGGAGGAAGGGGCACGCCACCTCAACAATCGTTGTGGGAAGAATACTGTGGGCTTTCGGAAGGGGCACGCAGGGCGATTGACAACCGATACCGAGAATGCCTGGAAGCCGCACGCAGGGAGTTTCCCTACGTTTTTCATATTGACGTAATCAATGTGCCGGCCAAAATGGCTGACTTCAGATTCGCCGCGGAATCGGGTGAGGGCCTGCCCGGATTAAATGAAAACCAAAGGTCTATTGCCAGGATTTTTGGCATCCCCGAGGAGAAATACCAACTCGAAATCCAGGCAAAGCTTTACGGGGAGGAGAGGTACAGGCTGTTTGCAGAACGCTTCTGGGACTTGGTGATGCAGGCGGGCGAGCCGTACGCGCTGGAGTCGGCGGAGGTGGTATATGATGTGGCAGCCGGCAAATTCTATTGTGAACTGAATTGCGATGGAATTACTCGCAGAGCCGCTTTTGCTGCGGAAGTCATCTCCGCCCCAATTGAAAGAGGCGACCGGGAGGGCATCTTGGCCGCGAAGGAAGCAGTAAAGGTTTGGCTTGAGGAGGTTCTCGGGCGGCTGACTCCGGCGCGTCCGTAGATTAGCAAGGACAACCATGGCGCAGGTGGCGAGGATTTTTCTGTCCCAAGCGGGCAAAGGGGTATTGGGAGGCTTTTTCGGGTTGTTGGAATCAGGCCCAAGCGCCGTAGATGGATTCGTGGTTGGTTACGATGATAACGGGGTTTGGTTTCAGGATGACCGGTTGCAACAGGATGGGAAGTCGCTGTTGGTGAAGTGGGGTTTCGTCGAGGCCATTCTCTCTGATGTCCTAGAAGCGGAAGAGGAGAGGGGGCCCGGGAGAATCGGATTTCTACCCACTAGGAGGAATTGGGAATAACCATGGCCAAGGAAAAATTTGACCGATCGAAGCCGCACATGAATGTGGGGACGATTGGGCACATTGATCACGGCAAGACGACGTTGACGGCGGCGATCACCAAGGTTTTGGCGAAGGAGAATCCC
>Ga0209039_10001878_pt1 | contig 18709 bp, 12 predicted proteins | sample BogFormECP12_OM1_FD_188238 | JGI IMG/M metagenome (GOLD analysis project Ga0209039, IMG submission 188238) | Bog forest soil microbial communities from Calvert Island, British Columbia, Canada - ECP12_OM1 (SPAdes) (version 2) | ecosystem: Environmental > Aquatic > Freshwater > Wetlands > Bog ...
GCTTTTCCAGATGGCGGGATTGACCGGCAAGAACTTACACCGGCACCAAGGTCAAATTTTGCTCAAAATAGTTCGCAACTGCGAAAGTTGGGTTAGCCCTGCCGCGCCCCCACCGTTTACGAAATCGCTGAGAATCCGGTCGTGGCTCAGTTTGAAGTGTTCAGAGCCGCGGAGTAGTGCGCGGCGCGCCCCTGGAGTTTCTACATTTTTGGTGACGTAGCCGGCAGATTTCCCTCGGTCCTCAGCCGCGGGGTCACTCACGGCTGCTCTGATGAAAATAGCTGTGCGAAGCACCTTGGAGTGCGTGCGGCTCGACGCCGCTTTTGCTCGCCGCGACTCGTCGCGGCGCATCAGCGACCGCTGACGAGTCAGCGGTAGAGAAAGCGGCGTCGAGCCGCACGCACTCCAAGGTGCTTCGCACATCGGCATCGACGATTGACCGACGGGCTCAGAAAGAATCGGCCATTATCTCAAGGGTGGGGCGGTAGGCGCGTCCCAGTCCACGTCGCCCTCGGCGTCGGTGCGGCGTCCGACGAGCATCGTCGCGCCCCGACGCAGCACTCCGGGATGGCGCGACTCGAGCCACTGCATGTAACCAAAGCCGGAGACAAGCGCCACGACGAGCAAGTACGGCGTGATGTTGTATGGCCAAGTAGGTACCGGATAGACGGTCACGAAGAGGACGGGCAGCAGCGCCAAAGTTCCGATCCACGGAAAGACCGCATGCCGCCAAACGCTGAAGTCCTCCGGGTGTTCCCGGAGGATGTAGGCCGTCAGGGCCAAGTTCGCCAGGGCATAGAGGATGATGACGGCCAGCGTAGCAATGGTGCCGAGAAAACCGAGGATGTCTGCCGGCCGCAACAGCAGGCCGACGAGCAGGACCGCCACGATGCCGGACAACTGGATAAAGGCAATGGCGAACGCCGGTGTCTGGTGGACGGGATGAATCGTGCCGAAACGGACAGGGAGTGTGCCCGCCCGGCCCATCGTGTACATCACCCGGGATGCGGCATTCGTGCAGGCCATGCCGGTCCCGATGGCGCTGTTGATGAAAGCGAGGACGACGAGCCACCAGCCGGCCCCCCACAGCGCGTGGCCAAGGGCATAGTAGGGGTTGGGGTTGGAGGCGAAGGCCGCCATGTCGCCTGTGCCCCAGCCAATCGCGCTGGCGTACGACGTGAAGACATAGAAGATCCCGATACCCACCAGTGAAAGGTTGACCGCCAGCCCGATGAACCTGCCCGGCCGGCGGCTTTCCTGGGCCAGCGGCGCCGGCGCCTCGAAGCCGCTCAGCGCCAGTATCGAGAAGACCATCCCGGCCAGGATACCACCGAAGTGGTGCGGCGACGACGAGGGCTTGAGTGGCGCGATATAGCTGGAACCCGGCCCCGGATGGACCAGGAAGGTGATCGCCAGCGCCAACATGATCAACATCTCCAGGCCGCCGAACAATGCGGTGGTCCGCATCGACAGCCGGATCCCGTAGTAAGTGAGGATCCAGATGAGGGCAAATCCCGCCAGCGCCATGAGCCACCACGGGATGTTCACGCCGACCTCTGTCCGCAGTATGTCCGAGATCATGTAGCCAAGAAACCCGGTGGATGCGGCCGGCCCGAGGAGGTCGTAGATCAGGTAGCTCCAGGTCGCCATGAAGCCGCGGTGGCTCCCCAGCCCACGGGTGGCAAAAGAGTAGTAACCACCGCTCGATGGCATGTACTTGGAGAATTGCGCCACCGTATTCCCGATAAAGAAGCAGACGATCGTCGTTAGCAGCAACGAGATCGGCATGTCCGGTCCCGCCTGGCGCGCGATGATCGGAAACACGAACACGATGTTGCCCGCCGGGGCGATGTGCGTGATGCCCTGGAACACCAGTTCCGTAAGACCGAGCGAATTGCGGCGTAATTGAGGGGCCGCGGCCAGAGTGGTTTTCGCAGTGGTCACCCGCGAAGCTCCTTCCTTACGGGGATCAAGTCCAGCGCTTCTGTGCACTTTATGTCCCGGATCTCTTCGAACTAAAACTGCAATGATCGCCGGCCGGGTCGGAAAGTTGCTGGGACGTAGAAGGGCGTTATTATATTCGATCTTCTCCCACCTTGACAGGAAAACTCTTAAGCATCAGTTGCATTGCCGGATATGCGTGATTTGCGTGGGTCGACACATGCCTTGGAAGGCCATATAATGCACTTGCCGGGTGGCCACGGGAGGGCGAGCACTCAGGTAGGAAGTATTGAGTCTTCGCCTCGTGAACGAGGATGCGGGTAGTGGGTCAATTTGAACTAGAGGCGGCTCTGCCAGGCTGCGAAAAAACGCGTAGGCGTTGATCAACGCCACCCCTTTATCCCCTGGTCAGCACCACCCCGGCGCTCGGCGCGCCACCCCTCCTCATCTGAGGAGGGGAGTTCTTTAACAACTCCCCTCCTGATTCAGGAGGGGTGGCGCGCCGAGCGCCGGGGTGGTTGTCTGCGGGGGGGCGTTTTTCCGCAGCCTGTTCACGCCGCCATTTGGCGAGGTAAACTCGCCGCTTCAACATCAAGCTGACCCACGACCAGAACGCGCACGGAGTAGACAAAATGAAAAGAAAACCCAAAGAACATTCCCGGAAGGGACGCGAAAAGAACTTTGTCGCCGTCGCCCAGCGGCTCTTCTCGGTACTCGAGGCCCTGAGCCAGCAGCGCAAGTCAGGCGTTCCCCTCGACGAACTCACCCAGATCACCGGCCTGGCCAAGACCACGGTGCATCGCCTGCTCTATTCGATGGTCAAGCTCGGCTATGTCGATCAGGACCCCGTATCAAGCCTCTACATGCTCTCGGGGAAATTCTTCGAACTGGGAACGAACGCCCTGCCCTATCAAAGGCTCACGGTGCTGGCCAAGCCGCTGATGCAAAGCCTGCTGCTCACCTTCGGGGAGTCGGTGAATCTGGCCGTCCCGCGGGGCGGCGTGGCCATTTACATCTTGGTGCAGGAGAGTCCCAAAGCGCACCGGGTAGCGGCACAGGTTGGGAATTACTCCTACTTGCACTGCACGGCGGTGGGCAAGGCAATTGCCGCGCATATCTCGCCGAACGAATTGGAGGAGGCGCTGGTATGCCACGGGATGCCCGCGATGACCCCCGCAACCATCACCACGCGCTCGCGGCTTCAGGAGGAACTGGAACGCGTCCGCAGCGAAGGCATCGCGGTGGACAATGAGGAGAATATCCAGGGCATCATCTGCGTTGGTGGGCCGATCTTTGCGAGCGACGGGAAGCCGATTGCTGCACTCAGTATCTCCGGCCCTGCCATTCGCATGGCGCAGAACGTACCGACCATCAAGGTCGCTCTGCGCGAAGCGGTGCAGAAGATTTCGCTGCTCCTGGGATACCCGATCATTCCTGCACCCAGCCCCACTGACCTCGGGATCCAAGTAGTTGCCGCGTCCAGGTAAGCGGCGGGGCCAGCCCTAACCCCAATGCTGTTCACTTAGTTGTCGTAACGGAATAAGGAGTCTCATTGCGGGCGAAGCCCGCCTTGGACTGCGGCAGCAGCAGCTACCGCCTTTTCCAGATCGTGGTTCAACGGGATGATAGGTGTGGCGTGAGCGGAAGGCGGTAGCTGCTGCTACCGCACTCCAAGGCGCTTCGCGCGGGGTCAATTGATGACACGTCCTAAGTGAACAGTATTGGCCCTAAGGAAGTGACTTCTCAGCGGGCGCTGGCCGCCGCCGGATTAACCTCCTGGCTGAGCCCCATAACCCTCTCGATCAGCCCTTCCATTTCCTGCTGATAAGTATCGTCCAGATGCAAGGTGGGTTCGCGTAAACGGTCCGAGGGGAAAATGCCGCGGCGCACCAGCACTCGTTTTTCAATTTGGATCGCGACTTCCAGATGTTGCAGGGCGAATACCAGATAGGGCTGCAACCGGTAGAAAAACGCTTTGGCCTCTTCCTTGCGATTCGAATCCCAAAGCTGGAATATGCGGACGTATACGTCCACCAACGCTGATCCCGGCATCATGCCGGTTGCCCCGTGCTCAAGTCCGTCGATCATGGCCACGCCACCCAGGCCATACAAAACCTGCAACTTCCCTCCCGAGAGGCGAATGATTTCGGCGCATTTCGCCCCCGGCAAGAGATTCTCCAGCTTGGCGAAAAGGAAGTTCGGACACCGTTCGGCCAGATCCACAAACAGCTTCGGCGGCAGCCCGCCGCCGGTAAAGTCAGCATCCTGCAACATCACCGGAAGACTGACGCTGCGGCAGACCGCCTCGTAGAAGGTGGTCATCTCCTTCACTCCCAGCGCGCACCACTTCGGTGCGGCGACCATCAACCCTTGCGCTCCGATCTTTTCCGCGAAACGCGAAAACTCCATCGTGGCGTGCGTGGAGCCGCACCCCGTGCTGATAAAGACGGGCGCCCGGCCCGCGGTTTGCTCCACCAGCAACTCCGCGACGCGGTACTTCTCCCGGTCAGAGAGCTTGTAGAATTCGGTCGCAAATCCGGGCGCGCACACTGCCACTGCCCCCGAATCGATGGCAAAATCCACCTGCCGGCGAAAGGTTTTTTCATCAAGACTTTCGTCAGGGTTCAAGGGCAGCATCATCACCGGAACGACCCCATGAAGTTTGATTCCGTTCCCCAGCGTTCCCTGGGAGAGGGGTGGGGTTGTGCGGGAAGCCGTCTTGTCCGGGGAAGTCCCTCGGGTAGCCAGGTTGCCGGGTTTGCTTTTCATAAGCGGATCGCTCCTGCCGTTTTGAATATCGGGAACAAAATCCTATATGCCATTTCTCGGCGCCAGGTCAAGCGAAAAAGACGGAATGCATTCCGCCTTGCGTTTACGGGGGTCACCCAATTATTGGTGCTGGCCTAACTTAAACGTAGCGCCGGCCTCCAGCCGGCTCAATGCCGGCCCGAAGCCGGCGCTACATCTGAAATCAGGAAAGCATGCCAGGCCCCGTCAAAGTCCCGGGTACACGAAGTGACCCCTCACCCACCGCCTCGCGGTCCCCCCTCTCCCTTTGGGAGAGGGATAGAAATCAAAATCACAACCCTCTCCCGTGGGGAGAGGGATAGAAATCAAAATCACAGCCCTCTCCCGTGGGGAGAGGGGGGACCGCGAGGCGGTGGGTGAGGGGTCTTTCTCAACCCTATCGGGCTTTGACGGAACCCTTGACAGCCTGCATTTTCCCTTGACAGGGACTTAGGCGAAAGGAGTAATGTAGCGCTTCACGTTCCATTGACCGCGGAGGCCGTCCAGCGAATGAAGATTACTGACGTCAAGACCTACCTGGTGGGAAATCCCTGGAAGAACTGGTTGTTTGTGCGCGTGGAAACAGACGAAGGCCTCCATGGCATCGGGGAGGGCACGCTGGGGCACCTGGCGAGCACGGTGGCCACCGCCATCCAGGAAAACCGGTCTCTTCTCATTGGGCGGGATGTATTCCAAATTGAATCGATGATCACCCGATGGACGCGTGACATTTTCGCGGACGGCGCCCAGATCAAGATGTGCGCCATCTCGGCCGTGGAGATTGCTTGCTGGGACATTGTGGGCAAAGCGCTGGGCCAGCCCATTTACAACCTCCTGGGGGGGCTGTGCCGGGAAAAAGTGCGCGCCTATGCCAACGGCTGGTATCGCTGCCCACGAACCCCCGCCGCCTTCGCGGAAGCCGCCAAGAAGGTTGTGGAGCTTGGGTACACGGCCATGAAGTTCGATCCCTTCGGCGTGGGCTGGCGAAGGCCGGAGCGGGCGGATGAAGACCTGGCGATCGATATCGTCAGTGCGGTGCGCGACACGGTGGGACGCAATGTGGACCTCGCGGTCGAGGCCCACGCGCGGTTTGATACTACCGCCGCCATCCGCATCGGCAAACGCCTCGAGCCGTTTTTTCCGGCGTGGTTTGAAGATCCCGTCCACCACAAAAACCATCGCGCCCTGAATGAAGTCGCCAAGCGCGTGAACGTTCCGGTAGGGACCGGTGAGAGCCTCACCAACAAGCGGCAGTTTGTGGATCTCCTGAATGAAGATGCCATTGATGTGGTCACCGTGGAACCGCTGCACATCGGCGGAATTCTGGGCACGCGCAAGATCGCGGATATCGCCGATGCCTACCAGGGCACCATTGTGCCGCACTGCGCCCAGGGACCCATTTGCACCCTGGCCTGTTTGCAGATCTCGGCCTGCACTCCCAACCTGTATATGCAGGAACACTTCGACACCTTCAATGAGCCCTGGGAAAAAGACCTGCTCACCTGGGCGCCTAAACTCGTGGACGGCTACCTGGAAATTCCCACCGCGCCGGGGCTGGGCGCGGACCTTAATCTCGAGGTGGTGAAAGCCCACCCTTATCACCCCGAGTACGGTTTATGGCTCTGGAACAACGATTGGCAATTCCGCCGCACACCAGAGGCCCCCTAATCCGTTGGGAGATCCCCCGGCTCTGCCGGGGAGGCAGTAAGAGTTTGACATCTTCGGTAGTAGCGGTTGGTTGGTGGGGAAAAGACCCCTCACCCGTCCCGCGCCCGCTGGTGAAGGCGCGTGGCGCGGTCCACCCTCTCCCCTGGGAGAGGGCCAGTGCTGCGTGGGGCGCGCTACCGCGCGCGATGACTTTTTCCCTCTCCCTTGGGGAGAGGGTGGCCGAGGGACGAGGTCGGGTGAGGGGTCTTTTCCCCACGGTGGCGGTCAGGCCCCTGGGAGGGGCCAGCCAGCGTAGAGCCTCCGGCTTTGCCGGAGGATAATTACAGAGTGACCACCGCGCCCACGGTTCTCGGGGAGTAATCACTTATGTTGATGAAGCTCAGCCTGCTGGATTTCGCGATTATCGGCGCCTACTTCATCCTCGTCCTGGGAGTCGGCTTCTGGCTGAAAAACAAGATGAAATCTTCCGCCGATTTCCTCCTCTCCAAGCGCAACTTCTCCCATTGGATCACCGGCGTGGCGTTTATGTCCGCGAACCTCGGCGCCCTGGAAGTGATGGGGCACACGGCCAACGGCGCCAAATATGGCATGCGGACGAATAATTGGTACTGGCTCGGCGCCATTCCGGCGATGGTCTTCCTGGGCCTCTTCATGGTCCGGTACTACTATGCGAACGGGGTGCGAAGCGTGCCCGAGTACCTGCGGATGCGCTACGACTATCGCGCCCACCTCATGAATGCTTCCAGTTTCGCCATTGTCACCATTCTGATGTCGGGCATTGATATGTTTGCGTTCGCGGTGGTCTTCAAGAGCATGCTGGGATGGCCATTTCCGGTCAGCGTGCTGCTGGCCAGCGGCGTGGTGCTGGTCTTCGTTTTTTGGGGAGGGTTATCGTCCTCGATCTACAACGAGTTCCTCCAGTTCTTCTTGATCGTGCTGGGATTTCTCCCCCTGACTTTCCTGGGATTGCGCGAGGTGGGAGGCTGGCACGCGCTCCTGGCCAAGCTGCCCGAACAGTACGGCCACACGTGGCAGGGGATGGGGGGGCCGGGCGACCCGCTGGGCGTCCCTTGGTGGGTGATGGTGGTGGGCATCGGACTTTGCGCCGCGCCCGCCTACTGGTGTACGGATTTTCTTCTGGTCCAGCGGGCCCTGGCGGCGAAGGATCTGGCTTCCGCCGAGAAAACCCCCCTGGTTGCGGCCGTCCCCAAAATGCTATTTCCTGCGCTCGTGACCGTGCAGGGAATGCTGGCCCTGGCGCTATTTCCCGTTATCGTGAAACAGAACTATAACCTGGCGCTCCCCGCCTTGATGGGCCATTTTTATCACAGTGGCATGTTAGGCCTGGGATTAACCGCCCTGCTCGCCAGTTTCATGTCTGGTATGGCCGGCAATATCACCGCTTTCAATACCGTATTCACTTACGATATTTACCAGACCTATATTGCCAAGGGGCGGCCTGACCAGCATTACTTGCGCGTGGGAAAGACGGCCACCGTGGTGGGCACCCTGGTGGCGTGCGCGTCCTCTTTCATCGTGCTCTTTTTCAACAACCTGATGGACTACATGCAACTGATCGGGATCCTCTTCATATCGCCTTTCTTCATCGTGTTCCTGCTCGGCATGTTCTGGAAGCGCCCCTCGGCTACTGCCGGCTTCTACGGTATGGTCGCGGGATTATCGGGGGCCACTCTGGAATACATACTTTATCGTCTCCATGTCCTCAGGTTTACCTCTCCCATGGCTTCCAACATCTGGACGGCGGTGTGGGGCTTTGTCGCCGGTCTGGTGGTGACGGTCGTGGCCAGTTACCTGACCACTCCGCCCCCGGAGGAAACTTTGAAGGGGCTGGTTTACTCCCCCGACCTTCCCAAGCCTGCTCCCGTCGCCTGGTACAGTAGTCCGAAGTTTTACGCGGCGATCGTCATTGCGGCTTTTTTGGTGCTCAACTGGAAATTCTTCTAGCGAGGACCTCATGACATCCCGGGAACGGGTAATGCGTGCCATCAACCATCAACCGCCGGATCGAGTTCCGATCGATTTGGGCGCCACGCGCCAGTCGGGGATTGCCGCGTCGGCGTATCACCAACTGAAGCAACGTCTCAATCTTCATACCCCCACCCGCGTCGTGGACTTGATCCAGATGCTCGCCGAGGTGGAGCAGCCGATCCTGGACCGCTTCAGCGTGGATGTGGTCGGGGTGTTCCGCCCGGAAACCAATCCCGGCTTGGCCATCCGCCGCGAGAATTGGAAACCCTGGCGCCTGTTCGATGGGACTCCCGTGGAGGTCCCCGGAGGCTTCAACCCCGTGCTCGAGCCGGACGGCGGGTATGCCATGGTGCAGAACGGGGTTCGTATCGCCCGCATGCCCAAGGACGGATTCTATTTTGACCGATTGGAGAAATTCCCCGGCGCCGCGCACGTTGACGTGGACAAATGGGAACCGCATTACTGGACGGATGAAGAACTCGAATACGTCCATGCCCAGGCGGAATGGCTTTATGCGAACACCGAATATGCCCTGGTGTGTTGCGTCAATCCACCCCAGGAATTTTTTACGGGGATGGGCACCGGCGACTTCGAAGCGTGGTGGGCCACCCTCGCCAGCGAACCCGAGTATGTGCGGGCCCTCTTCGAAAACAATGTGGGCGTCTGGATGAGCAACCTGCAGCGTTTCGCGCGAGCCGTCGGCGACAGGATCGCCATCCTGCAGATCACCGATGACTTTGCGACGCAAGAGTCTTTGCTTCTTTCCGTGAAGATGTTTCGTGAACTCATTATGCCCTACTACCAGCGCGGCTTGGACTGGGTCCATCAAAACACTAAAATGAAGGTGATGCTCCATTCCGATGGCGCCCTGTTTCCGCTCATACCCTCCTTGATCGAAATGGGAGTGGATATCCTCAACCCGGTTCAGGTCAGTGCCCGAGGCATGGAACCCACAAGATTGAAGCAAACCTTCGGAGATAAGTTGGCCTTCTGGGGCGGGGCGGCAGATTGCCAGCAGACCCTGCCCTTCGGAAAACCTGCGGATGTCGCCCGCGAGGCGGAGGCCAATCTTCAGGCGTTCTCGCCCGGCGGAGGATATGTTTTCGCGGCTGTCCATAATATTCAGGCCGGTGTTCCCCCGGACAATATCCTTGCGCTGTTTGAAACTGCTCGCGGTAGGTAAGCCAGCAACATGTCATTTATCGCCATCGATCTGGGCACGTCGTTTATCAAGGGCGCGGTCCTGAATCTGGAGAGGCGAGAACTCCACCAAGTGCAGCGAACCCCCTTTCCACCGCAGCTTGAGAATACCACCCCCCTGGCCTGCGAGTTCGACCCGGACGAAATTATCGCGGCCGTCCGCCGGCTCATCGTGGAGATGGCTCCGCACGCGCCGGATTGCGAAGGAATTGTGATGTGTTCACAGATGCACGGCATGGTGCTGATGAACGCTCGTGGCGAGACCATGTCAAACTGCGTGACGTGGCGTGATCAACGGGTGCTGACGCCGCACCCCTCGGGCTCGGGCTCGTATTATCAGGTGCTCACGGGGAGAATAGATCCCCAATATGTCAAGCAGCTTGGAAACGAATTGGACCCGGGACGGCCGATTTGCTATCTCTTCTGGTTTGGAGAACAGGGAAAGCTCCAGCCGGGCCTCGCGCCCGCGTCGCTGCCGGATTTCGTGCTCAGCGTTTTGTGCGGATCCGCGCCGGGAGTGGAGATCACCAACGCCGGGGCTTACGGGGCTCTCAACCTGGAGACCATGAACTGGCACGAGGGAGTGATCGAAGCACTGGGACTCGACCATCTCCACTGGCCGGCGCTGCACAAACCAGGTAAGGTGGTCGGGCATGTGACTATGCAGGGCAGGCGGGTTCCGTGCTATACGCCGGTGGGCGATTACCAGTGTGCTTTGGTAGGAGCCTTGTTCGGAGCGGAAGAGGTTTCGCTCAATATCGCCACGGGCTCCCAGGTCAGCCGGATGACGCCGGAATTGACCCTGGGCGACTATCAGACCCGCCCGTTCTTCGAGGGGAAATTCCTCAATACTTTCACCTCCCCCCCGGGGGGACGCGCCCTCAACGTGATCGTCGACCTTCTCTGCAGTCTCGCCAGATCTCAGGGTTTGGATCTGAGGGATCCCTGGGAGGCGATTGCGCGGGCAGCGGAAGAGGTGGCCGATACAGACTTGGAAGTGGACCTGAATTTCTTTCCCACGCCCCGAGGGGATCGGGGCCGGATTGCGAATATCCGCGGAGACAACCTGACGCTCGGCCATCTGTTTCGGGCCGCCTTCAAGAACATGGCCGAGAGCTTCTATGACTGCGCGGTCCGGCTGAGCCCGGAAAAATCGTGGAAGAACCTTTTGTTCTCAGGAGGGCTCGTTTGCAAGCTGGAGGTTCTTCGCCGAGCGATTCAGCAGCGATTTGCGGCAAGCTACCGGATCGCCCCCTTCGAAGAGGACACCTTGTTTGGATTGCTCATTCTCGCCTCGGTGTTCAGCGGCAGAGCCAAGTCCGTTGAGGAGTTGACCCAGCAGCTTCGGGCCACCCTCCTTTGAGCGGCCGATCCATATCGGCAAAAACCTTGTTCCATCGGGCGGAATACATTACGTTTAATTCTTGAATCGAACTCATTATCGAGGAGGAAAGAGTATGCTTGCAGCAGTTTTGAAGGCTTTTAACCAGCTCGAGTTGGAGGACGTCCCCCGGCCGGACCCCGGTCCGGGTCAAGTCGTGGTGAGGATTAAATCCTGCGGCATTTGCGCGACGGATTACAAGGCCATCAAGGGGATTCGCCACAACGTGGATTTCCCGCTCATTCCCGGCCACGAGCCCGCAGGAATTATCGCGGCGATTGGCCCCTTTGTGACCAACGTGAAAGAAGGAGATGAAGTCATCATCTCTCCCAGCGGCTTCTGCGGACTCTGCCGGAACTGCCGGATGGGGCTGACCCATTACTGCGAGAACTCCTATACCACGGGAGGCGATGGCGCCGCGGTCCGGCCAGGTAGTTTCGCCGAGTACACGCTTACCGGCGCGAACGTCGTTTTCCCCAAACCTGCGACTCTTAGCTTCGATGCAGCCTGCCAGACCGAGCCGGTCAGCGGGGCCTGGAAAGGGCTGATCCACTACTCGGAGATGAGCGTGGGCGACGATGTGGTGGTGATCGGTACCGGCGGGATTGGCATGTACTGCCTGATGGTTGCGAAGGCGGCGGGTGCGGGCCGTCTGGTGGCGGTTGACATCAGTGATTACGCGCTCGAAACGGCAAAAAAGCTGGGCGCTACGCACACCGTCAATCCGCGAAAGTCTGACGCCAAGAACGCCATTCACGGCATTCTTCCCAGGGGACCGGACCTCGTCGTCGAGGCAGCCGGGGCGATCGATGCCGTAAACCTCATGATCAGCCTGTTGCGCCGCGGCACGCGCTGGAACCTCTTCGGGATCACCACCCACGAAAAATTCGCGCTCGACGGCGGCTGGATGCACTTCCTGGAGGCGCGGATGGACTCGAGCTTCAGCACGAACCCGTTGGCCATCGAAAACGCCATCCGCCTCATGGAACGGGACCTGGTGAATCCCGAGAAAGTGATTTCTCACCGTTTCCCCTTATCGCAGATTCATTCGGCGATAGAGACCATGAGCTCGCCCGAACGCAACAAGGTGATCATCAACCCGTAGGAGGTTGGCGAAGAGCCGGGTCAGTTGGGCTTGCCTAAGGGTGACCCCATGAAGGACATTCCAATGCCGAACAATTCTCTGCCCACTCTTTCTCTGCAATTATTGGATCAACTGCGCAAGCAGAGTCATGGCAGTTTGGAACTACCCCCGGAATCGCTGTTCAGGGCGCCCGAGACCATCGTGCAACTGGGATGGGGTAAATTCATGCGAGGCTACGCACCCGATTTCGTGCAGCTTGCGAACCTGGACGGGCGATATTCGGGCCGCATCATTACCGTGCAACGCAAGCCGGACTACCGCTCGGAAGCCTCTCGACGCCAGGACGTTCTTTATACGTTAATTCTTCGTGGAATCGAACACGGCCGGATGAAAGAGGTGAAGCGGATTATCGGTTCGATCAGTCGCCTCCTGGTCGCCGAGCAGGACTGGGATCAGGTGGTCGAGGCAGCCCGGAAGCCGTTCCTGCGCGTGATCTTAAGTAATGCCACGGAGACCGGATTGATTTTAGATCCGGCAGACCGCGCCGACGGCAGTCCCCCGCGCAGTTTTCCGGGCAAGCTCACGCAGCTCTTGTTTGAACGTTGGCGCGCCACGGGAGGACGCGACGCGGATATCGCGGTGATTCCAACCGAACTGGTGCTTGATAACGGGCCGCTGGTCCAGAGGCTGATTTTGGAGCAGGCGCGCGCTTGGAACCTAGGGACGGCGTTCCTCGACTGGGAGCAAAGCTCGGTGCATGTGGCCAGCACGCTGGTAGACCGGATCGTGGTGGGGACACCGCGGGAGGACCTGCTTGCCGCGGAGTGCCAAGCCGTCGGCTATCGCGACGACCTGCTCACCTGTGGAGAGACCTTCTACTTGTTCGCCATCACCGCGGACGAGTTTACGCGCCAGCATTTCCCCATGCACCTGGCGTCACCGAATGTGCGCTATGTCGACGATCTTGCGCCGTACCGGTGGCGGAAGTTGCGGGTATTGAATGGACCCCAAATGGTGCTCGCCACGCTGGGAACGCTTCTGGGCTTTCGCATCATCCGTCAGGCCGTGGAAGACCCTCAAGTAGGTCCGTTTAATGAACAAACCTTGTGGGAAGAAATCATTCCGGCCATGGGGCCGGAGGAAGAAGCGATCAATTCCAATTACGCCCGGGAATGCCTGGAACGTATCGGCAACCCCAACATCGAGCACCGACTGCAAGGGATCCGCGTGGATTTGACCGCCAAGAACTCCATTCGGCTCATCCCGAGCATTCGGGATTTTCTAGCGCGCCGGGATGGACTGCCGGGCCGGCTGCTGCTCACCATGGCGTCAACCTTGGAGATCGTGCTGCGCGGAGGACTGGAAGACGCCCATGCCGGCTACATCCTCGAACGCTGGAAAGCGGTCGAATCGCATTCTCGGGAATCGATGTTAACTTTCACGCGCGAGGCGCTGGCGCACCTCTCGGCGCAAACCCACGAGCCTCTGGACGTGGAGAGGGTTGCACCGGAAGTCCGTGACCTGCTGGCGCAAATTCGGGAGCAGGGTTTGCGAGCCGTTCTCGCCCAGCGGTACGCCTTGAAGGAACCAGCCCCTTCGGACCGGAGGATTTCTTCATGAAGCAAATCATGCTCGAGAGACCCCAATGTCTTGTGGCGAGCCATGCCGTTCCGCCGGTGGCGGGCCCGGGAGAGGCACTCTTACGCATTCATCGCATGGGTGTCTGCGGTACTGATTTCCACGCCTTCCACGGTCGGCAGCCCTTCTTCACCTATCCGCGGGTGATTGGGCATGAGCTGGGTGCCGAGGTAGTGGAAACTCCCGCCAACGACCGGGGGATTGCGGTGGGGGACCACTGCACGGTCGAGCCCTACCTGAACTGTGGGCAGTGCGCTCCTTGCCGCTCCGGACACTACAACAACTGTGAGGACATCCGGGTGCTCGGCGTGCATTCGGACGGCGGGCTGCGCGAGTTCCTCGCCGCGCCGCTCGATCATATCTATAAATCCTCCCGCCTCAGTTTCGACCAATTAGCTTTAGTGGAGCCGCTGAGCATCGGCGCGCACGCGGTGATGAGGTCGGGGCTGGGGCCAGGGGAACAGGCGCTGGTGGTCGGCGCTGGACCCATTGGTGTAGCCATCACGCAACTGGCCCTGGCGGCGGGAGCTGGCGTCCGGGTCCTCGAGACCAGCGCGTACCGGCGCGCCCTGGTGGAGCGCCTGGGAGTGGAAGCCCTCGCCGCGGTTGACGACGCCTCGGCCGATGTCGTGATCGATGCCACGGGCAACGCCGCTTCCATGGCTCAAAGCTTCGCGCGGGCGCGATTCGGCGGCCGCATCGTTTGGGTCGGTATCGTGCCCTCCGCGGTGCCCGTCGACGATCCACTCTTTCACCATCGCGAGCTCACCTTGTTCGCTTCCCGCAACAGCGCGGGACATTTCCCTCGCGTCATTCGCATGATCGAAGAGGGAGTAATTGACACTTCCCCCTGGATCACCCACCGCCTCTCCCTGGAAGACGTTCCCGCGCGCTTTGAGGAGGTTACCCAACGCGAAGGGCTGAAAACGATCATCGAAGTTGACTGACCCGATCTTCTTGAAAAGGAAACCGCAAATGTCATGTCGCATTCATGGCCATGTGGCAGCGCGCGGGGCGGTTGGGAAAGGCACGCCGCCAACACGGAGGGAAATCTTGCATTTTTCGAGGAGGCATCACCATGTGGAGTGAGGAAGAATTCAAAGGACGAGTGGCAGTGGTCACGGGGGGTAGTGAGGGCATCGGGCAGGACTTCTGTCGTGCCCTTTGCGAGGCGGGCTGTGAAGTGTATTTCTGTTCGCGCCACGCCGCGCGCGGCAAAGCCGTTGCTGAAGAACTGGGAGCCCAGGCCCATTATTTTCAAACCGATTTGACCTCACCCGAGCAAATTAATGCCTTTGCCGCTTATGTTCGGGAACAGACGGACCGAGTGGATTATCTCGTGAACAACGCCGCCAACGACGACCGCATCAAGTTCCGCGATGTTACGGTGGAAGAATGCGATCGCATGTGGAATCTCAATCTACGCTCGTACATCCTGGCGGCGCGTGCTTTCCTCGATATGCTTCTGGCGGGCAAAGGCAAGAGCATCCTCAACATTGGAACCTGCAACTGGATGCGCGGGGAGGAGCCCTTTACGCTTTACAATGCCACGAAGAGCGGCATCCTGGGCTTCACGCGCTCTCTCGCCCGGGAACTGGGGCGCGATGGCATTCGCGTGAATATGATAAACCCGGGATGGGTCATGACGGAAAAACAGCTCCAGAAATACGTTACGGAGAGCGATAAGAAAATGCTGCTGCAAGAGCAATCGCTGGGTTTCCTTGTGGAGCCCCACCACGTATCTCCGGTGATGCTGTTTTTCCTCAGTTCTGCCGCCGGCGCGGTGACCGGGCAGAACCTCGTGGTCGACGGCGGAAGGGTCATGCAATAAGCTATTAGCGCGACCTTTACCGCAAGACCCTATGCAGGACCAGCAGAACTAAGGGGCGTCCAAAGCCGCCTCCTATCGACGGATCTGATCCGTCCGGCGGGGGCCCAACGGCCGGGCGCGGCCCCGTCGGCGCCTCCGGGGGAGGCGGCAACCGCAAGCCGAAATCTATCTTCCGTTGAAGCTCGATCTGATCTCCTTTCAGCATTCCCGCATAGGTGCTGCGTCCGGCTTTGAAGGTGACATTATCGCCGTCAACTTTGCCTTCCGTGATCGGGATGGGCGCATCGTTGCCGCCAAAGAAGCCGCCGCCGGTGCCCTCCACGCTTCCGTTAAGACTGTTCCCGTCCTGCCGGAGAGAAAACACCGTCGTTCCCCCGCCGAGGAGCATCGCCATCAGGCCGGTGGCGCCGCCCGTATTCGGTATCGGTCTCCACAGGCCGGTGATGCCCGTACCCACCGGCGCCTCGCGTTCCCAAACCGCCACTTGGGGACGGAGCGTCGCGGCCTTCGACGCAATCGTCACCATGACCGGCGCGAGTCCGGGGGACGTCGCCTCGACGGTGAGTTTCCCGGCGGTCTTTGTAGACTGGACCAGGGCCATGCAAAGACCGCAGAAGGCCTTTCGCGACGCGCCCTTGTCGGGTTCGTGGTTGGTAGGGTCGCCATTGCCGGTGCCAATCAGTTTTCCCTCGCCGTAGACCCGGAACGTCACCTCGTTGTCGGTTATGGGCACGACGCGGCCCTGGGCATCGAAGACTTCGACGGCGAACATGGCCACGTCTTCGCCATCGGCGGAGACCTCCCAGCGGTCCGGCTTCATCCCCAATGTTGCTGCCGGCCCCGTGGTTTCCCGCTTGGCGGTCATCACCTGCTTGCCGTCCTTGTAGCCGCGCGCCTCGACCGTGCCGGGAGCATACTTGACGTTCCACGCCAAGTGCGAATCCTTCTTCATTTCCTTCATGCCAAGGCTCTGGCCGTTGAGGAACAACTCCACTTTGTCCAGGTTCGAGTACACCCAAACCGCGATTTCTTGCCCCTCCATGCCCGGCCAATTCCAATGCGGAAAGACGTGCAGAACCGGCTGGGAAGTCCACCAGGATTGGTAGTAGTAGAAACTATCTTTGGGGAAGCCACAGGTATCGATAATGCCGTATTGCGAGCTGATGTTGGGCCACTCGTTCGGCGAGGGCTCACCGCGGTAGTCGAACCCTGTCCACACGAAGCCTCCCGCCAGCCACGGCTGCGCATTGCAGAACCTCCACCAGCCTTCTGCCGAAGCGCGGCCGGTGGTGGTGTAGGGATCGTACGATCCCACATAGCCTTTTGCGGGATCCGTAACGTAGATGCCGCGCGTGCCCACGGCGCTGACGGTCTCCGTGCCGATGACCGGGTCCCCGGGATGATCTTTGTGGTAGGCGGCGGCGCCCGGGTCCATGTAGTTGTATCCCTTGACATCGCACAGGGCCAGGCCGCCGACGCCAATGGCCCCCACCGGTGCGATTGACACCGGTCGCGAGCCGTCGTACTGCGTCGCAACGTTTTTCATCGCGGTCAGAATGCGCACCCCCTTGTCGGTGTTCGCCTGGCCTTCTTCATTTCCCATGGACCACATAAAAACGCTGGGATGATTGCGGTCGCGCTTCACCAGATTGGCGAACTGGCTCAGGCCTTCGGGATTCGAAGACATCATGCGCGTCTCATCGAACACCAGCATTCCCAGTTCGTCGCAGGCGTTGAGCAGCTCCGCAGTGGGAGGGTTGTGCGAAGTGCGCAAGGAGTTACAGCCCATCTCCTGAAGTTTCCGGACACGGTAGTATTGCACGGCGTCCGGCAACGCTGCGCCCAGCCCGGCGTGGTCCTGGTGATTGCAGGTTCCCTTCAACTTTACGGATTTGCCGTTTAGAAAGAAACCCTTCTCCGCGTCGAAGCTCACGGTGCGAATGCCGAATGGCGTCTCGTAGCGATCGACGACCTCGCCCCCCGCCTCCACCTCCGTCACCAGCTTATAGAGATTCCGCTGCTCGAGCAACCACAGAGCGGGCTGGTTCACTACCGTCTCTTGCTCGTAGATTTGAAATCCCCCTTCCGAAACGGACACCGGGGCGGTGGCCACTCTCCCGACCGACTTGCCGGAGGAATCGAGTATCGTCGAGGTGACGCGCGCATTCTGCGCACCCTTGCCCTCGTTAGCCACCTCGGTGCGGATCATGACGGTCGCGGCGCCGGGGCGGACCTGGGCGCGCACGAAGGTGCCCCATCGCTTCACATGAACAGGGTGCGTCTTCACCAGCCAGACGTGCCGGTAAATCCCTGCTCCCTCATAAAACCAGCCATCGCTCGAGGTGGCATCCACACGAACCAGCAGCACGTTTCTTCCACCGGGAGTGGCAAAGTCGGTCACATCGAGGCTGAACGGATCGTATCCGCCGCTGTGCCGGCCGAGGTAGAAGCCGTTGAACACCACCATCGTCTCCCGGTACGAGCCATCAAACTCGATTGCGATCCGCTTGCCCGCGTCGGTGGCGGGAAGCTCGAAGACGCGGCGATACCATCCCACACTTGTCGCCGGGTAGGTCCGCCCCAACGGGTAGAAACCTTTTTCGGCCAGTGCCGGATCGTTTTCAAAGGGTAGCTCGACGGCCCAATCGTGAGGCAGATCCAAAGCCCGCCAGTCGCTATCGTCAAACGCAATGGCGGCGGCAGGAAGGAAGTTTCCCGTCTTCTGGAAGTTGCCGGACATCACGCCCCCGAATCCAAAGTCCTGGGCGGGGTCATTGGCATTCCCCAAGTGAAACCGCCAGCCGAAATCCAGGAGCAGGCGTTCGCGTCCAGCCCCAAGCCCCGGCGATTCCAGTGTGGCGCCGGCGGGCGACGCGCTGGTGGCAGCAGCCTCGCCCGGCGCGCCCATTGCAAGTTTCCTATTGGCCACTGATTCGTGGGCCGCCGCTACCACGGCCGGCGCCAGCAGGCTGGTCTTCAGCAGATCGCGACGCGTCAAGTTTTTCATCCGGACCTCCCCTCGAAGTTTCCCGAACGGCACACAAATTTAATAATTCCCTTTCTTTTCATCAACATAATGGAGAAAATGCCTTAACTCATTTATTTTCATCAATATAATGGAGAGGCGGAAAATGGACATTTTTTCTACATGTGTTTTCAATAAGTTAGGGAATTTCAGTCGCATTTTTAA
>Ga0209039_10001880_pt1 | contig 18704 bp, 21 predicted proteins | sample BogFormECP12_OM1_FD_188238 | JGI IMG/M metagenome (GOLD analysis project Ga0209039, IMG submission 188238) | Bog forest soil microbial communities from Calvert Island, British Columbia, Canada - ECP12_OM1 (SPAdes) (version 2) | ecosystem: Environmental > Aquatic > Freshwater > Wetlands > Bog ...
GCCGGAGCAGATTCGCACCGCACAGATCGGCTTGCTGCATCGCCCGGCGCTCGTGGACCACGACGCCCTGGCCGATACGCTCATCGACCACCGCACCGTCTACCACTTCTATTTGAAAAATACCTGGATCGTGCTGGAAATGCCGGAATAAGTGCTTGCCGCGCCAGGTTCGCTACCGCATGGTGACTATGTGGCTGGGCGGCGGGATGGGCGCTGCGGGCATCTTCGAGCTGCTGTAGCCTGTATCGAGATTTGTTTTTTGTTGACTTCACAAACTGCTTTCCATACCATCGCTGCCAAATCACTCTACTCCGGAAAGTCGGTGATCTATGCAAATTTGGAATAAGTTCCTCCGACTGTTCACAGTCCCGGTTCTGTTCGCTCCGGTTGCCTGTTTCGCGCAGTACTACCCTGGGGATCCAGCCCGAGGCTGCGCGGGCTGCGGTTGTTGCGGCACGTTCATCTTCATTCCCATCATTTGTTTGGCGATCAGTGTCGCCTTGCTGGTGTGGGTAGCCCGCGACGCGAAGGCGCGCGGAATGGACAGCGCGGTTCTGTGGATGCTGCTGGTCTTCTTCTTGAACCTCATAGGCCTGGTGATCTATCTGTTGTCCAGGCCACAAGGCAATTTGGTGCCTTGCCCCAACTGCGGCAACATGCGCCTGCAGGCCAGCGTGAAATGCCCACACTGCGGAATCGGTTCCTAAGAAACCCGGGGTCCCCGGCGACAGGTCTTAGTCGCTGGGGTGGAAGGCCGGAGCCCTGGCTGGCAGCATTGCTGCTCTTGGCCATGCTCTTTGGGGCGGACGCGCTGCGCCCGCCCCAGAATCAGGTCAGCGTGCGCCTCTTTACCGCCTCGGTTAACGGCTATCATCGCTATCTCCATCCATTTACAGGCCGATTCATCCGCTGCCGCTACACGCCCACCTGTTCCGAATATGCCGTTGAAGCGGTGCGCAAATACGGCATTGCGAAGGGCGGATGGATGGGTCTGCGCCGCGTCGCTTCCTGCCGGTCAAGTGTTCCCATGGGTACCTCGGACCCGGTGCCATGAGGATTCGCGCATCGTCTTCCAGCCTCGAAAAAACAGAAGCGGCCAGGGTTGCCCCTGGCCGTTCATGCTGAACTCGGATTCCTCTTGAGCCGCGCCGCACTACGCCTTGGCGGTCGCCAAAGCCTTCAGCCGCGCGTTCAGCCGGCTCTTGTAGCGGGAGACGGTGTTGTCGTGGAGAATGCCCTTCTGCACGCTCTTGTCGAGGGCGGAGACGGTCTCGCGATACTGCGCCTGGGCGGCCTTCACGTCGCCCTTGGCGAGCGCCTCGCGCACAGCCCGCAGGCTGGTGCGCACGCGACTGCGGTTGGCGCGGTTCACTTCGGTGCGGGTCTCGGTCTGCCGGGCGCGCTTCAGCGACGATACATGGTTTGCCATTACTCTTCCTTTATTCCTGAACTCTGTTGTCAGGAGGGATATCGTGAGCCCTGATTTCAGGGGAGATCGTGCGGAGCCGGAATGCAAACTCGCCGCATCCCTCGCAATTTCTTAGTCTACGGGAATCCGGGCAGCGGGTCAATGCGCGGTCTTGTCCCCGCCGGCCCGTTCGCCGGCCGGCAGGCCCATGAAACAATCGCTACGCTTTATCGCGGAGTTCGCGCCACTTCCCATCCGCCAGGACCACGGAGGTTTCAATCTGGCGTTCGGGCACGGTCCAGTACTTTTTGAGCAACCGGTCTTTCTCCGCGGGGCCGACCTTTTGATAGCCGAATTTCTCATAAAAGCGGATCGCCCAGACGGCATCCGCCCACGTGCCGATCAGCACCGGCCTGCTCGTCTGTTCCTGTAGATGAGACAGCAGGCTGGCTCCAATCCCGTTCCTCTGACTGGCGGTGCGAACATAGGCATGCCGGATGAGAGTCACGTCCTGGACCGCTTGAATGCCCATGACGCCGGCCAGGCTCCCATTCTCGCCGCAGCCCCAGAACGCTACGCCCTCCTCGATCTCATGCCGCAGTTCCTCCCGTGACATGTACGGTTCTTTCCAGCGATCCGCGGGGATGATGCCCTTATAAGCCTGCGCGCCGTCGTTGACGATGTTCCAGATCAGCTCAAAATCCTGCTCGTTGCAGCAGCGGATCATCAGTCTTCAATCTCCCGGCCTGAAATCTTAGTGTTCACTCTGGCCTGTGAGACGATCATATTCCACTGTGCTGAAAGTCGCGCGATTGCTCCCGCGAAGCCCTACTTTCAGTGGCTTCGTCACCGCGTCGAATTTGCCTGCTGCCAAGGCGTTGGCTGGGCGCGAAGAGTGGTGGGCTGGCCCTGCGCCCGCCAAGGACACACTGATACCAAAAGTCCTTGCCTCCTGGATTGACGGGCGGGGAAGTTGGCGATACTCTCAGCCAGATACCGGATTTGGCCGCCTGTGCCAACCCCAGCCGGGCATACTGTTTCCGCGCCCCGAAGTCGTCACCGGAGAAAAACAGGAATGTTGTTCCAGCGAGCGGTGAATGAATTGAATGCTCTGGTGTTTTCCAGATCAGAGGAAAGCGGATTCTTTGCCTCCTGTTGGGATCGTGTGGAGATTTTCCGGAGCTATGGTATCTACACTCGCCTGGATGCTGCCGTGACCCCGGTTGAGGGGGAGGCGCCGCCGGATGGGATGAGACTCTGGAACACGCCCTGCGGCTTCTTGTGGGCTCCGCCGAGCGAGAGATCGACCATCGTTTTCTGCATCGGTGAACAGGAGCGCGGCTTCTATGGGACGGGAAAACGGGGAGTGCAGGCTGGCGATATCGTTCTGGACTGCGGGGCGAGCTTCGGCACGTTTACCCGCCACGCATCAAACCTGGGAGCCAGACTGGTTGTTGCGGTCGAACCCGGGCCCGATGCGGCAAAGTGTCTCGCCCGAAGCTTCGCTGACGATTCCAGAGTCATGGTGCAACCTGTTGGCGTCTGGGACGAGGATGGCGCCCTGACACTCATCCAGAGCGCCGTCACCAGTGCGGCCAACAGCTTTGTTCTGCCCCTGGAGCAGGCGCAAGGCGAATTCGCGGTTCCGGTTCGAACCATCGATTCGCTGGTCGAGAGCTTGAGCTTGCCCAGAGTTGACTTTATCAAGATGGATATCGAAGGCGCCGAGTGCAAGGCTCTCGCGGGCGCCCGTCGCACGCTGCAAACCTGGAAGCCGCGGCTCGCAATTTGCACCTACCATCTGCCGGACGATCCCAGGCAGATTGCGGCCCTTATCCGCTCTATCCGGCCGGACTATCAAATGGAGTACGGCTTCAGGAAAAAAGTGCGGGACCGCATCACCCCGCGGGTCGCGCACTTCTGGTAGCGCCGCGCAGGCGCAGACCCTGGTGAAAGCGTTACCAGGCTCCCAGGGTACCCGCCAAGGCACACTTTTCACCAAAAATCCTTGACGCCCGCATTGACTCCCCGCTCCACTGGCGCTACTCTCAAGCCCAGATACCGAATACAGACACCGGATTTGGTAGCCTTATCCAACCCGCGGTCCCACCACTCAGCCCAGAGCTTCGGCTCGGCCCAGCGCCGCGTCCCCCGGTTTTCAGTGCATTCAGCCGCCTGCCCGCAGCCTGTCCGTCGCGCTGCCGGCCGGCTCTGCGCCTTGTCCATCGCGCCGTACCTCGCCTTGGCCGGGTCCACCTCAACCGCACGTCCTCTTGGAGGGCATAGAAACCTTTGAAGATTGCTTTGGAGATCACGCCCAACCTCGAGCCCCTCTTCGGGACTCGCGATGAAAACCTCAGGCTTATGGAAGACTCGCTCGGCGTGCGCATCGATCTGCGTTCCGACGCCGTGCATGTGGAAGGACCGGAAGAGGGCGTGGCGCGCGTGCAGCGCATCTTCCAGGACTTCGAGGCGCTTCGGCGGCAGGGCGTCAACCCCCACAACGGCGAGCTGAACGGCCTGCTGCGCCTGGTGGTGGCCGATCCCGCCACCACGCTGCGTTCGCTGGCCGACTCCGGCAAGCAGCGCTCAGCGGGCGTCAAGCGCACCGTCCAGCCGCGCTCCATCAACCAGCGCAAGTACGTCGAGGCCATCGAGAAGAACGATATGGTCTTCGCTGTGGGCCCGGCCGGCACCGGCAAGACCTATCTGGCCGTCGCCATGGCCGTCGCCGCCATGAACGCCAAAAAAGTCAGCCGCATCGTCCTGGTCCGGCCCGCGGTCGAGGCCGGCGAGCGCCTCGGCTTTTTGCCCGGCACGCTCCAGGACAAGGTGGACCCCTACCTGCGCCCGCTCTACGACGCCCTCTACGACCTGCTCGATCCGGAAAAGGTCGACAAGATGCTCGAGCGCAACGTCATCGAGATCGCGCCCCTGGCCTTCATGCGCGGGCGCACGCTGAATGACGCCTTCATCATCATGGACGAGGCTCAAAACACCACCATCGAGCAGATGAAGATGTTCCTCACCCGCATGGGCGCCAACTCCAAGTCGGTCATCACCGGCGACATCACCCAGATCGACCTGCCCAACCCGCGCAAGTCGGGACTGCTGGACGCGATCAACATTCTCAATGGCGTCGAGGGCATCCAATTCTGCCACTTCGAGGACTGCGACGTGGTGCGCCACGCCCTCGTCCAGCGCATCGTCCGCGCCTACGAATCCGCCAAGCCGGTGCAGCAGGAACTCCCCCTGGCCCTCGGCGAGGTCATCGATGTCGGCTCCCAGCCCAGCGAAAGCCGGACAGAAACGCAGCCGCAGCATCCGGCCAAGCCGCAATGAAGCGGTTGGTATCATTCCCAGGTCCAAAAAGCGAAATCTGGTGTACTCAACATACAAAAAACAAGAGACGTAGACATACCGGAAACCTCGTGCTACACCTAATCCGAGGTGAATTTATGAAGTCTGAACAAGAGCTCAATTTGGTAGCTGACAGAATCAAACGTGATGCTAAGAAACGGAGGACTGATTTGTCGGACCCAACGTACGCGTTTACTGTTTGGGTTGAATTCCCCAATCAAATGGTATACAGCGGGAGCTGCACGACGCACTACGAGGCAGCGGCGCTTGGTGTGGAGCATACGTCCATCGAGAAGGGGCATCTCTACATTGCAATGGGGCCACTCAGTGATTTAACAGTCTATGAAGTTTGAGCAAGGATGAAAGGCAACCAGCGTCGGAGTCCGGGTTTCCCACGTCTCGATCTGCTTTCTATCCCCGTGTTTAAAGACGCGAGACAAGGGGCACCCGACGATTTGGGGTAACACCTTAACGAATAACGCTCTGAGGGAGTTGTTCATTATGACGCCAAGGGTCGTTCGAGTTGGCGACAGGTTCGCGGTCGAAATCCCTGAAGAAATAGCCAGCCAATTATCGCTGGCGGTCGGCGACCGTGTGGAGTGGAGTGCGAAAGGCGCTGTAAGCGCTGAGTTTGTCAAAAGGAAAATCCGTGATGGCCTCTTGGAGGTTGAAAACAGGATTGCTGAGAAAGCCGTACTGGATGAACATCTACTAGCAGAAAGGCGACTCGCAGAACAGGGTGATATCGGCGCACAGTATTTCCTTGGCGTGACTTCAAAGGATGGTGCTGAATCGGTGAAATGGCTCCAACTTGCGGCAGAACAAGGGGATCGCGTCTCGATACGGTTTCTTGGCCATAAGTTTATAGGTGGAGAGGGAATCGAAAAGAGCATTGTAGATGGATATTTCTGGCTACTCGTTCATGCATCCAGCTATAGTTTCAAATCAACACGACAAGAACGTGCGCGAATGCACAAGGAACGCCGAGAACTCCGATGCATAGGCAAAAGTTTGACCGAAGAGGAGAGATCACATGCTGAAGTGCGCTGCCGCGATTGGCTTGAGGCTCACAAGCTGACAAATAAATGTTTCGAGCTAAAACTATAGGCTCCGAGGGACCGGGCGCCTAATATCGCCAGTCATCTTGAGTGGCTGTAGTGAAGCGGAGGGAGATGAATCATGCATTCAACGGACATTCGAATCCCAATACTCAGTGCAGCGATAGGGGCGGTCATGGCACTCGCAGTGAATTGGCTAGCATTCCGAACCAAACATTTCTTATTGCATTTAAAATTATGTCTTGAACCCCAATCGCTGGTCGGGGATCGTGTCACCGCGCGCGTTTTCAATGGCTACATCTTTCCACTGAATCGCGTATACGCATATATTTCGATTGATCACCAAGAGTCCGACGTTCTCGATCCCCCAGTCAGAGATGGGGCCTATATAACTAAATCCGGGCATCTTGGTGTAGTGCGTGAAGATAGACTTTGCTGGTCTGTTGCTTCGAACCCTGCATACGTTGACATTTATGCCAAAGAACGTCAGTCATTGGACGTCGTAGAATTCGATCGAATGCACAATTGGATTCAGATTCCCTCAGAGAGCGGTTGGGGAACCGCAGGCGGAAAGTCCCGAGTTTTCCTCAAGTGGAAGAAGTACGGAGCAAAGATCAAGATCATAAGTAAGGATACGGATGCCAAGGAGTTTCAGGTGGAGATTGATCCGAATAATGGGACAACTCCACTGATGCTTTGTAAGCACAAGAAGTACTAACGGCCGGGTGCCCCATCCATCGCGCACTTTGCGATGGGTGGGAGACCACGAACCTCGACCGTCCGTCTTCCGCTAGAAAACTTCGCTGTGAGAACCGATGCGCACCAGCCGCAATGTAGAATCGTCCGGTTTTTTGTAGATAAGAAGCAGGTCGGGCCTCAGGTGGCACTCGCGATGATTCGTATATTCGCCCGTCAACGCATGATCGTGGAATCTTTCCGGCAGAGTTTGGTCTGTCGCCAATAACGCAATGGCCGCAAGAAGATCGGCATCGAGCGTGGCGCGATGCTGCCCCTTGGCCTCGCGCTTGTAGTCTTTCCTGAAATGGGCGGTTCGGCTAATCGTCCGCATGGAGGTCAGCCATCAGCTCTTCGACACTGTTGAACTTCACAACCTCGCCCCGGTCGCCTGCCTTCATTGCAGCGACGGTCTTGGTGTTTGGTACGCGAAGCTCAAAAGGAAAGGCCTGGTCGGTCGCCGCTCGCGTCAAAAAAACGCGCACTGCCTCGGAGAGTGTCAGCCCCATCGCGCCGAAGGTCTTCGTTGCCTTCGACTTCAACTTAGGATCGATCCGGACATGAATCATCTCAGTAGCGCTCTGCATAAATCCACCTTTAAGGATATTGTATACTAGTTGAGATACAAGTGCAATCCACGGCAGCCAAACCCTTGGCAACTCGTCCCCCCCGCCGCAAACGCTCCGCAATTGCCCTCAAACCCGATTTCGCGGTACTCTTTTCGCGGAGGCTTCCCCATGCCCGAATCCCGCAGCACCGTTATCCCCGCCCAGCGCTACCGCAACGCCCGCGCCGCCATTGCCTGGCTCTGCCAGGTCATCGGCTTTGAACGCCACGCCGTCCACGAAGGCGAAAACGGAACGATCGCCCACGCCGAGCTCAAGCTGGGCAACGGCATGATCATGCTCGGCTCCGGCAAAGACGACGAGTACGGCCGCGGCTTCAAGCCGCCCAGCGAGTTAGGCGGCATCGAGACCCGCAGCATCTACATCGTCGTCCCCGACGCCGATGCTGTCCACGCCCGCGCGGTGGCCGCCGGAGCCGTTATCGTCCGTCCCCTTCAGGACACGCCGTACGGTAGCCGCGAGTTCAGCCTGAAAGACCCCGAAGGCCACTCCTGGAGCGTGGGCACCTATGATCCGTGGGCAGTGCATAAGTAGAGCTTCTGCAATCGGGCCTTGTGACTGCTCAGAAACGCAACAAGCCACCCCTCTGGATGGCTCACAACGATTGCTGACTGCGCTGACCCTCAGCCAATCTCCCTGTCCCAGCTTTCCAGCGTCCGCTTGAACTCGACCATGAACTTGCAGGCGTCGGCGCCGTCGATGGTGCGATGGTCGAAGCCCAGGCAGAAGTGCTGCATCGACCGGATCGCGATGGTGTCGTTGCCCTCCGTGTCGGTCAGCACTACCGCCTCCTTCTTCAGCCCGCTGATGCCCAGGATGGCCGACTCCGGCTGGTTGATGATGGGCGTGCTGAACTCGTCGCCGAAGATGCCGGAGTTGGTGAGGGTGAAAGTAGACCCCGTGACTTCTTCGGGCATCAGTTTCTTGGTGCGGGCGCGGCTGGCCAGGTCGGCGATGGTCCGCGCCAGGTCCACAAAGCTCAGACCCTCCGCCTCCCTGACCACCGGCACAATCAGCCCCCACTCCAGCGCCACGGCAATCCCCAGGTTGATGTGCTCGTGATAGCGGATGGAGTTGTTTGACCCATCCGGCCCTTTCTCCATTGCCGCATTCACAATCGGAAACTCCCTGAGTGCCTCCACCACCGCCGTGGCGATGAACGGCATGAACGTGAGCTTGACGCCGTGGCGCTGCTCGAACCCGGCCTTCTCGCGCGCGCGGATGCGGACGACGCGGGTCATGTCCACCTTGTAGACGGTATGCACGTGGGGGCTGATCTGCTTGCTCTCGACCATGCGCTGGGCAATGATGGCCCGCATCCTGGTCAGCGGCGCCAAATGACCGGGGAGCGATGAGGCGGCCGGTCGAGCAGGCGCCTCGCCGCCGGGTCCATGCTCGCCCAGGTGGCGCAGCACATCTTCTTTCGTAATGCGCCCCTCCGAGCCGGTACCGGCTATCTGGGCCAGATCGAGGTTGTTGTCTTTGGCCATGCGCCGCACCAGCGGCGAGGAGCGGCGCCGCGCCTCTGAATCAGATTTTGCGGCAGAGGCGGAAAAACTTTCTTCCGGGGCTAAAGCCCGCTTTAATTCGGATGGCCTCATGCGGGGGTTGAACCCCCCGCCTCCCTCCGCATCGAGTTTTCCCGCGGAGGGGCCTGCCGTCGCTAAAGGCGCCGCGTCGCCGATCACGGCGACCACCGTATTGACCCCCACGGTTGCCCCTTCAGCCACCTTGATCTCGGTGAGCACGCCGGCCGCGGGCGAGGGAATCTCCGCGTCAACCTTGTCGGTCGAGATTTCAAACAGCGGCTCATCCTTCTCGACCGTGTCGCCGGCCTTCTTGAGCCATTTGGTAATGGTGCCCTCAACGATCGACTCGCCCATCTGGGGCATAACCACGTCGGTTGGCATGGATCTCCCTCCGCGATTGGGGACTTCAACTGCGCGTCCGGTTCCAGCCGGATTTCCGGATTATAAATTGCGGCGCACAAGCTGGTTGAACGCTACTAAATTCGCCCTACCGGCTGGCCGGATTCTTCCCCCTCTACATTGCTCCGTGCCCCATTCTTGCACTTGTTTCCGGCGCCAGGGCGGGAAACTGCAAAACTGGACCGGCCCCGTCCATCATGCGCGAAGCGGCCCCTCAGCGCCGCCTCTCAGCCGCTCGACCTCGGCTGGAACCTGCATCGGCGTGTCTTCAGCTGGAAATTGCGGCTGTGTTGCCGCAGCCTGGGCACGCAGCGTGGCCAGGCTCTCCACCGCTAGCACCTGCTGGCCGAAAACCACCCCGAACTGCCGCGCCGCCTGGTGCGCCACGGCCTCCAGTGCAGGCAACTCCTCCGGCCGCTTGACTTCCCGCTCCAGGCTGGTCACCGCGTGATCGGGAATGCCGCAAGGAACGATCAGCTCAAAGTCGCGCAGGTCGGTCGTCACGTTGAAGGCAAAGCCGTGCGACGTAATTCCCCGCGAAACGTGGATGCCGATCGCAGCGATCTTCCGCTCCGGCCGTGCGGCGGCCGTTTGCGCCCCACTGCTCTCATCCAAAGCTCCGCCGCCCGCGGGGCACCAGACGCCGGTCAGCCCGGCAATCCGCCCGGCGCGCACCCCAAATTCGCCGCAGAGCCGAATCAGCGCCTCTTCCATCCCGCGCACAAAGTCCACCGGCCCCATCCGCCCAGCGTTCGGGTTGCGCAGGCTGCGCAGGTCGAAGATTGGGTACCCGACCAACTGTCCCGGCCCGTGATAAGTTACGTCGCCGCCGCGGTTGATCTCGTGCAGCGTCACGCCGCGCCGTGCCAGCAGCTCGTCCGAGGCCAGGATGTTGGAGCGGTGAGCGTTTCGTCCCAACGTCAGCACCGGCGGATGCTCCAGCAGCAGCAGCACGTTTGCGACGCGGCCTTCGGCGACAAGCGCGGCAATCTCCGCCTGCAAGCGCAGCCCCTCCTCGTAGCCTACCCTCCCGAGATAGAGGTACTGAATCATCGTTAGCTTCGATTGTAGCGAGCAGGATGCCGCATGAGCCACGCAGGCTCAATCCTCAACGCGCTGCTTGAAAAGCCCAGCGAACGCAGAGCGCGCCCGATACGCCACCAGTATCCAAAGAATCGTCGCCAGTGCACCCAATGCCACGCCTTTCGGCTGCATCAGGATGTGAAAGAGAAGGATGTTGACGAGTACCGGAGCGAGCAGAACGAGGGCCAGTGGCACATACCGGTTCACGAGGAAGAGAATCCCCGACACGACCATGATGAGTCCCACGACGTTCATGTAGTGCGTGGCCACCAACAGAGCTGCGAACTCGCCGGCCTTTCCCGGGGGCATCTGCCCCATGGGGATGAAATGCAGGAAATCATTGAGGCCGAAGACCAGAAACATCAGTCCCAGCAGCAGACGAGCGATCATCGATGCAATCTTCATGCGCTTCTCCTTGAATTGAGATAAATCCGGGGATCAATCGGTCGGGAGCCGGTCCAGGCTCTTCGGAGGGGGGATACTCTCTCCGCAGCCAATGGATGGTCACGCATCGCCAGTCGATTCAAATGATTCGTCCGCCGGCAGTTGATGTTCGCGGTAAACTAAAACCTGGCAGGAGGACCGGGCGGTCGCTGCCGGAAGCCTGGGCAACTGGACTTCCGGGAGAGGAAAGTCCGAACTCCGCAGGGCAGTGTGCCGGATAACGTCCGGGACGTGGGCCTCAAAACCCATGGACGGCCAGTGCCACAGAAAAGATACCGCCTCGGCTACCCCTCTTTCGGGAGGGCTTCCGGAATGGCTCGACAGGTTCGCCTGGACGGCCAGTCCCGCCGGGGTAAGGGTGAAATGGTGCGGTAAGAGCGCACCGCTCCGGCGGTAACGCCGGGGGCAGGGTAAACCCCACACGGAGCAAGACCAAATAGGGAGGGAAGCGCAAGCCAAAGAGCCAGGCTTCGCTGCGCGCTGGCCCGGCGCGCCCAGGCGGCTCGGAGCAATTGCCGGAACCTCCGGGTAGGTCGCTGATGAGCGTCCGCGGCAACGCGGCGCCTAGAGGAATGACCGCACACGACAGAATTCGGCTTACAGGTCCTTTTGCCGAATTCGGGGTCCCCAACGACCGGGGTCCCCAAGAAGCGGATTTGGCTTCTTGGGGTGGTAACGACAGGTCTTCGTCGTTGGGGCGACAGACGACAGCCCTGGCGGGAGAGATTCCGCCGGGGCTGACCATTTTTGGCAAGCCGGCAGGCTGGCGCGATTTACGCTGACTAGCTGACTCGCCGGCTTGCTTCCCAGCCGCCCTGCTATACGATCAATCCATGCTGCGTGTAAAGCTGCTCGAACCCAGTGCCAGGCTTCCGGTGGTCGCTCATCCCGGCGAGGACCTGGGCTATGACCTGTTTGCGCTGGAAGCCACGCTTCTGGCTCCCGGAACTACGGTAAAGGTACGGACCGGCATCAGTGTCGAGGCCCGCCATCCCGCCACCGGCGCCCCGCTCGGCCTTCTGGTCCGCGACCGCTCCTCGATGGCTGCTCGCGGCATCGCGACCACCGCCGGGGTGATCGACGCCGGCTACCGGGGCGAGATTCTGGTGCTGATGACCAACCTCGGCCAGACCGCCGTCGAGCTCAAGGCCGGCGAAAAAATCGCCCAGATGGTTCCGGTTCCGGTTCTCACGGGTCCCGTCCAAGAAGTGGAGACACTGGAAGACTCGGCCCGCGCGGAAAAGGGCTTTGGCAGCTCAGGACGGTAGTTTGCCGCCGGATGCTGCGCCGGGCTGAGGGGCTGAAGGTCAAAATCTCCGTAAAATCGGCCCTGGGCGCCTTTTCTCCGCGGATCCCGCCAAGGCTCCGGAACCGTCTCACGCATTTCTGCGTATCAAAAGAGGCAAATCAGCCCCGGTTTTGGCTGCTTCTTAACCCGGAACGCGGCCTGAGGGGCTGGTGTTCCGTCCATAGGAATAGCCACCCTGGAATTGTGGCTGCGGCGATTCCGTACACTAGGGGAACCGGGCAGGAGCCATGGAACGCTTCTGTTCGCGGAGACAGCATCGCGCGCCAGCGCCGTTGTTGCGTGCCGATGCCAGTTCCGGTAACGAAAGCGAGACCATGCTATTCACCGAGGCCTTTAAACTCGCGCTGCAATCCCTGTGGGCCAACAAGCTGCGCTCCATCCTCACGCTGCTGGGCGTGGTGATTGCAGTTGCATCCGTCATCACGGTCGTAACCCTGACCAACGGCGCCAAGCAATTCGTCACTGAAAAGATCAACCGCTATGGGGCCAGCGTGGTCACCATCAGCAAAATGCCGCAGACCTTCATCACCATCGACGAGTATCTCGCCTTCCAGAAGCGGAGAGACATTACCTTCGACGACTACAGGGCCGTTGTTTCCGATTGCAAATCCTGCATGTCGGTCGGCGCACAGCGCAACACCACCGGCAAGGTCGTCTACCAAACCAAGTCCACTACCGACACCACGATTCGCGGATGGACCTGGACCATGCCCCCGATTTCAAATCTCAATATCGACGAAGGGCGCTCCTTCACTGAAGTCGAGGATGAGCACAGCACCCGCGTCGCCATCATCGGCTATGACGTTGTCGACAATGTGCTGGGCGCAGGCGATCCGCTCGGCAAGGAAATTCGCGTCGATGGAACTCCCTATACGGTGATTGGCGTAGGCGAGCGCCAGGGCAAGATGCTGGGCATGAGCATGGACAACTGGGTCGTCATTCCTCTCACCGCGTTTCTCCACTCTTACGGCGCCAACGCCAGCCTGGCCATCTATGTGGATTCCGGCGGAGGCGGGGAGGTCATGGACGCGGTTTCCGGCGAGTTGCGCACCATTATGCGCGCGCGCCGCCACCTGGCGCCGGGTGCCCCGGATAGTTTCTCCATCGAAACCAGCGCAACCTTTGGGAACCTGCTAGGTAGAATTCTCAGTAACTTCGGAGCCGTGGTCGTAGCCATCGCCGGCATCTCCCTGGTGGTTGGCGGCATTGTCATCATGAATATCATGCTTGTTTCGGTCACCGAACGCACCCGGGAGATCGGTGTCCGCAAGGCGCTTGGCGCGCGCCGCAAAGACATCCTGCTTCAGTTCCTCATCGAGTCTGCAATCCTGGGGTTGCTAGGCGGCGTGATCGGCGTGATATTAGGCATCAGCGTGGCCGACATCATTACCCTGGCTATCTCATTCCCCTCGTCCGTCCCATTCTGGTGTATCCCGGTCGCTTTGTCCGTTGCCACCAGCGTTGGCCTGTTTTTTGGCGTTTACCCAGCGGCCAAGGCCGCAACGCTCGATCCCATTGTTGCCCTGAGAGCGGAGCTATAGGCATGAGGCTAAGCAACTCAAAAGAATCCGTGCTGTTGGCGCTGGATACTCTGCGCAAGAACAAGTTGCGCTCCATCCTCACCATTCTCGGCATCTCCATCGGCATCGCCACCGTCATCCTGATCTCGTCGGCCATCAATGGGCTCAATACGAACATCGATCAGTTTATCCGCACCCTGGGAACCAACGACCTGTGGATATACCACTTTGAACCGTTTGGGAAGCGTCCCACCACCGAGGAGCTCAATCGCAAGAAGCTTACCTATGAGGACGGCATTGCCATGCGCAGCCTCCCGTATGTCGTTGCCGTCGATCCCGGTCTTACCTACCAGAATTTCCAGACGGGCCTCGGCAGCGTCTCTCTCAAGGCCGGTACGCACAAGATTGCGAACACCATTCTGACTGGCAGCACGTCGTCAGTCAAAGAGACTCAGGATATCGAGCTGCTCGAAGGCCGCATGTGGACCGATTCAGAAGAAGAACGCCGCGCCAATGTGGTCGTCCTGGGCCATGATGCCGCCGAAGATCTTTTCCCCGATGAGTCCCCGATCGGCAAGGATATCGATTGTGAAGGCGACATCTTCACCGTGATCGGAGTGCTCGATCTACAACCGCAGCCCTTCGGAAGCGGCCGCAACACGCAGGACAACTCCGCTTACTTCCCCCTGGAGACCTTCCGTAAGCTCCATCCGGAGATCCAGGACTACTGGATCACCGTAAAATATGACGATCCCGCCCATAAGGCGCTCGTCGTTGACGAAATTCGCGAACTCCTTCGCCGCCGCCGCAACGTTCGCCTGGAGCAGGACGACAACTTCGCTATCTTTGGTCCCGACTCGCTCACGCGTCTATGGAATCAGCTCACCATCGGGCTCTTTTCGTTCATGGTCGCTGTCTCTTCCGTGGGTCTCATGGTGGGCGGCGTGGGCGTCATGAACATCATGCTGGTCAGCGTGACCGAACGCACCCGGGAAATTGGAGTCCGCAAGGCCATTGGCGCAACCAAGAAAAACATCCTTCTGCAATTCACGCTGGAGGCCGTGACTCTGTGCGTGATTGGCGGCCTGCTCGGCATCCTGGCTGGGGCTCTGTTCACCCTGATTCTGCATTATGTCGTGTCATTCCTTCATGCAGCTCTTTCGTTCACCTGGGTTTTGATCGCCTTTGCGGTCTCCTGCGCCATCGGCCTGGTCTTCGGCATTTATCCCGCCTGGAAGGCAGCCTCCATGGACCCCATCGAAGCCCTCAGGTACGAGTAATACAGCCTCTAGCTGCCAGCCCCCGGCATGAGCATGTCATTATCGCTCGTGTACCCGCTATTGACCCCTGCGCTCAACAGGAGAGCCAAAAGCTAGAGGCTGGCAGCTAGAAGCTGTATTCTTACCCCTGTGATGCCCCACGTTTTAGCCCAATCCGTGGAGATTCTCACCACGGTGCTGGCCGTGGCCGGCATGGGTTACTTTCTGGCCGCCATGGTTGCGGCACGCGCCTTTTTAGTAGCCCGGCGCGCCCCGCTGGCGCCCTTTGCGCCCGGCGTCAGCATCCTCAAGTCCCTCAAAGAAATGGACTTGGGCATGATCGACGCCTTCCGCAGCCACTGCCGCCAAACCTACGCAGGCGAGGTTGAACTGCTCTTCGGAGTTTCCTCGCTTGCCGACCCCGCCGTGGCCGCCGTCGAACAACTCAAACGCGAATTCCCCGCTCATTCCATTCAACTTATCGAGTGTCCCGCTCGCCTTGGTACCAACGGCAAGGTCAGCACCCTGGTCCAGCTTGCAACCCATGCGCGGCATGATTACCTTCTCATCAACGACTCCGACATCACCGTCTCGCCCCGTTATCTGGAGCGGGTGATGGCCTGCTTCGCCCCTGCGCCCAACGGTCAAGCCACGGCCGGTAAACCATTGGCGCAAGTAGGCTTAGTGACCGCCCTTTATCGCGGCCGCGCCCACGGCACGCTCCCCTCGCGTCTGGAGGCGCTGGGCATCGCCACCGACTTCCAGGCCGGCGTCTTGCTCTCCAAGATGATTGAGGGCGGCCTGCATTACGGCCTGGGCTCTACGCTGGCCGTAAGCCGTAATGTGCTCAACAAGATAGGTGGTCTCGCGCCGCTAGTGGACCACCTCGCCGACGACTACGAACTGGGCGCCCGCGTGGCGCAAGCCGGCTACCGCGTGGCGCTATCGCCCGAGGTAGTCGAGACCGGCATTCCCGCCTACGGCTGGCGCGGTTTCATCGATCATCAGCTCCGTTGGGCCAGAACGGTTCGCGTTGCGCGGCCCTGGGGCTATGCCGGCCTCATCTTTACCCACGGCCTGGGCTGGGCGCTGCTCAACGTGCTAGCCAGCGGACTGAGCCCATTGAGTTTATGGCTCCTCGGGCTGAGCTTCTTCCTGCGCCTGACCCTGGCCATGGTGGTGGGCGCGGCGGTGCTTGGCGACCGCCAGGTCCTCCCCGGCCTTTGGCTGCTGCCTCTTCGCGATCTCGTCGCCATGGGCGTCTGGGTAGCCGGCTTCGCCGGAAACACCATCGTCTGGCGCGGCGAGCGCTTCCTGCTGAAGGACGGAAAGCTCGAAAAACCGGTGCGCCCCTAGTCTCCCGTAGTCGCCGCCGCCGGGTCCTGGGCGCTGATGGCCGCGCAGTCGATGGAGAGACAACTGCCCAGTTCGCTGAAGTTTTTCTCCCAGCGCGGGCGGTCGTCGGTGGCCAGCGCGGTAAGGGCGTCGCTTGAGCTGCGCAGAATCTCATACCAGATGTTCTGCGCCTGCCAGAGGTTCAGCTCGAAGGGCAGCTCGACCAGGATGCGCGCCATCGCCAGCGTCCGGTCCAGCATCTCCAGCGACCCCGAGGAGGCTTGCAGCTCGCTCATCACGCGCTTCATCCGCTGGTCGGCGATGTAGGAAAGCGTGGCCGTCTCCAGGGGAACCTGATCTGCCGCGGCCAAGGATAGAAAAGAGCGCAACTGGGCCTGATCGATGGAGTCAACCTCCAGAGCGCGGCGCAGTCCCGCGTTGATGGCGAAGCCCGCCGCCAGGGTCAGCGCCGGCGGCTTGGGCAGCCCCGCCTGTGAGAGATAGTGCAGGAGGCTGGCGTGATCTTCATAGATCGTGGTCAGCGAGTTCTCAATGTCCCAGAGCGTCGAGTTGAGGATGATCTGCACGATGCGCCGCTGCTCGTCGGTAAACAGCGAGGTCAGCGTGTAGTCGATGTGGGCGTGGTAACGGTCGAGGAGGCGCATCACCTCGGGAAAGAGAGCGCTCTGCACGTACTCCGCGGCCTGTTTGGCGAAGGCCTCGAACGCGGGGGCATCAGCTTCAGCGTAGGGCTTCACCGCGGCGGTAATGTTCTGGTCGCCGAAGTGCAGAACTGCAAACGAGAAGCTCTGCTGGTGGCCGGTGATGGCGCTGGCGATGTGCGCCCGGCCCAGCGCCAGCCGTCCGCGGCCGGAGGTATAGATGTCGTAGGAGATGCGGCGGACGCGGTAGCAAAACAGGTCGGTTTGCTCGGCATACGTGGAAAAGACAGAGCTGATGGCGTAATGGGCCGCTACCTGTTCCAGGCCCAGCTTCATGGTGGCCACGCACTTCTTATAGATCTGGGCGCCATCGCCGGCGCTGGCCACGTTGGACCGGGCCTCTGCCAGGCGGGCCAGGAACGCAGGCTCCAGCGATTCGGCCTGCTGGCCAAAGAGTTCCTGCGCCAGTTGCAGCACTCGCGCGGCATAGGCGACGACCTGCACCGTCTCGATGCCCGAAATGTCGTCGAAGAACCAGCCGCAACTGGTGTACATGAGCTGCGCGTGGCGCTGCATTTCCATCAGTTCCAGGGCGCGCACGCGCTCCGGCGCGGAGAGAATCTGGCTCTCATGCGCGCGCAAGAAGCGGTCCACTGACTCCGTGCTGCGGTCCAGCACCACTTCGATATAGCCGTCCCGGGCGGCCCACACATCTTTGAAGAGCTTTCCACCCTCCTGGTCGGTAAGCGGGATCAGGGCGTCGCGCAGTTCGTCCAGAGCCTGGCGCAATGGCGCGCGCCAAAGCTGGTTGAATCCCGGCTTGCCCCCGTTGCAGCCGCAGTTGGAGCGCCAGCGCTCCACCCCGTGTACGCAGCTCCATGAGGTGTCGTCGGCGATCTCAGCTTCGTACTCGGGCGGAAACTGCTCCAGAAAGCCGCCATAATTGGCCAGCTTCACCGTCTTATCCGCTTCCAGCAGGCGCAGGGCGTAGGCCAGCGCCATCTCGCCGTGCTTGTGGTGGTGGCCATACGACTCGCCGTCGGTGGCCACGTGGACCAACTGCGGCTGCGTGCTGTCCTTGAAACCGGCTTTGAGCCGCGCGGCAAGGTTCTCGCCAGAGTTCAGCAGCCCCTCGAACGCGATCGCCCGCGAAGCAGCGCTGTTGTAAAAGAACACCGCAATCGAAACCCCGGAGTCGAAGCGCACCAGGTAGGGGCGCGTGGTGTCCACGGCAGCGCCGGGGGTGTCCGTCCAGCTCGCGCCGTCCTTCAAGGCCCGGATGCGCTTGCACTGGTGCGGCGCCAGCACGGTGAACTTGATGCCGTGCTGGGCCAGCAGCTCCAGCGATTCGGTGTCGGCCGCGGTCTCTGGCAGCCACATGCCTTCCGGCGGCGTGCCGTAGTGGTGCTCATAGTCGGCAATTCCCCAGCGGATCTGGGTGATGCGGTCGCGCTTGCTGGCCAGCGGCAGAATGATGTGGTTGTAAACCTGCGCCATGGCCGAGCTGTGGCCGCGAAAGCTCTTGCGGCTGCGGCGCTCGCCGTCCAGGATCATGCGGTAGGTGCGCACGGCGTTCTCTTTCAGCCAGCTCAGCAGCGTGGGCCCGAAGTCGAAGCTGATGCGCGCGTAGTTGTTCACGATGCGCTGGATCTGGTTCTTGTTGTTCACGATGCGCGCCGCGCCGTTGGTGGCGTAGCACTCCGCGCAGATGCGCTCGTTCCAGTCGTGGTAGGGCGCGGCCGTGTCCTGGGTCTCGACCGTCTCCAGCCACGGATTCTCGCGCGGCGGCTGGTAAAAGTGACCATGAATGCAGATAAAACGTTTGCTGGCGGCCATGAAAAATAGCTCCTAGCCTTTAGCTTTTAGCTAAAGCTCCGGGCGCTTAACCTCTGACAGGCGCTTCCGGCTTCGATATTCAAGCCTGCGCAAATCTTCTTCGGCAAACAAATTAGCTAAAAGCTAAAAGCTAAAAGCTAA
>Ga0209039_10001881_pt1 | contig 18701 bp, 13 predicted proteins | sample BogFormECP12_OM1_FD_188238 | JGI IMG/M metagenome (GOLD analysis project Ga0209039, IMG submission 188238) | Bog forest soil microbial communities from Calvert Island, British Columbia, Canada - ECP12_OM1 (SPAdes) (version 2) | ecosystem: Environmental > Aquatic > Freshwater > Wetlands > Bog ...
ATTTACGAGAGCCGAGGGATGCCAATTCTCTCAAAAGTCCTGAACAAACAACGTTATCTTCTGGCAACGGGGTTTCATGAATCGCCCGCTGGGCAGACGCCGTCAGCGGGCCGGAGCGCGTTCGATCACCAGCAACGTAAACGTCCCGGGAAGTATCGGGGCTCTACCCCTGCCGCCCGCCGGCGCCGGCCCGAACTTCGCGGAGACCAGGAACGCGCGGTGATTTGTGGGGTCGAGTCCCATATTCCGCGACCCCTGCGGAGTCTGAACGGTTTCGGCGATGCGGTACTGGTCCGGCGTGTCCTGATGAATCACCGTGAGCGTGCCGTCCGCGTTGGAGGCGAAGGCGTCTCCCGAGGCCGCATCGTAGCCCGCGCCATCCACGCCGCTCCCGATCGGGACGGTTGTGACCAGCTTGCCGGCCTGATAATCGGAGATCGCCATGACGCCGCTGCGGCATCCGCTGAACAGCCGGTGGTGGGCGGTGTCGAGCGCCATCGAGACCGGCTGCTTGCACGGGGACGTGGACCAGCGCCGCGTCACCGTGGCGGTCTTGGCGTCGATCTCGACCACCTCGCTCGTGTCGGTGAGGTTTCCGTATACCTTGCCGTCGCCGGCCGATGCGCCGTATTCCGGTTTGCCGCCGAGCTGAATGTTGGTAATCAGGGTCCCCGTCCGCGGGTCGATCACCGTCGAGGAGTGCGCGTCGCCATTAAACGTGAAGACGCGGTTGGACACGCTGTCGTAGACGATCGCATCGGCATCTTCTGCGGCGGGGATCCGGCCGAGCGTCTTGAAGGTCTTGAGGTCGAACATCGCCACCGACTGGCCGTTGCCTTCGGTCGCGAATCCGTGCCCCGTGGCCTCCGCCACTGCGGTTCCGTGCGCGCCCTGAATGCCGGTAACCTCGCCGAGCAGCGTGCCGCTGTCTTCGTCGACCACCATCACGCGATTCTCGCGGGCGATGAACAGGCGGTGATTCGGCGGATCGGGAACGACGTAGTCCCAGCGGCCTTCTCCGCCCAGCGGGTAGGTTCGCGCGATGCGGTAAGCCGGCGGCGCCTGCGCGAGGAGTGCGGTCAGGCCGGCCAGGGTGAGAACGATTGCGGCTTTGCGCATGGTCTTCCTCTCCGTTCGAGTATATCGCCGTTAAAAGTACAACTTCACGGCGAGTTGCAACTGCCGCGCCGGATAAGTGCTCTGCGTGGTTCCGAAAGCGGCGTTCCCAACCACCGAATTCGCATTTTGGAAATTCGTGCGGTTCTGCAGGTTGAAGACTTCCGCGCGGAACTGCAGGCGCGTCTCGTCCCCAGCCGGCAAGTGGACTTCCTTTTGCAAGCTCATGTCCAGGGTGTAAACGCCGGGGCTGCGCGCGATGTTCCGGCCCGCATTGCCGAACGGCTGCGTGCGGCTGGGGGGAATCTGCAGGCCGGCGGGGTTCCAATACTGGTACCAGGTCCGCTGGCTCTGGGGCAGGAACGGGTTGCCCACCAGGTTCGGCCGGTAGTCCTTGCTGTTCGAGCTGACGGTGTAGTCCGAAGCCGGGCTGTAGATGAAGGTGATCGGATTGCCGCTGTACATCGAGTTGATGGCCGCCATCCGCCAGCCGCCCAGCGCGTAATCGAGAGGACGCGCCATGTGAGAGGCGAACTTCCGGCCGATGCCCACGGGGAGCTCCCAGATCCCGCTAAAGACGTCGAGGTACGGCACGTCGGTAGTCGAAAGCCCCTTCTCCGAATTCGGATTCATGTAGTTGATGCGGGTGTTCTGGTTCGCCACCACCGTGCCCACACTCACGTCTTCCAACTGCCCCGGCGCCAGATCGATGGCCTTGGAGAAGGTGAACGAATTGAGCAGAGAGAGGCCGCCCGAGAACCGCCGCTCCAGTTTGGTTTGCAGCCCGTGGTAACTGCCGTTGTCGCGGCCCCAGGCGATCTGGATGTTGCCGAATCCCTGGATGGGCCGCCGGTTGTTCAGGGGGATAGCCGCCGCGGGCAGGGGCGGATTCGGCGCCGCCTGGTTATAGTCGCCGAGCACCATCATCTTCAGGCTCCGGTTGCCTACATACCCGGCGTCCCACACCAGGTTGCGGGCGAGCTGCTTCTGAACCGAGAAGTGCCACGCCAGCACGTAAGCGGCCGGGTTGTCCTGTGGAATGTAACGGAACCGGCTGGCCGACACGGTGATGTTGGCCGGAGAGAGCGAGTTTACCGGATACCCCTGCTGCGTCGTGCGGAAGCAGGTCAGGAAGTCCGTGGTGGTCTTGCACAGACCCTGCGAGGGCTGCTGCGAGATGGACAGCGAATAGCTGAACGGGTAGTTGAGGGGCAGCAGATCTTCGGCTCCCAGCCGGTTGAATTGCACGTAGCTGACGCCGAACCCGGAGCGGATTACCCATTGGTTCGGCAGGCTGTAGGCGAAGCCCACGCGCGGAGCGAAGTCTTTATAATTCGGATGGATCGTCGACCGGTCGAAGATGGACCCCGCCTTGGCCAGGATGATGGTGTTGTTGACCGCATCCAGATTGCTAAGATTGTTGTGCTTCTCCATTTGCGGCGTGGCGAATTCGTAGCGCAGACCCAGATTCAGGGTGAGCCGCGAGGTCGCCTTGAAGTCGTTCTGGACGTATCCGAAGGCCATCCACTGCTCCATCACGGGAAGGAACTGGTTGGAGAGCGAGTAGCCGCTGCGGTTCCCAAACATAAAATCCGCCAGGTTGTAGACCATTGAATTGGCCGTGCCGCCGGCCGGCTTGCTGAACTGGCCGGAATAGGAATCGCTCCCGTACAGCGTCTGGCCATCGCTTACTTCCGTCTGGTAGCTCAGATACTCGAACCCCGCCTTGGTGGTCAGGCGCCCCTTGACCTTGGAGAAGTTGATCCGCGGCAGGTCGTACGCGGTGGGATTCTGAACGTTGGGGAGGCTGCCGTCGCGCCCCCACGCCGTGAACCCGCTCACGCTCTGCGCGGTGAGCCCGCCCGAAGCGAAGCTCGTGGGAATTCCGGGGATGCCGTAGAGCTGCATCATATCCGGCCCGCCCATGCCGAACGGATCCGTTTGGGTCCGGCTCCTGGTGACGCCAAAGCGAACGTCGAGCAACGTAGTCGGCGAGAGAATATAGGTAGCCGCCAGGGCCGCGCCCTGGTTGAACCCATACAGATGACCGTCGACGCTGGCGCCGCTGGCGATGCCCCCACCGTAAATGGGCGGCGGCAGGAATGTGTTCCCCAGTTCCGTGCTCTTGCGCTGGCTCACGCGCAGAAAGGCGTTCAGCTTGTCGCTGAAGTGGTGGTCCAGCTTGATGTCGAACTTGTCGGTATGGTCGATAAACGCCGGCGTGGACTGATAGTTATTGGCGCCGCTCACATTGGGCGCGGGCAGGCCGGCCAGTACTTTTTGTGCGAACGGCGTAATGTCGGAAACGGGGACGATCCCGTTGGTATAGGTCGCGCCGGTCACCGGATTGACCACCGCGGCCCCCATGATGCCCTGCCGTTGCGCCAAGGTGGGAACGACCGAGTACACGATGCTCTCCTGGTCCAGCCGGTTCCCCTCGTAATCCGCAAAGTAGAAGGTCCGGTCGCGCAGGATGGGGCCGCCAATGGTGAGGCCGAACTGGTTCTTTCGCAGCACCGGTTTCACGCCGCTTACGGGCTTGAAGAACCCGGTCGCATTCAGCACCGTGTTCCGGTCAAACTCCCACAAGACCACGTGCAGCCGGTTGGTGCCGCTGCGGATGGAAGCGTTGACGATCGCGCCCGCGGCATGACCGTACTCCGCGCTGTAATTGTCGGTCTGCACGCTGTATTCCTGGATGGCGTCGGGCGAGATCTGCAGCACCTGGTTCGAGTTCAGCACGTTGGAGGTGGCATAGGCGTTGTTGTCCACGCCGTCGAGCTGGAAATTGTTGAGCTCGAAGCGAAGCCCGTTGACGTTGTAGCTGGCTTCCCGGTCGTCGCGCAGCCCCTTGCGGACGCCCGTGGTCAGCAGCGCCAGGTCGGCGTAAGACCGCCCGTTGAGCGGCAGATCCACCACCTGCTCGTGTTCAATGTTCTGGCCGCGCCCGCTGGTGTCGCTTTCCAGCAGGTTGGCCGCGCCTATGACTTCCACCTTGTCTGTGACGGCGCCTACTCGCAGCACCAGGTCTACGCGCTGCCGCGCACTGACGGAAACGGAGAACGCTTCCGCCACGGAGATCGAAAAACCCGCGGCGCTGGCCTCCAGCCGGTACGTGCCGGCCTTCACGTCCAGGAATTCATAGTTCCCGGCGGCGCTGGTCACAAACTTCGCCGCAATCCCGGTATTCACATTTTGCAGCGTCACCACGGCGCCCGAAACCACGCCGCCGCTCGCGTCGCGAATCGTACCCAGCACGGCCGCCGTGTCGAACTGCGCGTGCAACAGCGGCGCGCGCAACACCAGCGCCGCCGCACACAGGATGACCATGGTAGCTTTGCGAAACATGGGAATACTCCGTTAGTCGCGGCCCCTGAGGAGCCTGGCTACGTCTTCGTACTGATCGGTGGAGAGAAAGTCGGCGCCCGCCTTCTGAACCGCTTTCCAGCGGATGGTAGCGGCTTCGAGCGAGCCGAAGTTGTACTTCGCATTCCATCCCTGGCGTTTGGCGTTCTCGGCATCGGTGCCGTCGAGAACCCAGAAACTGACCAGGTATCCCATCTTATGGGCGTGTTGCACGATGGCGTTCAGCCGCGCTTCCTTCTCGGGTGTCCACGGCCCGGCGGCGTCCTTGGCTCCCGGCTCCACGTTGTTCCACGGATTGCCCCACCAGCGGCGGTAGTTACCGGCGCGCTCGGTCACCAGGTCTTCCGGCTTCATCGCGGAGCGGGCCTGCAACACCTGCGCATCGGTCAGGTTCTCTCCGGCCGGGCGCGTAAGTTTGGCGGTTCCAAACGCCACCAGTTTCCCGCCCACGGGAACGCGGTTGTAGAAGTACTCCTCCTTGATGTCGTTGTCCTTGTCTTCGAGCATCACCATCACGGGTTTCAGATCGAGGGGCGATTGCTGTGCCGCGTCCTTGGTTTTCACCGCCGTCGTCAGCCAGCTTTGGTATTCGTGCAGCACGCCCAGGATGTATTCCAGGTGCTCGGGTGGATCGTTCTTGATGTCCAGATACAGCCGGATAAGCGGCCAGTTTGGCTTGTCGTCCGCCGCCAGGGCCTTTTCGACGATCGGCCGCACGCGCTCGAAGAAGTAGGGCTTCAGGCTGGGCTCGTTGCCGGTGACGTCCTTGAGTTTGCGAGTGGGGAAGTCGCCGACGACCGAGCCGTTCTTTCCGGTCTGCGGATTCGGGACCCACGAAAGATCGATCTCGATGGCCAGCGGTGTCCCCGCCGCCAGGGCGTGGTCGAGGCGATCGCTCCACTGACCGGCGTCGGGATAGGCGTTGTGAGCCAGAACCAGCGTCTGGCGGCCGGGTGCGAAAGCAGCGAAGCTCACGCTAAGTGCGGCCAACGCGAGGAGTGCCAGGAGCAGGCAGATATGTGCCGAGGAGGCTCTCTTCATGGAGGGACTGTAACAGCGCTCCATTGCAGGGCGATTTATATCGGGTGAAGATCCGATGAGTAACCGGTCGGCGCCACGCTACTGGCTGGCGCTCAGCCACAGCAGCCACGCCTCCGCCGTCGGCTTGCGGATCGCGGGCCCCACCGCGCCTTCGAGTGGTCGCGTGGCGCCGCTCCGCGGATCGAACCACACCCCCGCATACCCGTGCCCCGCGAGCGGCTTGGCCAGCTCGATCGATTCCCCGGTCAGCGAATACAGCAGCACCGACTCATCCCGCTCGTCCGCCAGGCACCACTCCCGTTCCGCGTCCGCCGTCACGCCGTCGCGCGGGGACATCTTCATCAGCACCCCCGCCAGCCGCTCCCGCACAAAACCGTCCAGCGGCGTGCGGTCCACCGTGGTCCCCTGTCCTTGTCCCGCCGAGGGATTGCGCATCAGCGCCTGCGCCCCTCCGGCCATCAACACCGGAATCGGTCCCGCGCCGCCATGCCACGCCACAATGGCGATGTTCGGGTACTTGTCGTGGTATTCGCGCACCTGCCGGTACACCTGGTACGGCGTGGTGTCCGGCGGCTGGTCCGCGGCGCGCCCGAAGTCGCGCGCAATGGCCTCGCGGAACGCCAGGTTCTTGCCGCCTTCGGGCGCCCACAGCTTGCCGTCCGGCCGGTATTGCCAGTAGCGCATGTCGATTACGGCCACCTGCCGCGCGCGCGCCGGGTTGGCCAGGATGGCATCGGTGATGTCCTTGCTGGTGGCCAGTTCCACCCGCACCGTGCGGCCGGTCTTCTTCTCCCACTCCGCCACTGTGTCCTGGAAGAATTCCTGAAACTCGAGCGGCCCCGCGAACTGCGCGCCCAGGCTGAAGAACAGGTTGTGCAGCGCGCCCAGTTCGTCCAGTTCGTGCAGCAGAAACGCGCGGTGCAACTGGCGCCGCACCGGGTTGCCGGTGTCGTACACCTGGTTGGCCACGTGGATTCTGCCGTCCGGGTCGATGGGCGGCGGCTCGGGGAGGCCGGTGTTATTGATGTTATTGGCCGGCCGCCACGGATAATCCACCCAGTGAGGCGGAATCTCCAGCAGGTTGTGGGTGTTGTACAGGTTGTGGTAGAATACCAGGCCGCGGCGGTCGCACAGTTCGCCGAACTCGCGCAGGCGCTCGTAATACCAGGGGTTGAAGGCCGCCAGGTCGAATTTGGGGAGCCCGTCCGACGCGGTCCCTTCCGTGCTGCGCGCCCACGGCATTTCGTAAAACGGGGCCCAGACGTTGGCGTCGCGGGGCGCGGTGGTGGTGTGTTCGTCGCGCCGCCGGTCGTACCACAGGCCGGGGATGGATTGGTAAAACGGGATGCCCTCGGCCACCATGCGCGCGGCCAGCGCCGCCAGATCCTCGGTGAGACCCGGACCGGTGCGGCCCGGCATCCAGCGGGTAATGGAGACGCCGCCCACCTCCAGCGCCGTGGCCGGAACTTCCTGGCCGCGCCACCAGCCCTCGTTCACCGCGCCGCCCCACAGCGTCCGGCCGCCCGCCACGAAGCGCCCGTTGACGATCTCGACTCCCGCCACCGCCGCCGGGCGCGCCGCCGGTTGAGCTTTCGGCGGTGAGAACTGCTTCAGCCGCGCCGCGTTGCGCACGGGGATTTCCGGCAGGGTAAGCTTCGCATGGGTCCGCGCCGCCAATTGCGATTCATAGAGCGGCTCCGGGGCGCGCTTGCCCAGGTTCAGCGCGCCTTCCGGATTGCCCAGCACAATCTCCCCGGCGGGGCAATTCCACGCCACCGAGTTGCCCGCCGTCCAGCCGGCGCCCTGCGCGCGCGTGAGGTCGTAGGCCAGCCGGATGCCCGATACCGGAACCGTCACCCGTTCGTACAGCACGCCCGACGCCCAGCTTTCGAACGACCCGCTGGGGCCCAGCGAGCCGCTGGCCTTCGACTCCAGGAAGACGTTCGGGCCGGCCGCCAGCAGGCCGGTCGCGAAATCGTTCATGCCACTCTCGCTGGCGCACTTGTAGACCAGCACCTGCTGGCCTTCCACCAGGAAACTCCGCCGCCGGTACCCGGCCGGCTGCGAGACGGGCTCCAGGCTGAGCGACTGCACGACGCTCACCCGCCGCGCGCGCGGTCCCACGCGCACCGCCGAGCCGGCGAAATGGCGCGCCACCACGCCGTTCACCCAGGCGTCCTCCACGTGGTCGAGCGACACCGCGGTCCACGAGTGGTTCTCGTCGCGCGGGTTGCCCTGGTCGTAATCGCTCTCCAGCACCAGGTCTTCAATCCCGATATGGGTCAGGGGTTCGCCCCCGGCCACACGCGCCACCGTGCCGCCCCCGTAGCGCCGCTCCAGCGCGGTGGTGATGGGCGCGTCCACGGTGATGCGGTTGTTCGCGGCGTCCACCCCGGTGATGGTGCGGTCCCAGACCAGGTTGCGCGAGCCCGGCGCCCAGTCCAGCCGCTGGCTGGCGTAGGCGCCCGGCAAACCGGTCATATGCAGCGCGGCGATCCATTCCGCCGTGCTGGGGCGAACGATCACCACCCGGTCGCCGATCTTCAGCGGGCCGAGCGTCTCCAGGGTGAAACTGCGTCCGCCGGCCGGCACGGTCTCATCGGTCACCTGCAGCGGGGCATCGGTCGCGGGATCCGCGGCGCCGCCGACCTCGATCAGCGTGCGCCGTCCCGTGCCCGTGGCCAGCAGGGTTGCGACCTCCTTGCTGCCGGCCAGCACCACGCCGCTCGATCGCATCTGCAATCGCCCGCCCACGCGGTATCGTCCGCCGCGCAGGACCACCGCGCCGCGAAACCCGTCCGCGCCGGGGGGCATGGCCGCCACCGCGTTGATGGCGCCCTGCAGCAGCGCCGTATCGTCGCCGCCGGTGGGCTCGACCGAGAGCACACTCGGAACCACCGGCAGGGCGGCGCCGCCGCCGCCATACCCCGCGTGGGAGAAATCGATAGGCGGCTGCTGCGCGGCGGCAGCCAGACAGAACAGGACCGCAAGCGAAAGAGATCGCACGCAGCCATCTTAGCAACCGGCCGGCCCGGCCCCAAGCCCGCGGCGTGCGGAGAATAGCCGGGCGGCCCGCGGCAAAGGAACAGTACCTTACGGTCACGGCCCCAGGGCGGTTTCGCAGGCAAGCCGGCGACATCGAGATACGCGCGCCTCGCGAAGTGTTCCCAGGATACCGCTCGCTAACGGGCCGGCGGCCATCCGGGCGGAGTAAGATATATGACGAGGCACTGGATGAAACACCTCTGGCTGGCCGGGTTGCTATCCGCCTGCACGCTGGCCGCGCAGCCCAGTCCGGGCGCCGGCTCCATTGAAGGCCATGTCTTCAACTCGCTCACCGGCGCGCCCGTCCGCAAGGCGACGGTCAACCTGTCGGCCCCTCAAGTTCGATTGGTCGCCGATACCGATGCCGAAGGGCGGTTTTAGTTCACCGCCCTGCCTCCGGGGACCTACCGGCTATCGGCCCGTCATTCCGGATTCCTCGATCGGAAAGCCCGCCGCCCCGTCCCGCTCGGCCAGGACGGCCATGTCACGCATGCCGAGATCCGCCTGCCGCCGCAAGGCGCGATCGCCGGCCGCGTGGTGGACGAAGATGGCGACCCGGTGGGCGGCGCGACGGTAATGATCTCCAAGCAGGTCTACCGCGATGGCCGGAAGCAGTGGGCCCGGCTCAACGGCGGCCCCGCAAACGATACCGGCGAATACCGCTTCCCGAATCTCACGCCGGGCCGCTACCTGGTGGAGGCTCTCGACCAGCGGCCGCCGGCCGATAACCGGTACGGCGATCGCGATCGGCCGGACAGGCCCAAAATGGCCTATGCTCCCGCCTACTATCCGAATGCGCCCAGCGAACAGGAGGCCTCGCCGGTGGAAGTGGGAGTGGGCGCGGAAGTTCGCGGCATCGATATCCATATCCTCAAGATCGTCCAGCCGCCTTCCTACCACGTCAGGGGGAAGGTAACCGGCGTGCCACCGGACCCGCAGACTGAGGTATCTGTCCACCTAAATCCGGCGGACGGCGCGAGATTTGGGGGAAGCGCCGGCGCCTTCCCTCCGGACTATGCGTTCGACGCGAGCGTCTCTCCCGGCCAGTACACGATCTTCGCCTACGTATTCCGCGGCGGCCCGGAGGCACCATATGCGACCGGCAGCGTAACCGTCACCGGGAACGTCAGCGGTGTGGTACTAACTATGAGCCCGCCTCCCGAAGTTACCGGTCGAATCAGCCTGGCCGAAAGCGGCAGCCAGGTGAACCTGCAGGGTGTGAGAGTACTTCTGCTCCGCGTCCCAAGTTTCCTCGACGTACTACCCCAGGCGAGGTCCGACGCCACGGGCAAGCTGATCTTCAACAAGCCGGTCCCGCCCGGCCATTACTCGATAGACGTGGAGGCGCGCTCCATCCCGGATGGCTGCTTCGTTCAGGAAGTGAAGCTGGGCGGCCAGGAAGTTTCCGCCGGCGATTTCGAGATTCTCACCTCCACACGGCTCGAGATCGTCCTCAGCAACACGGCCGGCAAGATTGCCGGCTCGGTAGCGGACGACGACGGCAAGCCGGTTCCGGATTCGAGCGTCACGCTGATTCCCGAGGACGGGAAGTCGCGGCCGGTGAAGCAATCCGTGGACGACGACGGCAACTTCAAGTTCACTGGCCTGCGGCCCGGCAAGTACCAACTGTTCGCCTGGGAAGAGGTGGACGAAGGCGTCTGGCAGGACCCGGATTTCCGCAAGAAGTACGACAGCCGGGCCACGGACATCGCCGTCGGCCCCGGCGAAACACCGCACGCGCAACTTCGCGTGATCGCCGCGGAAGAGATGAAGTGACGCGCCCGGCCGGGCCTGGCTACTGGCCCGGCCATAACCATGGTTAGCGCTCCTCGTTGAGCCCATTGATGTTACATTCAAACTGGCATGCTCCCGCTCCCCGACGGCCGCGTATTCCTGCGGTGGATGTTCCTGGCCCTCGGACTGGGCATGCTGTTCTTCCCGGAATTCACCGTCCATTCCGTCCTTCGCGCTCCCCACTGGGCCGCCAGGATCCACCCGGACGACCCCAACTTCTACACGTCCTTCATGACCGGCGCTTATGTGTACGCCGTTCTCGCCCCGCTGCTGTCGGTGGCGACCTTCTTCGGGCTCAAGCGCAATAAGCGCTGGGGCCGCTGGACTGGCGCCGCCGCATCCTCGCTGCTGCTCCTCGGATTTCCGCTGCTTAGCCCGGCCGGCGTGGTGGGCCTTTACGCCCTCTTCACCAAGCCGCACCCCCCCGATCCGCGGTCCCGGCCCACGCCGCCCCCGCCGGCGGCCTCCGCCACCGGCCCCTGGATGTCCGGCCGCGACTCCATGGCGCAGCCCTTCATCACCGGCATCGCCATGATCTTCGGCTTTCAGGGACTGGCCTTGCTCACTCTGTATGCGCAGCGCAACGGCATGCCAGCCTGGAACCCCGGCCTGACCTGGTGGGTGTGTTTCTTCTTCTCCCTGTTCGCTCAGACCGCGCTCCACGAATTGGCGCATGCCGCCATGGCCTGGACCGTTCTCTTCCGCGTGCGCGTCATCGCCATCGGGCCATTCGCCTTCCGGGATGACGGCTACGGCTACCAGTTCCGCCTGGAGTGGAAGCGTCTCCTCGATTCGGGCGGCTACATGGGCGCCGCGCCGGTATCCGAAGACGATCTCCTCTCGAAGCAGATTGCCGTGGTTGCCAGCGGCCCGCTGCTGTCGCTGGTGACCGGAGGGCTCTTTCTGCTGGCCTTCCTGGCCTTGCCTGGAACCGGCTGGGAGGCGGCGTGGCTGGTCCTGGCCTTCAACGCCGTGCTCGGCCTGTGCTGCGCCGTCATGAGCCTCCTGCCCTTCGGCTGTTCCGATGGCGCCATGCTCTACCATCTGCTGAGCGACACCCCTGCGGGCCGGCAGTTGATCGCCCACATCAAGGTCTCGCTGCTTCAGGAGCAGGCCGCCGCCGCGCACTCCCGCGCCGATTTTCCGAAGGAAGTGGAATTCCGCCGGGTGACCCTGCGACTGGCCCAGGAGGGCGGCGCGCGTGACTCCATGGCCATCGCCCTCGCCCACCAGGCCCTGGGACACGCCCTGCTGGCCCTGGAGGACTGGATTGGCGCCCAGGCCGAGTTTCTGAAATGCCTGGAGTTCGAGGCCGAGTGCCGCCTGGAACCGTCCCTCAGGGCCAACTCCTGGTGGGGACTGCAAAAAGCCTGCCTCGAGCGGTCCTGGTCCTCAGCCGCGGCCCGCTCCGGCGCCGCCGCCGTGACGGCCTTCGAAGAGCGCCCGCCGAGCCGCAACCCCGCCCGTTCGGCGGTTGCCCGAACCATGCTGGCCCAGGCCCACCTGCGCGCCGGGGAGTACGATGCCTCGCTCGCCGAGGCCGCCCAAGCCCTCGCCATCCTGCCGCGTGAGCCCGACCGCCTGATGCTTCGCGCCGCCGCCTTCTCCGTTCAGGCGCTGGCCCACCTGTTTCTCGGCGCCGAAGGCCCCGGAATGGAAGCCGCCCGCGAAGCCGCGGCGATTCTGAGTTCCACCAGAATCCCCGAGTCGAGCCGCAACCTCGCCTTCGACGAACTCGGCGAATTCGGGGAAGAACTTTGGAAGACCGGCCAGTCCGGCACCGCCCTCGACCTGATGCGCCTGGCCATCGCTCAACTGGAATCCGGCGGCGCGGTTGCCACCGCCGCGCAGTACCGCATCAAACTGGCGGCCGCCTTGCGGATGCTGGGCCGTCACGCCGAAGCCCAGTACGCGCTGCCGGACGAAGTGACCGTGCCACCCAATGCGCTCCGCTCCCTGCTGGCGGAGCGGGCCGCCATCCACCTCGCCGCCGGCCGCCCTCAGGAGGCCGTCGCGGATGCCCGCGCCCTGCTGGCCCTCTGGCAGCGGGACTGGCCCGCCGCGGCCGGCCCGGAAGCCGGCAGCCCCGCCGGCGCCCCCGCGCTGCCGGCGCCGTGGCAGACCGGGCCGCCCGCCGCGGCCGAGACCGCCGCTGTTGAAGGGCTGCTCGCACGCGCCTGCCTGGAAGCCGGCAATCCTGACGAAGCCGAATCTCTGGCGCGGCACGCCGCTGGCGTGCTGGTTCCCTGGGGACATCCCGACGCGGCCGCTTGCCGCATCACCCTGGCCCTGGCCAGGCGCGAGCGCTCGCGTGCCGTCTTCGACGAAGCGCTCCGCCTGATCGAGTCCGCTCCCCTCCTCAGCGCCACTGAAAAAGCCCGGCGCCTGGAAGCCGAGCGCGCCCGCATCGACCGCTTCGGCCCCATCGAAGGTTTCATCGCCCTCGAAAGCCGGATGCCGGTCGCCTGCGATTAGCCCCTTCCGGCCGCCGGCTCCAGCGCCTGCCGCAGATCGGCAATCAGGTCGGCGGCATGCTCCAGCCCCACCGACAGCCGCAGCAGGTTCTGTGGCGTCTTGGTCGCCGGACCCTCCACCGAAGCCCGGTGCTCGATGAGACTGTGCGTGCCGCCCAGGCTGGTGGCGCGGGTGAACAGCCCGCATCGCGCGGCCACCCGCATGGCCGCTTCCCGCCCGCCGTGAACCTGGAACGACAGCATCCCGCCGCCCGCCGCCATCTGCCGCGCCGCGATGCCGTGGCCCGGATGGTCCGCGATGCCCGGGTAGTGCACCGCCTCCACCGCCGCGTGCCCCTGCAGAAACTCCGCCACCAGCGCCGCGCTCCCGGCGTGGGCCCGCATGCGGTAGGGCAGCGTCTCCAGGCCGCGCAGGGTCAGCCAGCAATCGAACGGCGAGGGCACGCCTCCGCCGAATTGCTGCGACTGCCGCGCCCGCTCGAACAGTTGGTTGGCGCGCCCGCAAATCAGCACGCCGCCGGCTGCGTCGCCGTGCCCGTTCAGGTATTTCGTGGTGGAATGCGCCACCAGATCGATGCCGTGCTCCAGCGGCCGCTGCAGCACTGGCGTGGCGAAGGTGCCGTCGCACACCGTGGTCACCCGCCCGCCGGCCTCCCGTGCGATGGCCGCAATCCCCGCCAGGTCGGTAATCTTCATCAGCGGATTGGAGGGCGTCTCGGTCCAGATCAGCCGCGTGTTGGGCCGCAGGGCCGCGCGCACCGCGCCCAGGTCGCTCATGTCCACGTAGGCGGCTTCCAGATTCCAGTTGCCGAATACGCCGCCGATAACCTGGCGCAGCCCCCAGTACGCGTCGTCCGGCGCCAGGATGTGATCCCCCGGCTGCAAGCCTTGCACCACCGCCGTGGCCACCGCCAGGCCCGAGCCGAACATCAGCGCCTCGGCGCCGCCCTCCAGGTCCGCCAGGCAGCGCTCCAGGGCCTGGCGATTGGGATTGTCCACCCGCGAGTAGCTGAATCCCCGCGGGTAGCCGCCCTCGGGACTCCGTTCGAAGGTGGTGGAGAGGCAGATGGGCTGGCTTACCGCGCCCGTTGCCGGGTCGGTGTGCCGGCCGGCGTGGACTGCACGGGTTTCGATTCTCATCTCTGCCAGTTTACATGGTCGGGTGAAGTCACCTACGCGGTTGCGTGCCTTCACCCACTCCGGCGTGGGCCATTGCAGGTTTTCACCTCGTATTATGTGCAAGATAGCGGAAAAGCAGGCTGGCAGCGGAATTGCTGTTTCCGTGGCATGGCATACGTAATTACGGACACCTGTACCAAGGACGAGTTGTGCGTCGAGGCCTGTCCGGTGGACTGCATTCACCCCAAGAAGGATGAAGGCGCATTCGCCGAAGCCGCGCAGCTTTTCGTCAATCCCATCGATTGCATCGATTGCGGCGCGTGCGTACCGGTGTGCCCCACCAACTCTATTTTCACGCTCGAAGAACTCCCCGCCGATCTTTCCCGGTTCGCCGAGCTAAACGCGGCGCATTACAACTAACCCGATGGGCAGGCCCTCCCGGCCTGTCCGTCAGTTCCGCTGTCGCATTTCCCGCGAGAGTTGCCAGGCCAGCACGCGCTTGACGGCCACCGCCTCCACTTCCTTCCGAATGCCGACCTCTTCGAGAAAGCTGTCGAAGGTCGACCCGCGATGGTCGAAAGCGGCCCTCTTCGGGCGTTCCTTCATGGCATGCCCCTTTCGTGTTTGCTCTTGTTGCCGCGCGCCAGGCGCGAATCCCGCGCGGGAGTCCGCTGGGCCTTCTTGATGGACCCGCGCGATCCTGAGCCAATTGCGAGCGCAGTTCAGGCGCTCAGATTGCGAAGATCTCTTACAAGGGGATTCGAGGGCCATCGAACATCGTCAAAGGGATGGAATCTCCCGCAGCGTAGATCGTGGCGCTGCGGAGATCCGTCACCTGCACGGTGCGGCGGTCGGCGTCCACCACCCAGAACTCGCCGGTCCCCGCCGGCATCGCAATGACCCGCTGCCGGTTGACCTTGGCTGCCGTGTTCGAGGGCGAGAGGGCTTCGACAACCAGGGGCGGCGCATAGATCGGGTAATCGTCAGGCGGGAGCGCGTCCCAATCGGCCTTCGGGATATAGGCGACGTCCGCGAACCAGTACTGCAAATCCGGCACCGGCCGGTATGGAAATTCAGTAGCAATGACGCCCCGGTCGCCGGCCAGCAACTCCAACAGCCGTTCGATCCGCTTCTGCAATTTGATGTGGAGCGGACGAGCCGGAGGCACTAGGATGACCTCGCCATCGCGGAGTTCATGGCGCTTGCCTTCCTCGAATTGAGGAGGCCCCCATCGGTCATTGGCCCAGATACTTACGAACGCCGTTTGCGGGAAATGCAAGCTAGGCAAGGGTCGCACCGTGATCGCCTGAAGCTGCGTGTCCCTGGCATATCATCGCTGCAAACTGGGACCTGGACCCGTGCGCTCCTTCCCTACAGCCAGCCCCTCTACTTCATGTGCTGGCCCGCAAACGTCAAGAACGCGGGCCAGTTGGGAGCGTCCGTGTGTCCCTCCTCGTGCTGCCGGAAAGCCACGTCGCCCGCGATCAGCGCGGTCCCGGCGGGCGGGAACTCCGTGGTCCCCAGGTCCTTCTTGCCCAGCAGCTTGTAAACCGGACCGGCTGCCGCGGCCGCCATGAACATGCCCTTGGGGTCCGCCCAGCCGTCGCCGCTGTTGGTGCCCGCGCCGATGAAAACCGGACGCGGCGCGCACATGGCGATCAGCTCGTGGGAGTCCACCGGCAGGTCGCCCCAGTTGAGCGGCGGCCCGGCGTACTTCAGGAAGTTGCCCGCCATCCAGTGGTATTCTCCGGCCCCGGCGATGTTCTCCACCAGCTCGCCCCAGTTGCGACGATGCAGTTTGGCCCCGCCTTCGCCCGAGGAACTTACGTAGGCGGTCCAGAACCGCTGGTCGTAGGCCAGGGCAAGCAGGGCCGCTTTGCCCCATCGCGAATGGCCCTCCAGGGCGACATGCGCGGCGTCCACGGTCTTGTCGGTCTCGAAGTAGTCCAGCGCCCGGCTGGCGCCCCAGGCCCACGCGCGCAACCCGCCCCAGTCGTCCAGATTCCGCGGCTCGCCCTTGCCGCACAAGCCGATGATGCCCTGCCGCAGGCCGGCGCCGTTGTCCGCCTGGATGCTGCTGGTTGAGATCACCGCGTAGCCCCAGCCCTTGCCGATCACCTGCTCCTGCCACGACGGACCCGCGGGAGTTGGCGGAGCCGTGGCCGGGGCTGCCTGCGGCCGCGCACCGAGCCCGGCTGGGAGTCCGCCGGTCAGTTGCATCACTACCGGAACCGGCCCCTTGGCATTCTTGGGGACGGTCAGCCTGAGCACGATGTTCACCTGGATGTCGGGGTACGACGAATTGTCCACGTGACCCGCCAGCGTCCGCGTAACAGTCAGGGTATCGCCGTATCCGCCCTCGTTCGTGACGGTCACTTCCCAGGTTACTTTCGGCACGCTTTTCGGCACGCGGCCGTAGATCTCGCGGTCGAAATCTTCCACGATCTCCGGCCGGCGCAGGTTCCACCAGTCCTTGGCGGTGGTGACTTTCTTCCCGTTCTTCAGCGTCAGCGGGTCCGGCAGCGCCGGAAACGGGTTGGCTTTGGATTCGTCGTAGTTGACGTAGTACGGCGATTCCTTGTTGTTCTGGTCGGCGCCGTGGCGCATTTCGGCCATGTGCAGCAGGGTCATCAACCGCTGATGATCTTCCTGCGCCGCCTTGCGGGCCGCCATCTGCGCCTCGGTCATGGGCGGACGGCCGCCCGCCGTGGGCTGCTGAGGCGATTGAAACGCCGCCATCAGTAACGGAAACGCCGCCAGCGGCAAGGCCGCCGGCCACCATCGGATCGAACGTGGATTGAACACTGGATTCCTCCCTGGCTTCGCGCCAACTCGGTTCCACGCTATCACACCGCGCGGGCGGCGCGGCGCGCCGGACATTTGCGAAACTGGGAACTGCGCCGGCGCCCGTGGTTTCGCCTGCCGCTCGAGCGGCGCGGGTCCCGGTGGACGCATTGGGAGACGAGCCATGAGAATCGTGGTTTTGGACGGCTATGCCCTGAACCCCGGCGACCTGTCATGGGATGGGCTGGCGCGGCTGGGCGAGGTGCGGGTATTCGACCGGACGCCGGCCGCCGAGGTGGCCGCCCGCGCGGCGGACGCGGCCGTCGTGCTCACCAACAAGACGCCGCTGGGCGCGGATACCCTGCGGCAACTGCCGGATCTGAAATACATCGGCGTGCTGGCCACGGGCTTCGACGTGGTGGACACCGGCGCCGCGCGGGAACGCGGCATCGTGGTGACCAATGTCCCCATTTATGGCACCGCCTCGGTGGCGCAATTCGCCTTCGCCCTGCTGCTGGAACTGTGCCACCACGTGGGGCTGCACGCCGCCGCGGCGCGCACCGGGGAGTGGACGCGCAACCCGGACTGGAGCTTCCGCAAATCTCCGCTGGTGGAACTGGCCGGCAAGACCATGGGGATTATCGGGTTCGGGCGGATCGGGCGGCAGACGGCGCGGATCGCCGACGCCATGGGGATGGCGGTGGCCGCCAGCGATCCCCGCCAGGGGGATGCTCCGCCGTGGCCCGGTTTCCGCTGGGCCGGCGTGGAGCAGGTGCTGCGCGATAGCGACGTCGTGAGTCTGCACGCGCCGCTGTTACCCGGCACCCGCGGAATCGTCAACGCGCACTCGCTGCGGTGGATGAAGTCCACCGCGTTTCTGATAAACACCTCGCGCGGTCCGCTGGTGCTGGACCGGGATCTGGCCGATGCCCTGAACGCCGGAGGCATCGCCGGCGCGGGGCTGGACGTGCTTTCCGTGGAGCCGCCGGCGGAAAGCAATCCGCTGCTCTCGGCCCGCAACTGCCTGGTGACTCCCCACATCGCCTGGGCGACGCGCGAAGCCCGCTCGCGGCTGATGGATCTGGCCGTCGGGAATGTGGCCGCCTGGGCGGCAGGCGGGCCGCGAAACGTGATAGCGTAGCGTACAGTTGCGGGGATTTGAGGTTGGTTGGCCGGGCGGCTGGCGCAGGCCTCCGGCCCAAGGAGCACTCATGGAACGACGGCACTTTCTAATGGGTTCGGCGGCGGCCCTGACCGCCGCGCAAAGCGTTTTCGGAAGCCCCAGCGATACCGTGCGAATCGCGGTGATCGGCGTGGGCGGCAGAGGCACCCACCTGGGGGGACGCGGCAAGAGCCACCTGGACGGCTTCGGCAGGCTGGACAACGTGCAGATCGCCGCGGTTTCCGATCCCGACCAGACGCACCTGGACTTCGGCCTTTCGACCGTGGAGCAGAACCCCAGACAGGGCAAGCGGCCGGCGGGGTACATCGATTTCCGCAAGATCCTGGACGACAAGTCGATTGACGCCATCAGCATCGCCACGCCCAACCACTGGCACGCGCTGATGTCCATCTGGGGATGCCAGGCGGGCAAGGACGCCTACGTGGAGAAGCCTTGCAGCTTTAACGTTTTTGAATCGAAGCAGATTGTGGCGGCGGCGCGCAAGTACAACCGCATCGTGCAGCAGGGCTGCCAGATCCGCTCGTCGGTGGCCGTCCAGGAAGCCATGCAGAAAATGCGCGAGGGCCTCATCGGCGACGTCTACCTGTCGCGCGGGTTGTGCTTCAAGTGGCGCGACACCATCGGCCGCACGCCGGTTTCGGCGGTTCCGCCGGGCGTGGACTACGACCTGTGGACCGGTCCGGCGCCCAAGCGCGACTTCACCATGAACCGCTTCCACTACAACTGGCACTGGTTCTGGGATTACGGCAACGGCGACCTGGGCAACCAGGGCATCCACG
>Ga0209039_10001882_pt1 | contig 18699 bp, 16 predicted proteins | sample BogFormECP12_OM1_FD_188238 | JGI IMG/M metagenome (GOLD analysis project Ga0209039, IMG submission 188238) | Bog forest soil microbial communities from Calvert Island, British Columbia, Canada - ECP12_OM1 (SPAdes) (version 2) | ecosystem: Environmental > Aquatic > Freshwater > Wetlands > Bog ...
ACCCGCAGGATGCCCGCCGAGAAAGTGATTTTGCCTTCCAGATCGACGCTGGGCTCGAGGAAGCCGACCACGTCCTGGTCGGCGATCTCGGCGTGACTGTGCGAGCGTGACTTGGAGATACTGAGCGCCATTTTGAGCCCTCCGTTGCGAAGAGGTCGCCTGCCCTGTGCCCGGCGGCGGCGGGCTCGGCGTCCCGGCTGCCCCCGATGGGCCCGATGGGATGGGAGGGAACCCGCGTTTGACTAAGTCGACCACAGAACGATATAGTCAAGTCAGAAGTCAAAAAGTAGAAGTTAGATGCGCCACGGTCTTTGTTCTGATTTCCACTTTCTGATTTCTACTTTCTGATTTCTGACTTTATTTCTGATTTTCTCCGTGAAAAGGTTACCAGATTGGAAGCTGAGATTCCCAAGGTTTATGCGCCGGAAGCGATCGAGCCCCGCTGGGCCCGCGCCTGGATCGAGGAGAAGCTCTATCGTCCCGCCGATGACGATGCGCCGGGCCGCCCAAACTTCTGCCTCACCATCCCGCCGCCCAACATTACCGGCGTCCTCCACATGGGCCACATGCTGGAGCACACCGAAATCGACATCCTGATGCGCTGGCACCGGATGCGCGGCGAGAATGTCCTCTGGCTGCCGGGCACCGACCACGCCGCCATCGCCACTCAGATGATTGTGGAGCGCGAACTGGGGCGCGAGGCGCTTGCCAAAAGGTCTGGCCTCGCCGAGCAGGTCGAAGACGGAGGCCCACAGTCGAAGGCCGCCTGGCAGCGCGAGGGCCAGCGGGTACGACTGGCGATGGGTCGCGAGGCGTTCATCGAGCGCTGCTGGAAGTGGAAGGAAGAGAACGGCGGCACCATCCGCCGGCAGATGGAGCGCCTGGGAGCGTCGGTGGATTGGACGCGCGACCGCTTTACGATGGACGCGGCTTATACGCGCGCCGTGGTGGAGGTCTTCGTCCGGCTCTACGAGAAAGGCCTGATCTATCGCGGCCAATACATCGTCAACTGGTGCCCCGACTGCGGCACCGCGGTTTCGGACCTGGAAGTGATCCACGAAGATCGCCCCGGCCATTTGTGGTACATCCGCTATCCTTTTGTGGACGGCTCGGGCTATGTCACCGTGGCCACCACGCGGCCGGAGACCATGTTGGGCGATACCGCCGTGGCCGTGAACCCGGCGGACGAGCGCTACCGCGACGCGGTGGGCCGCAACGTGGTGGTGCCGCTGGTGGACCGCGTGGTCCCGGTGATTGCGGACGATTTCGTCGACCCCAAGTTCGGCACCGGCGCCGTCAAGGTGACGCCCGCGCACGATCCCAACGACTACGCCATCGCCGAGCGCCACCACCTGCCGCGGGTGACGGTGATCGACGAACACGCGCGCATGACCGGCGACGCCGGCGAAGCTTATTGCGGGCTCGACCGCTTCAAGGCGCGCGAAAAGGTAGTGCACGATCTCACCCAACGCGGGCTGCTGGAAAGGACGGAGAGCTACGCGCTGAGTGTCGGCACCTGCCAGCGCTCCAAAACCGTGGTGGAGCCGCTGCTCTCCACCCAGTGGTTCCTCAAGATGCAGCCGCTGGCGGAGCCTGCCATCCGCGTGGTAGAGGACGGGCGCGTCCGCATCGTGCCCGAGAACTACAAGAAGATTTACCTCGACTGGATGTACCGCATCCACGACTGGTGCATCTCGCGTCAGCTCTGGTGGGGCCACCGCATTCCGGTGTGGACCTGCGACTCGTGCGGCGAAATCATCGTCGCGCGCGAGACGCCGTCGGGGTGTCCAAAGTGTGGCGACGTCGCGGGCGCCAGCCTGCGTCCGGAGACGGACACGCTCGATACTTGGTTTAGCTCCGGTCTGTGGCCTTTCGCCACGCTCGGCTGGCCGGAGGAGACGCTCGACCTGAAGCGCTTCTATCCCGACGACCTCATGATCATGGGCTTCGACATCCTGTTCTTCTGGGGCGCGCGCATGATCATGCTGGGGCTCGAGTTCATGCACGAGGTGCCGTTCCGCGAGCTTTACATCCATGCCCTGGTGCGCGACGCCGAGCGCCAGAAGATGTCGAAGACCAAGGGCAACGTGCTCGATCCGCTGGAAGTGACGGAGAAGTACGGCACCGACGCGGTGCGGTTTGCGCTGGCCATCAGCGCCGCGCCCGGCACCGACATCGCCTTTTCCGAGGAGAAGGTGGACTCCTATCGCGCCTTTGCCAACAAGATCTGGAACGCGGGCCGCTTCATCCTGATGAACCTGCGCAAGCTGCCCGAGCCGATGAAGGACCAGTTGGCAGCGGGGCTTGAACCCGCGGCCGGCCTGGGATTCGATGCGGTGGCGGCGCCCGAGCGGTTGGCGCTCGCCGACCGCTGGATCTTCTCGCGCCTGCTTACCGTGACGCGCGAGATGAACGAAGCGCTGGCGAACTTCCGCTTCCACGAGGCGGCCTACACCATCTATCACTTTTTCTGGCACGAGTTCTGCGACTGGTACGTGGAATGGGTGAAGCCTGAGATTACCAAGACGGCGGAAGAAGACGGCCCTTCACTTCGCTCAGGGCAGGCTCTGAGCGCTGCGCCGGACGACAAGGCGCCGGCCGCGTGGCTGAATCTGACGCGCGTTTTCGAGGCGGCCCTCCATTTGTTGCATCCCTTTATGCCGTTCATCACCGAGGAGCTGTGGCATCAGCTTCCGCACGCCGAGCGGAGGCCGTCGATTTCGCTTCAGAGCTTCAGCCTGGTGAGCGATCGCGTGAGCGACCCGGTAGCGGAGCGGGAGTTCCAGACCTTGCAGGAGCTGATTGTGGCGGCGCGCAATGCCAAGGCGGAGATGGGATTGCAAACGCAGCGGCCGAGCGCCCAGGTGGCCTGCGAGAAGCCGCACGACCTGGAGCTTTTCCGAATTCACCAGGAAACCATCCTGCGCCTGGCGGGCCTGGAGGCGTTAAACTTCACATCCGAGCGGCCGGCGGCGGGCACGCCCGACCTGCGCCACGTGAGCGCCTCCACCGATCTGCGCCTGTTCCACGAGGCTAAGATCGACCATCACGCGGAACGCCAGCGTTCGGAGCGCGATAAGGAAAAGATCGAGAAGGCGCTCGCCTCGGCGAAGGCGCAGCTCGAGAATCGAGCTTTTCTCAGTCGTGCGCCGCGCGACGTGGTACGCGGCGTTGAGCATCGCCACGCCGAGCTGAGCGAGCAGTACCGGAAGGTGGTCGAGGCACTGAGAAGACTAGGGAGTGGGGAGTAGGGAGTAGGGAGTAGGAGTCCCGAGCCCCTAGCCACTAGCCCCTATTCCCTACTCTCTACTCCCTACTCCCTTCTTAGACCCCATGGGCGCTGCCACTGATCGCCGCATCGACAAGCTGATCCACCTGCTGGTGGCCAACGGCACCGTGGTGGTTCCCGGACCCAAGATTGCGGCGGAAATCGGCGTTACTCGCAAGACGGTCTGGGAATGGATTGAGAAGCTGCGGGCCCTGGGCGTGGAAATCAAAGGACATCACGCCACCGGCTATCAGCTTCAGCGCATCCCCGATGTTCTTACCCCGAGCCTGCTGCGGGCCGAGTTGGCTGGCCTGGAGATCGGACACAAGATCGTCCACTACTTCCAGGCGGATTCCACCAACTCGATCGCCATGGAGCTTGCCGCCCAAGGCACGCCTCACGGTACCGTGGTGGTGACGGAAGAGCAGACGGCAGGACGAGGCCGCTTTGGCCGGACGTGGTACTCCGAGAAATCGAGCGGCATTTATGCGTCGATCGTATTGCGTCCGCCTTTGCCGCCCTCGGCGGCGCCCATTCTGACCCTCGCGGCGGGCGTGGCCGCGCACGCGGCGGTGAGCGGTGCCACCGGCCTCGCCACCGACATCCGCTGGCCGAACGACCTGCTGGTGAACGGCAAGAAGATCTGTGGCATCCTCACCGAGATGCGCGCCGAACTCGACCGGCTGCACGCGGTCGTCTTGGGGATCGGGATCAACGTGAATCACCGCCAGATGCCGCCGGAGCTGGCGGAAATCGCGACGTCGCTGCGGATGGAGGGAGGCAGGGTTTACCCACGCGGCAAGATCTTCGTGGCTTTGCTCAAAGAAGTTGAGAAGCATTATCGCCTGCTGCTGGCAGAGGGCAACGGTGCCATCGCAACGCGCTGGGAAGCTGCCTCGAGCTTCGCCCGGGGCAAGCGGGTGACGGTGCACACGCGCGCCGAGCCCTTCGTCGCCACCACTGCGGGGCTCGACGGCAGCGGCGCGCTGCGCATCCGCCGGGACGACGGGCGGGAAGAACTGTTAGTGTCGGGCGAAGTGGTAGAAGTAAAATGAATGCAAGCCGTCAGGTATCAGCGGTCAGCTATCAGCCAAGAGAACAGGCTTGGATTCTGAGCTGAGGGCTGATAGCTGAGGGCTGAGGGCTGAACATGCTGCTGGTCATCGACGTGGGCAACACTAACACGGTCCTCGGCGTTTTCGAGGGCAAGGACCTCTGCTTTCAGTGGCGGCTCAGCACCAACCGCGGCCAGACCGCCGATGAGTACGGCATCCTGATTCGCAACCTGTTCACGCTCGACGCCGTTCCGTTCGACCGCATTACGGGGATCATGATCGCCAGCGTGGTCCCCACGCTCGACCCGCTGCTGGAGGAAATGGCCGAGACGTACTTCCACATCAAGACGGTCTTTCTGGGGCCGGGAACGCGCACTGGCATGGCGATCCGCTACGACAATCCGCTGGAGGTGGGCGCGGACCGGATCGCCGACGCCGTGGCAGCCTTTGAGAAGTACGGCGGCCCGTGCATCGTGGTCGATTTCGGCACCGGCATCAACTTCGACGTCGTTTCGGAGAAGGGCGAGTACCTGGGAGGCGCCATTGCGCCCGGCATTGGCATCGCCGCCGAGGCGCTGTTCCAGCGCGCCGCGCGCCTGCCGCGAGTGGAGATCCGCGAGCCGCAGAAGGTGATCGGCACCAACACGGTCGCCAGCATGCAGTCCGGACTTTTCTACGGCGCGGTGGGCGCCGTGGACGGCATCCTCGACCGTCTGACGGCGGCGCTGGGCGGCAAGCCGAAGGTGATCGCCACGGGCGGGCAGGCCTCGTTGATTGCTGCCGCTTCCAAGTACAACCCTCCGGTGGACCCGTCGCTGACGCTCGACGGTCTGCGCATCATCTATGAGCGCAACCTCGCGGATCCGAAGCGCAAGTGAACCCGTGGAGAACTACTTCAACTACTTCACCGAAGTCGAGGAGTGCTTCCAGCGGTGCCGGGGTACCCGGACCCTGCTTTCGCCCCTCGACTGGGCGTTAATCGAGTCGTGGAAGGAAGCCGGCCTGCCGCTCCAGGCGGTATTGGTGGGGATCGAACGGAGCTTTGAGAAATTCCGCAAGCGCCCGCCGCGCTTCCGGAAGGTGAACAGCGTAGCCTACTGCTCGCAAGAGGTGCTGCGCGCCGCGGACGAGGCGCGCCTGGCCGCCGTGCAGGGAGGGTCGCCACCGGCGAAGCGCCCGGACGACTCGTCGTCACCATTCCCACCGGATGAACTCCTGCGTTTCATCCATCGGAACGCGGAAGCGCTCGACCGGGCTTCCCAGCTCGCGCTCGAATCCGGCCAGCCGGTGGTGGCCGACGACCTCGCTGCCAGCGCAGCGGCGCTCCGCGAAAAGGCCACCAGCAGTGACTGGTCCGCCGGAACGGACTTTCAGGAGTTGGAGAGGCGCCTCACCGCTCTCGAGGAAAGGATCGAGGCCTCGCTCAAGCGGGCGGCTTCGGTCGAGTTGCTGGCCCAGATCAGCCGCGAGGTGGATCGCGGACTGGTGCCGTACCGCCGCAAGATGACCGGGCCGCAGATTGAATCGCTGGAGCGGCAATTCACCAAGCGCGCGTTGTTCGAACGCCACCAGATCCCACGGTTGAGCCTGTTTTACCTGTAGCCGGAGGCTTCGGGGGCTGCATCCAACTACCAAACGATTAGTGAGGGAATTCAAGTCGGCAATTGGTCCCGGGAGGTCGTCATGCACCGCTGGTTGCTCGTGGCTCTCATTTGGCTCGCATTGCCGATTGCCGCGGCCGCGGAAAAAAGGCCGACCGGAAAGATATGGGATCACGCTACGTTCGTGAAGATTCGTAGTTACTGCATCGACTCGAGCGCTCTCCCCGGATACGAAGCCAACGATGTTGAACGGCTTGTCCAAAATGAGAGTAAGCCGAAGCGCTTGCTCAGCAAGTTGCCTTGGACGCTGATCTCTGATTGCTCGGAGTCGGACGCCATAGTCAAAGTGAGTTTCCGCAAGCTGAGGAAAATCGACATTCAGCTCGGCGAGCCAAACTCTCCGGATGAGACCTACCCATATGCCTATCGAGCCGACTTACAGGTTTCGGACGAAGCTTCGGCGCGGCAACTCTACGAGGTAGAAGCGGCTCCGTTGCTCAACTCGATGACAGGACAAACTATGACGCCGGAAGAAGAGCCGGATCAGACGCAACGATATGACGCGGCGTACCATGCCTTCTGGACGCTGATTCAGGACCTTCAGCGCGTTTCCGAGAACAACCCAAAGTGATGACAGGTGCTCCGCCTTTCGAATTCAGCCCGCAAAAACTCGTTTACGGCGGTGAAGCCCTTGGCTATCACGAGGGCCGTACCGTTCTGGTGCCGCGCGCTCTCCCCGGCGAACGGCTGGAAGTGGAAGAGCTGCGCGTGGCCAAGGGCGTGGTCCATGCACGGCCGCTGCGCGTGCTGGCGGCGGCGCCGGAGCGCACGGAACCACCTTGTCCTTACTTCGGACGCTGCGGCGGCTGCCACTATCAGCATCTCGCCGTCGACCTCCAGCCGGCCGTCAAGCGCGAGATTCTGCGCGAGACCTTGCGCCGGATCGGCAAGCTGACTTGGGAGGCCGAGATCCCCGTTCACCAGGCCCAGCCTTGGAGCTATCGCAACCAGGCGCAACTGAAAGTTGGGGCGCAGCCCGACGGCGGCGTGGCTCTCGGCTTTTTCGAAGCGGAGTCGCACCGGCTGTTCCCGGTGGACGCGTGCCTGATCCTTTCGCCGCGCCTGAATGCGGTTCTGGCCGAGCTTCGCCGGCCTGAGATCCTGCCGCGCCTGGCTGGCGTCCATGAAATCGAGTTGCTGGCGGACGACCGCGACGAGCAGGTGATGATTACTCTGCGCGGCAGCTTCGAATCGCACGAGTTCCACGAGTCCCGCGAGATCCATGTCTTGGCCGAGGATCTTCTCGCGCGCCTGCCGGGGGCGACGAGCGTAGCGGTTGAGAATATCGAGCGCGGGGGCGAGCTCAAGGTGTATGGGCAGCCGTTGCTGATCTATCGGGTAAGCAGTGGGCGGGTGGGCGACTTTGGCTATCGCGTCAGCCCCGGGTCGTTCTTTCAGGCCTCGCGATTCTTGATTCCGCAACTCGTGTCCGCGGCCACGTACAACGATACGAATGAACGAGGCTTGGCGCTGGACCTTTACGCCGGCGTCGGCCTGCTGAGCCTGCCGCTGGCGCGAAGCTTTGAGGAAGTTGTTGCGGTGGAGTCCAACCGGACGTCCGCCGCCGACTTGGCGGCCAATGCGCGTGCCCAGGGCGTTGCCAACCTGCGCGCGGTGAACCAATCAGTTTCTGATTTTCTGCGCCGCTTCGCTCGCGGCGCGCCGGACCTGGTGGTGCCGGACCTAGTCGTATTGGATCCGCCGCGGGCGGGCGTCGAAGCCCGAGCGCTCAAACTGCTCGCCGCGCTCCGGCCGCGACACGTCACCTACGTTTCCTGCCATCCGCCCACGCTGGCGCGCGACCTTCGGTACCTGACGGCGCACGGCTACCGGCTGGCGGCGGTAGAACTGTTCGACTCTTTCGCGCAGACTTTCCATATCGAGGCACTGGCCCGGCTGGTGCGCAGCGACCTTGTGGGAAATTGCCGATTGGAGATTGACGATTGACGATTGGAAGAAGTTTTCAGTCGTCGGTTCAGCAGCGGACTCCAGACGATTGCAACTGAGCACCGACAACTGACGCATCTTCAAATCGTCAATCGGCAATCCGCAATTCGTTGGATTGGGAGCGCGTGACGTAAGGAGTCAGCGGGAAAGTTTCCACCTATGAACCAAGCCACCGAAGAGCCGCCCCGCACGTCGATGGGAGTGGCGCAGTACTCGTTCCCGGGCAGCCCCTATCTTCGGCCGTCCATCGGCTTCCTGGAATACTGCCACCCGCTGGGAGCGGGAGGAGTTCAGGTGGAGCTCGATTCGCTCGACCCGGACTATCTCGCGAGGCTGCGGCGGCGCACGGCTGAGTTGCGCATGTATCTGGAAGTGATCGTCGAGCTTCCGCAGGGCGACGCTGCCGATTTCGAGCGGGACGTGATCGCGGCGCGGCAGGCCGGAGCCGAATGCCTGCGCGCACACTGCCTCAGCGGGCGGCGTTACGAGAACTTCACCGGCCTCGACCAGTGGCACACTTTCGTGGCGGAGTCGCATCGGCGCCTGGCGCTGGCCGTGCCGGTCCTGGAGAAGCATCAACTGGCGCTGGGCCTCGAGAATCACAAGGACTGGACGGCGGACGAGATGGTGGCCTTGCTCGCGCGCCACCCTAGCGAGTACCTGGGCGTGTGCCTCGACACCGGCAACAACCTCGCGCCGCTCGACGATCCGGTGGAGGCGATCCAAAAGCTCGCGCCCCACGTGGTGACCACGCATTTCAAGGACGTGGCGGCGAAGGAGTACCCGGAGGGCTTCCTGCTCTCGGAGGTCCCGTTGGGCCGTGGCATTTTGGACCTCGCCTGGGTGATCGAGTGCTTACGCAAGGCACGCCCGCGAGCCCGGCTAAACCTGGAGATGATCACTCGCGAGCCGCTCCGGATTCCTTGCTACACACCGACCAGTACTGGGTGACGTTCCCGGAAAGAAGCCGAGACGATCTGGCCCGGACCCTCACGCTGGTACGCGGACACCCGCCGGCGGGACCGCTTCCCCACATATCGGGTCTCGAAGGGACGGTGCGACGCCGGCAGGAAGAAGACAACGTGAAGCAGTGCCTCGCCTATGCGCGCGACAAGCTGGAGCTGCAGTGGCGAGCACTCCATCGACGTCCGAGAGTTGGCTGATTATCGCAGCTGAGGCGACCAACTCGGCTGCGCACGGGTCTCCCGCAAGCTGCCTCGAAACGTCCCGGGCTATAAGTTGGGCCGAGCGTAGGTAGCGGTCCGCATCTACCTCTGCAGACCGAATCGCACCTCGCCAGCTCAACAGTCGAGACAGGGCCTCGATAAGAGTTCCGAATTGACGATATCTTTTTCCGGCGGCGGTTTCCGCTAGCTGCTCCGCGACCGATTGAAGCGAATTTGCAGCGCTCGAGACAGTTTCGGGCGTACCCACTCCTCGAAGTACCGACCCTAGTGCCTCAATCGCTTGGATCCGGGAGTTGTAGACCGAACAAAGGACTCCGTCGTTTCTTGTTCTTCTCATGATCTTCTTCGGATTCGCGTTCGACTTCTCTCCATCGTTTCGCAAGCCTTAACACGCCGTCAACATCCGACAATGCGGCCGCCGCCTCGACCTCAGCCGCGACCTGCCGAGCCGCGCTGCGTAGTTTTCGTGGGCGATCCCAAGTGTTGTCGGAGAGGCGATCGGTAGAATCTCGGGCAATGTCAACAGCCACAGACCAGGCATCGGCAGCAGTAAGGATTTCAATCAGCTCGCCCGTAATGTCATTTCCTTTTGCTGCACGACTCTGAGCCGCACCACGAAAGTCCGCAGCAATCCGCGAGATTTCCTGGGATGGAATCTCGTACATTTCCTCGATGAGGCTCTCTACAGAATACTCACTGGTCTCCGGATGAGCCACTAGTTTCAGCAGCAGAGCTCCCACTCCGATGGTCCCTCGAAGCCCTCGCCCATGCCACTCTAGCAGCTTCACAGCTTCACGAGGATGCATCTTATCGATAATCGAAACGATCGCCTTCCGGACACCGCGTGGGAGGTTTTCGACCGGGCGCTGTAGCTCCAGAAACGCGCTGAGACATTCGGAAAGTATTTGATCGTCGGACTGGCTCCTGCTGTACGAATGAATCAAATTCACAAGCCGCCCCAATATGCTTGGCTCGAAAGACTCTGGAAGAGACACCTCGCGGAGTGCATGTACGGCGGCGCTGTGGACGATAACATAAGGGTCTGTGAATAAGAGAAGGAAAGTCTGATGCACCAACTCCGGAAGGTCTTCCAAAGACTGCTTTCCGAAATCGGCATAAGCGTCGGCGGCTGCGGCTCTAACGAGTGACAACTGGCTCGTCATGGCCTGATACAGCACCGGGAGTGCCAACGGCACTCCTTGCGCAGAGCGCAGCTCTGCGGCCCACAGACAAGAATGAAATCGGGCGGACGTTACGACGTGTCCCACGGATTGACGACAAGCACGTGCGCCCTATCGTAATCGCTTCGATCACCCGTGACAACCGTAAGGCCGTCCGTTAGCCCTGCGCCGGGGCGAAGAACTGCTTGACGTGCAACTTCTTGGCGCGGCGCTTCGCTTGCCAGAGATCGTAGGCAAGCTGCATTTGCAACCAGTGCTCCGGCGTGCTCCCAAACGCCTGGGACAGCCGCAGCGCCATTTCCGCCGTGATGCCGGAGCGGCCGTTGAGAATCGACGAGAGAGTCTTGCGCGTGACGCCCAAGCCCTTCGCCGCCTCAGTCACGCTCAGATGGAGCGCCTCAAGGCAGTCCTCCCGGACTATCTCGCCGGGGTGCGGGGGATCGTACATGTCCATGGGTCTTATCTCCTATCCCTAATGGTAATCGACCAAATCAACATCGGTTGCGTTTTCACCATCGAAGCGGAAGGGCTCTGGCGAAACGCCGGGGCCGCCAATTGCCCGACACCGAGACCGCCCACCGGCCCTTGCGCTCGCCCACCAGCGGATGCAACTGATAACCGGCAATGTTCATGTTCAGCGGGCTCGTGGCGGTGGAAAGCGACGCCAGCAGGCGGCGCAAGCGCTTCGCCTGATGAGCGCTCACCCCTCGCGTGTCCCCCGATGCAAAAAGCCGTTCCAGCCCCTTATGGCGAAACCGAATTATCATCCTCGTGTAGTGTAACGACTCAGGTTACACAAGTCAAGTCCCTTGTAGTGCCCGGTCTAGGGAGATTGGGCGGGTGCGTCCATGATGACACATAAGATGCTTGACGTGTACGGTATGAACGTACATACTGGAATGGTGAAAGGACAACATGCAACTTGTCCGCTTTCGCCACAAAGGGCTAAGCCAGCTCCACGAGGACGGAAGCGCCAAAGGGGTTGCCGTCCGCGATGGCCGATAAGCTGCGCAAGCTTCTCTTTGGCCTCGAAACCGCCGAGACGCAGGAGCAGCTCGGCCGGTTTCCGGGCTGGAAGCCGCATCCTCTTAAAGGCGACCTGAAAGGATTATGGAGCCTGACGGTCACAGGAAACTGGCGGTTGATTTTCCGTTACGACGAACAGACCAACACCGCCAGCGACATTGACCTGATCGACTACCACTAGGAGGCCGAAATGCCCATGAAGAACCCGCCCCATCCGGGCGACCTGATTAGAACCGAAGTCATCGAAGCCCTCGGTCTCAGCGTGTCGAAGGCGGCGGAGATTTTGAAAGTGCGCCGCGCCACGCTCTCCGATCTTCTGCACGGCAAGGCTGCGCTGACGCCGGAAATGGCCCTGCGCATCGAAATGGCGTTTGGCCCGGACATGGACCACCTTCTCCGGATGCAGCTTGCCTATGACGTGGCGAAAACCCGAGAGCACGCTCGGGGCATCTCGATCAAGCGATATGCCCCAGCCTAAAGCGGGCTACCGTCAGTGCACTTCCGACTGTGGGTTCTTCCCTTTACGGCGAAGGCATAGCGTGCGGGGAGCCTCTCGCCCTGTGTAACATTGGCGGGCGCGTTTGGAATGAAATCGACCGTCCCATGAGGAATCCAAACATGGCCAAAGCTATTGGGCGTTTCATCGTAGTTGATCCACATGTATGCCACGGCCAGCCTACCTTTCGAGGGACGCGCATTTTGGTTGCCGATGTCCTCGACCAAGTGGCCAACGGCATGGCTTGGGAAGCCATCATCGAAAACTGGCGGGGAGCGCTCAGCCATGAGGCCATCGCGGAGTCCGTGCGGCTGACGCGCGAAATCCTGATGAACCACCAGGAAGAGCTGGTGCCCGCCGGCAAATGAATATACTCGACGAGAATATTCCTGAGGATCAACGGCAATTGTTGCGTAGCTGGCGCATTCTGGCCCGGCAAATCGGACATGAGGTCGGGCGCCCCGGCATGCAGCCTGACATATAGGATGAAGAGATCATCCCTCTCCTGGCACCGAATCGAAAGCTCGACGTTCTTCACTCGCGATCTGGGATTTTACCGTCGCCCTCTTTGCCATTCCCATTATTGCATCGTTTGTCTGGCAGTCAGCGCATACGAGGCTGCAAGTTTCATCCGCCGTTTCCTCCGCCATCCGCAGTTTCAAACCCAGGCGAACCGGTTGGGTGAGGTCATTCGGGCCGGCCACAGGGGAATTACTCTCTGGCGATTGCATTCTGACGAGGAAGAGAAGGCGGGTTGGCCCGGCTAAGAGCGCAGGGTCAGCCTTACTCTGCGCTACGCTTGCTGGCCTTCGTGGACCAGCAGACCGGAACCACCACCCACATCAACGCCGCCCGCTGGTTCGATGTGAATGTCACGCGGGGGCTCGGCCGCTCTGACGCGGCGCATCACCGATCCCTGGAGCTTCACGGAATCGATCCTTTATTACCTGCTGCTCGATCCATCGGCGCCGGACTCCTGCGGCTGACGTTCTGAAATGAACTGAAAGGAGCGAAGGCGTCCTGTGTCCTGATTCTTTGTCCATCGCTTGCGAGTCTTCAGCATCGCGGCGTTCGGCAAGGGACAATTGGAGAAGGACACAGGACGTCTTCCCGCTCATGATGGACAGGCGGAGAACTCCCCCTCGATTCTTCGCTTTGTTTTCGGTTTGTTTCCGATAGCCGATCATTTTTCCACACGCTGCTCGCCTTGATCTGGTTCTTCGCGACTCTCCACACCTTGGCGGCTTTGCGAGAAACCTCTTTTTCCCAAACGCTCCCAAAGAGGCCCGGCCAGAATCCGCAGACCCACTGGGCGCGCATGTGGTATATTTCGTCCCAGTTTCAACGAGGAGTTGCGTTGCCTATGACCCCCAGTCTGCCCGCGACCCCAACCGCACCTTACCCCGACCGCCGCGGCTGGCTGATCGCTTTCGGCGTGGTTGAGATTCTCATCGCCGCCTTCAGCCTGTTGGTCTTGGTCCTCCAGGTCTTTGCGGTGCTCAGTCTGCACCCCGAGAGCCTGCCGCAGCAGGGTTCACTTTCGCCCACCGCCGCGTTGGCAATCGGCGCCGCCTTTTACGGTGTCGTCGCCGCTTTGTTTCTTACCGCGGGAGTGGGATCGATCCGGTGCGAGAACTGGGCACGCATCACCATGCTGGTGGTGAGCGGTTTGTGGCTGGGCTTTGGCGTCCTGGGTACGTTGACCATGTCGTTGGTGCTCCCGACGATCCTGCGGCAGCAGGCCGGGATTCCTTTGGAGAACCGCCATCTGGTGGTGACGATGATTTTCGTGATCATGGGCTTCTTCATGATCGTGATGCCGGCGGTTTTCCTGATCTTCTATTCCCGTAAGAGCGTCAAGGCCACTTGCCTGAGGGCGGAGCAGGTCCCGGCGCCTGCCGGTACCGAGGTCCCTCAGGCTAAGACGCCGGTCGCCGTGATCGTCCTAGCCGTTTGGCAGGGACTGGGCGCACTGGCGCTGCTGGCCTACCCGATCGCCAGGGCCGCGGTTGTGTTCGGTTCGGTGCTACACGGGCCGCCGGCCCTGGAGGTATTGCTGGCACAGTCAGTTTTGAGCGGTTACGCAGCCTGGGCCATTTACCGCCGGCGGTTCGCGGGCTGGGCCGTTGCCTTGTTCACAACCGTGTTCTGGACTGCCAGTTGGGTCACGGCTATGGCTCGCCGCGATATGCTGCAACTCTACCGCGAAATGGGGTTGAGCGAGCAGCAGATGCGGATCTATCAGCAGTTTCCGCAGATGCTGACCATCATGTGGGGCGCATCCCTGGTGGCGTTCGCCGGCCTGCTGGTGCTACTCCTCTACTGCAAGAAGTATTTCTCGCGGACGGCGCAAGTGTGATCCAGCCTGCCGGCCCGGTGCGCGACATAAAAGAAGAATCCACAGATTTCGCAGATTGCACGGATTAGAAGACGGGGAACGGCGGTCTTCCAGACGCGTGTTCCGAGTCTTCGCTCTTCCTTCTGTGTAATCTGCGTAATCTGTGGATTCTTCCCGCTTTTATGTCGCCTACCTCCGCCGGCCCGCCGATTTTTGCCATGCACCAGGATTTGCGTTAGAATCAGTTCTAATATCGTGGCGGTGGTTTTACTTTCGCCAACCGCCGCTCGCGTCAGCGGGGCCAACTTTGGATCAGCAGAGACCAGCACATCGAAACCGACGCCAACATCGCCGCCCCACCTTTAGGGCTTCATTATTTGCAACGCACGGCGACTACACCGACGAAGAATTGCCGATCGGTCCCAAGCGACGCGAAGGACTCTCGATTGACGTGGAAAGACCGACTTGGCTTGCGTCTTCTTTCCAATCGTCGATCCTTCGATTTGCTCAGGGCCTTCTGCACTCGGCAATTTCACCGGCCAACATCGCCTCGCTTTTCGAGCGGGGCAACGGAGACTTCGCATGAGTACTCTTGCCGCGAGCGGCGGCCTCGGCCGCGCCGCTACCTTCTACGACTCGGTGGTCGGCAAAAAGATCGTAATGGCCGTGACCGGGTTCATTCTTTTCGGTTTCGTGCTGGTGCACATGCTGGCGAATTTGCAGGTGTTCCTGCCCGTGGCCGCGGACGGCGTCCCGCCCCTCGATGCGTATGCAGAACACCTCCGAGCCCTGCCGCCCTTGCTATGGGGCGCGCGACTGGTGCTGCTGGCATCGGTGATTCTGCACATCATCGCGGCGTGGCAGCTTACCTTGCTGAACAAGTTTGAAGCGCGAGCCGCGCGCTATGTCAAATACACACCCAGCGCCTCCAACTATGCCTCGCGGACCATGGTGTGGAGCGGCCCCATCATCTTCTTCTACGTCATATACCATCTGCTGGACTTCACGATTGGGACGGTGAACCCTGATTATCAGCCGGTCAAGCCCTTCCATAATGTGCTGGCCAGCTTCCAGCATCCGGTCATCGCCGGGTTCTACATCGTGGCCAACGTGCTTCTGGCCATGCATCTCTACCACGGGATCTGGAGCATGTTCCAGACGCTGGGCGTTTCGCATCCGCGGTATTCGGCGATACTGAAGAAAGCTTCCGTGGTGTTCGCCGTCCTGATCGGAGTGGGATTCTGCTCCGTACCTCTGGCCGTGGTGTTCGGCCTGGTGAAGTGATACATGGCGAGATAGGTTGTGACGCATGTCAAATAATTTTGGATTTTGGATCTTGGATTTTGGATTAAGAGAAGCCCCCCTTGCACTTTTTTCTGCACGAACGAAGGAGCCCAGTCCGAAGGGCTTTCGTTCCGTGCGTCACCAACCATCGATCAAGAAGGTTTTTTCTTCAATCCAAAATCCAAAATCCAAAATGGAAGTTTGACCGCGCGACCGTAGTCCGCCGGTAAAGAAGGCAGCCCAACATGAAACTCGACGCACGCAATCCTTCAGGGCCTATCGAGCAGAAATGGGATAAGGCCAAGTTCGAAATGAAGCTGGTGAACCCGGCCAACAAGCGCAAGTACAACGTCATTATGGTGGGGACGGGACTCGCGGGAGGCTCGGCGGCGGCGACGCTCGGCGAGTTGGGCTACAACGTCAAGGCCTTCTGTTACCAGGATTCGCCACGCCGCGCCCATTCCATCGCCGCGCAAGGAGGCATCAATGCCGCCAAGAACTATCAGAACGACGGCGACTCGGTGTACCGCCTCTTCTACGACACGGTGAAGGGCGGGGATTTCCGCTCCCGCGAGGCCAACGTCTACCGCCTGGCGGAACTGAGCGTCAACATCATCGACCAGTGCGTGGCGCAGGGGGTGCCGTTCGCGCGTGAGTATGGCGGCCTGCTGGCCAATCGCAGTTTCGGGGGCGCGCAGGTGTCGCGCACGTTTTACGCGCGTGGCCAGACCGGCCAACAGCTCCTGCTGGGCGCCTATCAGGCCATGGAGCGGCAGGTCCAGAACGGCCAGGTGACGGCGTTCTCTCACCACGAGATGCTGGAACTGGTGGTGGTGGACGGGCGCGCGCGCGGCATCATCGTGCGCGACATGACGACTGGCGAGATTTGCTCTCACGCGGCCGACGCCGTGGTCCTGGCCACCGGCGGCTACGGCAACGTCTTCTTCCTTTCCACCAACGCCAAGGGCTGCAACACCACGGCCATCTGGCGCGCTTACAAAAAAGGGGCGGCGTTCGCCAATCCTTGCTACACGCAGATCCATCCCACCTGCATTCCAGTGAGCGGCGATTACCAATCGAAGCTGACCCTGATGAGCGAGTCGCTGCGCAACGACGGCCGCATCTGGGTGCCCAAGCAGAAAGGCGACGCGCGGCGGCCCAGCCAGATTCCGGAGGGCGATCGCGACTATTACCTGGAACGCATGTACCCGGCGTTTGGCAATCTTTCGCCGCGCGACATCGCCTCGCGGGCCGCCAAGCGGGTGTGCGACGAGGGCCGAGGCGTGGGACCTACCGGCCTGGGAGTTTACCTCGATCTCACCGATGCCATCCGGCGGCTGGGCAAGAACACCATCGCGGAACGCTACGGCAACCTCTTCGAGATGTACGAGCGCATCACCGGCGAGAACGCTTATGAGGGACCGATGCGCATTTTCCCGGCGGTGCACTACACCATGGGCGGCCTTTGGGTGGATTACCAACTGATGAGCACCATCCCCGGGCTCTTCGTACTGGGCGAGGCCAACTTCTCCGACCACGGCGCCAACCGTTTGGGCGCGAGCGCCCTCATGCAGGGCCTCGCGGACGGCTACTTCGTGATCCCCTACACGCTGGGTGATTTCCTGGCCGGGGTGAAGGCCGGTGACGGAATCACTGCCGACCATCCGGAATTCCAGTTTGCCCGCAGCGAGGTGGAGAATCGAACCAAGCGCTTCCTTTCCATCAAAGGCAAGCGGTCGGTGGATTCGTTCCACCGCGAGTTGGGCAAAGTGATGTGGGAAGATTGCGGGATGTCCCGCAACCGGAAGGGCCTGGAATCGGCCCTCGCGAAGATTCCGGCGATCCGTGAGGAGTTCTGGAAGAACGTCAACGTCACCGGCGAAGCGATGGAAGTGAACCAGGCGCTGGAAAAGGCCGGCCGCGTGGCGGACTTTCTCGAGTTGGGAGAGCTGGTCTGCCGCGACGCGTTGGAGCGCGAGGAGTCCTGCGGTGGGCATTTCCGCGAGGAATACCAAACGCCGGATGGCGAGGCCCTGCGCAACGACGAGAAGTTCGCGCATGTGGCCGCCTGGGAATACGCGGGCGAGAATAATCCGCCCGTGCGCAACACCGAGCCGCTGGAATTCGAGTACGTGCATTTGGCACAGCGGAGCTATAAGTGATTTTGGATTTTCGATTTTGGATTTTGGATTGAAGAAGGAACCGTCCTTGATCGCTGGTCTTTCGATTATCGATTTTGGAGTCTGGCGCGAGCGGAAAAGCGTCGTTTCTGGGCGGTACGAGGAACGAACGCCGTCTTCAATCCAAAATCCAAAATCGAAAATCCAAAATCCAAAATGCCTGGAAAGGCACGAACCTATGAGACTCACTCTGAACATCTGGCGACAGAAAAACTCCAAAGCACCGGGTGAGATGGCGCGCTACGAGGTCAGCAACGTCAGCGAGCACATGTCGTTCCTGGAGATGCTTGACGTGCTGAACGAAGCGCTAACGCTCAAGGGCGAGGACCCGGTGGCCTTCGAGCACGACTGCCGCGAAGGCATCTGCGGCTGCTGCGGCTTCATGATCAACGGTGTAGCCCACGGTCCGCAGCCGGGCACCACAGTGTGCCAGTTGCACATGCGGCACTTCCGGGACGGCCAGGAGCTGTGGCTGGAACCGTGGCGAGCTAAGGCGTTTCCGGTGCTGAAGGACCTGATGGTGGACCGCAGCGCCTTCGACCGCATCATCGCCGCCGGCGGCTACGTTTCGGTGGGGACAGGCAGCGCTCCCGACGGCAACGACATTCCCATCGCCAAGCAGAACGCGGACCTGGCCATGGACGCGGCCGCCTGCATCGGCTGCGGCGCCTGCGTGGCCGCCTGTCCTAACGCGTCGGCCATGCTGTTCACGTCGGCCAAAATCTCGCACCTCGCCTTGCTGCCCCAGGGTCAGCCGGAGCGCCACCGCCGCGTCCGCAACATGGTGGCCCAGATGCAGGCCGAGATGTTCGGCGCCTGCACGAATATGGGCGAGTGCGAAGCCGTGTGCCCGAAGAAGATCAAGCTGGAAAACATCGCCCGCATGAACCACGATTTCCTGAAGGCCTCGTGGACGTTCCGCCAAGAGACCGCGGCGGCAGGGGCTGGCTAGCTCCGTTTACTTGCTACCCTCCCTCCCCCCAATCCGCCGATAACGGTATCCGGCGCGAGGTAGACCTTGATTTGAGCAGCGGAAAGCCGGCTTGCTTGGCCACCGCGACTACTGCCGCCCCGCG
>Ga0209039_10001884_pt1 | contig 18692 bp, 14 predicted proteins | sample BogFormECP12_OM1_FD_188238 | JGI IMG/M metagenome (GOLD analysis project Ga0209039, IMG submission 188238) | Bog forest soil microbial communities from Calvert Island, British Columbia, Canada - ECP12_OM1 (SPAdes) (version 2) | ecosystem: Environmental > Aquatic > Freshwater > Wetlands > Bog ...
GAACCCGTATGGGCATAGACATCAAGAGTCAGCGCGGACGCGGCGGAGTGGTCGAAGACATCCTGTTTGATAATTGGACGATGGACGACATTGGCAGGGCCATCAATGTCTCACAGTACTATTCCATGCAGGGCGAAGTGCCTCCTCCGCCGGAGCCTCTTTCGTCGCGAACACCGGTGTTTCGCAACATCGTCATAAGTAACATGGTCATCAACCGCTCTCAGAACGGGACTCTGGCCGCGCGGCGCCCGGCTACCGCTGGCGCCACGCCATCGCCGCAGATGGCGACCATCAACATAGCAGGCCTGGAAGAGTCGCCGATCACGGGGCTGCGCATCAGCAACGTGGTGGCTTCGGGCATGGGTGGGTTGAAAGCATACAACACCGTGGGTCTGGAATTGCACAACGTGCAGATGAATCCGGAAGTCGGGCCGGCTTTTCAGGTGCGGGATTCCACGGACTTGAATTTAGACGGTGTTTCCACGGGGAAGCCGCTGCCGGGAATGCCGGTGGTGCGGCTGGACCGTTGCCCCGGAGCCGTGGTGCGCGGGAGGGCGGTGGCGGGTACGGGCACGTTTCTGTCTATGCCCCCGGGCGGCTTGAATAGCGTTTCGCTCGATGGGATCGCACTGGGCAGCGCGGGGAAGCCGACGGAAGAGTCGGCCACTGACTTCTGGCAGGCGCCGCCGCCGCCCGCGGCGAAAAAGAAGTGAGTCGGTTATGATCGGAGATTCCATGAGCCAGTTTTCTCGAAGCCGGCTTCTGCCGGCGCTGCTTCTGCTGATCGGCGCCAACGCGGGGGGCGCCGCGACAGTGTTCAACGTGATGGATTACGGCGCGCACAACGATGGTTCGGCGCCCGCCACGGAAGCGATTCGCTCCGCTATTCAGGCGGCCAAAGCCGCGGGCGGGGGCACGGTGTACTTCCCGGCGGGGAATTATGTCAGTGGCCCCATCGAGTTGGTGAGCAACCTGGTGCTCCACATCGACGCGGGGGCGACGCTGAACTTCCCGGCCGCCAGACTGCCGTTCACGAAGGGCAGGGCGCAAGGCATCGAGTGCCTTACGCCAGTACCTTTGATCGGCGGCACCAACGTGGAGAACGTCACCATCACCGGGCGCGGCGCCATCGCGACCAACAACGCCGAGTGGACCAAGCTGATGGGTGGGCCGCGGCAGGAGGCCCCCTTTGGGCCGGTCTGGGCGCACCTTCGGGAATTGCTGGAACTGAAGACGCCCCAGCCGGAGGAGGAGTACCAGAAGGCCGCGCCTTTCCTGCGCCCGTCGTTCGTCCGCTTCATGGAGGCGAAGAATATTCTGATAGAGGGCATTCACATACTGGGCTCGCCATTCTGGACGGTCCACCTGCTGTACTCGACCAATGCCGTGGTTCGCGATGTCAGCATCGAGACCTATCCTGGTTCGTTCACCGACGGCATCGTGGTCGATTCCAGTAAGGACGTGCGGATCGCCAATTGCTATCTCGATAACGGCGACGACGCCATAGTCCTTAAGGCGGGGAAGGATGCCGATGGTCTGCGAGTCAACCGGTCCACTGAAAATGTGACTGTCACCAATTGCATTGTGCATCACGGGTCCGCCGCGGTGACGCTGGGCAGCGAGATGTCGGGGAGCATCCGCAACGTGGTGGTGAGCAACATCGCCTGCCAGGGCACGTCGATGGGCCTGAACATCAAGAGCGACCGCGGACGCGGCGGGGTGGTCGAAAACGTCCGGATGGATCACTGGACGATGGACGACGTGGGCCGGGCGATCAATGTCACTCAGTACTATGTTCTGGAAGCCAGAGTGAACTCCACCGAGCCGAAGGTTTCGGAGCGGACGCCGGTGTACCGCAACATCGTGGTGGACAACATGAGCGTCAACCGTTGCCGGGCCACGGTGGGCTTCGAGAGAACGGCTGTGCCGGTCATGATCAACGTCGAAGGGCTGCCGGAGATGCCGATTTCCGGACTGCGCATCAGCAACATCATCGCGACCGGCAAGAGTGGACTGAAGGCCCACGATACGGTCGGGATGGAACTGCGCAACGTGCAGGTGAACACCGATAGCGGGCCGGCCTTCCTGATACGGGATTCGAAGGAACTGGAGTTGGACGGTGTTTCCACGCGCCAGCCCCTGGCGGACGCTCCGGTGATCCGGTTGGACCACTGCCCCGGCGCCATCCTGCATGGGAGCAGGGCATTCGGCGGCACCGGGACGTTTCTCTCGACGGCCATGGGTGAATTGAAGAGCGTCATGCTGGAGGGGAACATTTTCACCAGCGCGCGAACCCCCACGGCGGAGTCGGCGACCGACTTCTGGGCGGCGGCCAAGTGAACCGCCGGCTTCCCCTGGCGCTGGTTCTTCTGGCGGGGGCCAACGCGTGGAGCGCCGTCCCGGTTTTTAATATTCTGGATTACGGCGCCCACAACGACGCTTCGACGCCCGCCACCGGCGCATTCCGCTCCGCTATTCAAGCCGCGAAAGCCGCGGGCGGGGGAACCGTGTACGTCCCCGCGGGGCAGTATGTCAGCGGGCCGATCGAGCTGGTGAGCAACGAGGACGTCGGCCGGGGCATCAATGTCATGAGCTACTACATGATGCCTCCGGAAAACGTCAAGATGCCCGCCGAAGAACCCGTTTCGGAACGCACACCGGTGTTCCGCAATATCGCCGTCAGCCACATGACCATCAACCGCGCGCGCGTGGCGATCGACCTCGAAGGGCTGCCGGAGATGCCGGTGGACGGGCTGCGGATCAGCGATGTCGTTGCTTCGGCCGAGATCGGGATGAAGGCATACAACACTGTCAGGCTGGAACTGCATAACGTGCAAGTGAACGCGCAGAGCGGACCGGCATTCCTGATTCGAGACTCGAAGGAACTCGAACTGGACGCCGTCTCCACGCGCACGCCGCTGCCGGAAACGCCCGTGATACGGCTGGACAATTGCCCTGGCGCCACGCTGCGGGCAAGCAAAGCTTCCGCCGGCACTGGCACGTTCCTTTCCGTCGCGCCGGGCGAATTGAAGAGCGTGGTGCTCATCGGGAACGCTCTCGGCAGCGCGCGGAAAGCAACGGAAGAGTCGGCGAAGGGCTTCCCGATGGTCCCCGAGATTTCGACCGAGGCGCCGGCGCGGTGAACGGGCCACCCGATTGATGTCACAATAATCTCATGCTCAAATTCGCAGCGAATCTCTCGATGATGTTCAACGAGGCGCCGTTCCTCGACCGGTTCTCCGCGGCGGCGGACGCCGGCTTCCGGGGAGTGGAATACTTGTTTCCATACGAGTTTCCGGCCGACGCCATCGCGGAGCGGCTTCGCGAACATCGCCTGGAGAACGTTCTCTTCAATCTCGCTCCCGGCAATTGGAGCGCGGGTGAGCGAGGCCTCACTTGTATTCCCGGACGCGAGTCCGAGTTCCGGCAGAGCGTCGAGACGGCCATCTCTTACGCCACCCGGCTGAACACCAGCCGCGTGCACGCCATGGCGGGAATCGTTCCCGCGGGGGCGGATCCGGCCGCCGTTGAAGCTACTTACATCGGGAACCTGAAGTATGCCGCGGAAAAGCTCGCCGCGCATGGCGTCACGCTTCTGATCGAGGCTATCAACACACGGGATATGCCCGGGTTCTATCTCACTACACAGGCCCAGTCATACGCAGTCTGTGCCGCGGTCAACGCTCCTAACATCAGGATGCAGATGGATCTCTACCATATGCAGATCATGGAGGGGGATCTCACTATGAAACTGCGAAAGTACGCGCCGCACTGCGGACACATACAAGTGGCAAGCGTACCGGACCGGCATGAACCGGGGAGCGGCGAAGTCGATTATGCGTATCTGTTCCGTGTGTTAGAGGAATTGAAGTACGACGGATGGATCGGCTGCGAATACCGGCCGGGCGGGAAGACAGTCGACGGGCTGGGGTGGTTCCGGCAAGCCAAGTAACGACGTGGCGCAGAGTCTCGGGAAGCGTCCCGATGAGTCGGGACGCGGCAGGCATGAGTGCCTGCGCTACGGCGCGGGGAATTTCTTCGCGGCGTCGTCCAGCACCAGGACCCAATCGTTGTCCACTCCGGCGGTGGGAGGCTTGAACTCGCGCGTGGCGGCCTTCGGGAATTGTCCGATCGCCTTCGCCGCGCCTGTGCGGGGATCGTACCACCAGGCCTTGATGGCTTTGGCCGGCATGGAATCAAAGCGGACCTCGATCGGCCGGCCCGCGGCGGTGTAGACAAACGCGTAGCTCCCATCGGAGGCGCGCGTCGCCTGCTGGCGGTCGGTGGTGGCCATGGGGTCGCTCACCAGCATGGACTGATCCGGGATGCGGACCAGCATCGGTCTGGATTCGATCAGATTCCGCACGTACTGCATTTGAGACGAGCCGGGAAGCTTCATCGATTCCTGCCAGGGCAACCCCGCCATCCAGCGTGTCTGCTGCATTCCGGGCGTCCAGAATTCGTATAACTCACCGTTACCGTAGGCGAAGCCCGCCGCCCCCGCGAACACGCTCAAGTACCCGAAACGCCGGACATCCCAGGCTCCCAGCCGCTTGATTCCGGGCTCTGCCTGTCTTAGTCCATCGGTGATGTTCTCGTACCCCGATTCGGCATCGATCACCGGCTTCGGGGGCTTCAACTGATAGTCCGAAGTGACTATCTCATAGTTCTTGTTCTGAGAGGAATGGCCGGATTGAATCGAGTTGAAATTCAGCCACGGCTCGTTGTGGAACCACATGGACGAACTCTGTCTTCCGGTGGGATGGTACGAGATCATTTGCGGCCCGCCGGCACCATCCGTCAAGCCGCGGGCGAAGGCACGGGTGATCGCCTCCAGGCCGGTCCCTGGCCGGTCCCCGCCCAGCATCCAGATTACGGGCTTATTACGATACCGCGCGCCGATGAGTTTGCAGTAGTTGTAACCGGTAGTCTCGTCAAACACGCTACGCTGCCCGCCAAGCATGCCCTTGGACCAGATCGGCAGGATGAGGGTGTACATGCCAAGGGACTCCGCCTTGTCGACAATGTAGTCCACGTTGTCGAAGAAAGCCTCGTTGATCCTGGCCCCGTCCCTATCCACCAGCAACATCTGGCCGAGCGGATTGGGCCGTGTGAGGCCGTCCCAAATCAGAAGGACGCCTTGAATCGCCGTAAACCCCTTGGAGGCCCTGTCCTGGAGGTAGCGATCGACTTCCTCATGCGTGGGCCGCGTGAACACGCACCAAGCCGTATCGCCGAGATAGAAGAACGGAGCGCCGCCTTCTTTGACGAAGAAGCGGCCGTTGTCCGATACGCGCAGCCGGGGCAGCGGCTTGCTTTGGGCCGAAAGCCCGGCCGCCACCACCAGGGCCAGCAACACTGCGGGAAAGAATTTACGCGCTTGCATGAGAGTCTCCTTTGCTACTTCCGTCCATTGTAGATGTTGTCGTTGTACCACTCCACCTTCTCGCGGAAGGCGGCGTTGGTGTAGATCTGAAGCCGGTTCTCGTCGTACACCAGGATCTCTTCGCGCTCATCGCCGTAGCAATCGATGTGCTTGACGTAATAGCCGGTGTAGAGGTCTCGCGGGCCTCGTCCTCCGGCCGGCTGCGCGGCGCGAGGGGGGAATGGGAACACGGCGACCTCCCGGCCCCAGCCATCCAGCAGCGCGGGCGGCGCGTTGCCGCGCCGGTTGAGCGCCAGGAAGTTCTCATTCGGGTTGCCGGTCCAGTTCTCAACCACCACGGCCTGCGTCAGCGTGCCGTCCTTGTCGGCATCCTTCTGCCTGGTGTTGTCCCACAGCAGTTCGCCCGACTTGGTGTAGATCGCCTCCAGAGCTTTCGGAGGGATCCCTGGACCCGGTGAGTCTTCACGGCTGATAAAGAAGGCCTGCTTGCCGGGAAGATCCGGCCGGAACCGCCCGATCATCGCATGTTGGGTGTGGTGCATCGGTTTCCGGAAAAGGATCTTGCCATCGGCGTCGAGCAGAACCGCATCCTGCGACGTGGCCAGGGCGATCTCCGCCCGCCCGTCGCCGTCCATGTCTTTCACATCGACCGCATCGTTGTGGCCGTCCCGGTTACTGGGGAATTCGTCGTGGCTCCACAAAATCCTGCCGTCGGGCGCGTAGAGCCGGTAGCCGACCAGCAGTTCGTCCTTGCCGTCTCCGTTGAAATCGAAATTGATCGGGTAGTGGCCGGTGATCACGTTCGCCTTCGACCAGAGGAGCTTGAAATCCTGAGCGGCGTCATACACCCAGAAACTGGAGTACCGGTCCTTGACCACCATCTGCTGCGCGCGGCCGCTGCCCATGATGTCCGCAAACAGAAGACAGTCGTGCCCACCGGCCAACTGAACCTGCCGCTTCTGCTTGCCGGTCTTGCCGTCGAGTATGGTGAGAAGGCTTTTCGGGTCCTGGTAGATGACTTCGGCTTGACCGTCGCCATCGATGTCGTGGATTTGGATGGGCGTGTCGCCCCCGGTCCACACATTGCGCCGATCGGGTTTGCCCACCTGCCATAGAATCTTGCCTTCGAGGTCGATGGCGGTCAGGCAGGTCACAATGATCTGGTTTTGACCGCCGGAGGCGTCCTCCTGCACCACCAGAGCCTCGAGCAGCCCGTCGCCGTTCAGATCTCCGAAGCGCACCACGGCGCTGCCGTACTCGCCAAACTCGATGTCCCGTAGCAGCTTCGGGACCGAGTCCCGGCGGGGGAGCGCCGGAGGCTCGGCGGCATATGCCACGCCAGCCGCTACCAACAGGGCCGCCACAACCTTCCAGTCACGACTTCGCATTGCTGCCTCCTGTCATGCTGCCAGCATTGATTATATCCGCAGCCTCTTCGTAGCGCCGGCGATCTCGTCGCCGGTGTTCTTGCCGGACCGGACAAACCCCACCGGCGGCGAAGACCGCCGGCGCTACGCCTCTCCTAAAGTTTTAGTTGACAACCCTGCGCCATCCGGCGTACACTCCTAATTGTTTAGGAGGCAAACTTGGCGCGAAACAAAAACACCGGCCGGGGGCTGACGCCGCTGGAGCTGGAAATCATGAGCGTGTTGTGGGTGACGGGTCCCGCCAACGTGCAGGCCGTGCAGGCGGGCCTCGGCGCCCGCGAACTCGCCTACACCACGGTGCAGACCATGCTCAACGTGCTCCACCGCAAGGGCAGGGTGAAGCGCGAGCTGCGCGACCGCGCTTACGTCTACCGTCCGGTCCTGAGCCGCCAGAAGGCCGTCAGGCAGGCGGTGGGCGACATGCTCGACCGCTTTTTCGGAGGCTCGGCCGATAGTCTCGTGCTGAGCCTGGTGGAGACCCGCCGGTTGACTCCGGCGAAACTAGCGGGAATTCAGAAGCTTGTGGAACATCCGAAGGAGGAAAGACATGGAAACGATTAGCCGCGCTCTACTGACCTTCCTGTTGAACGCGCTGTGGCAGGTGCCGCTGGCCGCCGCGGTGGCCGCGCTGGGATGCCGGTTCATGCGCCGCGGTCCGGCATGGCACCGGCACGCGCTGTGGGTGGCGGCGCTCGTCGCCGCGGTCTTGCTGCCCTTGGGCGGCATACGCGTGGCGGGCAACGCCGCGGCCCAGAGACTCCAGTTGTCCGGCGCGATGCCACCCGCCGCTGTGACGCCGGCGGCCACCTCGGCTGCGGTTCCCGTGCCAGCCGCCGACAGGGATCGCGGCCGGACGATTTCGTTCGCGCCCACCACCGGCGGATTGCTGCTGCTGGCTTACCTGTCGTTCCTCGCCTGGCGCTTGGTGCGGCTCGCCCTCGTGGCCGCCAGAACCGCCCGCATGCGCGCCACCGCTGCCGCGACCGATCCGCCGCCGGTCCTGACTGGTGTTTGGGACCGGTGTCAATGGTCTTTTGGCCTCAAGAGCGTCGCGTTGCTCGCCTCCAGCCGCGTCGCAGGGCCGGTGACGGCCGGCGCCTTCCGCCCGGTCGTGATCCTGCCCGCTTCCATGTTGTCCGAAACATCCGAAGAAGTGCTGACGACGGCGATCGGCCACGAAATGGCGCATATTGCGCGGCACGATTTCGCCTTCAACATACTCTACGAGCTGCTCTACCTGCCGATCTCCTTCCATCCCGCGGCCATGTGGATCCACCGGGAAATCGACCGCACTCGCGAAATGGCTTGCGATGAACTGGTGACAGCCCGCCTGCTCGAGCCGCGCACCTACGCGCAATCCATCATGAGCATCGCGAGCGGCATGTGCGCTTCTCCCGGTCCCGGCTACTCGCTGGGGATCTTGGATGGCAACATCCTCGAGCAGCGCATCCGCCGCCTGATGGAGGGCCACAGCGGCGGACTCGGACGTGCGCGCGCCGTTCTGGCCGTTGGCCTGGCAGCCTTGGTGGCCTGCGCCGTAATAGCTTCCAGCCTGAGAGTTTCGGCGCTGGCGCAGAACGCGCCCTCCGCCGAACTCGGGTTGGCCGCCGCCGCCTTCGACGCCGGGGATTTCACGGCCGCGGTGGACCACTTCCGCAAGGCGTTGGCTCAAGATCCCAACAACGTGAATACTCGACTCCACTTGGCCAACGCCGAGTTGCGGGTCGTTCATCCCGGCGGCGACCTCGCCAACAGCCCGCTCTTGGCCGATGCGCGCCAACAATATCTCGAGGTTCTCGCGCGCGATAACGGCAACCGGCAGGCTCTCGAACGGCTGGCGGAACTCGACGTGACCTTGGGGCGGCCGCAAGAGGGGCGGGAGGTCGCGTTAAAGCTGATTCAAGCCGACCCGCTGAACAAGAACGCCTGCTACCTGGTTGGGTTTGTGGATTGGAGCAACGTCTACCCAGCTATCGAGAAGGCTCGCCAGGCGACTGGCGCGGCGGATCGGAAAGGGCAGCTTGCCGATGCCGCGGTGCGCAAAAGCCTGCGCGACCAGTACCTGCCGGTCATTGAAGAGGGTCTCCGCATGACCAACCGGGCCGTCGGACTCGATGCCGGCTATACCGACGCCATGGCCTACACGAATCTGCTTCTGCGCGCCAAGGCTGCTATTGTGGATGACCCTGCCGAGGTCGCTGCGCTGATTGCACAGGCCGACGATTGGGTGGGGAAGCTGATGGCTCAGGCCGACGATTGGGTACAGAAAGCGTTGGACTCGCGCAAACAACAGCCAACCTCTCCGCAGCCTGCGGAGGCCCCAGCGGGGCACCTGGATGTGAACGCCACGCCGCCTTCGCTCCCGGCCGTGGCACCACCCCCTCCACCGCCCCCGCCGCCACCACCGAAGGACTTTGGGAACCAGGCGGCGTCGGCGTCGCAGGCCCCCCGTCGGCTCCCCGGCCAGTGGCCCGATTCGGGGAGCTTCTGGCAGGTAGTCGGCGATGGCAGCGCGACGGCGAAGGCTCTGGTCAGCCAGTTGCTCGACAAGGGCTTTCCCGCAAGATTGGTTGGCATCCCCGGAGGCGTGTACGTAATGGTCGGCCCATTTAGCAACCAGCAGGCCCTGGATAAGGCAAAGGCCGAGCTCGAGGCCGCCGGAGTTCGGCCGTTGCGCGTTTGGTGAGGCGTGGCGCAGGCACTCATGCCTGCCGTGTCGGCACTTGTGCCGACACGCTGTGCGGCCGCCAAGCGTCGAGAAGAGTCTCGACGCAGCAGGCAGGAGTGCCTGCGCCACGGGGTTAGTTCCTCGTTATCAGATCGGTTTCGACCCGGCCGGAGAACGAATGCCCGCCCGGCGCCGCGTCCTTCACCCGGTAGCCGTACGGAGGCAACTCCGCCCCGTCTTCGAGCTGGAAAGGGAACTCACCGTAGTTCACCGTGATCTCCACGCCCGAGGAGAAGTTCGTGCGTTGCACCAGAAGGTCGGGTGTGAGCATCTGGTGACTCAGAAGCTCCTCATGCACCAGGCGGCGCTGCAACGGTGAGAGTACATCGTTGATGGCCTTGAATGTCTTTCGCCAGGCGTAGTACATCCGGTTCGAGACGGTCCAGCTCGACTGATCGCCATACAGCACGCTGCGCAGGAACTTAGACGGCCAGGGCTCACGCACATAACCGTAGTTATCCATGCCATAGTTATACGGGCTGCTGTGCTGCCGGTAGAGTTGCGCGCACTCGTGATACACCAGGCCGTAGAGCGGCACCTCAATGCCCCGGCCGCCGTGTTCATCGTAGTATGAAGCTAGAGCGAGGTTCCAATCCTGCGGAGGCGCTTCCACTCCCAGCACGAGTTTGGCATTGGTGGCTACCCGCATGATGTTGAGCCTCTGCTCGCGCGTTCCGGTGCGAGTCAATGGATGCCGCGGGTCGTAGCATTCCACTAGCGGCAGACCGCCGATGGTGTCCAGGAAAATCATATTCGGCTTCAGAACGCTGGTGTAGTAATCCATGTTGTGCTGGAACAGCTTCAGGCCTTCCAACGGACAAATCTCCTGTGAGTGACCGCCTTCGGACGAAAAGCCGGGGAACAGAGCGCCGCCCGAATCGCGCATGATGTACTTTTCGTTGTAGCTGGGCGAATTCAGGTCGAGGTTGCGGTAGTTATCGAACAGCCCGGCAAGATACCCGGCGTCCTTCGCGGCCTGGATGGCCTTGACCAGTTTGGCGACGCCGCCGGCTTCGGTGTTGACCTCGATCTGATCGATGGGCCGGTCGTTGTCGTAGCCCTTTCGGCCCCAGCCGGCAATGCGGATCAGGGCGCGGTCCACGCCCAGGTTGTATTTCAGGTCATGCACGATTTCCGCGACTTGATCGAAACTGTTCTCGAGTTGGTGGTAACCGTCGTAGACCGTACCGGAGAGTCCCAGGTATTCGGGAGCCAAGGCGCGGTTGGCCACCACCTGTATCTCAAAGTTGGGCGCGCCGATAAGTTTCTCGACCTCCTGGTTGGCCGCGATCTTTTGTTTCAATGTGACAAACTTGCCGGTCTTCTGGGCGTATTTGCGGTAGGTTTTGCACATCTCCACATAGCCGCCGCGGGGCTGGAAGATGTAGCGCGCCACGCGCGGATAACCGAGTTCTCCCTTGACGGAGTGCCAGTAGGGCCAAATGGCCGAAAGGCGAGGCGTGGAAAGCGCGGTGGCGGCCGTGGGGACAGCCGAGGCCGGAGCCGCCGGTTGCCCAGGCCCGCGGACATCGTTGGCGATCAGACCGTACGCGACATCGTCGGGCGTCTCGATGATGCACAGGAACGAGCTTTGCCCTTTCCTGGCGCCGAACCACGGCATCGAACCCCGGTCGATCACGCTCGCCTGACCGGCAATCCGCTCCCACACCCAGTTGAGATAACGGAAATATCCCGCCTTGTCGAAGCGCGAGGGGATCATGAAACCCTGTTCGTCCGGAAAGACGATGTACCCGTCGTCGGCCAACGTGCGCACCGGGAACAAACGCATCGGCCACTCGATGTTTTCCACGCGCCAGTAGTCGGAAGTGTTGTGGAGTTCCTCGATTCGCAGCGTCAGCTCCGGGCTGTCTTGCGCCAGCCAGACCTCGAGCACCACCGACAGGGCGTTATCCACGTTGCGATCCTCACGCACGGGACCCATGCGCGAGCGGAACTTGGCCAGCGAGAGCCGCAGCCCGTAGCCATTCTGCCCAGCCGCCGCGGGGATGGCCGCAATCTCTTTCTGCGCCGCCGCGCCCAGGCTGACCGACAGCGATTCGCCGCCCTTGCCCACCAGACTGATTCGTCCGGCGCTCGACTCCCACGGATCGGACCCCCAAGCCTCTTTTGTGGCCAGGTCTTCCACGGACAACGTCAGGTTGTCGGAGCGAAGAACTACTCGCAAATGCCGGTTCGCCAGAACCCAGTCTTCAACCTGTTGGGTCCGCGCGGTGCGGCTGATACCGGAGCCGGCCGGCTGCTGCGCCGCCATTCCCCAACACGTCAGAACCAGGCAAGTCGTAATCGAAGTACGCATGGCATCTTGATCGCACGTGGCGCCCCGGTTGTCAAGTTCTCCGGTTTTGAGCAGAACAAACCGGGCCGCACCCTCGTATGCTATGGAGTAGCGATCGAGGAGGCAGAATGTTTTGCGACCGTTGTGGAACCGCGTTGCAGCAGTTTCAGCGTTTCTGTCCGAGTTGCGGCAAGGGTGTGGGCGCCGTGCCGCTGATGCCGGTGGAGAGCCGGATTGCCGGCCACGTGCGCCTGCTGGGGATCTTCTGGCTGGCTATTTCCGCCTTTCGCCTGATTCCGGGCATGTTCCTGATGTCGATCTTCCACTACGGGTTCCCGTTCTTCACACCCGGCATTCCAGGCTTTGTGCACGGCATCGTGAGGACCGTCGGCGGGCTGCTGCTGGTGGGCGCCGTAATCGGGATTGTGGCCGGCTGGGGATTGCTGGAACGGCAACCCTGGGCGCGCATGTTGGCCATCATTCTGGGGTGCTTCAGCCTGCTCGACATGCCATTTGGCACGGCCCTGGGCATCTACACCCTGTGGGTGCTGCTGCCGGCTGCCTCGGAAGAGGAATACCGCCGGATGGCACGGGCGGCATAGACGCCGAGGGCACGGCGCCTACTGCTTCTCGAAAACCAGCTTCTGCTCGCCTTCGCCCATGCTGCTCTTGAAGAGCCGGACCATGGTCAGCGTCTTACCGTCGTCCGAAAGCGTCCACTTGTCCTGCATGGTGAAGTCGTTATCGCCGAACTTTCCCTTGGCGTCGATCAAGAGCGTGTCGCCATCCCACTTCAAGGTGCTCTTCACGGGATTGCCGAACATATCGTTGGAGCACTCCTTGCCGTCCGTAGTGTAGGTCGAGTCGAATTCGAACTCGCCCATCTCGCCGGACTGCTTGACGTGGCTGGTGAGCTTCGGATCTTCGTGGGTAATCTTGTTCGTCATGCCGCTCGGCGCCGGCATCTGGCCGAAGCTGCTCTTGGAAAGGTTCAGCTTCCAATCGCCGCTGAAGTTGGGCTTGGCGAGCGCCGGCAGGGCAGCCAGCGCAAGAATTGCGAGGACCGCCAGACAACGTTTGAATGTCATAAGGACAACTCCTTTGAGTTATTGTAGCGCCGTGCCCAGGGGGGTGCCCTGTGGGCGGCCCGTACTGGCGGTCCTGTAACCAACAGAAAAAACGTCCGAGGATGTTCAAGAACAAATTCCCCAAAGGCCAGTTGGTGTATACTAAACCCAAACTGGGCGGGACTCCCCATGGGGATCCCGGTTTAACCAAACCTAAATCAAAACAGAGGGGATGACAATTCACATGAAGAATCGTGTTTTCGCAGGATTGCTGATGGCCGGCATTCTGGCGGCTCCCATAGCCGCGCAGATGCCGGATAGCTACTTGGACGTGTACACCGCCAAAATCAAGATGGGGAAGCGCGCCGAATTCGACTCCATCAACAAGAGATTGGCGGAGATGAATCGCAAGAAGGGGGACACCTGGCTGGCCTACGAGCTCATGTACGGGGAGCCGAACACCGTTACCTTCGTTTCGACGCGCACGGGTTACGGAGCCGCCGAGGAAGGGACGAAGGCTTTCGAGGGAGCCGTGACCAAGGCTCTGGGAGCGGCCGGCATGCAAAAGCTGTTTAACGACTTTGACGCCACCGCCGAGAGCGAGTGGTCGGAGTTGCGCCTCCGCCGCTGGGACCTGAGCGCCAGCGCTCCGGCCGACGCCGCGGCGTACAACCAGTTGGTGGGGCACGCGCGCTATATCCGGACTGCCATCGTGCGCGTGCGTCCGGGCAAAGCCCTGGATTTCGAGGCTGAGCTCAAAACCGCCAAGGAGGCTCAAGAGCGGGTCAATGCCGGTGTCGCTTCCTTGGTCAGCCAAAGGGTAACCGGCCAACTCGGCGTCTACTACATCACGAACCTGGTCACGAGCCTGGGCGATCTGGACAAAATCAAACCGCTGAAGGAAGTGCTCGGAGCGGATTACGCCAGGTATCAGAAAGTCGCCGCGGAATCGACTGCCGGAACGGAGATCGTCATCGGCCGCTTCCTGCCGGAGCTGAGCAATCCGCCGGCCGAGGTCGTGGCGGTCGACGCCAAGTTCTGGCGGCCCGCGCCGCCGCCTGCACCTAAGCCGGCGACGAATTAGCCGCCCTCGCGGCCTCCAACGGTTTCCGCAAGCGTAAGAACATGGTGGCCGCAGCCGACTGCGCCGCCACGCCGAACACCACCAGCGCCGTCACCGAGTGGTCGTAGAGCAGGCCCATGGCGGCGCTGCCCAGAAACCACATCACGCCATAGACGGCGTTGAAGGCGCCGAACGCGCCGCCGCGTTTGTTCATCGAGACTACTTGTGCGATGCCCGCGCGCAGGCACGCGTCCTGCGCGCCCAACCCCGCGGCCCAACAGGCGACACCGGCGATGGCCGCCGCCGGTCCGCCCAGGAATCCCAGCGGCGGCGCCAGCAAAGACGCCGCGATTCCGTACGTAAGCGTTCGAATCCCATAGCGGTCGAACAGCCTGCCGAACAGCAGCGCCGCCAGGCCGTTCATTCCCATGGCGCCGGCGTACACCACCGGGATGACCGTGGGCTGCACCAGCGCGGTCTTCTGGAAGTGATACGCGAGCAGCGGGAAGTCCACGAATCCGCACGCCAGCAGGCCGGCCGCCGCGGCGTAGATCCAGAAGACTCGCGGCAGAGGCTGGGAAGCTCTTGCGGGTTGCGCCGCCACGGTCTCCCCGGGATTCAGCGCGCGCGCCGCAACCAGCGCGGCCAGCGCGGCAACCCCGGGGACTGCCAGCCACAGAAACGCCGGGCCGAAGCGATGCGAACGCGCCACCGCCGCCGCGACGAACAACGGGCCCAACACCGCGCCGGTCTGGTCGAGCGCCGTATGCAGGCCGAATCCGAAGCCGTGGCCCACCGCATCGGTAGCCCCCGAGAGCAGCACGTCGCGCGCCGGCCCGCGCAGGCTTTTTCCGGTCCGCTCGGCGATCACCAGCAGCGCCGCCAGTTGCCAGTTTCCGGCGAAGGCCAGCAGGGGCACGGCCACCAGGGTCAGGGCGTATCCCAGAAAGGTGATGGTCCAGTAGGCGCGCGTGCGGTCGGCCAGCCGGCCGGAGAACAGGCGCAGGCTGGCGGCCAGCATCTCGCCGAAGCCCGCGATGAAGCCCACGAGCGCGGCGCTGGCGCCCAGATTCTGCAAGAACGGCCCGATGACGCTGCGCGCGCCTTCGTAGGTCATGTCGGCGAACAGGCTGACCAGGCCGAGGCAGACGATGAAGCGCAGTGGGGCAGGCCATCGCCTTTTGTGGCCTGCCAACTACCGGTACTCCTTCTCTTTCCCCTGGTAGAACTGCTGCATCACGTAAAAGGCCTTTTTCTTATCCCCGCGCACCGAAACCAGGCCCTTGCGATTGAAGAAGTCCTGGATGTCAGCCAGGGCGCGGCGGGGGCTGCGGAAGTCCATCAGCACCCATGGCGATGTGCCGCGCAGGGACGGAATGCGGCTCAGCATCCCGACCTGATGCCGATACACGTTCTCCTGGTATTCTTCGCTCCACCTGGTGAGCGCGTCGGCATGCAGCCCGTAGAGCGCGTCCGCGCCGAATTCGCTCATGATCAGAGGCTTGTTGTAGATGGTCTTGAATTCGATGTGGTCGGCCTTATCCGGCAAGCCGTCGTACCAGCCGAGGTACTCATTGCAGCCCAGCACATCCAAGTCGGCTCCCAGCGGATCGTCGAGCAGATCCGTGCTGCCTTCCGCCGCGCCGCCATCGTTATGATGCAGCAGGGCGGCCGTCACCAGGCGCGTCGAATCCAGCGCGCGGACTTGCGCCGCCAGCTTCCTGAGAAACGCCGTGCGCGCCTCGCCCACCGGGGTCTCATTGGCCACCGACCACAGCACAATCGAGGCACGGTTCTTGTCCCGCGCGATGCTCTCCGCAAGTTGATTGCTGGCGTTGGCGAACGTCTCGGGGTTCTCCCACAGGATGGTCCAATACACCGGGGTTTCCGACCACACCATCAGGCCCAGCCGGTCCGCTTCCCTCACCATGTTTTCGTTATGCGGGTAGTGCGCCAGCCGGACGAAGTTGCAGCCCATCTCCTTGGCCCACCCCAGCAGCGTGCGCGCGTCCTCCGGGCTGTAGGCCCGGCCGGTGCGGAACGGCGCTTCTTCGTGAATGGAGACGCCGCGCAGGAAAACCGATTTGCCGTTCAGCAAAATGTCGGTGCCCTTGGTCTCGATGGTGCGGAACCCAATGCGCTCGCGCACCGTGTCGGTCTCCGCCGCGATGGCGACGTCGTATAACTTGGGATTCTCCGGCGACCACGGCGTCAGTTTGGCCGGCACGCTCAGGGCGGCGTAACCGTTGGCGTCGGTCGAGACGGATGCCGACACTCCCGCCTCGGGAATGCGGAGGGCCACCTGCTGCCGCGCTCGCGGGCCGTTCAGTTTGACCCATCCGGCGATGGTATCCGTGGAGCCTTTCTTCAGTTGCACGAAGTAGTCTTCGACGAACGTCTCCGGCACCTCCACCAGCGAGACGCCGCGCGTCAACCCGCCGTAGTTCCACCAGTCCGTGTTGACCGTGGGCACATCCTCGCGATGACGCCGGTTGTCCACCTTGACTACCACGGAATTGCCTTTCTCGCGCGTCTTGCCGGTGATCTCGAAGGCGAAGGGCGTGAATCCGCCCGTGTGCGAGCCCAGCTTTTCGCCGTTCAGGTAGACGATGGCTTGGTAGTTGGCGGCGCCGAAATAGAGAAACAGGCGCGAACCGGGCTGGCTCCGATAGTCGAACTTCTGCCGGTACCAGACGGTGCCTTCGTAGAAGAAGAGACTCTCGCGTTGCGTGTTCCAATCGCCCGGCACTTCGAGCTGCCCGGAGGTGTCGAAGTCGTACTCGACCAGATCGCTCTTGTCTTTGGGCTTGGCGTCGAGGAAATAGCCGTCCTTGGAGGGTTGCAGGCGGAAATCGTAGTACCCGTTTTCGTACGGATCGACGATCGCGCGCCACTTCCCATTCAGGCTGGTGGTGCGGCGCGCTTCGACATTCACGATCCGGCTGGGCGATTGCGCCTCGACGGGCACACCAATCGCGAGCACAGCCAGAACTGCAAAATGTGGTCTCATTCTGCCTCCAATTGTCGCCCATCCAGCGCCAACCGGAGGTGAGGTCCTACGGAACTACGACCGTCTTCCCGGCCTCAATCTGAATCGTCTTGGTAAACGCGTTCCCGCCAGCCACGGGATCGATTCTGACGGTGTACTGTCCGGCAGGGATCATCAGGGCCTGTTCGCAGTTGTTGAACTCGCCCGTGTGGCCGTAAAACTTGTCATTCAGGTAGACCGCGTCAAACTTGCTGGCAGTCACGGTTGTCTTCAGCGATCCCAGCGGCGGCTTGGGCGGTGGCAGCGGCTTCAACGTCTGCGCCACAACCACGGTCTTGCCGGCCTCGACGTCCACCGTGGTGGTGAAATCCTCAAAACGCGGGTCCACCAGCTTGACTTCGTGCTTGCCCGGCGCCACCGCGTACTTTCTGCCGATCTTGAAATTGGCCGCCGGTCCCATGTACTTGCCGTCCACAAAAACGCCGGCCCGTCCCGGATCGACCTTGGTTTTCAGGTACGCCGTATCTCCTGGCTTGCCGAGATTGGACTGTATGATGACCGCGCCTCCGGCATTGACCTGCTTCTTGTCAACAGAAACCATGGTCGTCGCGGCGATCGGTGCGGCAACAAAGGCAGCGACAAGCGCGGCGACTATGAAAATAGGTATACACCAACGTACGCGCTCTCTCTTCATGAGACATCACATCGCAAAAACGGTCAGCTCGGCCCTGCACGCATGGTGAAACGTGTAGCTATAAAAACGCTTCGAACTTGACGTATCGGCGCGCACGCGGGCTAAGGGCTATTTTTGGCTGCGTTTGGCTGCGCCCTCTGTGTATCCGCGAGCACGTGGTCAATGCGCTGCATGGCGTCGACGGAGTTGTCCCACAGAAGCTCGAAGCTGGCCTCGAGATATTGTGCATATTCGGGGCTATTCGTCCAGAAAGCGGTATCAGCTGCGTCTTTTCCGTGGCGGAGCGTATCAAACGTTATGGTCGTCAGACTTTCGTGGCCGTCGGCGACGAGAAAGCGCATCCCTGCGTAGTCGTCGTGGTGGCGGACCTCGATGCCCCCTGCAAGAGCCTCCCGCACCGAATCGATGTTACGCTGCAGGATTTCGGTGATATACCGCACACGAACGCCTCTAGTTGTCGCGTCGATAAAACTCTCGAGCAGCCCGCTTAAAGAGAGTATTGGAATGCCGCCGAGTGACGAAATGAACGCGACGCGTTCTTCGGCGGCCTTAACAAGCTGCTCCATGGAGGCGAGCGTGCTAGAACGGCCCTTTATCACTTTAAACGTGTAAAGGTCGTTCGCGAGGGCGTCACTGGACAAGTACTCGTGTGCGAGCTTTGACACTTCATCGCGATTCTCTTCCATCCAGCGAAGCTCATACGCGTGGCGCATCATAGCGGCCTCGAGCGCCGCTTCGATTGAAACCGCCGCGTATTTTGTCGGCTTCTCGACCGACTCTTCGACCATCCCTTTTTCAGCAAGCGTTTCTAGGATCCGGTACACGTCGACGCGATAGCTGTGCAGCAGCTTGGCCAGCTCGCCCGTCGTTTTCGGACCGTACTTCAGCAGCAACGCGTACAGGTGAGCCTCTTTCGCGCTGAGGCCAAAAGCTTCAAGCTTTTCAATCAGCGCCTGCTGCATAAGCCGCACTACGTGACGGTTTGATTTATCCCTTTGGGTCGCTTCGGCACGCCATTGCGCGAGGAGGGGGCCCCCCCCTA
>Ga0209039_10001885_pt1 | contig 18692 bp, 21 predicted proteins | sample BogFormECP12_OM1_FD_188238 | JGI IMG/M metagenome (GOLD analysis project Ga0209039, IMG submission 188238) | Bog forest soil microbial communities from Calvert Island, British Columbia, Canada - ECP12_OM1 (SPAdes) (version 2) | ecosystem: Environmental > Aquatic > Freshwater > Wetlands > Bog ...
CAGCGTGAGAGAAATGAGCGCACGAAGGGAGCATGATAGCAGGAAGGGCGCCTGCGGGCGGATGACGCCCACGGGGAGCCGCGCAATAGCGTCATAATAGTTTTCTGTACACCGCCATCGCCCCATGTCACGGTCCAGGAAGCGGGAACCACTTCATCGGGAGCCTCTGAAGGAGTCCGGCGCGCCTCCTCCTCCGCAAGACCGGCTCACGGCATTCCTCGAACGCCGCAGCCGCGTTCTGGTCCTCGCGCTGATCTTGCTGGCGAGCCTCCGCATTGTGACCACCTACAAGGTCTTCAACCACATGGTGGACGAGCCCGGGCACATCGCCGCGGGGATGGAGTGGCTGGAAAAGGGCGTGTACCAATGGGAAGCGCAGCATCCGCCGCTGGCCCGCGTGGTCTCCGCGCTGGGGCCGTACCTTCTCGGCATCCGTTCGCAGGGAACGCCCCATCAGGGCCTGGTGTCGCTGTGGCACGAAGGAACCAGAATCCTCTACTACGGCCATAACTACGACCACACGCTGGCGATGGCGCGGTTGGGGATGTTGCCCTTCTTCTGGATCGCCTGCCTGGCGGTGTACTGGTGGGGCTCGCTGCATTTCTCGCGGGCCGCCGGGGTCGTCGCCGTTTTTCTGTTCAGTTTCATTCCCCCGGTGCTGGCCCACGCTGGCATTACCACTACCGACATGGCGTTGACGGCATTCCTCGGCGCTGCGTTCGTGGCGGGCCTGGCCTGGGTGGAGAAGCCGTCGCCCGCGCGCGCGGTCTGGTTTGGAATTGCGGCCGGGCTGATGGCGCTATCGAAGTTTTCCTGCCTGGCGTTCTTTCCCGCGGCGGCGGTGCTGGCGCTGGCTGGATATTTCGTCAGCCAGCGTCCCAAAGCCGCCGCTCTGGCGCAGGCGGCGAAGGCGCGCGTGCCCACATTGGCGCTGGCCGTGGCCGTCTCCCTGGTGGCCATCTGGGCCGGGTACCGTTTCTCGTTCGGCAGCGTCTCGCCCGGCGGCATGCCGGTGCCCGCACCCGAATTCTTCCGGGGCATCCAGGCGGTTCAGACTCATCTGGACAGCGGCCACGACGGGTATCTGCTGGGAGAGACGCGCCGCACCGGCTTCTGGGACTTCTACCTGGTGGCCATCGCCTTCAAGACTCCCCTGGGGTTCCTGGCGCTTCTGGGCATCGGCGCGGTTCTGGCCTTCGGCGAGTACCCGCTGGCGCGGCGCCTGTGGCTGCCGCTCGGGTTCTCGCTCGGCGTCCTGTTGGTGGGGATGTTCAGCACCATCAACATCGGCCTGCGCCACGTGCTACCGGTCTACACGGGGTTCTCGCTGGTGGCGGCGGTTGCGGTCTTGCAGTTGTGGGACGCGGGCCGCACCAGGAAGTGGAAATGGGCGGTTTTGGGCGGCCTGTCGCTCTGGTTCGCCGGTTCTTCCCTGCTGAGCCACCCGGACTATCTGGCCTATTTCAACGAACTGGCGGGCAGCGAGCCGGAGAACATCCTGGTGGATTCGGATCTCGATTGGGGCCAGGATTTGAAGCGCCTCTCCAAGCGGCTGCACGAAGTGGGCGCCACCAGTGTCGCGTATACCGGCTTCGACTACGCCGACCTCGAGGGCGAGCACGGCTTTCCTCCCGTCCACGGGATGAGCAAACTGGCGCCCATCGAAGGATGGAACGCCATCGGCGTGACCTCCTGGAAAGAGCTTCGCGTGGTCACCTGGCCCGACCAGATCAAGCCGCAGGAGCGCGTCGGCAAGAGCATTCTGCTATGGTATTTCCCGCCGGCCAAACACTAGATCCGTGCCACCAGACATCACTCTCATTCTGCCTGCCTACAACGAAGCCGGTTGCATAGCCGGGACGATCGCCGAGGCCGTGAGCTACTTCCGCAGCCGCGGGCTCACTTACGAGATCCTGGTGGCGGCGGACGGAGACGATGGCACCCGCGAAATCGTGGCCGGGTTGGGCCGCGGCGATCCCGCCATCCGGGCATTCGGCGCGCCCGGGCGCCGGGGCAAGGGCCGCGGCATCCGCGAGGCGGTGGGGATGGCCGCCGGCGCCATCATCGGCTTCGCCGACGCCGACAACAAGGTCCCCATCGAGGAGTACGACAAGATCGCTCCCTTTCTGGCCGAGGGATTCCCGATCACGATCGGCTCGCGCGCTCTGGCCCGCGCCACCATCCTTCGCTCGCAGCCCTGGTTTCGCCGGCTCGGCGGGAAAGGCTTCGGCGTTGTCATGCGCGCCTGGACCGGCCTGCGGGGGATTGCGGACACGCAATGCGGCTTCAAATTTTTCCACGGCGATGTGGCCCGGCGCCTCTTCCGCTTGCAGCAGGTCGACGGCTACATGTACGACGTGGAGATTCTGCTGCTGGCTCAACACCTGGGCTACCGGGTTCGCGAAGTCCCCATCCGTTGGCGCGACGATGGCGACACGCGCCTCGAGCTGGTGCGGGGCAATCTGCGCAACCTGCGGGACATCTTGCGGATGCGGGCGCGGGTGAGGGCGGCGGTGCGCGGGGAAGCGGGGTCCTGATGCCGAAGAACCAACCGCCCACGCCCCCAACCGGCGAAATCGTCCTGCACCAGACGGAAGACTGCCGCACACGCGTTGAGTGCCGTTTTGTAGACGAAACGCTATGGCTGAGCCAGGCGCTCATCGCGGAGCTGTTCCAGATTACTGTGCCGACCGTCAACGAGCACCTCAAGAGCATATTTGAGGAGGGCGAGGTGCGGCATGGCCCAACTACTCGGAAATTCCGAATAGTTCGCCGGGAGGGGCCGCGCGAGGTCGAAAGGGAGATTGAACACTACAACGAGGAACTGGAGATCGAGGCGCGGCAACTATCTGGAAATTCCGGATAGCTCGCCGGGAGGGCATTGGCGGCGGACAGCCCGAATAGCGCGGAAGCCTGCTAGAATGATGCCATTCTCCGGTGCATCCTCTATACCAGCGCTTGAAAGAACTGGATCCCGATACATTTGAAAAACTCTGTTTTCATCTGGTGAAGGCGCGTTTCCCCGGAGCCGAGATTCGGCACGTTGACGGAGCGGCGGGTGACGAGGGGCTGGATCTGTTCCTGGGGTTTTTGGACGCCGGACCCACGATCTGGCAGTGCAAGAGCTTCCCGAATGGCGTCGGAAAACATCAAAAGGGGCAGATTCGTGCGTCGCTGAAGAGGGCGCTGGAGCATTCTCCGCGGCGCTGGGTCCTGTGTCTGTCGGTGGACATGGACGTCGGCGCGCATCGCTGGTTTCAACACTTCAAAAGCTCGTATACCAACCGTGTTGATATCGGCCTCATGCAGGCCTGCGATATCGTTCAGGAACTCATCTATCGCACCGCGATCCGGGACGAGTTCCTTCCTGGCGCAGTTTTTGACTTCGCGGAACTCGCGCAAGTCATCACGAAGACAGGGAGGTTGACGACGGAGGAGCTTGCCACTCTGAACACCGGGAACGTAGAGGAGTACCTCAGGCGCCTCGAGGATGCCGATGCCCGCTTCGCTTATTCCGTCACGTATAGGCGTGACATTCGGCCAGCCGCCACCAGCCAGCCGCAGCCCGGACTGATCGCGTCGATCTCCGACGAGACGAAGACCATCGACGTGTTCGCCAAGGATGTTGAAGCCCTGAAGCTGAATCCGCCGAAGGTGGAGTTCACGGTTACTGGCTCCGGCGCCGACAAGTTGAACGATTTCATTCGGAGCGGACGTCCGCAAGTGATCGAGCCGGATGAACTGCTCGATTTCACGTCCGATCTCTCATTCTTCGGTCCGCCCAAGGACCAGGTAGAGGGCGCAAAACTGCTCATCGGTCCGATGGCTGGCGGGCTGCCTCCGCTTCTCATGCGCGTCACGTTCGGGTCCGGCGCGGATGCTGTGGTGTACGAGTGCATAAGATTCGAAAGCACGCGACACGGCAAGGAAGAAGCGGAATTCGAGAGCTCGGGCACGCTGCCGTTCCGCATGTCCCTGGTAATCAACTTCTCCGGGACGGGATCGGTGCACTTCGAGAGGCACTGCGCCGGCGCGGACGTGCGCGCCGCCCAGAAGTACCTGCGGGGAGTCAAGGCCATGTTTCGGTCCGGCGACCTTGAGATGTACGACCTGGAGCACGGTACAACATTCCTCAAGCCGCGCATGAGCGGGACTTTGCCGGGCTGGTTTTCCGCGTATGACTCGCTCGTCAGCGACGCCGTAGCCGTGGCTGATTTTTACGGCGTCAATCTGAAGATGCCTGAAAAGCCGACCTGCGACGACCTTCGGTCGCTCAAGCTACTGAAGGGCCTGATCGAGGGCATGCCCCTGACTGTCGATGACATCAGCCTTGGATTGACCAAATGCGCCGATGTGGGCGCCGCTCAGACGGAAACCGTGCGTGGAGAAGGGGCCTATCTTTTGACGGTACCCGAATACTCCATCCGTCCAATGCTATTCGGCGTACCCATTTGCACTGGCCCGGTCGCGTATCACGTGCCTCGGGCCCGCGTGGATGACGCGGATGAGATCTGCCGGTTCCTTCTGACGGCAGCCATCGGTGAGGGCATCAAGCTGACCCTGCGGCCCCTGTGCCCGATCCAGGCGCGCGCCATTCGCGCCGGAATTCCAGCGCCTGGGTAGGTTCCGACCGCTGCGAACTGCATCCGCCCGAGCGCTTCCGATGCGATCTCCCCTTGAACGCCTGACCTCCTGTACCAAAAGCGGACGTCACGCAACTTTTGAAGTTGCCTGTTTATGACTGCGTTCGTCTCTAGGCGGTGCCGCTTGGTGGAGATCCGCACGGAACACCGAGGCTCCCGGCAGCCATATTTCTGTCCACACTCCGGTAAAATGGGAATGCGAGGAACGACCACCATGCCTGCCGAACAAGCACACCAACGCCAGCATGCGCACGCTTTTCTCGACCGGCTGCCCGACGACCAGGTATCTGCCGTCTGTGGCCTGCTCGAGACCATGCTATCGCCCCTAGACCGCAAACTGGCGCTGGCTCCCATCGACGATGAGCCGTTCGCGCCGGGCGAGACCGACGCTATCCTGGCTGGGGTCGCCTCGTTGGAACAGAACGGTGGCGTGCCCATGGAAGACGTCCTGGCGGATTTCGGTCTCACCGCCGACGATTTCCAGAAGATGGCCGAGACGCCGCCGTCGGAAGAGTCGGCGCAATAATGGCTGAACGGGTCATCTTCTCCGCCGAGGCCCGAGCCGACATTCGAGCCATCGACCGGGAGACCGCGCTGCGGGTGCTCAAGGCTCTGGCCCGATTCTTGTTGACCAGCACCGGCAACGTGAAACAGTTGGAAGGCTTCGATCCGCAGCAATACCGCCTTCGGGTCGGCGACTGGCGCGTCATCTTTCGGAAGTCTGGCGCCGACACCATCGAAGTCGTCCACGTCCGCAACCGCCGCGAGGCCTACCGCTGAGATCGCCTCGCCGGCCCCGAAACCGTGAACCCCGACGCTACGGCGTCGGAATAGAACATCTCCACCGTTTCGAGCGAAAACACCGAAAGATCCTTCCCGATCAGCGCCAGCTTCTTCAGGATGTCGTGGGTGGCCGTGATGATGTGGCATCCCACGGCGTCGGCCTGGAAGATGTTCAGCAGTTCGCGCGGGCTGGCCCAGATCAGCTCGGCGTTCGGCGTGGCGCGGAGCGCCTCGACCGCGGCGGCCATCACCGGCACCGGGTCGCGGCCCGTGTCGGCGATGCGTCCGGCAAAGATCGAAACGCTCGCCGGCGCCCCGCCGGCCAGCGACGCAGCTACCGTCCGCACCTGGTCGAGCGTCAGCAGCGCGGTGACGTTTAGCTTGATTCCGTCGTGGCTGAGCCGGTGCACCAAGGCGGCCGAAGACTCGCCCCGCGTGTTGGTGACCGGGATCTTGACGAAGACGTTCTCCGCCCAGCCGGCGATCGTCCGCGCCTGCTGCTCCATCGCGGAAAACTCGTCGGCCAGCACTTCGAGCGAAATCGGCCGGTCCGGAATGGCCGCCAGAATCTCCCGGGCGAAGGCTTCATAATCGCGGACGCCGGCCTTGCGCATCAGCGTCGGATTGGTGGTGAAGCCGCGAATCACCGGGTTGCGATACATCTCCAGCATCCCGGCCTTGTCGGCGCCATCGGCGAAAATCCTGATCTTCAGATCGTTAATGGATTTCATTCCCGGCTGATGCCATTATGCGCTTGCCGGAGAATCCAGGCAACGGCTTCGGCGAGCGAAGCCACCCGGACATCGGGCGGGGCCGCGGGGCCGCGTTCGGCGTAGCCGGAATCCAGCCACGCCGTCCGGCAGCCGGCGCGCTGGCCGGCTTCGATGTCGCGCCAGCGATCGCCAACCAGATAGCTCGCCTGGAGCGAGATCCCGTGCTCAGCGGCCGCCGCCAGCAGCAGCCCGGGCTTGGGTTTGCGGCACTCGCACCGGTCGCCGTCGTCGTGATAGCAGACGTAGAAGCCGTCGAGCGGCAAGGCCTCGCCGAGCTTCCGGTGTATCCCCTCCACCGCGGCGCGGGTTGCGGCGCCCCGTGCCACGTCCGGCTGATTGGTCACCACGAGCAGCCGGAATCCCGCCTGCTTCAAGGCCGCCAGCGCCGCCGGGGCGTCGGGCGAAATCTCCAGGTCCTCCGCGCCGGCCGGCGGATAAGGCTTTCCTTCGCGGATCACGGGCCGGTTGAGCACGCCGTCGCGATCCAGAAAAACCGCTCGCCGGAGGCTCCCGCTCATGGCGCCGATTCCCACTTGGTCTGGGCCTGCTTGAGGGCCGGGTGCGACACCAGCAGGTGCCAGACCACCGCCTGGAACGCCTCCGTATGCGGCGTGACATGCGCCGGGTTGACGGTGGGGATGATGACGCACGCGTCCGCCACCTGGGCGGCGTAACCTCCATCGCGCCCCACGATGGCCGCGATCCTGGAGCCCACTGAACGCGCGTATTGCAGCGCCAGCACCAGGTTCGGGCTGACGTTCTTCTCCAGATCCCCGCCGCCCACCGAAAAGACCAGCACGCAATCGTCCGCGCGCAGCCGGCTGGTGCGCAGCCATGACTCGAAGACGCTGGCCCAGCCTTCGTCGTTGGTGCGCGCCGTCAGCTCCGAAACGTTGTCGGTGGGGGTGTAGGCTTCAAAACCGGCGATCTTGCGGAAATCGTTGACCGCGTGAGACGCGTTGGCCGCGCTCCCGCCCACGCCCAGAATGAACAGCCGGCCGCCCCGCGCTCGCGTGCCGGCCAGCGCCGCCACCACGCTCTCGATGGCCGCGGCATCCAGTTGTTCCGCGATCCGCGCCGCTTCGCGAAGGTACTGCTCCGTAAACTCGCTCATGAACGCAACCTCTTACTGAACATCTGCACAACCTGGGGGGCTGACTCGCTCGTCCGCGGCCGGCCCCCTGACCGGCTTCTCGCCGATGGCAAGCACTCGATACCGCGAACGAAGAGCGGGACGGGGCCGTCCCGCGCGGACCAGGGGGTCCGCCCCACAAGCGCTCATACCACCCCGCCTTTCCGCGCCAGGCGCTCCTCCAGCGCGGCGATACCCTCGAACGAGCCAATCTCGTAGAAGCGCTCCCCTACTTCGAACGCGGCCAACTGGCCCCGCGCCAGAAGGCTCTGGTACACCTCCGCCAGATCGCAGGGCGAGTCCGCCAGATCGGCGAATGCCGAACGGTCGAAAACCTCGAGGCCGTAATCGATGTGCCGCATGTTCGGATTCGGCTGCTTCGAATACGTCAGAATGCGGTCCTCGCGAAACTCCACGTTGCTCGCATCCCACTGGCCATCGTTGCGGAAGACTGTCAGCAGCCCCTGCTTGCCGGCCTTCCGGAACGCCCGTTGGGCCGCCCGGTAATCGCAGGGCAGGTAGGAATCCCCGTACATCAGAAAGAACGCTTCGCCGAGAAGCGGCAGCGCCGCCCGCACCGCGCCCGCGGTTCCCAGCGGCTGCCCGCCGTCCCAGGAGTACTCCACTTCCAGGCCGAACGCGCGCCCGTCGCCCACGAAATCGCGAATCATCCCGCCCAGGTAACCCACGCACAGCACCACGCGTTTCACGCCGCGCGCGTGCACCAGCCGCAACTGGTGGCCGATGAACGGCTCTCCGCGGACCGGAACCAGCGACTTCGGCAGGGTTTCGGTGAGCGGCCGCAGGCGCTTCGCCAAACCGCCCGCCAGGATCGCCAATGGCAGCATGGCCCGCCTCACGATTGCGCCAGCACCCGCGTCCCTTCGAAGTCGAAGCGGAACCGCACCTCCCGCAACCCGGCCTCGCACATCACCCGCCGCAAGCGGGTCTTGTCCTCGGTGTAGAACATCAGGAAGCCTCCGCCGCCGGCGCCGATCAGCTTGCCTCCCAGCGCGCCGTTCTTGCGGGCCAGTTCGTAATACCCGTCGATGAGCCCGGAGCTCATCCCCGCGCTTCGCTTCTTCTTGTTCTCCCAGTGATCGTGCATGATTCCGGCGAACCGCCGCAGGTCGCCCGCTTCGAACGCCGCCTTGCTTTCGTAGCCCAGCCGTTTCACGTAGTGGAGGTTCTCGATCATGGACGCGTCGCCCTGCCGGCTGCGCGCATCCTGGTCTTTCAGGATGGCGGAGGCGTCCCGCGTGTAGTTGGTGAAGAACAGCACCAGGTTGTCTTCCAGGTTGTGCAGGGTCATGGGGTCCATCCGCAGCGGCGTCACCGTGACCTGGCCGCCGGGCTGGAATTCGAAACAGGTAATGCCGCCGAAGGCGGCGATGTACTGGTCCTGCTTGCCGATCGGCTCGCCCAGCAGATCCAGCTCGATGTGGCACGCCTGTTCCGCCAGTTCCTGCCTGCCAATGTTATCCCGCTTGATGGCGTGAAGCGCCCGCAGCAAGGCGGTGGTGAAACTTCCCGACGATCCCAGGCCGGTTCCGGCCGGGATGTCCGACATGCTGGCGATCTCGATGTGCGGCGTGCCCAGGTCCACCAGTTTCAAGGCCTCCCGCACAATGGGATGCTTCACGTCCTCGGCGCGCGCCACCACTTCCATCTTCGAGTACTTGACGATCACCTCCGCGACGAACGTCTCGTGCAGCGTGATGTAGACGTACTTGTCGATGGCCGCGGAAATCACGAAGCCGCCGTGATCGCGGTAGTACGACGGAAGATCCGTTCCGCCGCCGCCCAGCGATATCCGCATGGGAGAGCGCACGATGATCATCGGGATGCCTCCAGGTACACCTTCTCAATGACGCCGAGCGCCGCCTGTGCATCGCGGATGCCGGGCGCCGGTTCGCGCCCGAGGCGGATGTCCTCCAGGAAATCCGCGAATTCGGCATCCCAGGAATTGTCGGCCATGGGATACTCCCGGATGGTGGTCTCGGGCGGGCCCATCCGTGGCGGCATCCGGTAAAACGCCAGCCGTTCCACGCCGTAACTCCCGCCCAGGCCGGTGACCTCCAGCTTGGCTTGGCGCCCGCAGATCTCGAACGAAAACAGGTTCTTCCATTCCGTCCAGGTGGCATGCAGGAACGCCGCTTTGCCCGCCGGCGTGGTCAGAATCAGGAAGGCGTTGTCTTCCACGGGCATGTCCCAGAAGTAAGTTGCGAGGTGGCCTTGCACGCGATCGAAATCTCCCAGGAACCAGCGGGCCAGGTCGATCAGGTGCACGCCCTGGTCCAGCAACTCGCCGCCGCCCGACACCGTCCGGTCGGCCCGCCACTCGCGCTCATAGCCGGGGCGTCCTCCGTGCCCGTATCGCCCGCGCACGTACATCATCTCGCCCAGCGCGCCCGTGAGGAAGATCCGCCGCGCCTCTTCGAGCGCCCGGTGATAGCGGTGATTGAATCCCACCCGCACGCGCGCGCCGGTGCGTTGCGCTTGCCGCAGCACGGGCTCCAGCTCCGCCGCGCGCCGCGCGCCCGGCTTTTCGATGAGGACGTGTTTGCCGGCTGCGGCAGCCGCTTCCGCGACCGCGGCAAGCTGGTCGTGGGTAGTGGCCACGACGACAATATCGACCTCGGGGTGCGCCGCCGCCGCGCGCCAATCGCCGCACGCTTCGGCGCCGGGGTATCGCGCGGCCAGTTTCTCCGCCCGGCCGGGCGCCGTGTCGCAGCAAATCCGAATGCCGCAATCGCTCACCGCCGCGGCGCGTTTCGTCCCGATCGAACCGCAGCCGACAATCGCCACCTGAAGCCGCTCACTCACCGCTCCACGCCTTTCCCCGTTCTTCGGGCAGAATTCTTCGCAGCGTATACACGTCCGTGCCGGCGAGATCCGCGGCGTGCTGGTGCAGTGTGCGCCACGGGTCCCACACCGCGCTGATCAGCTTTCCGGTAATGCCGGCGGATTCCTCCGAGGCCAGGTACACGATGAGCTCGGCCGCAGTCCGCGGGTCCGCCGTGGAACCGGCACGCTCCAGTCCGCTTGCCAGCGCCTCCCGCCGCATTTCGGTGTCCATGGCTCCGGGCGCCACCGCGTTCACGCGAATCCCCAGTTCCGCCGTTTCGGCGGCGATGGTTTCGGTCAATCGCACCAGGGCGCATTTGGCCGCGGCGTAGGCTGAAAAGTTGGGACGCGGGCTGGCGGCGCCGCCGCCCGAGAGGTTCACGATGCGCCCGCCGCCGGTCTCGCGCATCCACGCGATGGATCTCTGGCACAGCTCGGCCGGAGCCAGCAGGTTGACCTGGATGGTGTCCCGCCACGCGCCCCAATCGTTATCCGCCAGGGGGCCTATGGGTCCCCCGATGGCCGCACTATTCACCAGGACGTCCAGGCGGGGCCACAGCCGGCGCGCCTCGGCCAGGATCGCGCGCGGCGCATCCGGGTCGCGAAGGTCGGCGGCGAAGGCGTGGGCTTGCTGCCCGGCGCCGCCTGGCGCGTCCGCCGGCAGGAGGCCCGCAAGCGCGCGCAACCGGGCTTCCGACCGGGCCACCAGCAGAAGATCCGCGCCTTCCCGCCACAGGGCTTGGGCGACCACATGGCCCAGCCCGCGCGAACACCCCGTGACGATGGCCTTGTTCCCCGCCAGTTTCATATCGTGTCCGTGCGGGCGTCCAGCACCCACTGGTTCTCCTGCAAGTAGGCCACGGTTCTCTCGACGCCTTGCCGGATGCTCAGCCGCGGCGCCCAGCCGAGCGCGCGGATTCGCGCGCAATCCAGGAAGATGAACGGGCTGTCGCCCACCCATCCCCGCTCGCCGCCGGTGTACTCCCGCCGCGGATCGAGCCCCAGCCGGCCGGCGATCCAGCCGATGGAGTCGTCCACCGTGCAGTACTCGTCCGTCCCCAGGTTGAGGAGATTCACCTTCGCCTTTGCACGCTCGAGCGCCAGCAGAACCGCATCGACACAGTCCTGGACGTACAGGTAGGATTTCCGCTGCTTGCCGTTGCCCAGAACCCGCAGCGTCTCCGGGTGCTCTCTCAACTGCCTGAAGAAATCGAAAACGTGCCCGTGCGTATAGCGCTCGCCCAGAATGGAGACGAAGCGGAAGATCCAGCTCTGCATCCCGAACGCCTCGCAGTAGGCCGCGATCAACCCCTCGGCCGCCAGCTTGGAGGCGGCGTAGAGCGAAGTCTGCACCGGAAACGGCGCGTCTTCCGGCGTGGGGAACACCTCCGGCTCGCCATACACCGATCCGGTGGAGGCGAAGGCGATTCGCCGCACGCTCGATTCCTTCATCGCCTCCAGTACGTTGGCGGTGCCGATGGTGTTCTGCACCAGGTCCTTCCGCGTGTGCTCCGGCCCGTGCCGCACGTCGGCATTGGCCGCCAGGTGGAAGACCACGTCAGCGCCGGCCATTGCCGCTTTCAGTTTCGGCAGGTCGAGAAGATCCCCCTCGCACAGGTCGAACCGGCCGCTCTTGCGGGCGGCTTCCAGAAATTCGGCGCGGCCCGTGGAGAAGTTGTCGTAACCCATGACCGGGTTCCCGGCGCCGAGCAATCGATCGGTCAGGGTACTCCCGATGAAGCCGGCGGCTCCGGTCACAAAGGCTTTCATATGGGCGTGGCTATCGATTCAGTATCCATGATAGCGTCTCAGCGGACATCGGCAGGCGCGCGTGATTCAGTTCATCGCCGGCCAGGAAGCCGGGCGTCGAGGCCCCTACTGCGCCGCCGGGACGAACACCAATCGCGGCTCGGCTGCTGCCTCGCCGTCCAGCAGCCAAAGCGGCCCAGCGCCGGTTTCGTTCAGGCGCAGCACCTTGCCCATGGCGGTAAGCAGGGCGGGCGAGCAATCGCAGGCGGCCGTCTTGACCGTTCCCGAAGCGATTTCGATCGCAGAAACCGATTGCTCCGCCGGAATCGCCAGGAACAGCCGGGCGCCATCTCCCGAAAACGCCAGTGCGCGCGCATGCCGGATGCCTCCCAGCGCAATCAGGGATTGCTCCACAGACGCCCCCGCCACGTCGCGGATGACCGTTAGTACGCCGCGGCCAGGATCCGCAACTGCCGCATCGTGGCCGCCGGCGGCGAAGGCCACCAGCGGGTAGGCTCCGGTACGCAGGAGTTGGCGCGGTCCGCCATTGGCGGCGAGGAGATCCGCCGAGCCGGGGGCCGACACCAGAAGCCAGGCCCCGTCGTCGCTGAGCGCCATGCCCGGCGCCGGGGCGCCACCGCGAGCGGCGCGCGACGGCCGCACAACCTCGAAATTCGCGCCCGGGACGGGAGCGTCCGGCAGCCCGGTCAGAATCTGCACACGTCCCGCCTCGTACAAAGCCACGGCAGTGCCGGAGGGGCTGAAGACCGCGGCGCCAGCGGTGGCCGGGCATGCGCTGCAGCGCACTTCGGCGATGCCGGAACCCAGGCGCAGCAGGTGTAGAGCGCCGCTGGAATCGCTGACGATGGCGGAGTCCTGACGCGGGGCGACGACCGCCCACGACATCCCGAAGCCGGCATCCAGCGGGGCGCCCAGCGTGGACGCGCCGGGGATTCCCAGGATGGGCCGCAGCGCGGCGGCCGAGCCATCGAAGACGAAACCGACCACGGGGCCGCCGACCTGGCCGGGTTGGCCGCAGAGCGGCACGGCCGAGACCGCCAGCAGGAACGCAACAGGCAGAGTTCGAGAGTTCATGTCGGTTACCTCGGTGCGCCCACGGTGCCCGCCCCGGCCGTGATGGTGGTGGAGACGCCCGGCGGTATGGATGCGTTGCTGGAAGAGCCGCCGCCCGAATGCGTCGCGGCGTACGCGCCGCCCGCGGCCGCCGCCGCGCCCACCACAATCAGCACGGCGATCAGCTTGCCGGAGATTCCGGCGCCCGCCGCCGTGCCGGCCGCTGCGCCCGCGGCGTTGGTCTGGGTGATGGTGGTGTTGGCCGTCTGGCCGTTGAAGGAGGCGTTGACGTGGATCTGGAATTGGCCCTGGCCGGTGTTGGGGCGCAAGCCGCGCGCCACCGCCCGGCCCTGCTCGTCGGTGATGACGGTCAGGCTGTGCGCGCCGTTGGCGAAGGTCGCGCCCGCGCCCTGGTTCGGCAAGAGGAAGACCACCACCGCCCCGGCGACGGGCTTGTGGTTCTCATCCTCCACCTGAACGATGGGCTCGCGGGCGGTGCGTTGCCGGATGTTGTTGATGGCGCCGTCGCCTTCCACGATAACCAGGTTGAGTTTCGCGGGCGCGGTCTGGGCTGCCGCCACAGGGGACAACGGCAGAGAGATCAGCGGAACCAGGAACAGGGACAAGTAGCGCATCGGCACTCCCTCCGAGTTTCAATTATGAACACTATTGTGGCAAAGCGCCAGTTGGGACGGCGGCCGTGGGGAGTGGAAACGCACGCAGCGGCGGTGGCCCGCAACCCCGCCGGCGGCCACACCGTGGTCAACTGAAAATCGTCAAGTGGTTCAGAAACAGCAGGTTACGCAAACGGGGATTGGCCACAGCGTGGCCGCCTCAGGCGCCCGCCGCTTATTCCAGGCCGAGGGCGGCCTTCACATCGGCGGAGAATTTACGAAGCATCTCGACCTGCTCCGCGGTGGCCGGAACGGCGCCGCAGTTTTTGTGGCAGAGGAACGCCCGATCCCCGTCCCACTGCAGGTACGCCACTCCCACTCCCTCCAGCGGATAGCCCGAGCTGCCGAGCGAGGTGTAGACCCCGGTATTCGGGTTGCGCTGCGCCACCACCAGGCAGCCTTCGCGCACGAAGACTCCGTAGTAGGCAGCGTTCACCATCTGCCAGATTCCGGCAGCCTGCAATCGCGCCGTGATTTCCTCGGGCACGGGCTTCTTGGGTGGGATGGGCGACACCGCAGCCTCACATCTTGTAGCGGCCGAGGTCCTCGTCGTTGAGGCCCTCCAGCCAGCGGCGCAAGTCTTCGTTGTTAACTTTTTCGGAAACCGTGGCGGCCAGCTTCGACGATTTCAACACGGTCTCTTCCACGTAGATGGGACAGTCCAGCCGCAGCGCCAACGCCAGCGCGTCGCTGGGGCGGGAGTCCACGCTGATCAGTTCGCCGTCGCGATCCAGCCAGATCACGGCATAGAACGTGTCGTCCTTGAGTTCGCTCACCACCACTTTACGCAAGCCCGTGTTCAATCCCAGCAACAGAGTCTTGATGAGATCGTGGGTCATTGGGCGGGGCGTGGACACCTTCTCGATCTCCAGGGCGATGGCATTAGCCTCATATACGCCCACCCAGATCGGAAGCACGGTGTTGCCGTTCACGTCCTTCAAAATGACGATGGGCATGTTGGTCACGGGATCCATCATGAGACCGCGAATTTTCATTTCGACTTCCATGAGGCCCTCCGCACCTACATTACACCACAGTTACGCTCTCGCCCACCAAGGAGTTAGGCCCGCTGTGCGTGACCCGCACCACAAGCAGCCGCCCCACCAAGGATTCCGCGCCGTTTCCGGGGTGCGAAAAATTGAGCGTGCGATTGTCCGAGGTGCGCCCGATCCACTGCCCCAGCGCTTCGTTCCGCCCCTCCACCAGGACTTCCCGCGTGGCGCCGATCAACCCGGCGTTGCGGCGGATCTGGATGGCGCGCTGACTCTCCTGCAGCGTCACCAGGCGGCGTTGCTTCTCCTCGTCCGGAACGATGCCGGGCAACGTCAGCGCCGGGGTGTTGGGGCGGGGCGAGTATTTGAAGCTGAACAGCGAATCGTACTCCACCTCACGCAGCAGGTCGAGCGTCTGCTCGAAGTCCCGCGTGGTCTCCCCGGGGAAACCCACGATGATATCGGTCGAGATGGCGTACGCGCGCCGCGCGCCCTTCAGCCACTCGATGCGCCGCATATAATCATCGCGCGTATACCCCCGATCCATCGCTTCGAGCACGCTTGACGAACCCGATTGCACCGGCAGATGCACGTGATCGCAGATGGCCGGGTTCGAGTCCATGGCGTCCACGATGTCCTTGCCGAAATCGCGCGGGTGGGACGTGGTGAAACGCACGCGCCGGATGCCCGGGACTTCGGCCACGCGTCCCAGCAGGGTGGCGAAATTCCAGCCGGAGGGCGACGGATCGCGGTAGCTGTTCACGTTTTGCCCCAGAAGCTGGATTTCGGCGTACCCGGCTTCCGCCAGAAGGCGCGCTTCGTCCAAGACGCTCTCGGCCGTGCGGCTGCGCTCCCCACCGCGGGTGAACGGCACCACGCAATAGGCGCAGTGCTTATCGCAGCCTTCGATGACGGTGATGTAGGCGCGGTGGGGGTTGTCACGCCGCGTGAAGGGTGTGTCGAAGGTCTCTTCCGTATCCAGGCTCAGGCCGGTCACCCGGCGCGCGCCCGCTTCCAGCCGCGTCAGCATCTCGCCGAATCGGGGGTAGCTGGCCGACCCGCAAACCAGGCTGACGTGCGGCGCGCGGTCGAAGATCCGCTCGCCCTCCTGTTGCGCCACGCATCCCAGGACGCCGAACAGCTTGCCGTTGCCGTTGCGCTTGAAGTTCCGAAGGCGGTTGTACACCTTCTGCTCGGCCTTGTCGCGGATGCTGCACGTGTTGTACAGCACCAGGCCGGCTTCCTCGGGAGTTTCCGCCTGGATATACCCGCGCGCCAGCAGCGTTCCCGCGACTTTCTCGGAATCGTGGACATTCATCTGGCAGCCGAAGGTTTCCAGGTAGAAGGTTTTCCCAGACACTACGTCCATTGTAGGACAACGAGGTTGACGGTTTTCGGCTTGCGGGCGAAACCCGCGTCTGTAGCTACAAATAGTCTTTGTTGGGGCGCCGCGGTGCGGTAGTATGTAGGCAGAGCGAAGTTTATGGTGAAAGAGACCTGCAAGTGGCTGTTCTGTGTGTGCTTCGCAATCGCCGGATTGCAAGCCCAGACACCGGCGCCACCGCCCATGGGCGCGGAACACGCGGCGCCGGCCGGCGTCCCTGCCCAGGACGCTCCCGGCGCGCATTCAGTCACCTTGCGGGGACGAGTGATCGACCTCAAGACAGGCGAGCCGATTGCGAAGGCCCTGGTTTCCATCCGTGCTCAGAACGTGCAGACGGCAACGGATGAGAAGGGCGGATTCGAGCTCGCGAACGTCTCGCCGGGCGAGGCCGACCTCTACGTAAGCACCGTCGATTACGGCCTGCTGAAGCAGCGCATCCGGGTGGAGGCCGGAGAGAATGCGGAATTGGAACTGCTCCTCGGCCAGGAGGCGCTCAAGCACACGGAGCGGATCACGGTGACTTCGGGACCGTTTGCGCCGGTGCTGGCGGAAGCCCCCGTGGAGCACTCGATCACCAACACGGAGCTGAAGAATCTTTCGTTGGTGATGCTGGACGATCCGATACGGGCGGTGCAGAACATGCCCGGAGTGGCCGCCGACAACGATTGGTACGCGCAATTCGCCGTCCGCGGCGCCGGCCCTGCGCAGATCGGCGTATTCGTCGACGGCGCGCTCATGAGCGCCCCGTTCCACGGCATTCTCGACGACCGCGGCAACAGTTGCTCCATCGGCCTTCTGGACAACGGGTTCGTAGACTCGATGACCCTGCTGAGCGGGAACTTCCCCGCGCAGTACGGCGATTTCACCGGCTCCATTCTGGACGTCCAGAGCCGCGAGGGCAACGCGGACCGCGCGTCCTACCGCGCCGATGTGAGCACGATTGCGGCCTCGTTCAGCGCCGAAGGACCGCTGAGCGCTTCCAAGAAGGCCACCTGGTTCGTCTCCGCCCGCAAGGATTTCGTCAACCTGCTGGTGGGCCGGAACAGCGGCCTGGGGCTGAGCTTCTACGACGCGCACGGCAACCTGACCTACAGTCCCACCGCGCGCAACCGGATCTCGCTCAGCGTCATCCACGGCGAGACCTCGATTTCCAAGGACGCCAACAGCGTGTTCGGCTTCGACGGGTTGAAGGACGGCAGCAGCCGCAGTGAATTGGCCAGCCTTCGGTGGACATGGTCGGACGCGGCCACGGTTTCGCAGGCTCAGGTTTACGGCACCAGCGACTCGGAACGGGACAAGGACTGGGCGATGGACCCGATCGAGCGTTCGAGCGGCGGCGAGATGGGTCTCCGCGAAGATTTGACCCATCAGACCGGGGACTGGAACAAGTTTCAAGCCGGGGCGATCTTCCGGCGGCTGGATCGCGACTATCTGAAGAACGAGCCGTGGAACTATGCCACGGAGCAACTGTCCAACACCCTGATGCAGACCGCGTCGTTCTCCAAAACCGTCACCCAGCCGGGAGCGTACCTCCAGGACACGGTTTCGCTCGCCGGCAGGCGCGTGAACCTGGTCGTGGGTGGACGCTGGGACCACTTCAGCCAGAACGCCGAGACCACTTTCCTGCCCAGGGTCAGCCTGTCGGTGTCGCCGCTGCGCGGGACCAAGCTGACCGCGGCAGCCGGCCAGTACGCTCAGTTTCCAGACATGGTCGATCTGTTTGGCGAGTTCGGCACGCCCACGCTGCGGCCCGAGCGCGCCACGCACCTCTCGCTGGCTTTGGAGCAGTCGCTGGGCGAGAGGATCCGGTTGCGGGTGGAGGCGTACGACCGGCGGATGCGCGACGGGGTCTACTCCGCCGCGAGTGAGTTCCGCCTCGCCGCTCCGGGAGGTCCCATTCTCTACCCGCAACTCGGCCCCGTCCTCGGCAACTCGCTGCGCGGCTACTCGCGCGGAATCGAATTCACCCTCCAGCGGCGCAGCGCCAACCGGCTCAGCGGCTGGATCTCCTATGCGCTCGGTTACGCCCGCTCCGTGGACGCCACCACCAACGCGCACTTCTGGGGCGATTTCGACCAGCGCCATACGGTGAACATCTTCGGCAGCTACCGCGTAAGCAAGAGCGTCAACGTGAGCGCCAACGCCAGGTACGGCAGCGGTTTCCCGATCGTGGGCTACCTCGGCACGCCGGCCGTGATGGGGAACGTGTTCTTCCCCATCGCCAGCGTGCGCAACGAGATCCGGATGCCGCACTACTTCCGGCTGGACACGCGCGTCAACAAGGCGTTCCATGGCAAGCGCTCCAAGACCACGCTCTACGCGGAAGTCTCGGACCTGACAAATCACGCCAATTACCAGTATTGGGGGTTCGCTCCCGACTACGTCCGCTACGGGTACATCGAGGCGGGGTTCGGGACGTTCCTCAAGATCCTGCCGGCTGTGGGCGTCAGCGTGGAGTTCTAAACCCCGGGACGTCAGGGAAGGGGTGGCGGAGGAAGAGGGGATGCCACCCATGGTCACCCGACGCTTGCAGTTGAGCTATGACTACGACCGGCTTTCCACGTAGGCTTCGATTCGGGTTATGGAATCGAAAGTGCAAGGCACAAGGTCGGCCTGGCGTACCCTTATGCCGAACTCCGAT
>Ga0209039_10001886_pt1 | contig 18690 bp, 18 predicted proteins | sample BogFormECP12_OM1_FD_188238 | JGI IMG/M metagenome (GOLD analysis project Ga0209039, IMG submission 188238) | Bog forest soil microbial communities from Calvert Island, British Columbia, Canada - ECP12_OM1 (SPAdes) (version 2) | ecosystem: Environmental > Aquatic > Freshwater > Wetlands > Bog ...
TATGGAGATGTGGGGATTTCAGCCGCTGCACGAGCGGAGGATCTTGCAAACGCCTCGTGAGCGTAGCTGATTTGCCGCGATAGTTCGTGCACATACGAAGCGATTCTCTCCAACCTCGGCGGACCAACGGTTGTAATGAGGAGCGAAAGAGTTTCACACATCAGCAGAAGTTCGATGTACATAAGAAAAAGGGAGAGTTCTGTTCTGAAGCGAATATCGGCAGCCTGTTTTGCAGCTTCCGTGTGATTTCGCATGACCTGTCGGATGTCACGGGACGTTTCCCGCACCCAAAGAAGCGCGACCCTCTTACGCTCTCGGAGAAAGAGCCGTCGAAGACAGGGAGAGTGTGTCTGCAATATCAGTTCCCAGTCTTCACGAGAAAATATCCTGGCGACTAATTCTGGCGGGCACACCTCGAGCTCTCCGAAGTGCCTCGGGTCTCCAGAGGATTCCGAAATTGAGTGAATATCCCGAGCTGGTGATCCCTGCCTTCGAACAAACACTACCAGTACGATGAGGAGAAGAAGACCAACTGTCAACGCGCTTATCAGTCCAATCATCGGTCAATTGCCCTATCGAGATGTGAACGCGCTTCCCGCAGGCGCCTCTTTGTGGCGGCCGCGATTCTTTCATATTGTCGTTCGAACTGAGCGGACTCCTTTGTTTGAGGATTGGGACGATATCCCCACAAATGCCCGATCCAAACGAGCAAACTAATACCGTAACAGAATGGATAAAGATAGGACCAGAAATTGCGGAAGCGGCCGGCGCCGGTGTATGCAAACGTCAGCCAAATAACACTTGCGGCGACAAACAGACCATAACCGAGCAAGATCCCCCGAAGGTTCCTCCCAAAGGGTATCGAATAGTGGAGAAACAATAAAACAAGTGCAAAAAGAGAAAGAGCCTGGACCATCCTCATTGTGCGTTGAATTTCAGTGACAGTGGCCTCCGCCCACCATCGTGGATCGTTCGCCGCATTGGCGAGCGCTACCACGGTTGCAAGGAGAAAGAGAAGAAGGAGTGAATTGCGAGCCATTCGGGATGCTCCAGGATAGGCTCTCAAACCTACTCTAAAAATCTCAAAGACGACTCCGCATCCCACCAGAATGCTGACAAACTCAGTGGACCAGTAAGTGTAACGATAGAAGGACCGTTTCCACTGGTAAACATACAGGCGAAGGAAAGACTGAGATAGGACGAAAAAGATATAGAGATAAAAGACAGGATACCGGGATACAAGCTTCGTTTGCAGACCTCGCACCAGAAGCAAAATCTCGGTTGCGATGCCGCCCCACCAAATGAACTGGTCGAGCATTCTCGTGCGCACCTAGTCGCGCAATAATTCCATCCCCGGAAATGCTAGCAGAGGGCCAGGAAAGATGCCATGGCATCTTTCCTGGCTGCTCTTAGTGTTCAGGCGGCTAGTGCGCTGGTAGGCTTGGGCGGTTTGGGCGTCGGCACCTTCGGAACTGGATCAGTCCCGTCTACGGTCATGATCGGGCGGCCACTGGCTTCGGGTGCGGTTCGAGTGAGTTTCCTTTGGGTCATTCCAGGGTGCGGCAATAGAACCACAGCTGCAAATAGAACCATTGCACAAAGCTGGAAGGTGATTTTCATTGAGCGCATACAGTTCTCCTTAAGTAGTTGAAGGCGAAGGGAGCAAAGCCCCAACGCCTGAGTTAATGAACCACGCAAAAGTAAGTTGGTGAACTGCAAGTACCGCGAGAAATCGATGGTTGGTTGGTATTACAACCAAAACGTGCTGATGGTTGGAGATCTGCGACTGCACTTTTGATACTACGGCGTCTTCATCGGGCCCTAAACTGAGGCCAAGTCACACCGCCTGCTTTTTCTTAGCTCGGATTCTGCAGACAGACTGCTGTTGAATGCGTGCAATGGCGGAAGAGATGGACGTCAGAGGAGTTCGTTTCTGGGCTGCTACAGACTGTGTTCTTTTGCGTAGGCTTGCTCGACGGCCAACTTCTTTCCGAGCTTCTCGTTCAACCACTGTGGTCGCCATATCCAGATGGTTTGTGCATCGTTTTTTTGGCGCGTAGATATTCAGGGACACTCCTTGTGATTTTGTTCTGCGAACGGAGTATTGATTGTGATTCCAACCAAATACTGACAGGAGGGATTGAACTCACTCTTGCCGGTAGTACGGCAACCCTTTGTGATTCATGATTGAGAAACGGCTGTTCGATGGCTAGTGCGAAGACGCAGATGAGAGGTTGCGGAGTGAATTCCGAAAAGAGCACATTGCAGAGGTCCTGCAATTCAGCGAGAAAAGACAGAAGAGCGGCCAAGCATTGGCAATTCTCGGCCAGCTCCCTATCCGAATTTCTAAAACGCCGGACCTGTGCGGCTCGATTAAACCAGTGCGGGGCTTGCTCGAAAGGACATCTACCCGACTTGCAACATAACGAGGTGCATCCCGGAAGGGGTGTTGGTCAGGAACTTAGAAGGATTCTGGACCAGAAGAAAAGGCGGCCCTTTCGGGAAGGAGATCGAAGTGACTAAGGAGACCAGATTAGGTAGTGCAACGGGTGTAATTCCTTCGACTCCGCCTGGTGCCCTCCGAGTACTGATCGTGGACGACGAACTCACCACACGGAAGCTGCTAGCTGCAATGTTGGGAGAAGCTGGAGTTTCCTGCAAGACAGCTGCGTGTGCGGAGGAGGGCGTGGGGATCCTCGAAACAAAATCAGTGGATGCAGTGCTCTCTGACCTCCAAATGCCTGGGATCTCAGGTATGGCGTTCCTAGTCGAGGTTCGACGGCGACACCGCCATTTGGCCTTCTTGATGATTACGGGGGTGGACGACATTCGGGTGGGCATAGAAGCAATGAAAAAGGGCGCGGACGACTATCTCGTCAAGCCCTTGCAGATTGAAATTGTCATGGCCAGTCTCGATCGCGCCTTGGAAAAGAAGCGCTTGGAGCAGGAGGTGGAGAACTACCGTGAGCACCTCGAGGAGATGGTCAAAGAGCGGACGGGACAACTTGAAACGGCGCTTTTTCAGGTCGAGCACAGTTATGAGGACACGCTGCGGGCCCTGGGTGCAGCCATCGATCTTCGCGACAGTGAAACGGCTGGACACTCGCGCCGCGTGACTCTATATTCGGCCAAAATCGCGAAAGAATTGGGAGCCACAGAGCATGAACTGAAAACTATCGCCATGGGAGCTTGGCTGCATGACATCGGCAAATTAGGAATACCCGATGCGGTCCTGCTGAAGCCCGGGGCGCTCACCGAGCAAGAGTGGGCCATCATGCGGAGCCACGCACAGGTCGGGTTTGATCTAATCAAACGCATACCTTTCCTTGCAGATGCCGCGGAAATCATCCTGACACACCATGAGCGTTGCGATGGCAGCGGTTATCCCCGAGGCCTGAAAACGGCGGACATTCCGATTGGGGCGCGAATATTTGCTGTTGCAGACTCCTTGGACGCGATGACGTCTGACCGTCCCTATCGTTCGGCTCTCTCCTTCGAAGAGGCACACGATGAAATTCGGCGCGGGTCGGGAAGCCGCTATGATCCCCAGGTGGTGAACGTCTTCCTGAGCATTTCGATCGAGAGCTGGAAAGCACTCCGTCATTCAATCGAGATTCCTGGCAGCGAGTCCGAACGCATGGAAGGAAACTATCCAAGAAGTCCGATTTGGGGGAGCAGAGGAATTTGAATTCGTTCGCTTCCCAAACTGGAAACCGGGAAAGGCTCACGACTCCCGAACAGGACGCCCTGGATTTTTGGCTCGGTTAGCGCCAGCAAGCACGTTGTGCGCCCGGGTGCAACAGGTGAGTCGTTCCGAATCTCTTTCGAAATGCGTCTCTTGCACCATCCTTCCAGGCGCACAGTCCGTCCCGCCCGCTTGCTGCCCCCAGGCGTTGTAGCGGCTGCGCACGGCTGCCCATTAATCGTAAGTTGCCGCGATCATTCGGAAATCTCCCGTGGCTTGACCTTGTTATTCTGTTGCTCCTCGCGATGCCTCTGCCGGTTGTTCCCCTCCAGCAGAAGAAAGCAACTGATCGAGAATGGGGAGTTCGTTGGCAGGAACGTTTAGAAATGAAAGGCCCATTCCATTCGACTCGAGGGTGTGAGCCACCATGGCATCCGTCAGAAAATGCACTCCATGGTGTCTGATTTCTATCGCGAGGAGCGTGCCTTTGGAGAATGGTTCATGAGTGCGCACATAACAACCGCCCTTGCTGAGATTCGCTGTCTCGCCCCAAATCTCCCTGCCGGAATGCAACTCGGTAGCTCGGATTTCGGCAGCGAATGGCAGTCTATCTGAGCCGTTCTGTCGGGCATGGGTGTGTTCCACAAAACCTCCGCCCTTCGCAGGTGTCGATGCGGGTTCTACCACTGATCGAATTATCCCGCTCGCCATATGGGCTTTCATGCTCCAACCGATTCTGGTTCGGATGCAAATCAGAATAGGTTGCCAAGGAAGCCGCTCTGGGCAACGAATCGTTTGAACGGCGGCTTCTAGTCAGATCTTCTGATCGTTTTTTCCTTCAACTAACAGGGAAGCAGCTGCGAAATGCAGTGAGATACGCGTGGACGGGCTGTTGAAGGGCCCAGGCAACTTTTTCACCGCAATCTGACTCCTGGGCCGCCGCCTCCATCAAATGTTTAGGCTTTGCCTCCCTTGTCTGGCAGACAATGCCAACCGGCATCTTGGTGGCAAAGGGGCTGGGATTGCTCGGTATTGCGACCAGAATCGGGATTTGATAAATAGACGGGCCAGTTTTGCCCAAGCTCTCTGCGAGAGAAGACATCCTCGGAGACTCTGGGGACTGGCGATGCCATGCGCCGCCTTAATCGACAGAGTTTCGCCAACGGCTATAGAATTGTCCATACCGGAGAGCCGGAACCTGCACTGACCTTGGGCACTGCAGAACAAGCCGGACGCGGTTTTGCTGGATTTGCGGATGCCCAAGTACTCCGGGTTTGAGCTTTGCCGGATACTTAAGTCCTTTAGTTCCACGCGATTGATCCCTGTGTTGGTCATCAGCGGGGAGGCGGGAGTCAAAACCAAGCAGTTCTGCCGCGATTTCGGTGCCGTAACCTATTTTGAGGAGCCTGTGAACTTTTATGCGCTACGGGTGCAGCTTGCGAATTCATTAAAGACCCGGCGGAAAGAACGACGATGAGAGGTCGCGCTCGGCTGGTTTCGACTCCGCTATCAGCTCATCATAGTAGGGGAGAATGTTTGTGCTCATCGGTGAATGCTTTCGCGGGCTATGCGACCAGAACAGCCTGTCTCAGGGTGATGTGCAGTGAATCGTTCAAACGCTAGAGCAGTAGAACGTTAAAACGTGGCGAGGGCGGCCGGCTAGGAGCGGGGTTCTTTCGTCAAATGCAGGTACTGGACGCCATAACGAAACATCTTTTCTAGCGGGAGTTCCTGGACGTAGACGATTTTGGCTGGAACAGGAAGTAGGGGCAACCCAGGAGAGTAAGGAGCGGCGACTTCAATGCCTGCGGTTTCGTAATAGCGCCGGCTGCTTTTGAAACAAAGGCCGCCGCGCGAGACGTTTTCGCAGAGGACGATATCGTCGTCGAAACTGGGATTGCGCACAGACGCGGTGAAGCTCACTTTTATGCGGACATGCTGACGCCTGTTGTTGAAGCGTGCGGGCAGGGGTGACGGTTCGGGCGGAGGCGCGGCCTCGGGCGAAACAGACAGGGCGACTGGGACCGCGGATTCGTCAGGGACTTCCCCGGCAGCTTCCTTCCAGAGTGTTGAACCACCACATCGTTCACATGATCGGAGAATGCCGTCGTGGATGGCGTAGATGTCCGATTCGAGAGCGCCAAGGTCGGCGACTTCGCGGCGGCCGCAAATGCTGCACTGAAGTGCCTTTCGGCGAGCTAAGATCTCAACCTGCGACGCGGAAGGGGACGCGATGCCCCAGAAGTCGACAGTAGGGTCGAGAAAAGCGACACCGTAGGTGTAGGAATCGCCTTCGCAACCGATTTGGCCAACGACGCCAATCTCGGTCTCTTTATTGTTCTCTTGGTGAACGATGATCAACTCTTGCTCGGCCGCGAGTTTATGGGTTGAGACGATGCCCGCGCCGTGACGGCTGAGGACGACGGTCTTAGTTTGCTCCATGAATTCTACGCCCTGAGCATCCCAACCGATGAGAAGAATGCCGATTTCCTTCGGAAGGCGGTCACTTCGCCGCGACTCCTGCGTCCCTAGTTTGTTTTCCGGTTGCAAAGCAAAAACCTCCTGAAAGTTCACGGCCAATCCTTGCGCCCTACCAAGAGGGTTGTTTTCAAAACGCTACCGCGCCAGCGAGCTCAACCCGATTGCGCCCTGCGCGTTTTGCCGCATAGAGTGCTTCATCTGCCAGTGTCTGCAGCTTGCTGAAAATAGACGGGTTCTGGTGCCCTTCAAAGCCGGCGAGCCCGAAACTTGCGGTCACTCTGACTGTACACCCCCCGAAAGTGAACGGGGTCCTTTCGAGTTCGCTGCGGATACGTTCGATGACCGCCAGCGCGTCCTCCTTAGCCGCATGTGTTAGGACTATCAGAAATTCCTCCCCACCAAAGCGGCCACAAAGGTCGCTGCCCCTCGTGTTGGCCTTGAGGATTTTGGAGACTTTCTGAAGAACCGCGTCGCCGGCATCGTGCCCAAAAGTATCATTCACTTGTTTGAAGTGATCCAAGTCGGCCAGCACGACCCAGAAGGAAAACCCATACCTGGCGGCGCCACTGTGTTGACCCGCAGCCCAATTTTCTATAGCCCGGCGGTTGGGCAATCCCGTCAGTGCATCGGTGAGCGCAAGCTTTTCCAAGACCATATTTTTCGTTCTTATCTGCCGATGGAGTTCGATGGTCCTGATGCCCACAGCCACTCGCGCCATGAGTTCCCCGCGATGGAAAGGCTTGGTCAGATGGTCGTCTGCCCCGGCACCTAGCGCTTTGACAACACAATCCTTGTCCGTGCTTCCGGTTAGTACGATGATGTAATTGTAAGAGTCTTGTGAACTCGATCGAATGCGCTGGCAGAGCTCTTCTCCTGTTAGGTCGGGCATCATCCAGTCCAAAATTACCAGATCAGGTCTGTGTTCCTCGAAGAGTCTCATTGCTTCTTGGCCAGTTTTCGCGAAGAGAAGCCTGTACTGCTTCTGGGCAAGAGGTAACTCAACCAGCTTGCGAGAAACCGGCGAATCATCGACAATCAGGATTTTGAAATTGTTCTTTGTTACATGCATGCAGTCCTCAGTTCGCCGGGGCGCGCGGAAATGATGCGAGCCCGGCAGGGTGCGGATCAGATAGTCAGGAACTGTCTCCCTCATCAACTGACTTCCTTCTGGTCCTTGTTTTGACTTCACCATGCATATCGAGTTGGAGAATTCGAATGCTCATCGTCAGAAGCAACGTTGAGGTTAAGGGCAGTCACTGGGCCATCCTTGGAGTTTGTGTATCTTATGTGTTTATAAGGAGATGGAGGGGGTCGAGCTTTGGAGCCTTATTCCCCAGACGAGCCCAAATGTATGTGAAACAGACAGATGTCTGCATTCGATACAGAACATCAGGTGAACACTTGGAGGGCCGGCGCTTGCCAAGGCAAGCGGAGAATTGAAACTCCTGAACCAGATGAACATGGCGTCAAGCTATGGTCTACTCGCGAAGGCAAGGAAACGTGCGCTCCAAGACATGGCGATCAGGCAGGTAGTGTCCGGCTCCCCAAATTCTCAAGTCGATCCTCGGCTTACGCCGGCAAGACGGCGAAAAAGATCCCACCGAAGCCAAAAACGCGGTCTTGCGAGGCAGTTGGCACGGCACAAGCTCATCCTTATCCTCTGGTGTCAAACGGACCGCACTCGCAAGCTTGTCGGCCGAGGGACGCTGCCCTCCGGTGAATCATTGTCGCCGAGAATACGGTAGAGCTTTGCCCGGCTGACTCCGAGTAGTTCGGCGGCGCGCACTTTGTTCCCGCTAACGCTTTCTAGCACCCGCAGCGCATGAGTTCTTTCTACCTGTTCGAGCGTGGCAAGTGACTCTTCCGGCTGAGCTTCGCTCGACTGTCTTTCGCGAATGTATTCCGGAAGGTCCCCGACGTCGATTGTTTCGCCCGCGGTCATCATGCAGGCGCTTCCAAGTACATTTTCAAGCTCTCTGACGTTTCCGGGCCAATAATGCCTGGCCAGCAAAGCCTGCGCACGCCTTGTGATTCCGCCCACGGGTTTGTCGTATTGCTGGGCGAATCGCTTCACAAAATATCGCTCGAGTAGAGGTAGATCCTCTTTTCTCTGGGCGAGAGTTGGAAGTTTGATCTGCACCATGGAGAGCCGGTAGAAGAGATCTTCACGAAATCCTTGATCCTTTACCATCGACGGGAGATCCCTGTGCGTTGCGGCTATCACTCTTATGTCCACGCGCCGCGTCGCGGGGGAGCCCACGCGCTGGATCTCCTGATTCTGCAGCACGCGAAGGAGCCTCGCTTGAGAAGGAGGAGAAAGCTCGCCCACTTCGTCCAATAAGACGGTCCCTCCGTTGGCTGCTTCGAATACGCCGATGCGATCCTGAACAGCTCCGGTGAAAGCGCCCTTGACGTGCCCGAAAAGCTCGCTTTCCGCGAGAGTTTCGACCACTGCCGAACAATTGCAAATCACGAACGGTCCGGAAGCCGCCGGACTTAGCCTGTGCAAAGCTTGAGCCGCAAGCTCTTTGCCGGTCCCCGTCTCACCGGTTAAGAGTACGGTTCGGAAATGGGGCGCAACGCGCCGGATACGGTGGAACACTTCGAGCATCGCTGGGCTGTGCCCCACCATGGTTGCAAACTGAGAGTTCTCGATTAGTTCGTTCTCCAACTCCACACGACGCTGTCCCTTGCGGACTTCCGAGAGGAGGGATTCCACCCGCTGATGGAGTCTCTCCACATCGACGGGCTTGGTCAGGTAGTCGGCGGCACCTTTTTGGATAGCTTCCACAGCGGATTCTGTGCTGTATTGTCCGGTGAGCAAAACAACTTCGGTCGCGGGATCGAACTCCAGGATCCTTTCGAGAACCTCCATTCCGCTCATTCCCGGCATGACCAGATCCACTAAGACAAGATGGGGGCGCTCTTTTCGAATCAGAGCGAGACCCTCTCTCGGATCTATGGCCGTAGAGACCACCACATTTTCTTGGGCGAGAACGGTCGCGATGAATTTGAGATGCTGCGGGTCGTCGTCGATCGCGACAACTCGAAGTGCAGAGTCGGGAGAAGCAATCATTCAAGAACCTGGGTGATGCGTGGACGATGTTTCCGATGTCGTGCAACAAACATTCTAGAACCTCGCTTGTTATCAAGATAGGACCTTGTCACCCGAAAGTTCCACAAGGGAACGACAACTGCGTCCTGGCTAGTTTGGTCGATACATCGCCATGTGAACCGAGAATCGATTCTGCCAGCCCCACCATGCCCGTCATTGCCTGTAATTTTTCGTTTCCTGGCAGCGCCGCCCGCCCTACTGGACGTGTCCGATAATCCGAATTAACAAGAGTTACCATCCCTGTCAGCGGTCTGGCACATCTAGGCGCTGGGGGTGTGGAGTTTAGTCAGTATAATGCCACTGTTGGTTGTCGCTTGGATTTGCATTGTTGACCGGCTCATCGACCGTTGGGTTCGTAAACGGTTGCACCCGAGTGCGCTAACTCCCGGTTAGCATCTGCGGGTAATTCTGTTGGCTGGCAGCGCTAGTGGCTCATGATGTCCATCGCCACGAGGGTAATGTCGTCTAACTGGGCTGGGCCGGGAGCTTGTTCCGCCCACAGCCACAATTGTCTGATCAACGTCTCGAGAAGGTGAACTGCGCTAAGAGTGTGATTGGCTTCAATGAATTGCCTGAGACGGTCTCCCCCGAACTCTTCCCCTGCACGGCTCTTGAATTCCAAGATGCCATCCGTATAGAGGAACAACCGGTCTCCGGCCTCGAGGGGTACTTGAATGGAAGAAAACGTGGCTTCCGGGAATGGACCGAGGAACAATCCGTTCTCCTCTAATTCGCGAGCCATTCCCTCTCGTTTACGCCACAAGAGCACAGGGGGATGCCCCGCGCCGGCGTAGCTCACAACATCCTTTTCCAGATCCACAAAGAGATAGGCGGCAGTGACATAATGACCCCGGAACTTTCCGTGCAGCGACTGATTCAACCCAGCCAAGACTCGCGCGGGATCAAAAGCATGCGGGGATTGAGCGGAGAGTGCAATCTTTAGCATCGAGGCGACCAGAGCCGCAGGTAGGCCGTGTCCTGAAACATCGGCAATCAGAATCCCGAGATGTTTCTCGTCGACGGAAATGAAGTCATAGAAATCACCCGCCACCGCGCTCATGGGAATATAACGAGCCGCAATGTTGAGGCCCTCGATTTTGGGAGTGTCGCTGGGCAGTATGGAAAGCTGAATCTCGCGCGCCATTTCCAGTTCGTTGTTGATGGCCATGAGCTGACGGGACAGCTGTTCGCGGGCTTCGCGAAGCATGATATGGGTCCTAACCCTGGCTTTCACAACAGCAACAGAAAACGGCTTGTGAATATAATCGACAGCACCGACTTCAAAGCCTTGCGTCTCGTCCGTGTCTTGGATCTGGCCTGTCAGGAAAATCACTGGGATGTCACGTGTTTGGGGATTTGCTTTTAAACTCCGGCAGACCTCGTAGCCGTTCATCTTCGGCATCATAACATCCAACAGGATCAGGTCGGGCATCGGCGCAGACTGAACCAGCCTCAATGCCTCGACGCCGCTCGCCGCGGTGCGGATGCTGTAATCATCTCTGAGTATGGAATTTGCCAACCGGATGTTGACCGGCTCATCATCAACAACGAGTATCAGTTTCTTGTCTTCCATCGTGCTTATTGATCGCCAACCCCATCCAGACGGCATTGACCTCAAGAAACCTAGTAAAACGAAGTCGGATGTAATTGCCCCTAATTGCGTCCGCGCGACTTTTTCCGCTTGTCATTCAGATTCAGCGAGCGGTGTGGGTCATGGGGACGCGGACGGGTCAGTTTTGTCTTTCAAACAAGTTGAACCTTACCTTAGTACAGTGCGAGAACGAATCCAACCACGGAGTAAAGTGGGAAATGCAGCCCTCGTAAGTACCTGCTCGAGATGAATGGAAGTGTCCAAATGACTATGAGGGGAGCCATCGTACTTAAACCGAACAGCACCCTACCCAGACGAGACGGGACTTGAAGGAAAATCCCGCAGATGTCGCAGCGGAACCAGTCGCGCGCGGCTCCCCGCGGCGTCTGAAGTGCGTGATGGCAAACCAGGCATTTTGGCATCGCTTCACGGTAATCCTATCATGGAAGCACTGACGGAATGTGTTGCTTGCCCTCCTCTCTGGTTAGAGCCAGCGGCCTTATTAGTGATAAGTCCCATCTCGCCAATTCATCCTCGGCGCATCGATAAATCATCCGGCCTTACCAAAAGGCCGAGAGGCGCTTGTCCAAACTTGTCAATTTGAGAGCGGCCCGAAAGAGTCTAGGTGACGCCGGGACAGCGACTTAGATTTGGTAATCAACTGGTTCGGGAGAAGATTGGATTTCCGATGACCCTAATCGACGGTTGAATAACGACTCATGAATTTGGAGTAAATCCTGTTAACCGAAGGGTCGCAGCCGTCCCTGGTCCGACGTGCTGTTCACAAGCATGACCGTTGCACCAGCCCTTCTCCTCTAGCGCGAAGATGCAGACGGGATTTCACCGTCGGCATTCTTGATGAATCGTTGACCGTTCATGCCATTTTGGCGCCGGGGGCGCTTGCCCCCACCGTTCTCAGGGGGAGGCTGCGGTCCCTCATCGAGCTCGTTTTGCAGCTTCCTCTCGAGTCCCACAAGACCAAGCGGCCCGATTCTCGCCTCGGCCACACGTCGCTTCGCGCCGAGAAGAGTCCCAGTGGACGCGTACGGGATCATGGTGATTCCAATCGCTATTCCCGGGCCGAAAAATAGGAACCGAACCACATCTTCAGGGTGTCGTCGTGCCAAGTCTGTCGTGCCATCAGGTTCGGGCGTAGTTCTCGGTCGTATCGGTCCTGCAGCCGCTTCGGATCCAGAGGCACAGTTCTTGCCATATATTCGACGTCACCTTGATCCTTTGGACTGTTCCTCTCGAGCTTGGATAAGGCAAGATCGTAAGGGTCAGGCGCAAGGATTTTCAGTTTTTTGAACTGCCCCGGGAACATCTCTTTCAGCCGAGATTCATAGTCTTCCGGCATGGTGGTGACTGCGACATGTTGGAGATGAACCTTATACTTAGATGCGAGTTTAGATCCGCGCCCCGCAAGCTGCTCTAGTTCGCTTATACAATAACGCGGAATCGCCGCAACATAGTCAACGTCACCGGTAGGCCGCGGAAGTCCGTACAGTAAACTGACGACAAAACCGCCGATGCAATGGAGAGCGATCGGTTCGGGAATGGCCTCATCCAGTTCGTTGAGGAAAGCGCCCCATGGCGACGGCAGATCGTGTTCAGACTCAGAAGGCATATGGAAGATGCTCCGGCTGCCAGTTTGTAAGCAGATTCCAGTGTTTTGCTTCCTCTGACCGATTCTGCCTCAACCATTCCCGTTCGACGTCCGTGTTCACTTTTTTCAGGAAGGTGTCCTCTCGAACCAAGCGGCTTTCCTCCAGCATTTGGCCAAGCTCATCAAGCGCCCGAGTCCGTTCCCCATTCGTTGGACTTGATCGGCGTGAGACCTGCTTGGCCAGGCTGACGGCAAATCCCAGACGGTTTTGCAAATCATTCAGTTTAGCCTGCCGCACAAGCCATTCCGGATCCATGTCCCAATATTGCAGCAAAAGCCACGGAAGAGCTTCGACTACGCGGGACTCAAGACTATCCTGTTTCAAGGCTTCCAGCAGGACCTCCGCAGGGTTTCTTTCTCGGACGCGAGCCTTCATATAGGCAAAACCGGGATAGCCGAGTGCCGACAGCGTTTTTGCAAGCTCCTCACCGCTCACGTTCACGCGAGGATGGAACAATTCGGAGGTGGGCAGCACGGTCGGGCTCAGCCCATAAACAGCCTTGAACTTGCGCGCGAGCCGAGGCGTGAGCTTCCTCTGCCCCCTTTCTAGCATCGCAAGGTACGACTGCGACAGCCCTAGTCGCTGGGCCGCCCGTTTTTCCGTCCACTCGCGCCGGTTTCGCGCGAGTTTCAATGCGCTCAGCTGCATTCCCCGCACTCCTTGATATGTCGAGTCTATCACAATATTTGTGATACTCCAAACCAGCACTGGATGGCGCCGCGGCCTCTCTGTTTTGTGTCTCAGGTCCTGGGGGTGAGCATGTCCTGAAAGCAGGACAAGCTCAGACCTCCAGGCTGGAGAGGGTCATGCTCAAGAATTTGGTTCTCAGCGACTGGTTTGGAAGTTCTTCCAACTTGATGGGTATTCGCGTGTTTGTTCGCGTTCTCCTACTGACTTGAGTCCGAGTAGCTGCAGGTTCGATGGATTTGTCCGATGCGCTGCTCACAAGTATTACGGCTACACCCCTTTCACGCCTCGCGCGAAGATGCAGACGGGGTTTCACCGCCGGCATTCTTGATGAATCGTTGACGGTTCATGCCATTGTGTCGCCGGTGGCGCTTCCCACTGCCGTTCTCGGGAGGAAGCTGCGGTCCCTCATCGAGTTCGTTTTGCAACTTCCTCTCAAGTCCCACGAGATCTAGCCGCCACTGCCCTACCAGAATCCTCGTTTTGACAGGGTGGTAACCGAGCATCCGCGCCAGTTCGCAGATCCTCGCGCACAACTCGGCATTCCCCGGGGATTGAATGATCGCCCCGGTTTGCTCCTCCAGAAGGTTTTTGTTCTGCGGATAGAACTCATCCGCAATCTCCGGGGCACGTTCCACTTCGCTTTCCCGCACGACGAATGGGGCTTGCTGTTTACCGGCACACGTAGCCAGCGCTTCAAGATGGAGCTTTGCCGGCTCATTTATCCTCGTGACCAGGCTGTTCAGTGTTCCCCCGCCAATCTCAAGGCTCAGAATGGGGACAATTGAACTTTCCCATTCTCCGAATTGCCCGGGATGCCAGCGAAGCTCTGGAGTGACCTTCAGAATGGCTTTGACCCATTTCAATCGCCCGCCGTTCCAGCCGTGCAGTTGCGCCACGGCGTTTGACAGGTTGGGAACCGAGGTCTTGCTTCCCGTATGCAGCCGGCAGATGGCGCCCAGGCTAGGCAATTGTTCCAGGATGAAATAAAGATCTGCCGATGGCCCACATTTGCCACTCTCCAGTTCGGGGCAGCCTTCGCCACAACCTTCGATTGGCTGCCCTTGCTTCGGTCCATCCAGATACTCGTGATTACCAGGCCATGATTCCCCCTCCGGGTGCTCCGTTGTCCTTCGAGTCGCCCGCATCTCGTAACGCGGCTTGCTGCCGTTGGCGATCTGCACAAGCTCTCCGTGACATAGGCGGCCCTTCCGGGTCCACAGGGCGTACTCCGATGGGCATACTTCCCTGGGGTCATCATGAAGGAAGATCACTGCCAATTCAGTCGGCTTCTCTCCGAAGGCTTCTGTGATGTCCGGCGCGGGTTCCCAAAGGACCGTTTGCCCCCGCATGGTTTTCCGCTTGAAAACAAAATGAAAGAGGGCCCGCGGACTACTATTTTCATCGTCGGGTGTCGGCCCCTCTCCGATCGCGACTTTGATTGTGACCGGCAGCTTCTCAAGAGCCTCGCCGTTCTCGTCATGCGTTAATCCGAGAATTCCCATGGCGTCGCTCCTTTTCTTGGATGGTTTGGATTGTCCCCGTGTCAGGCGGTGTTCACAGCGCAGCTCTTAGCGAGATTACGTGCGGCTCAGAACAAGGTGAGTTGCTCTTCCGGTGTCGCTGAAGGCGATCGCCGCGAACTCCTTCGGCGGGCCGAGCCCGTCGCTGCCGCAAGTGTGGACCTTGGATCGACCGTAGGCGAATTGGGTATGGACAAAGGTATTTCCAAGACTTCGGGTTCGCCCTTCGCTTCTGGTACCTCTGACGTTCGTGTCCCCAATACTTCCTCTTGCTTCTTCTGAAGTGTGGCCCACACCGCGTCGGCTCTCTCGCCGATACCCTTCTGTGTCACGAGTTCGCGGGCCATAGCCATCAAGATGTCATCGTCGTCGTTGATCGCTTGCAACCCTTCCGAAGAGAATTTGCCTTCCATGGCCAGAGACACCAGTAGCTTCTTCCCCATCAGACGAAGACAGCTCTCCTGCATCGTCTCCGCGTAGTGCAGGTATTTCACCTTCACCGGAAGGCGCTGCCCGATTCTCCAGCTTCTTCGGCTTGCTTGCCGAAGGACGTAGATCGAATATCCAGTCTCGTAAAACAGGATCGTTGGAAAGTCGATTAGGTCGAGCCCCGTTTGCACCAATTTCGGGTGGCAGATCACTGCCTGCACCCCAGCGCGGAGTTGGCGCTCATACCAGCCCTCTCGCGCCTCAGGAGGTACATCTGTGGTGAGCAGCGAGACGCGGATTCCCTCATTCGTGAGGATGTTCTCCAGTCTTCGAGTCACATCTCGCTTCTGCGTATACACCGCGTAGATCTGGCACCGACGGCCACGCGCCAACTCTGCCTTCACTTCTTCCACCAAGCGGCACTCCTTCGCGTAAACATGGACCTCGTTCAGATCTGGCGTCTCCGCAATGAGGAATCTCTCTCTCCGCTGCGTCTCCGGGTCGTATTCCCAACCGAGCAGATTTCCCAGGCGAAACGGCCGATCGGGATAAAGCAGCAAGGCGTTCAACGCCACGCTCATCACCGACTGGTTTCCGCGATGCTCCTTCAGAGCATTTTTCACGTCCTCTTCGAGTTTCTTGTAAGCTTCCTTCAAAGGAGGGTCCATCTCCACGCTGACGACCTCCTCCCGGTAGGGCGGCAGCGCCTCCGAAATGTCTTCGAGCGAAATGAACGCTCCAAGGCTCATCAGAAAACGGCCAAAGAGCAACGGGGACGCTCCCGGACGCCGGCGAACACGTCTCGTTACGCGTGCCTCCGAGCAAGCGTTATCCGTGGGTTCGATTACGGTGATCTTTTCAAGCAACCCGTAGGTTTCCGTGAACGCTCGCACGCCCGCTTCGCCATATTCAAACCCTTCCTGGACCATCCTCGCTGGATGCAGGCGGAAGAGGATGTTGAACACCTCATCGGCGTAGCCTCCGAGGAGCGTCCCGGTGAGCACAACTGTGTGTTGCGCACAACCGGCCAGCGTGCCCAGCGCGTTTCCCTGGGCGGTATCTCCCTTCAACTCGTGCACCTCATCCGCGATGGCGTAGTCGAAGAAATCGGGCATGTAGCGGCCGATGAAATCCACTGGCGCGAAACGCCGGATTTTCTTCCCGTCCGCCTCCCACAGCGCGCTGTACAACGCCCGCCGAGATTTCTTGGATTCGTCGCCATTCGGCCCGCCGAGGATTTCGCTCAGCTTTGCCTTCTTGAAGTCCACGGAGAGCAGTCGCTGGCCATCCTCTCCCAGGTAGATCGGGCAACCTGTGTCCGCGTTCACAACGGAGCCTTGGTATCGGCCGCACTGTGCCAGTCCGTACGCGTGTCGCCAGAAGTAACTCAGCTTCCCGCGGTCACGCCCCACGATGAACAGGGCCGGGAACCCGCAAATGGAATCCCAACGTTGGCGGGCGGTGCGTGCCGTCTTTCGCTGCCGCAACTCCGTGAGTGTCGTGCGCAGCCCTTCCCGGATGATGCGGCCATGGCGCAATCTGACTTCGTTGACCCCCGCATGGCCCACGGAACTCGTCGGAGTTCGGAGACCATCAATAAAGAAAACCCGAACGCGAGGCAGAGTCAGAAATGCCTCTCTCGCCCACTTCTCAACGAGCTGAGGTGGCACCATGGCCAGGGCCGTAAACGGCTTGCGGTCGCTGTGCACGTGGGCAGCACCAAGCGAAATCAGTGTCTTGCCAGTCCCACACTCCGCGATCACGGCTGCGCCCCGTGCCTCATTCCAACGCTTTACCACGCCCATCATCGCGAGTGTCTGTGCAGGAAACGGCTTACGGAGGAGTTGCCCGATCAGTGGTGACGCTATGTCGTCAAAGCCGTGCAGCGGCGGATAGGTCTGAAGAATCCTCTCGCCCAACTCGGGGGCCCACGCACGCAAATACTCGTTGATGTCCTTCGGTAATTGCATAGTCTTTTCCTCATGGTTTGTTCAGCCGAAGCAAGGAGCTCTGGTGATACAGAAAGAGGGGCGAGCAAATTTAAGCGGCAGCGATTGTCAGGACGGATTCAAGAACTTGTTTCGGAATCTCAGCAGTCGTTACGTAGATGTCGGTGTGCCTTATGAGCGCATTGAATGCGATGCTCCCCTCACGCACGATCATCTGGGCGCACTCTACGGCTGCAATTTGGCTCTCCAGAACCCGAAAGTCGGCTGGCGCAGTCGCTACTTCTCGCGTGTCAACTTCAAGGTCTTCGAGCGTTTCCTCCAACTCGAAGTCTGACTCATGGACTTCGCTCGGCTGGCTGGCGGGATTGACCCAAGGGCTGAAATACTGCGCCGAAGAGTCCCAGTAGTAGGTCTCGTTCAGGGAAGGATCGACGGCCTTCTGGTCACACAGGACATTGATTCGTCGTAGAGCGAGCTTCGAGAACTCCTCACCGACTTCCACGACCGCGTAATCGCATCTCGCACTGTAATCGGGATTGCTGCTCCAAGTTTTTAGAACGACTCGCACAATGCCCTCCTTGGTCCTCTTTTGCACAACAGCATTAAGTGGCAGGACGCACGGCCACCGCTGCCTCCAAGGTCGACCGCTCCAGGAAATTGCTCGGCAACTTCCAATTGATCGAGCCGTTCTCTTTGGGGATGTGGATCAAGCCTTCTCTTAAAGCCTTGCCGATCCATTTGAGAAAGACAGGCTTATTCCCGCTCACCAGTACGGGTGAACATCCAAGTCCCATCAAGGGCCGGATCGCCTTCCGCTGATTGAGCTCTCGCATAAACCACGTAGCCCACTCCGGCACCACCGGAAGGCCATATCGCGAGGCAACACGATAGAGCACAAACACCGGATCGTCATCGCACAGAATGGTCCGCGCGCCCTCACGGTCCGCTCCAGGTTTCGTCTTGGCCAACTCGGCTGAGACCGCCACTAAGTGCCGGGCCGGACGCTTTCGACCTGGAACGGTCACACTCCCGCGAAAACACTGGGCTTCGAGGCCAAGAGAAGCGGCAATGCGCGCGCGGCCCGGTAGCTGAATCTGAAACAAGGCTCCTTCGGTGATTGCTGCCCACAGGGCCCCGATTTCGGCATCCCCACCGATCATAGAGACTAAGTGGGCGGCGGCTTGACCATGTTCGTCCTTCGCGGGTTCCAGAACGGCTCGGTCAATGTGAACCCGAACGCGGGTCGTCGTGTCTTTCATGCGCTTGGTGAACTCCAGCGTTCCAAAGCGCTCGTGTGCGTTTTGCATTGTAGTTTCCTCAAGCTATTAGTTGCGTCGCATTCACGCTCCCAATTGAAGTTCAGAGATGAACGGTACCTTCGACTCTTGCTGAGGAAGATGTGCCCGTGCTTGGGGTCTGCCTCATTTCTCGTAAAATAGAATCAGTTGAACGGTTTCAACGGAATTGGACGAAGCTATTTCAAGTCGTGGAAGTATGGATCGAATTGGTATTGGGTCTGTCCGAGATAGCGAAGAGGAATCCGTGTTTCCCAGATTGCCGTTT
>Ga0209039_10001887_pt1 | contig 18685 bp, 11 predicted proteins | sample BogFormECP12_OM1_FD_188238 | JGI IMG/M metagenome (GOLD analysis project Ga0209039, IMG submission 188238) | Bog forest soil microbial communities from Calvert Island, British Columbia, Canada - ECP12_OM1 (SPAdes) (version 2) | ecosystem: Environmental > Aquatic > Freshwater > Wetlands > Bog ...
ACTGTCGCTTTGGATCTGCGTCTCGAATTCCAGCCCCTCGCGCTGCGCCAGAATCGCGATGCCGTGATCGCCGATCGAACCGCTCAGGAGCACCTTGTCTCCTGGACGGGCACGGTCGGCGGAAAGGTCGACTCCTTCTGGCACCAGTCCAATTCCTGTCGTGTTGATGAACAGCCCGTCGCCCTTGCCTTTCTCGACGACCTTGGTATCGCCAGTCACAACTTGCACGCCCGCTTCCGCTGCCGCCTGGCGCAGCGAATTCACCACGCGCCGGAGGTCGTCCATCGAGAAGCCCTCTTCGATGATGAAGGCCGCGCTCAAAAACAGTGGCGTTGCGCCGCCCATCGCCAAATCGTTCACCGTGCCGTGAACCGCGAGCGAGCCGATGTCGCCGCCGGGAAAGAACAGTGGCTTCACTACGAAGGAATCGGTGGTGATGGCTAGACGCTGACCATTCACATTCACGATTGCCTGGTCATCCAGACGCGCCAACACCGGATTCTGGAACGCAGGCAGGAAGACGTCGCGAATCAACTCGGCGCTCAACTTGCCGCCGCTGCCGTGCCCCAGCAGAATTCTGTCTTTGGCCGCGAGCGGCGCCGGGCAACTGAGTTCGAAGTTAATTTCGACGCCGGTTTTCGTTGACACGCGCCCTCCTAACTCGCGACCGCATGGCGCCGATAATGATAGTAGGCCGCGCATGCTCCTTCGGTCGAGACCATGGGCGCTCCCAATGGATTCTCCGGTGTGCAGCGCATGCCAAACGCGGGACAATCCGTCGGCTTCTTCAAGCCCTGCAAAACCTGGGCGCTGATGCACTCGGCGGGCTCGTCTACTGCAATTTCGCCCAAATCAAAGACTCGGTCCGCATCAAAAGCGGCATATTCCTCGCGCAAACGCAAACCACTCTGCGGGATCGGGCCGATGCCGCGCCACTTCTGGTCGGCGATTTCAAATACCTCGGCCACGATCTGCTGTGCCGGGAGGTTCCCCTGGTAGCTCACCGATCTCACATACTGGTTTTCCAGCCGCGCCGCGCCCGCCCCGAGTTGCCGGGCTTCTAGTTGGCGCACCAGCATGAGGACTGCTTCCAAAATATCTACCGGTTCGAATCCCCCGACCACAATCGGTATGCGAAAATCGCGAACCAGGTCCTCATACTCCTTACACCCCATCACGGTGCAGACATGTCCCGGTGCAATGAAACCCTGCACCCGGTTTGCGCTGGAAACCATCAAGGCGCGGATCGCCGGCGGGACCAGTACGTGCGAAACCAGCATGGAAAAGTTGGTGAGCCCCTCGCGCCGGGCTTGCCACGCGGCCATCGCATTCGCCGGAGCCGTGGTCTCGAAACCAATCGCTAGAAACACGACTTTACGATCCGGATTCGAGCGGGCGATCTTCACCGCCTCAGTCGGGGAGTACGCAATGCGAACGTCCGCGCCCTGGGCCTTGGCCCGAAACAGATCCGAACGGGACCCAGGCACCCGCAGCATGTCTCCGTAGGAAACCAGGATGACGTCCGGCTGCAGCGCTAACGCGATCGCCTTGTCCACGGTTTCGAGCGGCGTGACGCAGACTGGACATCCCGGGCCATGCACGAGTTCAATCGCGCGCGGCAGCAGTTCGTCAATGCCGTAGCGCATGATGGTGTGGGTTTGGCCGCCACAGATCTCCATCAGCACCCAGGGCCGGGTGGTGCGCTGGACAATCTCAGCCGCCAAGGCCCGCGCAATACGATGGTCGCGGTATTCGTCCAGATATTTCATAGACTGAACCCCAGCGCAAAACCCGCAGGCATGACTCTAACCACAGGCGAACCGCCTATCGGTGATAAAGATCACACCTTGATGTGAGCCAGAACCGGGAGGGCGCGCCAGCGAAACTTCAGCTTGCAAGGGAGTCCAGCGAGGCCTCGGAGTGAGTACCAGCGAAATTGCTATTCCGCTGGCGGCAATTCCGCCTCCAGCGCTCCCATCTCTTCCAGAAGCTTGTAGGTGCGCTCGGCTTCGAACGCGTCCACCCGGCTAATGGCGAAGCCAACATGGACCATCACATAGTCGCCCAGGACAGCCTCGGGAACAAAGTCCAGGGATACCTGGCGCACGATCCCGCCGAACTGCACGCGCCCCGCGCGCATCTGACCCAGTTCTTGAATTTCGAGGATCTTCCCTGGTATGGCAAGGCACACGGCAACTCTCCCCACGGTCAGTACAGCACGGGTTCTTACCGCGATCTGTGACAGCCGACACACCGCAGTGTGACGAGAAAGGGATGAGCGCGCAGTAGGGTTGAACCTAGCCAACGCCACCGGAAAAGCGCAAAATCGATTCCTCCATAGGCTCCGTTGGATGGGAGCGTAACGATTCTGGGTGACACGTCACTATTCAGTTGGAATAGCAGGATTGAAGTATGGCGGGAACGACCTCACCAACGGTTAAGGAAGTTCTTGACCAGGAGTTGCAGCAGGTCGAGACGTCGCGCAAGCTGCGACTTGGGCACGATACCCGGCGCCCAGCCGCGGGAGAGAGTCTGATCGGGCTGTCGTTTTCCGGCGGCGGAATCCGCAGCGCCACGTTCAACCTGGGCGTCTTGCAGGCGCTGGCGCGCTCGCGATTGCTGGGCGCCTTTGACTATCTCTCAACCGTCTCGGGTGGCGGCTATATCGGCGGCTGGCTGATGGCCTGGATGCACCATCAAGGCATCGGAATCCAAGAGGTTGAAGCGAAGCTGTCGGCATCGCCCGACGCCCCGCGCGAGTCGTCTGACCCTCCCGAAGTTCATTTTCTGCGCGACTACAGCAACTACCTGACACCGCGAAAAGGCTTGCTCGGCGCCGACTTCTGGGCCTTTGCCGCCAGCTATCTTCGCAACACAATCTTGAATCAGATCATTCTGTTGCTGGCGCTGCTTTCCCTGCTCTTGCTGCCGCGCAGCTTTGCGTATCTCCTACATCTGCTGGAAAAAGCGGAACTTTCTTTGCAAGCGTCTCTGCAAGGAAGATTCTCCGAGACCGTGCAGGACTACGCTCGGTCCCAATACCTCGCGCTCGGGCTGGGACTTGCACTGGCGTTCCTGGCGATTGTTTTTATTGGGATGAATTTGGTCTCGGTCGATGTGCGAAGACGACGAAGAGACTGCTGGTTCACGCACCAATGGGCCGTGCAGGCCCTGATTGTGGTGCCTCTGTTTGTGTCGGCCGCGCTTTTTACCTACGGACTCGGCCAATTCCTCACCGAGTGGCAAATCGTGGAGCAGCCGCTGTACCGCGCGCCATTGCTGGGAATCGCCCTTTACTTCGGACTGTGGACGGGCGCTCTTCTGGTGCGCTCGATTGTCCGCGCCTTGATCAAAAGTGCGGGGAATGGCGGACCTAAAGGGTGGACCCTCCTGGCGACAGCCGCCGTCACGGGAGCAATCAGCGGTTATCTCTTCGTGCCCTTCGCCAGAGTTCTGATCCACGGCCAAGCTGGAATTGCGTTCAGTAACTGGCACGTGATGACGTTTGGAACCCCGGTTGCGATCGGCATGATGCTGATCGCCGGTGTCCTCCACATTGGCCTGATGGGCCGCGGGATGACCGACGCGCACCGCGAATGGTGGGGAAGACTCGGAGGCTGGCTCCTGATCTACGCCTTCTGCTGGTTTGCCCTGTTTCTGATCGCGGTCTACTTTCCCGCCGGCCTGGGACAATTCTTGGCCTGGGAGCAGCAGCGCCACCCCAATCATCCCCTGACATTCACTGGCGTTCTGGTGTGGATCGCTTCGACAGCCTATGGAGTTGCCTTCGGCAAGAGTGACAGGAGCGGCGAGCCGAAGTTGGATGCGTCTTACCGCGAGAAGTTGCTGCACTATCTGGCGAAAGTCGCCCCTTACGTCTTCATTCTGGGCTTGCTGTTGGGACTTTCGCTGCTGGCTGCGAGGATTTCCAACTGCATCACTGGAATCGAATGGCCCACGCTGGCCCTGCCCAGCGACTTGAATTTTGATCCCCTCGTGCCCTTGACGTGTGTGCTGCTATTCGCCGCCGCCGTGATTCTTTCCTGGCGCGTGGATATCAACGAATTCTCCATCCACTATCTGTACCGCAACCGGCTCGTACGCTGTTACCTGGGTGCGTCAGTGCCCGGACGCAATGCCCAGCCGTTCACCGGGTTCTCCGACGCGGACAATTTCCCGCTCTCCAGTTTGCGAATTCCTTCCCAGTCGGCGGATCCGAAGGATGCGCGTCCGATCCCGATTGTGAACACCAGCCTGAATGTCGTGCGCGGGAAGGAACTGGCGTTGCAATCGCGCAAGGCACGTTCGTTTGCCCTTACGCCACTTTATGGAGGGTTCACGCGGCAGCCAGCCGGAAAGAAGGCGTGGGAATCCTTCTTCGGGCCGACGGAAAAAGCGGGGAACCAGCTACCCGGGTACCCGGATGGCATCACGCTCGGAACCAGCATTGCTATTTCTGGCGCCGCCGCCAGCCCCAACATGGGGTCGTATTCGGAACCGCCGCTGGCTTTTCTGATGACGCTATTCGACGTGAGGCTGGGCTGGTGGATCGGCAATCCCGCGGGCAAACGATGGCGGCATGGCAGTCCGGCGATTGGTTTCTACTGGCTGCTGCGTGAGTTACTGGGCGCAACGAACGACGACAGCGACTATGTCTACCTTTCCGACGGCGGACACTTTGAGAACCTCGCGCTGTACGAACTGGTGCGCCGCCGGTGTAAGTTGATCGTGGCTTGCGACGCTTCCTGCGATCCGGCTCGCGGATTCGCGGATCTGCACAATGCCATGGAGCGTTGCCGCACGGATTTCGGAGTGGAGATTGTCCTTGATGACCTCGGCCCGCTAAGGCCGCAGCCAAGCTCCTCCGACGCCGCCATCTTGCGTTCGAAGGCTCACTTCGTCACCGGCAAGATTCGCTACAACCCGGCTTCCGCGCACGAGGACGGCGCCATCATCTACATTAAGCCGTCCCTGGTGGATGGTGATCCTGACGATGTCCTCGCTTATGCCGGGACCAACAAGAGCTTCCCGAATGACACGACGGCCAACCAGTGGTTTGACGAAACGCACTTCGAGAATTACCGCGCGCTAGGCCAGGCCTCCGGAGCATCGGCTGCGAAGGTAATTGATGCTGGCATCAGGCACGTCCTCACCCGTTAGAAGCGGCTAGTGTCGTGATCTGGCGGCTTCACGCCTTTTTCGCTGACGCGGCCAATTCGCGCAAGACATCGATAAATGCGGTGGTGGCGCAGGAAAGGGTTCGGTCGCGGCGGTAGGCCAGTCCCAGTTCGCGAAAAAGTTCCACATCCTCCAGATCAATCAGCTTGACTGTCCCGGCGGCCACTTCATCGCGGGCGAACGACGCGCTGATGATAGACACTCCGATGTCGGCTGCCACAAAGCTCTTGATTATGCCGATGCTGGGCAGTTCCATTCGCACTTGCAGTTCGTCGCGATGAGGGCGGAACAGCTTGTCGAGGAGTCGTCGAGTATGGCCAGTCTTTGGGAGCAGCAGGGGATGTTTGACGATATCGCGGATGGCCGCCGTTTTGTGCTTGGCCAGGGGATTTCTGGCGCTCACCATCAACATCAGCTTGTCGCGGAAGATCGGTTGGATTTCCAGGCTCGGAGACTGAATGGGTAAAGTGAGAAAGCCCACTTCGATGGAGCCGTTCTCCAGTTTTTCCGTGATCTTGTAGCTGAAATTCCGGTAAATGTTGATCTGCACGGGCGGGTAGCGCCGGCAGTATTCGGCAAACACCTCCGGCAGAACGTACAGGCAGGTCGCCTCGTTGGCGCCGACGCGAAGCGTGCCGCGAGGCGTGCGGCTGTGGTCCGCGACCGCCATCAACGATTCCTCGCGCAGCAATTTCAGCCGCTCGGCATAGTCATACAGCACTTGTCCGGCCGGGGTCAGTTTTACGGTCTTGCCCGAGCGGTCGAGCAGCCGGTCGCCATACTCCTGCTCCAACTGGCGAATTTGGGCGCTCACCGCCGATTGGGAGCGGAAAACCTTCTCTCCGGCGCGCGAAAAACTGCCCTGTTTGGCCACTTCCAGAAACGTGATGAGCTGATCGAAATCCATTGAGTTTATGCGGGGATTATAATGGACTCCGCCGGTCTTGCGGGAAATTAGGCTGAATTCGCCCTGGAACCGCGAACTCCTGAAATTTGCATCCTTTGCATCGAAATTCTGAATTGTACTTTACGGCTCGCTAGGCAGTTACTATAAGAGGTTGCAGAGCTGTGTTCCTGAGCCGAAGTGCGCGACCCCCGCAGCCTTTGCGGGCAGAGTCCCAACTCAAGAACAACTGATCCGGAAGCGGCCAAGCGCGCCGCAATGCTGCCAACGTCCCCATGACGACGCGTCTGAAAAAAACGAATGGTCCTCCGCCCGCCCAGGGTCTGTACCATCCTGCGCAGGAGCACGATGCCTGCGGGATCGGATTTGTGGCCAACGTTCGCGGTATCAAGAGTCACGAAATCATCAGCAAGGGAATCCAGGTGCTGCTCAACCTGGCGCACCGCGGCGCCTGCGGATGCGATCCCGAGACCGGCGATGGCGCCGGCATTCTCCTCCAGATCCCACACCAGTTCTTTGTACGGGAGTGCGGCAAGTTGGGGTTCGAACTGCCCCTGCCCGGCGCTTATGGCGTGGGCATGACGTTTTTGCCGGTGGAGAAACATGAGCGGCTGCAATGCGAAGGAATTCTGGAGCGCATTTCGCGCGAGGAGGGATTAACGGTATTGGGCTGGCGGGATACGCCGGTCAACGCTTCCGCCATTGGCCGCGTGGCGCGAGCCTCGCAGCCCTACATCCAGCAGATCTTTGTCGGCGGTGGCGCGTTCGCCGACGAGGACGCCTTTGAGCGGAAGCTGTATGTCGTGCGCAAGCGCGCCGAGAGTGAGATCGCAGCGTCCGGCATCGAGGATGCGGAGATGTTCCACATTCCTTCGCTTTCCTGCCGCACCATCGTTTACAAAGGTCTGCTGCTCGCCCCCCAGATCGCCAATTTCTATCGCGAGCTTTCCGATCCCGACGTGACCAGCGCGTTGTGTCTGGTGCACCAGCGCTTCTCCACCAACACCTTCCCCAGTTGGCAACGAGCGCATCCCTATCGCTACATCGCGCATAATGGCGAGATCAATACGCTCAAGGGCAACGTCAACTGGATGCACGCGCGCCAGTCGCTGTTGCAGTCTCCCTTGTTTGGCGACGATGTGAAGAAGCTCCATCCCATCATTGCGCCGGATGGCAGCGATTCCGCGAACTTCGACAACGCTGTGGAACTTCTGGTGCAGGCGGGGCGCAGCCTTCCTCACGCGATGGCCATGCTGATTCCGGAAGCCTGGGCCGGGAATTCCCACATGAAGCCGGAGAAGCGCGCCTTTTACGAATATCACGCGTGCCTGATGGAGCCGTGGGATGGGCCGGCGGCCATCGCGTTCACCGACGGCAGAGTCATTGGCGCCATCCTCGACCGCAACGGCTTGCGGCCTGGACGCTACCTTGTTACTTATGACGAGCACGTCATCATGGCCTCCGAAGCCGGTGTGCTCGACATCGAACCGGAACAGGTAAAGATGAAAGGGCGCCTGCAGCCGGGGAAGATGTTCCTGGTGGACACGGTCGAGGGCCGCATTGTCCCGGACAAGGAAATCAAGCACCGGCTGGCTTCACGACAGCCGTATGCGCAGTGGCTCAAGGACAATCAGATCACGATCGATCAGTTGCCCGCGCCCTCGCGCATGCACCACCCGGATTCGGAAACCCTGCTTCGCCGGCAGCGCGCGTTTGGTTACAGCGATGAGGATCTGCGCATGATCCTCGGCCCGATGGCTTCGAAGGGCCAGGAACCGGTTGGCTCCATGGGGACGGACACGCCGCTCGCTTGTCTCTCGGACCGGCCGCAGTCGCTGTTCAACTACTTCAAGCAGCTCTTTGCACAGGTCACCAATCCTCCCATTGACCCGATTCGCGAAGAGATCGTGATGTCGCTCATCAGCTACATCGGAAGCGAGCGCAACATTCTCTTGGAAGCGCCCGAGAACTGTCACATGCTGAAGCTGGCCCATCCCCTTCTGACTAATCTCGAACTGGAGAAGCTGCGCCGGGTCTCGACCGGGGATCTGCTGGCCATCACGCTGCCTGCGCTGTTTCGCGCCAGCGAAGGCGAAGCGGGACTGAAGCGGGCGCTCGACGAGTTGTGCCAGCGCGCGTCGCTCGCGGGCAAAGCCGGCTACACCCTGCTGATTCTTTCCGATCGTGGTGTGAACAAGGATTACGCTCCCATCCCCAGTCTGCTGGCGCTGGCCGCGGTGCACAACCTGCTGGTCCAGGAGGAGACCCGAACCCAGGTCGCTCTGATTACGGAATCGGGCGAACCTCGCGAGGTGATGCACTTTGCCCTGCTCAGTGGCTATGGGGCGAGCGCCATCAATCCGTATCTGGCATTGGAGAGCGTGGAAAGCCTGGCGCGGCGAGGCGAGTTGGATGACGGAGTAACTCCCGAGCTTGCCGGGAAGCACTTCATCAAATCGGTGAACAAAGGCCTGCTAAAGACCTTCGCCAAGATGGGCATCTCGACGTTACAGAGTTACCAGGGAGCACAGGTTTTCGAAGCCATCGGGCTGAACCGGCAACTCGTGGATTCCTATTTCGCAGGCACGGCATCGCGTTTAGAAGGCATTGGCCTCGGAGTGCTCGCGCGCGAAGCGCAGATGAAGCACGAGCACGCATTCCGTCCGCTGACCGAGTCCGAGACCGAGCTCGCGGTCGGAGGAACTTACCACCAGCGAGTCAACGGCGAGTATCACCTGCTGAACCCGCTGACCATCAGCAAACTCCAGCAGGCGGTGCGGCAGGACAGTTTCCAGACCTTCCAGGAATACACCGACCTCATCGACAACCAAAGCAGCAACATGTCCACGTTGCGCAGCTTAATGAAGTTGAAGAAGAGCGCCCACCCAGTTCCGATCGAAGAAGTGGAGCCGGCCAAAGAAATCGTGAAGCGCTTTACCACGGGAGCCATGTCGTTTGGCTCGATCAGCAAAGAAGCACACGAGACTCTGGCCATCGCCATGAACCGCATCGGAGGGAAGTCCAATACCGGCGAAGGTGGCGAGGATGAAGAGCGCTTCAAGCCGGATGCGAACGGAGACCTGCGGCGCAGCGCGGTAAAGCAGGTCGCGTCGGCGCGCTTTGGAGTTACCGCGAACTATCTCGTCAATGCGGATGAGTTGCAGATCAAGATGGCGCAGGGCGCAAAGCCCGGCGAAGGCGGACAACTTCCCGGGCACAAAGTGGATGAGGTAATTGCGCGGATAAGGCACTCCATCCCCGGCGTGGGTTTGATCTCGCCACCGCCTCACCACGACATTTATTCCATCGAAGACCTTGCACAACTGATCTACGACCTGAAAAATGTGAATCCGCAAGCCCGCATCGCGGTGAAGTTAGTGGCGGAAGTCGGAGTGGGCACGGTGGCGGCGGGCGTCGCCAAGGCACACGCGGATGTTGTCCTGATCAGTGGCGACAGCGGAGGCACAGGTGCTTCGCCGCTGAGTTCGATCAAGCACGCCGGCATTCCCTGGGAGCTTGGCTTGGCGGAGACGCAGCAGGTGCTCTTGTTGAACGATCTGCGCAGCCGAATCCGCGTGCAGACCGACGGCAAGCTGCAGACCGGCCGCGATGTCGTGATCGCCGCGCTGCTCGGCGCCGAAGAATTCGGTTTCGCCACCACGCCGCTGATTGCCATGGGCTGCGTCATGATGCGCAAGTGCCATCTCAATACCTGCTCCGTCGGCATCGCCACGCAAGATCCCGTGCTGCGCAAGCAATTTAAGGGGCAGCCCGAGCACGTCATCAATTTCTTCTTCTTTCTGGCGGAGCAGGTGCGCCAGTACATGGCCGAACTGGGCTTCCGCCGCATGGACGAGATGATCGGGCGCGTCGATATGCTCGACGTCCAGCCAGCCGTGAATCACTGGAAGGGGCGAGGCCTGGATTTGTCGGCCATTCTCCATGATCCGTCCATGCCGGCGCGCGTGGCACGCCGTTGCGTGCAGGCGCAGGATCATGGTTTGGAGCAAGCGCTGGATCACAAGCTTCTTGCCGAATCGCAGGCTGCGCTCGAAACCCTTGCGCCGGTTGAAATCACGGTGCCAGTGCGCAATGTTCACCGCTCCGTCGGAACCATGCTGAGCGGAGCGATTGCCCGCCGCTACGGATCTGCCGGCCTGCCCGACGATACCATTCGGATTCACCTCGATGGATCGGCGGGGCAGAGCCTGGGCGCGTTTCTGGCCAAGGGAGTCACCCTCACGCTCGAAGGCGAAGCCAACGATTACGTAGGCAAAGGTCTCTCCGGAGGACGGTTGATTGTCTATCCGCCGCGACGGTCCAGTTTCACCCCCGAGAAAAATATTCTGATTGGCAACGTTGCCCTCTACGGCGCCACCAGCGGCGAAGCGTTTTTCAACGGCGTCGCCGGCGAGCGCTTTGCCGTTCGCAACTCCGGAGCGACCGCGGTGGTCGAGGGAGTTGGCGACCACGGCTGCGAATACATGACCAGGGGTTTGGTCTTGGTGCTCGGGGACTGCGGCAGAAATTTTGGCGCCGGCATGAATGGCGGCATCGCCTACGTTTTTGACGAGCGCGGCGACTTCACCGAAAAGCGTTGCAATCTGGAATCGGTTGACCTTGAGCCAGTTCTCGAAGCGCAGGATGCCCAGCTCGCCGAGCCGCACCTTGTCGAAGTAAAGCTCGTAAAAGACCTCGTCGCGCGGCATCTCGAATTGACCGGCAGCCCGCGTGCGGCTTGGATTCTCGACAACTGGTCGGAGGCGCTATCCCGGTTTATCAAAGTCTTCCCTCACGAACACAAACGAGTGCTCGGAGTGAGCCGCAGACGCCAGCCGTATATCCCGAGCCCGCCCGTCGCCGCGATGGCCCCGGCCGAGCAGGTGCAACATGGGTAAGGACACGGGATTCCTGGAATACGCGCGCGAGCTTGCCCCGCGACGTCCGGTTACTCAACGCATCAACGATTGGTTTGAAATCTATCTCGATTTTCCCGAAGCGAATCTTCGCACCCAGGGCGCGCGCTGCATGGACTGTGGCGTGCCCTTTTGCCAGACGGGGTGTCCTGTCAACAATCTGATTCCCGATTGGAACGATCTCGTTTATCACGGACGTTGGAAAGAGGCGGTCCGGCAATTGCACGCGACCAACAACTTCCCGGAATTCACCGGCCGGATTTGTCCAGCGCCGTGTGAAGCGTCTTGTGTGCTCGGGATCAACCAGCCTCCAGTCACAATCAAGCAAATTGAAAAAAATATCGTGGAGCGCGGGTTTCACGAAGGCTGGATCAGGCCCGAGCCGCCAAAAGTCTGCACCGGGAAAAAAGTGGCAATCGTGGGTTCGGGCCCCGCGGGATTGGCCGCGGCCCAGCAGTTGTGCCGCGCCGGACACTCCGTGGTGGTTTACGAAAAAGCGGACCGCATTGGCGGGTTGCTGCGCTATGGCATCCCCGAGTTCAAGATGGAGAAGCACATCATTGATCGCCGCCTGGAACAGATGTCCGCCGAGGGCGTGAAATTCGTTACCGGCGCGGAGGTAGGCAAGAATGTCGCGGTAGAAGATCTAAGGCGCGAGTTCGATGCGATTGTGCTCGCCGGCGGAGCCGAGCAGCCGCGCGACCTGAATGTCCCCGGACGCGAGCTGAAGGGGATCCATTTTGCGATGGAGTTCCTGCCGCAGCAGAACCGGCGCTGTCTGGGCGACACCATCGATCCGGACGCAGAAATTTTGGCGACCGGCAAGCGCGTTGTCATCATCGGAGGCGGCGATACCGGCGCCGATTGCCTCGGAACCTGCCATCGGCAAAAGCCTCTTTCCGTGCACCAGTTCGAAATCATGCCGAAGCCTCCCGATGAGCGCTCGCCCCTCACGCCCTGGCCACTCTGGCCAATGCAACTGCGCACAGAAGGCGCACACGAAGAAGGTGGCGTGCGCGATTGGAGCCTCGCGACCACGAAATTCACCGGCTCCAGCTCTGGTGACGTCCAGCAACTGCTCGCCGTGCGGGTTGGACCCCCACCAAAGTTCGAGCCGATTCCGGGCACTGAATTTATGATGGAAGCGGATCTCGTGCTGATCGCGATGGGCTTTCTGGGACCGGTGCGGAACGGCATGGGCATGCTCGAGCAGTTGGGAGTGCAATTCGATCCGCGCGGCAACGTGGCCACGGACCAGAACCATATGTCATCGGTGCCGGGAGTCTTCGCGGCCGGCGACATGCGGCGCGGCCAGTCGTTGGTGGTGTGGGCCATCGCCGAAGGCCGAAAAACGGCCGCAAGCGTCGATGCTTACTTGAGAACGAAGGCGATGCCCGTGATCGCTCCCGCGGTTTCCAACTCCAAAGAACAACCAATCGCTTCCTGATCGCGTATCAAGTTCTCGTGTAGAGACGGGGCTTGCCCGTCTCCGCGGGCGCGGCAATCCGCGTCTCTACGGGAAGTCAAACCCTGGGTGCCCCAGGTCTCGCGCTTTTCGAGACCTGGGCGCCACAATGCCCGCTATCGGCCCGCCTGCTCCAACTGCCGCGCCGCCGACTCGATCAGCGCCGATTCATCCTCCAGCGCCTTGGCGACACGCACCATCTCGTGCTCCGCTTCCGCATACCGCTTCTGTTCAATCCCCTCACGCACTCCCGGAACCGTTTTCACTCCATACCCTGTGTAAACGCCCGGAGCATACAGCAAATGCTTGTACCACGGACGCCGCGGCAATCCTTCAGCATTAGTCAACCGCCGCTCGCTCTCCATCAGTTCTCGATTCAGAGCGCCGAGCTTGGCCGTCACCGCGTCGTCTCCTAAACTAGCCTCCTTCTGCGACAGCGCCTGCTGGTAGTGCTTGGCGCTGCGCATGAGAGAGTCCACCGCGTTCTGCATCGGCGCAAAGTTCAGGTGCGGCGGAACCTCTTCCCGCACCGGCGCGACCGTAGGTCGTCTGGGATCAAACGTCGCCTTGAACATTCCTTCGTCCAGTTCCTGGTTGCGCTCGCGAATCTCCTCCTGCTTGTCGGCCAGCAACTTCTCCAGATTCTTCGTGTACATCCCGACCGTATCGGCGAAATTCACGAAGTCGAAAGGCAGTACTTCCGCATCCGCCAGGCGCATCACCGACGTTCCAACGGTTTGCGCCAGGGCTCGGCCATACACGAAATCCGTGTCGGAGAAGTGCGTGTACCAGTAAAAATCGTCGTAAATGGAATGATAGATCCCCTCTTCGTCCTCGCCGCCGTATCCCAGGTCGAGGGTGGCGACGCCCAGGTGATCCAGAAACGCCGTGAAATCGGTTCCCGAGCCCAGCGCATCGATGCGTAAGTCAGCCCGCTGCCGCAATTCCTTCCGATCGTCCGCGGATTTTGCTTCGGCGATCTTGCTCAGTTGAGCCCGCTGCCACACCGTCATCTTCGTTTCCGGGTCTTCGATGTCGCGCGCAACTCCATTGATGAACTGCTCCAGGCTGTGCGAGCCGCCCATATTCAGAACGCCGCGGTCGTTGCCGTCCGTGTTGATGTAAACAGCGGCGTGCTCCCGCAACTCATCGGCATGCGTTTCCACCCATTCGGTTGAGCCCAGCAGCATGGGCTCTTCGCCATCCCATGCGCAGTAGATGATCGTGCGCCGTGGCTTCCATCCCTGCTTCAGCAGCAGACTCATCGAGCGCGCCTCTTCCAGCAGAGAAACTTGTGCGGAGATGGGATCCTCGGCTCCGTTCACCCAGGCGTCATGATGATTGCCGCGCACAATCCACTCGTCCGGAGCCATGCTCCCCGGAATTTTCGCAATCACGTCGTAGACCGGCTTGATGTCCCAATTAAATGCGACCTTCAAATGAACCTGCGCCGGCCCCGGCCCCACGTGATACGGAATCGGAAGCGAGCCGCGCCATCCGTCCGGCGCCATCGGTCCCGCCAGCGCGGCCAGCAAGGGCTGCGCGTCGCCGTAAGAAATCGGGAGCACCGGAATTTTCGTGATGCTCTTCGCCTCTTTCAGCGACAGGCGCTTGGCATCGGGTGTCGCGCCGATCCCGGGCGTCAGCGGATCTCCCGGGCTCGCGGAAGCAAAATCCATGACGCTGCCGCGCTGCACTCCATCCGAAGGGCGCATCGGTCCCGCCGGAAACACATTGTCGCGCGTGTAGCCGTCATCCTGCGGCTCCGAGTAGATCAGGCAGCCAATGGCTCCATGCTCGGCCGCAACTTTCGGTTTTACCCCGCGCCAACTGTGATAGTACTTGGCGATTACAATCGCGCCTTTCACCGAAATGCCCAGCCGGTCGAGCTTCTCGTAGTCCTCGGGCAAGCCGTAGTTAACAAACACCAGAGGCCCGGTGACATCGCCGTCAATCGAGTAGGCGTTATACGTCGGCAACTGTTCCGACTTCTGATTCGAGGTCGGATCCACCGCGAGCGCCGCCTCTTCCAGTTTCGCCGTGAACTTCAAAGGCGCAAGCATCTCCAACACGCGCACCTTGGGCGTCGGAAACAGAACGTCGAACCTTTCGATGTGCGCGTCCAATCCCCATTCCTTGAAGCGGGCAAGAATCCATTCGGCGTTGTCCTTATCGTAGGGCGAGCCCACATGATGCGGCCGCGCGCTCAGCCGCCGCATGTATTCCCGCAGATTCGTAGGATCGGGGATCGCGCGGAACTTCGCCTCCCACTCGCGTTCACTTTGATTTGTGCGGGGCGAATATCCCACCAACGCAGCTTGATTTGCGCCAATTTGGTCGGCGCCGAAAGATAAAGATGGAACAACCAGGGTGAAGATCAGCACAATCGCGGCGAACGGTCGCATGCAGCTCCTTTTGTTCGAGAGTGTGCCATTATAGCCGGAAGCCAGTGGTACTCTGAATTTCGTGTGAGCAGGCGGAGTACAAGGAAAGGGCAGCCCCAATGATGAAGCGAGTCTGGCCCGGCTTCAGGAAGTCCAATTACAAAGACGAAAACAAGATCAGGATACGAAAAGAGCAGCGTGAAAAGCTCAAGCAGTTGATCTCCGTGGGGGACACGAGGCCGAATCGCAGTACGTAGAACTGCTAGAACAGTGGATACCAGACATTGGGCCGGAGGAATTGCGAGAAAAGATTAGGCGGTACCACGACGCCGTGAGTGATCCGCAAGCGCGCGATCGAGAATCTCGTTAGACTTCTTTTCAGCTTTTCTGAATTCTTTATCGCTCATCTTTTCTGCGGCCTTGTCAATAATCTCCTCGAAACTGTCCAAGAGGTCATCCTCAGCAGGCTTACGACGTACCGGTACCGATGTCGCCATGTGCGGTCCTTTCCTGGGAGGAGTATGGTCGTTGGTCATACAGTCTACCGGATTCGTCAAACCCCCGTCAGCCAAGTAACGGAGGCGACGCTCCATCCAGCGTGTCATAAAACAAGTTTCGTCCAAGGTATTCCGAGCCTTCTCTTATCCGCGCCCCAAGTTGCTGAAACGGAAAAGCAAAAAGGGGCACGTTAGTCACCTTGTCGCGCAGCCTCTCCTCAGGCATGCTCGGGAAGATGTGGGAAATAGAGCAGTTTGCGGGCTTGGACTCGCCGGACAGCACTCCAGAGTCGATTTGCGCCTGCGTGGCCAAGATCTTCCACGTAAGAGAAACGGAAGTCGCACTGCTGGAGGTTGGCGGAAGTCTGCTGAACTTCCTCTACCCCGCCGAGTTGAAAACGGCGGGGGCGATCCCTCTTTCCAGTTCGGCGGTAGCGGCCCGTACAGCGCGGACCAAGCAGGCGGAGCTTTTCAATAGCTTCACGCAAGTAAAGCATTTGAGCATTTTTGAACTGGTCAAGCTAGGCGACAGCGGACTGGACGAGCAGGTAATTCAGAAGCTCATGTCCGCACCCGTTCTTGCCCGGAACGGAGAAGTAATTGGCGTGATTCAAGTCTCCCGCAAGGCCCCACGCCCAGCCGCGGCGGGGGACTTCACTCCCGACGATCTACAGAAACTGGAATCGGTTGCTCGCTTCTTGGGTAAGACTCATGCCAAAGGCAAAGGCATTGCCCGAATCTCAGGCTAGATAGACTCCCTGATAGTTGACGCAATAATCGCGTTTACACTCACAATCCGGGTTCTGAGTGCTATCGCCTGTTTTTCATCAACCATCGTATAAAATCACGGCATTGTCGTCTTAATCTACGATCCCCATAGGTTGACGAACCGACTGAGCCACAAGGGGCTACACGAAGTAGATTGGAGAACAGAATGAAGATCGAGATCGTTCACTTGCGAATGACGCAGCGCGGCAGGCAGCAGGTCTCGAGCTGTCCAGGTCGGTCAGGCGCTCATCACTCTCGCTAAAGGAGACGGCGGAGCTATGGCACGAGATGGTTCGTTCCACTGTGAACTTGAGAAGTCGAAAGATAAAGATGAAAACGGGAATCAAGTGACCACCATCAAGTGTCATGGCGAGTTGGTCAGTGACACCGCGGGTGAGATAAGAGAACTGGTGAGGCCCCTCATTCCTCTTGGCGGTCGCATCATTATCGACCTTGGCGATGTAAAACATCTGGATAGCGCGGGCCTCGGAGCGCTGGTTGGCCTCAAGGCGTCCGCAATCAAGCAACGGCTATGCATCCTTGAACTCGCCAACATGACACCTGGCGTGCTGAAATTGCTGCGCATCACTCATCTGACGCAGATGTTCTCGTCTTAAAGTCGACCTGATTTTGACTTCATCCCGATGGATGCCCCACAGGTGCCGGGGTGCCCCGCTCAAGCTCTGCTTGGTCGGGGATTTTTATTTGGTTCTTCGCCTTGGTAAATTGAGCGAACTGGTAACGGTTGCAACATCCCCATTTCACCAGTAATTCTCAGTCAGTGTAACGGCCTGTTGACAACAGTTACGTCCGAGTAGCTCGTCATTTAGGGATCAGGCCCTGGAAGACGTAGGCTTGCAGGAAGGCGATCAGCCCGATCACCGCCGCGCCCGCCACCGAATGCCACCACACCGTCCGGAAGATCGGCCCCAGGGCATGGGTCCGCTCATACGGATCGTCGTAGCAGGCGGCGCAGGCGACCATGATGGACTGGGGATCGATCATCTTTCCCATGACGCCCCCGGTGGAGTTGGTCGCGACGATGAGCGTCTCGTTCAAGTGGAGCTGTTGGGCGGTGATCCGCTGGAGGCTGCCGAACAAGGCGTTTGAGGCGGTGTCGGAGCCGGTGAGGAACACCCCCAGCCAGCCCAGGTAGGCCGCGAAGAAGGGATACATGAATCCCGCTCTGGTGAACGCCAGACCGAGCACCGCGTCCGTCCCACAGTAGCGCGTGAGGTACCCGAGTCCCAGCACCTGCGCGATGACCAAAATCGGGACCACCAGGCGACGGGCGGTTCGACGCACGGCTTCGCCCCATTGCGCGGCACTCAACCGCAGGACGAGTCCGGACAACAAGGCCGCCACGAACACGCCGGTCCCGGATGCCGACAGCCAGTTGATGGTGAAGATAGCCGCTTCCGGCTTGGCGGTGGCCGCGACCACCGGCGGCATGCGCTGGATCATGTTATGGAGCGCCGGCATTTGCCACGTCGGCAGGGAGAGCTTGCCCCCAAACGCCGAGCCCAGCAGGGTAGTCTGAAACGTGATACCCGAAAAGAGGTTGTTCAAGTAGGTCCGCCACGTCGGCATGCCCCAGATGCCGCAGCAGATGATGAGGATCGTCCACGGCAGCCAGGCATACGCGGTCTGGGTGGCGGTGTACTTGTATACCCATTCCGTCTTGTCCGTGGTCGCCGTCGCCATGGTCTTTCCGGCCTTGGCCAGGGCCTCGCGTTCCGACCGCAGCAGGAACCGCGTCTTGGGGTGCCAGATGAAGCGCAGGAACAGGGCGGTGCAGATGACGGAGAAGACGCCCGACACCACGTCGGTCATGAGGTGGAAGGCCTGCGTCGAGGACGTGAACCACTGCATGACGGCGAAGGAGAGGCCCGCGCACAGTGCCCCCGGCCACACCTCCCAGGCCTCTTTCCACGTACCCCCCTCCATCTTGACGAACGCGGCAATGAGCCAGAAGGGGACGAGGACGGAAACGAAGGGGAGTTGGTGCCCGGCCATGGCCGACACCTTTAGCTCAGGAATCCCGCTCACGGCCGCCAGCGTCACAATTGGCGTGCCGATGGCTCCCCAGGCGACCGGTGCGGTGTTGGCCAGGAGGTTGAGAACCGCCGATTCGAACGGGGCGAATCCCAGGCCCACCATGACCGCTCCGGCGATGGCCACTGGCGTCCCGAACCCCGAGGTCCCCTCGATGATGGCGCCGAAAGAGAAGGCGATCAGGAGCACCTGGAGCCGCCGGTCGAACGAGATGTGAATGATCGACTCCTTCACGATCTCAAATTTGCCGGAGATGAGCGTCATATTGTAGAGAAAGATGGCCCCGATAATGATCCAGATGATCGCCAGGAACCCGGACAAGCACCCGAAGCCAAAGGCCGAGAAGGCCGACCCGAGCGGCATCCCGAACCCCACGCAGGCGACGAGGAACGCCGCCAGGACCCCGTAGAACGCCGCATACGGAGCGTTGATGCCGAGATGCCTCGCGCCCTGTTTGTCGCGATGGGGGTGGAGAGCGATGAAATACAGCAAGGTGCAGATGGGAATGGCCGCCACGA